>Ga0302122_10000527_pt1 | contig 23504 bp, 23 predicted proteins | sample CB21_SCM_MG_FD_203115 | JGI IMG/M metagenome (GOLD analysis project Ga0302122, IMG submission 203115) | Marine microbial communities from Western Arctic Ocean, Canada - CB21_SCM | ecosystem: Environmental > Aquatic > Marine > Oceanic | place: Canada: Western Arctic Ocean | collected 2017-09-28
TGGTATAGTTGTGGTGGGTGCTGTACGACTGGCGTTTTTTGTGGCCATGCGATTAAAGCGTCAAGGTGAGGATCGGCGCTATGCCGAAATTCGCCAAAGGTGGAGAGTGGGATTTGCCTTGAAGAGCTTACCTGGAATATTCCTTTTGCAGGCGACCATGGGTTTCCTACTAGCGATTCCGCTAAGTGTGGTCATGACACGGTCCAATTCCTGGACTATGCTTGATATCGTTGCGCTGCTTGTTTGGCTAGGAGGTTTCAGTATCCAAGTAATTGCTGACCAACAGTTGACGAAGTTCGCTGCAAATGACATCGGGTCGGGTGTTCTACAAACTGGCATTTGGCGATATAGCCGCCACCCTAATTATTTCGGAGAACTTTGTATGGGGTGGGGGCTCTTTGCATTCGCAGTATCAGGTGGAGGTGCCTGGACAGTATTTGCGCCGTTGTTGCTCACCTGGTCGATATTACGATTTACCGGAATTTCCCGAATGGAAAAAGGGATTTTGAGTCGTCGCCCTTGTTATGCTAGTTATGTGCAAGCGACGAGTCCGCTTGTGCCTTGGCCGCCACGTCGAATCGAAAAGTGTCGAAGTTCACATCGCGATCACGGTAGAGATCGACAATAGGGAAATTTTTCGAGTATCTGTCAATTATGCTGGATTCAGAAAGTAAGGGTAGCATATTACTGGTCGAGGATCACCAGGATATCGCCGAATTGGTCTACGAATACATGGAAGGCTGTGGATACGAGTTGGACTATGCTCCGGACGGAGAAGTGGGTATCAATCTCATTTCTCAAAACGACTATGACGTCATTATTCTTGATCTGATGTTACCGCGCCGTGATGGCTTGATGGTTTGTCACGACCTGCGTCAGCGCCTCAGTAAATCAACGCCAGTACTCATGCTGACTGCCAGGGATACGCTTGAGGACAAGTTGAAGGGCTTTGATATGGGCGCTGATGATTACCTTGTAAAGCCTTTCCAAATTGAAGAACTGGAAGCCCGGGTACGCGCTCTTATCCGCCGTGGTCAAGTGTCCGTCCCAGCCAAAATCTTGAGGGTAGGAACTCTCGAGTTTGAGCAGAAATCGTTGGCAGTAAAACGTGATGGCCAATCGTTGGTGTTGCCGCCTATAGGATATAAGTTGTTAAAGATACTAATGGAACGCTCTCCCGGCGTTATCTCACGTCGCGATATTGAAAAAGAGATATGGGGGGACATGTTGCCGGATAGTGATACCTTGCGTAGTCATATGTACAATCTGCGTAAGGTCATCGACAAGCCTTTCGAGAAATCATATCTGCAAACGTTGCCAGGTATCGGTTATCAACTCTGCGATCTAGATGCCACTAATTAGGACGGGCATTGCTGGCCACTTTAGTAAGGCGATCGCCTTACAGTTGTCACTGGTGGCCTTGGCTGCTGCCCTAGGCACCTGGGGCGCGGGCTGGATTATGAAGGAAATGCTGGTCCGCCAAGCGCTGACTACCGAAGCCGACTATTACTGGAAGCAAAAACTAAAGGACAATAGCTTCGCGCTCCCGGATACCCACAACCTTACGGGCTTTTCTTCTGACTTACCCAACATGCCAGAAGATTTTTCAGATTTGGCGCCAGGATTTCACGAGCTAAAAGCGGCCACCAATTTTTCTATCGTTCATGTCTCGGAACATGATGGTCAGCGTTTGGTGCTGGTGTTTGAGGGAGAGCAGGTGCGCGAATTGGCCTTGTGGTTTGGGCTGGTGCCACTGGCGTTGGTTCTCGTCATTGTTTATCTCTCACTTTATCTGGGCTATCGTTTTTATCGAGGTTCGGTCTCTCCGGTTATTAAACTAGCGCGAGAGGTAGAGAACCTAAAACTTGAATCAGCCTATTCCTCTGAATTCGACGTACGCAATCTGCCACAGGTCGGAGATCGGGAAATTATGATCTTAGGGGAGGCGCTGAACCATCTGTTGCAGCGCGTAAATAGTTTCGTTGCCCGTGAACGCGCGTTTACCCGAGATGTTAGTCATGAGTTGCGAAGCCCGTTAACTGTTATCCGAGTAGCTTGCGACCTGCTACTCAAAGAGGCTTCACTCGACACTAAGCCTCGTAAATCCATCGGGAAAATCCGCCGTGCTTCGGTGCAAATGACCAATCTTGTTGAGGCCTTTTTGTTGATGGCCCGTGAGTCTGATCGTGACATCGAGACGAGTATGGTTTGTGTCAATGATCTTCTTCACGAGGAAATCGACCGAGCCAGATTATCGCTGGAAGGACGCCCGGTAGAACTGCTGATGAACTTTGCCAGCACTCTCATCGTGACTGCCCCCGAGCGCGTGGTTTCAGTATTACTGGGTAATCTATTACGCAACGCTTGCACTTATACCGACCAAGGCTCGGTCACTGTCAATATTGAAGATCAGAGGGTCACGATCATTGATACCGGAGTGGGTATGTCCGAGCAGGATCAGGACGGGGCTTTTCATGTGTTCAGTCGTGGAAGTCAGGCTCGACCGGGGGGTTATGGCGTTGGTCTAAACATAGTCAGAAAACTTGCGGAACGGTTTTCATGGTCTGTAAGTCTTAAGAGTTCCCCGGGTCAGGGGACCACCGCTGTAGTTGATTTCTGCGATGCTGGTTACATCTCGCCAGATCGTATAATTTAGACATGAGCGAGTTGCCAGAGGTGAATGCTAGCAAGCCATCACGCTGGCAAACTTTCGTTTATTGGACTACTAATGATGAACGGTACCTGGATCATGGCTCCGAGCGCTCACCTCGCGCAATTGATCCATGGCGATTGATCCCATTCGTTGGCCTTCACCTGGGTTGTCTAGCGGCATTCTGGACTGGAATAAGTGTTTTCGCTCTTAGCCTCGCACTGCTGATGTACTTGGCCCGCATGTTTGTGATCACTGCTTTTTATCATCGGTTTTTTTCCCATCGCGCTTTCGACAGCAGTCGGATTTTTAGATTCATCGTGGCCATTCTGGGTTGTACGGCAGGTCAACGTGGGCCTCTGTGGTGGGCCAGCCATCATCGCCAACACCATGTTTATTCAGATACTGAATCAGATCCACACTCCCCACAAATAGATAGTCTTTTTTTCAGCCACACATTGTGGTTTATGACCCGAGATGCCTTCCCGGTTCGATGGCGGCACATCAAAGATCTTCAAAAGTATCGTGAGTTGATATGGCTGGAACGCTTTGATTGGCTTCCTTTACTGGCGTTAGCAGCCGGCTGTTTTTTTCTCGGAGAGTGGGCGCAGGCCAATTATCCGCACTGGCAGACCAGCGGCTGGCAAAGCCTGGTGTGGGGATTCTTTATCTCAACCACTGCGCTTTACCATGCAACCTACACCATTAACTCGTTGGCACATCGTTATGGGAAAAGACGTTTCGATACCCCTGATCACAGTCGGAACAATGTGTTTCTAGCGATTTTGACGTTAGGGGAGGGTTGGCATAACAATCATCACCGATATCCCGGAGCAGTTCGACAGGGATTTTACTGGTGGGAGATCGATATATCCTATGTGGGAATCAAAATCTTGTGTCTGTTTGGACTGGTCTGGAACCTGCGACCGGTTCCATCGAAGATTCTTGAAGCGGGTCGGAGTAAACGTTGAAGATCGCCGTCGTAGGCGCTGGAATATCAGGCCTAGTGTGTGCGCTGGAGCTCAGCCGTGATCACGAGGTGGTCGTGTATGAATCAGCTAACCGGGCGGGTGGCCATGCTCATACGATCACAGTAACCGATGATAAAAATCTGCTTGCGATTGATACGGGGTTTATCGTTTTTAACTACGAGCACTACCCGCTTCTGAGTGCCCTGTTTGATCAGCTCGGGGTCAAGTCGCAGGCTTCGGAGATGAGTTTTAGTGTCTGTTGTGATGAAAGTGGGTTCGAATACAGTGGTTCTAATCTGAGTACTTTTTTTGCACAGCGCAGGAATTTACTTCGATTGGAATCATGGCAATTGCTTAGTGACATCCTACGGTTTAATCGGGATGCGAAGGCAAGTCTTGACGATGGGATTGAAGACCGTGTCACAGTAGGGGCATTTGCAGAACGGTTTGGCTACAGTGCATCATTTATTGACCATTATCTGTTGCCACTGGGAGGAGCGCTTTGGTCCTGTGGGGTCGACACCTTCCGTGATTTTCCGGTGCGCTTTGTATTAGAATTTCTGAGGAACCACGCGATGCTACAGATTGGTAACCGACCGGTGTGGCGTACTGTTAGTGGAGGCGCCCAGGAGTATGTTAGACGTATCGTCGCTCAACTGGGCGAACGAGTTCGATTGGATCATCCAGTAGCGCGGGTAGCTCGGGTCAACAGAGGTATCGAAATCCATTTGGCGAATGGCCAGGCCGAGTCTTATGACGAAATCGTTCTGGCAAGCCATGCGGATACCAGCCTAGCACTACTGGAACGTCCTGAAGCTGAGGAGTGTGAGGTGTTGTCTGCATTTCCTTACCAAGATAATTCGGTGTGTCTTCATACTGATATTTCGGTATTACCACAATCCACCCGAGCCTGGGCAAGCTGGAATTACCGACTCCCAAAGAGTGGTCACGCGCAAAACTGTGTTACCTATAACATGAACAAGTTGCAGGCGCTGGAGACAGACCAGACCTATTGTGTATCGTTAAACCAATCCGATCGGTTGGACCCGCGACGGGTACTGCGAAAGGAGACTGTCCGTCATCCCATGTTCACTCTTGGTCGAGACGTGGCACAGGCGAGCCATTTAAATCTGATTCGTCGCCGTGGCATCAGTTACTGCGGTGCTTATTGGGGCTTTGGTTTCCATGAGGATGGGGTACGCAGCGCTGTAGCAGTTTGTGATGCCTTTGGTGTAGCGCGAACGTTTTGAAAAGCTGTCTTTACACTGGTGTCGTTTCCCACCACCGTCGCAGGCCAAGGCTGCATAGATTTCGCTACCGTTTGTTCATGGTCTGTATCGATCTGGCAGAACTTCCCAGCATTTTTCAGCCCTACTGGCTCTGGTCTGCATCCTGGCCAGCTCCAGCCTGGTTTCGCCGTGCTGATCACTTAGGTGATCCGAAGCAGTCGCTCGACGATTGTGTGCGGGCGGTAGTCGAAGATCGTACGGGAACGCGTCCGATGGGTCGCATTATGCTGTTAACTCATCTGCGTTACTTTGGCTACTGTATGAATCCAGTGAGTTTCTATTTCTGTTGGGACGCGAATAATACGCGCTTAAGCCACGTTGTGGCCGAGGTCAACAATACCCCCTGGGGTGAGCAACATTGCTACGTCATGACTTATGCTGATGGATGCGATCCTGATCGACAGGTCTTCGAATTCGATAAAGCCTTTCATGTGTCGCCTTTTATGCGCATGAATCAGAGATACCGTTGGCGGTTTTCACACTCGGGTGACGTCCTTCAGGTCATGATGGAAAGCCTTGAAGATGGAGAGCGTGTGTTTTCGGCTTCGCTGAATTTACATGCTCGAGCACTCAATAGCACTAACCTAAGGTACTGTCTGTTGCATTTCCCATTCATGACGATTCGTGTGGTCACCGCGATTTATTGGCAAGCAGCATGTCTATGGTTGAAGGGAGTACGTTTTATATCTCATCCGAGTTCAACAAATACCTCTGGTGAAAATTCTTGAGTAGCCATTTGCCACTATCGGTTGCTTTTGCCAGTGACGCTCGAGGATCCTGGATGGATAGAACGTGTCGCCGACTGGTGCTGAAACGCCTGAAAGGATTACGTGGTGCTATACGGATAGAAGATACTTGTGGCTCTAAGATTCTAGGTAGCCAGAGTGGTATAACAGCACATATCGTTGTTCACCATATGTCTTTTTATTCTGATCTGGTATTACGTGGTAGCCTGGGTGCCGCGACCAGTTGGATGGAAGAAGCGTGGGACAGTCCTGATCTCACCACTGTGTTCACTCTCTTTGCTCGTAATCCTCAACTCACCGATGATTTTGACAACGGTTGGGCACGTCTGAGTTCTTGGATTGCAAGAATCCTCCATTCACGTCGGTTGAATTCGCGCTTAGGCAGTCAACGCAACATTGCCGACCACTATGATCTGGGTAATGAACTTTTTTCTCTTTTTCTCGACTCCGGATTGAACTATTCCAGTGCAGTTTTCAATTCGTGTGACGACTCGCTGGAACAGGCTGCACGAAACAAGCTTGAAAGAGTCTGTACCAAGTTGGCCCTCAGGCCTGGAATGCATATTCTGGAGATCGGTTGTGGTTGGGGCGGTTTCATCGTGCATGCCGCACGTGAGCATGGTTGTCGAGTGACTGGGATTACCATTTCTCAAAAGCAATATGAATATACTCAAGCGCGCATCGTACATGAAGGGTTAGAAGATCAGGTTGAGGTTCTGCTCTGTGACTATCGTGACCATCGAGGCACTTATGATCGAGTGGTATCAATCGAGATGATCGAAGCGGTTGGCCACGAGTTCCTGGGTACTTTTTTTGAGCATGCGAGTAAATTGACCCGGGACGATGGCTTACTTCTGTTGCAAGCTATTGCAATGCCTGACCAACGTTATGCCGACTATCTGAAGAATTGCGACTTCATTCAACGATATATTTTCCCAGGCAGTTGTATTCCATCACTAAGCGCCATGATTGACGCCATGCGAAATCAAACCGATTTAAAGTTAGTACATCTCGAAGACATTGGCCCCCACTACGCTCGAACGTTACGAACGTGGCGCGATGCTTTCAATGTGCGCCGCACCGATATAGTTGCTCTAGGATATTCAGAACGATTTATTCGACTTTGGCAATATTATTTCTGCTATTGCGAAGCAGGATTTTCCGAGCGTTACTTGTCCGACCTGCAGATCGTGATGGCGAGGCCAGACTGGCGTGGAACTGTGGGCTGTGACGCCTTGCCAATACTAAAATCATGAGCTTGACGATCATCGCGAATTTTGTGGCTTTTCAGGTAGCGTGGTTCGTCACTGTAATAGGTGCAGCTCAAGGTTATACCCTGCTGGGCGTGGTTGTCGTTGCTTTGTGGGTTTCGGTCTATTGGTACTGGCAACCTCAGGCCAGATCCGACTGGATGCTTTTGCTCTGGACCGCTGGAGTTGGTGTGGTAGCTGATTCACTGCTAACAATCAGTGGTTCGATAAGTTTTCCCGCAACAACTGGCTCGGGTTACCCCACAACACTCTGGATGGTGGCATTATGGATCAACCTGGGCGCCTGCCTTCGCCACAGTATGGGCTGGTTACGGAATCGTTATGTCCTAGGCCTGGCATGTGGAGCACTGGGTGGCCCGGCTGTCTATCTCGCGGGCCAGGCCCTGATGGCACTTGATGTGCACTTGCCTGTTACGGTGGCATGTGTGTGGGCAATGGCCATGCCGGGACTAATCTGGCTCGAGCAGCATACACGCCCGCCCGTCTCGATTGTGCCAGAAAAACCCAAGACCTCCGAGCTCTATTCTTCCGGAGATTCACTATGAAGGCTCTAGCTCGCCCGGTTTTTGCTGCTGTGGAGCGCGGTTGGGTACCGGATACACTGGTACGTCGTGGTATTCGCTCTTTATGTCAGCAACGCCTGAAAGAAATTGCCACTCCTGATGGACAGTTGAGTGCCCGGGTGGATGACTTTGCCAGACAAATGAGCACCGCACCGGTCGCACCGCTATCGTATAAAGCAAACGAACAGCACTACGAAGTACCAGCTGCCTTCTTTGAGAAAGTTCTCGGTTCACATCTTAAGTACAGTTGTGCTTATTGGGATGACGGGGCCTCACTGGATGATGCGGAAGCTCACGCACTTGCATCCACCTGCCAGCACGCCGACTTACATGATGGACAGCATGTTCTAGAGCTTGGTTGTGGCTGGGGGTCATTGACTTTATGGATGGCTCGTCATTATCCCAACAGCCGCATAACTGCAGTGTCCAATTCAAGTTCGCAAAAGGCATTTATCGAAGCCCAAGCATGTCGTGAAGGCTTAACGAATGTGCAGATTATCACTGCCGACATGAATCATTTTTCCATAGACCAACGCTTTGATCGTTTGGTTTCAGTGGAGATGTTTGAACATCTGCGTAACTATGGTTCTATTTTCGACCGACTCTCTGAGTGGCTTGTACCTGAAGGTCGATTCTTTATGCATATTTTCTGTCATCGCACGACGCCTTATACCTTCGAAGAACACGATGATAGCGATTGGATGAGTCGTCATTTCTTTACTGGTGGGATGATGCCAAGTATTGATTTACCGTTGCGTTTTCAGAAATCTCTGGAGATCGCACAATGTTGGAACTGGAGCGGTATTCACTACCAGAAAACTGCCGAGGCCTGGTTGATGAAGCTAGATAAGGAACGCGATGCGATCAAGTCTTTGTTTGCTGATGTATATGGTGTGCATCAAGCTGACCTCTGGCTTAATCGATGGCGTGTGTTTTTCATGGCCTGTGCGGAACTTTTTGGCCTGCATGGTGGGCGCGAATGGCTAGTGTGTCACTATCTTTTTGATCGGCGCTGAATCTTGTTTTCTTGGAATTGGGGAAGAAGACTTATCCGTGTTCAGCAGTTGTGTCTTGGTGTGTTCTGTACGGCGTACTTGGTCAGTTCTGCTATGGCATTAGATCCACTCAGACCGGTAGATCGGGTGGATCTAGAACGGTTTATGGGTTCGTGGTATGTAATTGTGTCTACACCGACTTTCATAGACCGGGATAGTTTCAACGCAATAGAGAGTTACTCACTAGAGCCCGATGGCACCATTAGCACCACTTTTACTTTCCAGAAAGGGGGGTTTGATGGCCCGGAACGCATCTATCGACCCCGGGGGTTTGTAAGACCAGATGGTTCAAACGCCGTGTGGGGGATGCAGTTCATCTGGCCGATAAAAGCAGATTACCAAATTGTCTACCTAGATAAAGACTATACCCGTGTGATTATCGCGCGCGAGAAGCGCGACCTGGTATGGCTTATGGCGCGCGACCCAGTGTTACCTCAAGCCGAGTATAGGGCCCTTGTAGACCATATCGTTGCGCTGGGTTATGCTGAGGACAGCCTGCGCTTAACCCCACAGAAATGGGATTAACAAATCTCGGTTGAATGTGAATTTAGAGTCAGCCCGCGATCAACTCAAGCACAGCATATCTTTGAACTTGTTTTTGGTTCAGAGTGGTTGTTGCGGATTCGGGCTTGTTTTCATGGAGGCGTTGTTACGCCGACGGGCTTGAAACGGTGTGATCGTGGTGTATCAGGAGTCCGCAGCCGCCTAGGAGGTTGCTATAAAACGCTACATTTATCAGACATCTTTCAAGCTACTTTGAGTGTTCAAATCGTAATCTCCATTGCCGCGCAACTTAGTCACATGAGCTTAGGCAGACTGGATTTTCGATAACAGCAACATGAAATGAGGAAGCTGTAATCGAAATCTTGCCGTTGGCAATTGGCGCCACCTGTGTCGGCACTTTTCTTTATACTTTGTTAACCGAAAGCCCCACGTACATCAACCTGTTTCATTATCGGCCCGGGTTAGTTATCATAAAATCAGAGTCTTACAGGGCCCAATAGGCTTGAGTTGCGTTCCAGGGTCTCAGTAGACTCTGGAGTAAAATAGGATCTCTTTGAGGTTTACTACCACTTCCATGGACAGGATTATCATGTTTTCCCGCTCTATTTTGATTGCCCTAGGACTGCTTGGGCTTAGCATTTCTGCTGCGCAGGAATTACCCCAAGAGGTACTGGAAACCGCTGCAACCCTGATACCAGGTACCCCCCCGGATGAAATCAAGGCTACGCCTCTGCCAGGTCTGTACCAGGTTACATTCGGCCCACAGGTGGTGTACCTTTTTGCAGATGGCCGTTATCTGTTGCACGGTGATCTGATTGATTTGGATACAACCGCCAACCTGACTGAAGAGGTTAGACAAACCGGGCGTCGTAGCGCAATTGAAGATCTGGACGAGGCGGGGATGGTGGTTTTTTCCCCGGCGGAGCCAAAGAGCACGATCACCGTATTTACCGATACTGAGTGCGGTTACTGTGTTCGTCTGCATAAGGAAGTCGATCAGTTGCTCGCCGGGGGCGTTAAGGTGCGTTATCTGGGGTATCCCCGCGCCGGCACGAAGTCATCATCTTTCGATACTTTGGTATCGGTATGGTGTGCGGATAATCCCCAGCAGGCTATGACTGATGCGAAGTCAGGACGAGCGATTGAGCCGCGCATCTGCGACACGGACATCGCTCGGCATATGGAAGTGGCTGGACTGGTCGGGGTGCGCGGAACACCGACGATCGTGCTGCAAAATGGTAAAACTATTCCCGGATATGTTCCTGCTGATGAGTTAATCGGACTGGCGAACGCCGCGGCTGCCGCTATCAACTGATCTGGTACAGTGGCTGGGCGACTGACTGTAGCCGCGTTCATAGTCGCGGGACTTATTGCCGGTACTGCCGCTAGTGTGGTGGCGTCAACCACGACGCTGGGCGATCTGTTTACGCCCGTGCCAAGCCAGCATGCATCGCCGCCCGAATTACGCCTTGAGGATCTTGATGGCCACCCGCGTGCGCTGTCCGATTTTTTGGGGAGTGTTGTGGTAGTGAACTTCTGGGCGTCCTGGTGCGCCCCATGTGTGAAGGAATTGCCGTCGATGCAGGTGGTCCGTAACCGCCTGGCGGCAGAGCCTTTTGAGCTCATCGCGGTCAACGTGGGCGAGGGCGTGGGACAGGTCGCGGCTTTTCTCCAGCGTTTTGATCCTCCGCTCGATTTCCCGGTACTGCTGGATGAGAACATGGTCGTGACCAAGCAATGGAAAGTCCGAGCTTTGCCGACCAGTTATATTGTCGATCGCTCTGGTCGAGTACGCTATATCGCAACCGGCGCCAGGAATTTTGACGCCCCCGAAGTATTTCGCGCGATCAGGGCTCTGATAGCCGAGCATTCCACGACCGAGCAGGGTGGCTGAGAGCGCGCTGATCATTACCGTGGGCCGGCGGTTTTACTTGCCCGGGGGCGTACGCTGTACCGGACGGTTAGCGGTTTTTGTGCTGATATGAAATCACTTCGTTATCTTGTACCGCTTGCGGTTTTCCTCGTGATCAGTGCGTTTCTGGCAGTAGGCCTGACGCTCGATCCCCGTGAGGTGCCCTCGCCGTTGATTGGTAAACCGGCACCGGCCTTCGAGTTGCCACGTTTGCTGGCCATGGATGATTCGGTGGGCAGCGCAGATCTGCGCAGTGAGGTCTGGCTGCTGAATGTATGGGCATCCTGGTGCGTGGCTTGTCGCTCTGAGCATCCTTTGCTCAATGAGCTCGCGGCGCAGGACCTGGTTACCCTGGTTGGCCTGAACTACAAGGATACCCCAGCGGATGCCCGAGCCTGGCTTCGCCAGTTGGGCAATCCTTACCACATGATTGCGGTCGATGGGCAAGGTGAGGTGGGAATCGACTGGGGGGTTTATGGGGTGCCCGAGACCTTCGTTATAGACTCCGAGGGGGTGATCCGCTACAAGCATATTGGCCCGCTTGACCGCAAAGTGTTACAGGAAGTTATCGTGCCGTTGATCAGCGAATTGCGCGGCTGACCCTTTTCGCAGTGATAAATAATCGCGTATGCGATAATTCGCCGCCCTTTTTCTCGGATATCAGGATCTTTCCATGAATCAGTTGAAACTGGGTGTACCCAAAGGGAGCCTTGAGCAAGCCACCATCTTGCTGTTTAAGCAGGCCGGTTGGAATATCTAGTCGGGGTCCCGCAACTATTTTTCCAGCATCGATGACCCAGCGATATCGTACATGCTGGCGCGATCACAGGAGATGGCGACCTACGTGGCCAAGGGCACCCTGGATCTGGGCCTGACAGGACTGGACTGGATTCTCGAGTACGAACTGCGCAAGATTATCTGATCTGGGGAATGTCTCAAGTAGGGATCTCAGGCAACAACCGGGAGTAAGAAGATGTTTATCGATTTTGGGAATATGACACCCCAACAGATTTATTTTACGTTGACCCAGACAGTCATTCCACGTCCCATTGCCTGGGTGCTGTCGGAAAATGCCAATGCCAGTTTCAACCTGGCGCCTTTTTCCTATTTCAACGCGATCTCAAGTAACCCCCCGCTGATGATGATTTCAGCCGGCATCAAACCTGAGGGTAGCGCCAAGGACACACGGGACAATATCCGTGATCGGCACGACTTTGTGATCCACATCGTTAGTCTGGATCAGTTGGATGCCATGAATGCTTCGTCAGCCAACTTGCCCCCGGGTGAGTCCGAAGTGGTAAAGCTTGGCCTTGAGACGACGGAGTTAGAGGGGTCTCGGTTGCCCCGCCTCGCCAGCGCACGGGTCGCATTCGCCTGCAGCCTTTACGATATTCAATACATTGGCCCCGACCCCCAATCGCTGATATTGGGCGAAGTTCACGGTGTTTTCGTTGATGATTCAGTCATTGGCAAAGACGCCAAGGGTCGAGTCAAATTTCTTGCTGACAAAATCGACCCGATTGGCCGGCTGGGAGGAAGTGAATACATGAGTTTTGGTGAGTTACTCACTCGGCGCCGCCCTGACTAGCGTCTTGCTTAGCGCACCTCGGCCAGCAGGCGGAGGATCAGTTGCTCGGATTGGGGCAAGTAACTGGCGCCAAACAGGTTAAAGTGGTTGAGTACGTGATACAGATTGTAAAGGTTGCGGCGCGTGCCATAGCCGGCATCGAGTGGCCAAGTATCACTATAGGCGCTATAGAAGGTTGGCCCAAACCCCCCAAAAAGCTCAGTCATCGCCAGATCGGCTTCGCGGTCACCAAAATAAACGGCCGGATCGAACACCACTGGAGAGCCGTTGGCCAGGGTGCCCCAGTTACCGGCCCAAAGATCTCCGTGTAGTAGTGACGGAGTGGGCGAATAGTCGTTGAAAAAAGCATCGCAAGATTCCAACAACCTGTCGCCGGATTTTTCCAGGACTTTGCCGCTGACAGTTGACGCCGCGAGGTCCAGTTGCGGTCGTAGTCGGCAGTCGCACCAGAATCTTACCCAGTCGTTTCGGCGACGGTTTAACTGGGTATTGCGACCGATGAAGTTGTCGTGATTCCAGCCAAAGGTTTCATCGGTGATGCGATGCTGGCAGGCCAGTTGAAGGCCCAGTTGCGCCGCACTGTGGTCAGTTGCCCGGGCGAAGCGTAGTCGCTCGAGTACTATATAAGACCAAGAACCAGCGAGGCCGCTGACGATGACCCTCGGCACCGTGAGTACGTTAACTTTTCGCAGCGCTTCAAGTCCCTCAACTTCAGCAACAAGACGCTGAACTGCGTCAGCGGCAGCGCGCTTGATAAAGTATTCTTCGCATCCATTACTGATAATCTGAGTATCACTAACTTTGTCGCTGCTGATGGGCGTTGGGTGTGCACCGCTAAACTTTGTACCGGTGGCTTTGCTGATCGCATCAAAGATGCAGTCCCAGTTCTTCATGTGCGAGCATTCCATGGCGGTTGGTTTGTAGCAGGACATAGGTCGATCATTTGTTGTGAGCGCTCAAGTCTGTTACCTAAATGTATGATCAATAAAGAGCATAAGTATTTTCTAATGTATTTAGCCAGGCACTTTTTGTGCACACCTCTAGGGTTGTTCGCAAGATTGCGCACCGCGCTAAGGGATATAGTGACAAAAGTTAGGCCAGTTATCCTAAATGACTGAAATACCGCTCAAATTTACCTGCCTAAAAAATAGGCAATTGAAGAAATCCCGACTCCGTCGGTTAGGATTGGCCCGGTCTCGAGAACTTGTACACAAAGTTATCCACAGAGATTGTGGGCAACCTTAATTCTCCTTGTGCCCTCAAATGTTTATGAGCGATTACTTGTGTGTGACAAAAAGTCTACCGCCTAACTTGGGTGGGTTAGATCAGGCGGTGCAAGGTTGACTGATACACAAGTTGTACAGGTGGCGCTGCCCGTACCGATGCGTCAGTTGTTTGATTATTCCTGCACGGACAATCAGTCGCCGCCCGTGCCGGGCATGCGGGTTATGGTACCCCTCCAAAAACGCACAGTAGTCGGGATTGTCTGCGGTATGTCGGCGCAAAGCGCGGTACCGATGAGACGTCTGCGCCGCATCATCCGGGTGCTCGATGACGAACCCTTACTGACACCGCAGGTTTTTGCACTAGCGCAATGGGCTGCACGTTATTACCACCATCCTATCGGCGAGGTGATGCAAGCAGCCATCCCTTCTTTGTTGCGTCGCGATCGACCCGCCGCACCCAGGGTTGCCCCCAATTGGCGTATCTGTGATGCCGGCCAGCAGGCGTTAGCGACATTGCCCGCGCGCTACCACGTGCAGCATCACGTGCTCCAGGTGCTGGTCAGTGCTGGCACAGCAGGTTTAGCGGGTGAAACATTATTGGGTCTGGCACCCCGATCATCGTCGACAGTCGCGCTAATGGCAGACCGTGGCTGGATTGAGCAGTTCACGGCTACATCAGTATCACCGGCACCGTTGTCGGCGCCACCACACCTTAACTCAGCGCAGCGGGATGCCTGCTTAGCGATTGACCAGGCCAAAGGCGATTACGCGCCATTTTTATTGGATGGCGTAACGGGTAGCGGTAAAACTGAGGTTTACCTGGATTGCGTGGCGAAGACGGTCTCCCGTGGCTGCCAGGCGATGGTGCTTGTGCCGGAGATATCGCTCACCCCCCAGTTGGTGGAACGCTTCCAGGCGCGCCTGGGGGGGTCTTTGGCGGTGCTGCACTCGGGACTAACTCCTGGGGAGCGTCATCGGGCCTGGTGGCGTTCCCGCGAGGGCAGCACCGCGGTCGTTCTGGGTACCCGCTCAGCCGTTTTTGCACCCCTGCCCCGGCCGGGGCTGATTATCGTGGACGAGGAGCATGACCTTTCCTACAAGCAGCGTGATCGATTCCGTTACAGCGCGCGGGATGTGGCAGTAAAAAGGGCTCAGTTAAGTGGGGTTCCGGTGGTGCTGGGCTCGGCCACTCCATCTTTGGAGAGTGTTGCCAATGCTCGAAGCGGCCGCTATCGGCGCCTCGTGCTACCGGTTCGGGCGGGTGTCGCACAAATGCCCAAGGTACAGATCCTGGATCTGAACCGCCTGGCCGTCAATGAGGGCCTGACGGCGCCGGTAGTTGGCGCCATCGGCAAACGCCTGGAGCGGGCAGAGCAAAGCCTGGTATTCGTTAACCGGCGTGGTTTTGCCCCATTGCTTGGGTGTTCCGAATGTGGATGGCAGGCGCAGTGTCAGCGCTGTGATGCCAGGCTGACTTTACACCGGGGCAGTAATCGCCTGATCTGTCACCACTGCGGGGCTAATGCACTACCGCCACATTGCTGTCCGCAATGTGCGGGCGAGTCGCTGTATCTTGTAGGTGAGGGCACCCAACGCGTTGAAGAAGCGCTGCTGCGGATATTCCCAAGCGCCCGGGTGTTGCGCCTGGATAGTGATGCTGCAGGAGATTCCCAGGATCTGGCACAGGCCTTAAGTGCGGTGCGCCAGGGTGAGGTGGATATCCTGGTCGGCACGCAGATGTTGTCCAAGGGGCATGATTTCGCCGGGATCACTCTGGTGTGCGTGCTGGCCATGGATCAGGGGCTTTACAGTATTGATTTTCGTGGGCCGGAACGGATGTTCCAACAGTTGGCGCAGGTGGCAGGCCGGGCTGGGCGCGGTCAACGACCAGGCGAGGTACTGGTACAGACGGAGCATCCGGACAACCCCGCCTATGCGCGACTGGTTCAGCACGACTTTGCCGGCTTCGCAAATACCGCTCTGGCAGAGCGCAAGGCTGCTGCATACCCGCCTTTTGCCCGGTTTGTACTGCTGCGCGCAGAATCAGCACGCAGCGGGCCACCTCTGGATTTTCTGCGCTCGGCGGTACGCGTCGGTAAAGCCCGGGCCGCCCGGGCCGGTGTTCGGCTGATGGAGCCCGTGCCTTCGCCGATGGAGCGCCGCGCCGGGCGTTACCGGGCACAATTGCTGTTGGCGGCCTCTAACGAGGGGCAACTGCACCGCTTTTTGGACGATTGGCTGGCCAGGCTTGAAGGCTTGCGTGAAGCCACCCGAGTGCGTTGGTCGGTAGATGTGGATCCGCAGGAGATGTACTGACGTACCGTGTCGCACCTAGAAATCTCTTGCATCTTCGGGCTCAAGCCATGGATGATCCGATATTATGGTTTGGGGGAGGTTCGAGTGTGATTCCATTAGATGTCAGCCAGATTCTTCAGGATGCCAGTCGTGCGCAATCGCTTGACCCGTGCTGTTATCGCGAACCTCAATTTCTCTCTTTTGAGCACGAAACCCTTTTCCGGGCCGGCTGGATCAGCGCCGGGCGAGCCGATCAACTGCCGGATCAGGGAGATTACTTCGCATTCTCGGTTGCTGACACAGAGTTGGTGGTGGTACGCGATGAGGAAATGGTGGTCCGGGTTTTTGCTAACACTTGCCGGCATCGGGCAATGCGGCTGTTGGAGCCGGGTCGGGGGAGTTGTCGCCGCCTTACTTGCCCATTTCATGCCTGGACGTATGGACTTGATGGAACGCTGATCGCGGCGCCGCGAATGCACAGCGCAGAAAATTTCAACCGGTCTGATTTTGGCCTGATCGAAGTGCAAAGCGCAGTGCGTGCCGGTTTCATTTTCGTCAATATTGATGGCAGCGCTGCCCCGGTCGATACCTGGTTGGGTGATTTCGAAACACTACACAGCGCTTGGCAATTTGATACGCTGGTGACGGCCAGCACCCGGGAATTCCAGGTCGCTTGCAATTGGAAATCGTTTCTTGAGGTTTTCAACGAGTACTACCATCTGCGCAAGGTACACCCGGGCACATTCTCGGGGCTTTACGCCGAGCCTGACCCGCTGCAGGCGACCCGGGGCTCTTTCGTCAGCCAATTTGGCGAGCACCGCATTGTGGGTAGCGTCGGTGTTCTCGAAGAAGCAAGCCGCACGCTGCCTGTTTTGCCAGGTCTTTCAGGAAGGTTGGCCAATGGAACTCGCTATACCTGGGTATATCCTGCGCTGACTTTTGCTGCCTCACGTGATGCCGTGTGGACGCTGGAGGTAACCCCGAACGGCGCATCCAGCACCCAGATTCGTCTGACCCTGCTGTTTGGCCAGGACAGCGTAGCAAGATCGGATTTCGATGAGGTGCTGGCCCGCTATGAACAGCGAATGGCCGTTGGTATGGACGAGGACATAGCAGTGCTTGAGGCCCAGCAGCATGGACTTAACTCGGTACTCGCCCGGCCCGGCCGGTTTTGTTCCGACCTTGAGCCCAGCATCCATGCTTTTCACCGCTGGTATGCAAATGCCCTGATCGCCGACGGATTGGCGAGTGGCTGAGATCTACACCTGGAATCAGGGTCGGTGCGCGCTGGAAAGATAGTCGGTTGACTGGAATTCATGCAGCCGACTGGCGGCTCGGGCAAAGCCCCGAGCCATTCGTTCACCACGGTACAGTGCGTCAGGGCTGGTGACTGCCGAGACGATGACATTGACTCGCCGGTCGTAAAGCTCATCAATCAGTTCGACGAAGCGCCGCGCTGCGTCATCGTGCTCCGCGTCCAGGTAGGGGACATCACTGATCAGCAGGGTATGGCAAGCCCGGGAAATCTCAACGTAATCGGCCTTTGAGCGCGGCCCGACGCACAGCGTCTCAAAAGTGAACCACATGACTCCGTCGCCGAGCGCCAGCAACTCAATCTTTCGATCGTTGATGGTAACAGCGGCAGGCGCAAACGTCCCCCCAGGACTGATCTGGTGGAACATCGTTTCCATCCGGGTCTGTGCCTGGGCGTTGTGGGGTGCATGGTAAGTGGGTGCCGAGCTGAGCATCTCAAGACGGTAATCGTACGCGCCGCCGAGATGAATTACGCGGGTATGCGTTTCTATCAGTTGGATAGCCGGCAAAAAGCGCTCGCGCTGTAACCCACCTTGGTAAAGTGACGATGGCGGCGTATTCGAGGTGAATATCAGAGTCATTCCTTGCTCGACCAGGGCGTGCAATAGCCGGGAAAGAATCATGGCATCGCCGATATCGGAAACATAAAACTCATCGAAACCGAGCACCCGGGTTTTGCCTGCAATCTCGGTGCCGATTCGGCGCAAAGGGTCGCTCTGGTTGCGCAAGGTCCGCAGGCGCTCGTGAATCTCGAGCATAAAGCGGTGAAAGTGCACCCGCCGCCAGCGTGATTCATGCAGGCTGTCGAGCAGTGTATCCATCATCACCGTTTTACCGCGCCCGACCGAGCCCCAAAGATAAATACCTTTTTCACCGAAAAACGGCCGACGACGCAGATGCCGCGTCCAGTCCGACAACTTTGTAGGCCAGGCGCGCTGGGATTTGTCGAAAGAGTGGTTGAGTTCCCCGGCCAGATGGATAAACGCGTCCAGAGCCGTCTGTTGATCAAGGTCCGGTGTGGCCCCAGGCCGTGATAGGCGGTCTGCGAACTCGCCCGCGAACGTGTCGGACAGGTCCACGCTTAAGATAATGGGGTCGATGCAACGAGGATACCGTCGCTGTCGGCCCACAGATAGTGGCCTGGGGTAAAAGTGGTGCTGGCGAAGCGTACGGACAGTTGCGGTTGCCCCTCACCGCGTTTAACGCTCTTAGCCGGACAGGCCCCGAGCGCCTTGGTGCCCATTGGTAGCGCGCACAGTTGTTGGCTATCGCGGATGCAGCCGTAGACGATCAACCCGTGCCAGCCGTTATCTTGCGCAAGCGTGCCGATCTGGTCACCGACCAGTGCGCAGCGCAACGATCCACCACCATCGATAACCAGGACCTTTCCCGCGCCCTCGCCCTCAAGCGTTGAACGTACCAGGCTGTTGTCTTCGAATACTTTGACCGTGGCAATAATGCCTTCAAAGTGTTCCACACCGCCAAAATCAGCAAAAATCGGCTGCACCACCTGCAGACGGTCGACATGGGCATCATAAAGATCAGCAGTTCTGGTCATGTGGCACCTGCCGAGGTTGCGGTTTCCTGGGTTGTGGAAAAACCGTTGAGTTCCTCGAAGGCATATAAGCCGGAGAACTCTTCGGGGTCTACAGGCCCGCCGGTCGAGTCGGGATGTATCACGGCAAGGAGGTGGCCAATGCCGTAGGCCCCGGCTGCGCGCAGTACCGCAAGATTGTCATCAATGAAAAGAGTGCGATCCCCCGCAAACGGCTCAATGGCTTGCAGATGGGTCCAGAAAGTCGCGCACTCCTTTGGATAACCCAGCGTATGGGAACTTACAATACGATCAAACATGGGTTCCAGGCCGGTCTGGTTCATCTTCAGGTCGATGCTGGCGGGGTGAGCATTGGTGACCAGTACCACCCGTCGAGCATCGGTATGCAGCGCCGTGAGAAAATCCCGGGCGCCAGGACGAATCTGGATAAGGTGGCGTAGTTCGGCTTTAAGGCCAGCAATGTCCAGACCCAGTTCATGGGTCCAAAAGTCTACGCAGTACCACTCGAGCGTCCCGCGCAGGGCATGCATCCGGGCAAAAAGTGTGCTGCGTGCGCCATCCAAAGCGATTCGGTGCTTGTTTGCGTATTGACGCGGGATGAAGTCGGTCCAGAAGTAGTTATCAAAATGCAGATCCAGCAAAGTGCCGTCCAGATCCAGGAATACTGAGTCAATCTGCGTCCAGTCAATCACAGCCATAGTATGTGTAACACCTGTTATAAAGGTAAAGGGTGACAAAGCACCCAGAATAATTAGACTGTACCGACTATTTTAGCGCCGACCACGGGCTGTCGGATTTACCCTACATTGCAGTGGCCTATGCCACAGGTACTGGATTGTTTCGAAGAGTGGTCTGGGTTAATCTGCACTCCCATCAGTATCCCGCCAGGCAAGCTCGCACCCGCCCACTCATGAGCGTGTTACCCCAAATCCTCAAGACCACGGTAGTGGCGCGTAGTCGTCTTTTTAATATCGAAAGCGTGGACCTGCGTTTTTCTAATGGCAATGAGGTCAGTTTTGAGCGGTTGGTAGGTCAGGGTACCGGGTCGGTACTGGTGGTGCCTCTGCCGGCGGTTGATCAGTTGCTGCTGGTTCGTGAGTATGCAGTGGGCCTGCAACGTTATGAACTGGGCTTCGTTAAAGGGCGTATCGACGCCGGTGAAACGCCGGATCAGGCAGCTCATCGTGAATTGCGGGAGGAAACGGGATTTGCTGCAGGCGTGATTGAACGATTGGCGACCGTATCGCTGACCCCGGCATATTCGAATTATCAAACTCATGTGTTTATTGCGCAGGATCTGTTCGAATCGCCTCTGGACGGCGATGAGCCCGAAACCCTTGAAACGGCGCAATGGCCGCTGGCGGATCTTTGTGGATTGCGGTCCCGGGAGGATTTCTCCGATGCCCGCAGTTTGCTCGCGACCTACCTCGTGGCTGAAAAGCTGGATCAGAAATAGTGAGTAACCATACGCTGCTGGCACAGGTCGTCAACATTGCAATAGCAGCGGGCGATGTGATTCTCGATGTTTACGAGAAAGAATACGAGATTACCCGCAAGGCTGATGGCTCGCCAGTCACCACGGCGGATCAGCGTGCTCATGACCTCATTGTTGAGGAACTTCAAGCCTTGACACCCGATATCCCGGTTTTGTCCGAGGAATCCAAGGGCATTGATGTTGAAGATCGCCTGCAATGGCCACGGCTGTGGTTGGTTGACCCACTCGATGGCACCAAGGAATTCATTCGCCGTAACGGTGAGTTCAGCGTCAATATCGGCCTGGCTGAAAACGGCAAACCGATCCTCGGCGTGGTCTATAGCCCGTGTACTCGGACCAGCTATTTTGCAGCTCAAGGTGCAGGCGCCTGGCGGCAGATCGCGCAAAAGCCGGCTCAGCGTATACAGGTAGAGTCGTATGACCCCTCCCGGCCACGAATGGTTGTCAGTCGCTCGCATTCTGGCGAGGCGGTAAATGCGTTTCGTGATGCGCTCACAGCGGCGAGCGGAACTGTCCCCCAGATTGTCAGCATGGGTAGCGCACTAAAGGCTTGTGTGATCGCGCAAGGTGATGCCGACGTGTATCCGCGGCTTGGCCCCACCTCCGAATGGGATACCTGCGCATCCCATTGCATTCTGAACGAGGCCGGCGGTCAACTGATTGATTGCGCGGGCGCGGAGTTGCATTACAACAAAGCGAGCGTCCTCAACCCTTGGTTTCTGGCTATCGCTGACTTGAATGTTGACTGGGCTCGGTTTTGCCCTCCAGAGCCTACGCAGGGGTGACACGGCGCCGGGCTGGCCTGCCAAGGCGATGGTCCGCCCCGGACTATAATTACGCTGGCGTCAGACCGAATGGGCCTGAGTGCCCCTAAATCAGCATGCGCAAGCTTCCTTTTACCAAGATGCATTCGCTGGGTAATGATTTTGTCATGCTCGATGGCGTACGCACGCCACTGGACCTTGACACTGTTATGGTGAAACAGTTGGCAGATCGCAATCACGGCATTGGCTGTGACCAGTTGATCGTAGCGCAGCCAGGCATTGGTGATGCGGACTTTTTCATGCGCATTTTTAATGCCGATGGTAGCGAGTCCGGCCAGTGCGGCAACGGAGCGCGATGTTTTGGCCGTTTTCTGATCGAGCAAGGTCTTACCGAGCGCCGTGAACTTGAAATACAGACCATCAGCACGCGTATCCGTCTGACAGTGGCCGACAACTGGCAGGTTACCGCCCAACTTGCGCCCCCCAGTTTCGAACCTCGGGACATCCCTTTTAACGCGCGCGCGGTGGCCGATGATTACCCGATTGTAGTTGGGGGTGTATCGCACCGAATCGGAACCGTATCGATGGGCAACCCCCACGCGGTGCTGATCGTCGATGATATTGATGTCGCTGGGGTAGATCAATTAGGCCCAATGCTCGAGTGTCACTCCGATTTTCCGCAGCGCACCAATGTGGGTTTTGTCCAAGTGGTTGACAGGCAGACCTTGCGCCTGCGGGTCTGGGAGCGCGGCGTGGGAGAAACGCTTGCCTGCGGTAGCGGGGCTTGCGCGGCTGTTGCCGTGTGTCGTTTACAGGAGCGAATCGATGATACGGTTTGTGTGACGCTCCCGGGCGGCCCACTCAGCGTGATATGGCCCGGCCATGGTCCTATCAGTATGAATGGCCCGGCCGTCAACGTTTTTGATGGTCAGTGGCCGATTTTTTGATATGACCTCGCGCCCGACCTCCGACGATACGTCAGGGCTTGGCCTTGAGGAGCGTGAGGTTGCCGATTTTCTGCGCCGTCACCCAGATTTCTTTGAGCGCCACCTCGCCTTGTTAACCGAGCTGGTGGTTCCTCATTCGGGTCGTACCGGTGCGGTATCGCTGCTGGAACGCCAGGTTACCGTCCTGCGTGATCAGCTTGGTGCTGAACGTGGTCGCTTGAAGTCGTTGATGAACGCGGCGCACGAAAACAGCCGGCTACAACAGCGGCTGCAACGCTGCTTTCAGGCGATCGCCTGCGCCTGTGATTTGAGCGACCTGGCACGGGTTGTGCCCGAGGTGTTGCAAAAGGAATTTGACCTGGATAGCGTTGTTGTCAAATTCCTCGATACGGTTGTGGGCACGGCGGCGCCAGTGCAAGCTCTTGCCGCTTATTCTGATGAAACAGTACAGGCGCTGATTCAGCGTTTTCAGATAAACGCCTGTTTGGTCGAGGCGCCACCATCGGCCGAGGTGATATATCACCTTCCACCGGCCAGCGCTTCGCGGGTTGGTTCATGCGCAGTGCTACCGATATGCAATACAGATCAGGTTCTACTCGGCTGGGTGATCCTGGCCGCACACGATTCGCAGCGTTATCGTGCTGATATGGACACGGTGCTGCTTGAGGGACTGGGGGGGCTGATCGGTGCCGCCTGCACTCGCCTTAATCTTCCCTGAGTTCGGGTTATGACTGGCAAAGATAATTTGGTCAGTGCTTTTCTTGATTACCTGCGTTACGAGCGCCGATTTTCCACTCACACTGTGTCGGCGTATGAGCGTGATCTTGCACGACTTGTCACATTTGCCGCCGAGCGTGGTGTCAGTAATCTGCTCAAGCTTGCGCCGGCGCAGGCGCGGTTGTTTCCTGCGCGTTTGCATCATGCGGGGCTGGCCAGCCGCTCTATCAGCCGTAGCCTGTCGGCTGCGCGTTCGTGTTTTCGCTATTGGCTGCGCGAGAAACAAATTAAGGCCAACCCCTTTGAGGGCGTCTCGGCCCCGCGCGGCCAGCGCAAACTGCCCAGCACCCTTAATATCGAACAAGCGGCACAACTCGTTGCGATCAAGCCGCGCACGGACCTGGACTACCGCGACCGGGCGATGCTCGAGCTGTTTTATTCGTCAGGCCTGCGTTTGTCCGAATTGGCGGGTACGGATCTTAACGATATTGATTTCGCCACTTGTACTATCGTGATTACCGGCAAGGGAGGGAAGACCCGGGTGGCGCCGGTCGGGCGCTATGCCATCAAGGCCATTACTGACTGGCTGGAGCACCGAGAGACCCTGGCAAAGCCGGAGGAAGTCGCGGTGTTTATCGGACG
>Ga0302122_10000528_pt1 | contig 23490 bp, 11 predicted proteins | sample CB21_SCM_MG_FD_203115 | JGI IMG/M metagenome (GOLD analysis project Ga0302122, IMG submission 203115) | Marine microbial communities from Western Arctic Ocean, Canada - CB21_SCM | ecosystem: Environmental > Aquatic > Marine > Oceanic | place: Canada: Western Arctic Ocean | collected 2017-09-28
GCTGACGAGAAGGTCGACGGGCATCTATCGGGCGGCCTCGACTGGAGCGACGCCCTCCACGCCCACGTGACGGTCAGCGACGACGGCCAAGAGAAATTGCACCTAGCAATGACCGCGGACAGCGACTCAGGGGACAAATCCATTGATGGCTCGCTGGGACTCGCTCTACGCGTCGACGCTGAGGAGGAGCTCCAGGGGCGCGTCTCGGGCGGCCTCGACTGGGATGACGCCCTAGAGGCCCACATGACGGTCAGCAACCTGGACCGAGAGAAGCTGCACATGCGTATGACTGCGGACGGCCACTCACGAACTCGCGAGAGGGACGGCACGCTCGGGTTATTCGTGCGAACGGACGCCGAGGAAGAACTCGACGGCCGCGTGTCGGGCGGCGTCGACTGGCGTGGCACGACGGACGCGCACCGAGACGATCTGCACGCCAGCATGACGGTCAGCAACCGGGACCGAGAAAAGCTACACATGGCAATGACCGCGGACGGCGACTCGCACGACGACGCCATGTCCGGCTCGCTAGGGCTATTCGTGCGAACGGACGCGGATGAGAAGCTCGATGGCCATATGTCAGGCACCGTCGACTGGAGCGGCACGACGGACGCGCACCGAGACGACCTGCACGCCAGCATGACGGTCAGCAACAAGCAGCAAGAAAGGTTCCACGTGACGATGACCGCGGACGGCGATTCGCGATTCCGCGAGCGGGACGGCTCGCTCGGGCTCCTCGTGCGCGTCGACGCCGAGGACGAGCTCGACGGCCGCGTGTCGGGCGGCGTCGACTGGCGCGGCCGCGCCGCGTCGGGCGCGGCCGACTACGTCCTCGGCATGCAGGTGACCGACCTCGCCGCCGCGCGGGAGCGCTTCCTCGTGCGCGTCGACCACGACTGGGTCCAGGACGCCGCCACGGACCGCTTCGCCCTGGGCTACGGCGGGCGCGTCGACGTCGACGGGCGGACGGTGCTGCAGCAGCGCTTCCTGCTCCGGAAGGAAGGCAACATGAACCAGGGCGGGCGGCGCCTGGCGGACGCGGACCCGCGCGCGTCGTGCGTGTACGGCGCCGCGGACCTGAACAGCACGGACCTGCTGGGCTTCGACAGCTTGACGATGGACATGGACGGCAGCGTCGCGGTCGAGGGTCTCGGCGGGGGCATCGCGGGCGCCTGGCGCGACGCGCGGGTTGTCGCGAGCTCGCTGGACTTCGCGATGAGGCTAGACGGCGAGCCCTGGGCCTACGAAGCGCCGGCCGACCGGCCGCTCGCGTGCGACGCGGTCGTGACCGTGTCGTTGGAAACGTACATGGCCTCGCGCGCGGGGGCCGTCGCGCGCGACTGGGACGACGACGGCCGCGTCGAGCTCGGGACCTTCGGCCCGACGGTGCTGCCGGAAACTTATGCGCCAACTGTATTAGATACATATCCGCCAACGTTCGAAACGTATACACCAACGTATGGGACCTTCGGCCCGACGGTGCTGCCGGAAACTTATGCGCCAACTGTATTAGATACATATCCGTCAACGTTCGAAACGTATACACCAACGTATGGGACCTCCGGTCCGACGGTGCTGCCGGAAACTTATGCGCCAACTGTATTAGATACATATTCGCCAACGTTCGAAACGTACTCACCAACTTATGCAACGCCGTCGCCGTCGCTCACTCCGACGACTGTCATGAGGAGCTACTCCTACGGCCGCAGCTATTCTTACGCGGACCTGTACCATAGCTACTCCCTCGGCGGTAGCTTTTCCTACTCATACGGCGGCGACGACGACGACGACTGCACCCCGGGCTGGAATGTGGCGGAGTGTCTCGACGACGGGACGCTGATGCACGGCGGCGGGTGCGATTCGTGCGGCGACTGCCCTATGCTCGACTTGACCGCGGCGACGGGTGGCCGGTACACGTGCGACTCGAGCACGAATACCTATTATTATGACGAAGACCTCGACGGCGCCCCCGAAGAAGAGGGGACGTTCGAGGAGTGCTGGCACGACGAATGCGAATGCGACGTCACGGTGTCGGACGACCTCGACTGGGCGCCCGACGGAACCATGGCCCATAGTCACTCAATGGGCTGGTGCCACAGCGACCTGGACGAAGAGGTGGGTTGCACGGCGTCGCCGGGTGACTGCTGGGAGATGTGTGCGCATGCGTATGGCGACCTCGTGGCCATCGACTGGGGGGACGACGGCAGCTGTTATTGCCAGAACGACTGCGGGTGCATGGTGGACGTCGGCGCCGACGATAGCTACCTCATCACGCGCTCCGATATCGCGTTGCCGCACGAATGCGGCAAAGGCCCCACTCCCTCCTACGCGCCGACGACGGACACGTACGCGCCGACGACAACGTCCAGCTATTCGTACGGTAGCGGCGGCACGATCTACTCGTACAGCTACGGTTGCGATATTTGTCCCGGCGGCAGCGTCAAGGTCGACACGCTTGCCGGATACCGGTGCCTCACCGCGGATGGCGAACTCATTGGCAACTCGAACGACCCCGGCAGCATCCACAGCATCCACACGGAAGCCGACTGCCTCGGTGCTAACCCGTCCAACGCCTGGAGCCCGTATTCCTGCGAAGACTCGGCTCGCTTCTGGAGGGAGGACCAGGCCATCTGGAGCGGCGCGTACGGCTGGACGTGCGCGGACGGCCAAGCCTTCGGGGACTCGTTATGCTGCGGCGACGAGGACTCTTCGCACTCCTACTCGTACGGACCCGTCCCACCCCCGGCCCTTCCGACATCCGTGCCCACGGCCGTGCCGACACTTGTGCTGACGTCGCCACCGACGGCCGTGCCACAAGCAAAGCCCACGGCCCTACCGACGATCACACCAATCGCCGCGCCGACGGTCACGCCCACTGCGCTTCCGACGGTGTCCCCACTCGCCGCGCCGACCGCGGTGCAGTCAACGGCCCCGACGTCGCGGCCGTCCAGGACCCCGACGTCGTGGCCCACGCAAGGACCAACCCCACAGCCGACGACGCAGCCTTCTGCACCGCCGACGCCGACGCCGACGTCCGTCCCGACGACGTCGGTCCCGACGGCCGTGCCCTCGCCCCTGCCGACGTCGTCCCCGACGGCCAGGCCGACGGCCGGGCCGTCGCCCGCGCCGTCGCCAATCCCGACGCCGGGGCCGACGCCCGTGCCCGGCAATCCCACGGCCGCGCCCGTCACGCCGGGGCCGACGTCAGGGCCGTCGCCCGGGCCGACGTCTCCACCGACTGCCGTGCCGACAGCAAAACCCACTGCCCTTCCGACGTTCACACCAACGGTCGTTCCAGTGGCCGCGCCCACGGCGCTTCCGACGGTGTCCCCACTCGCCGCGCCGACCGCGATGCCGTCAACGGCCCCGACGTCGCGACCCACACAAGGACCAAATCCGCGGCCGACACCGCCGCCTTCTACACCGCCGACGCCGACGCCGACGTCCGTCCCGACGACGTCGGTCCCGACGGCCGTGCCCTCGCCCCTGCCGACGTCGTCCCCGACGGCCGGGCCGACGGCCGCGCCGTCGTCCGCGCCGTCGTCCGCGCCGACGGCGCCGCCGAGCCCGTCGCCGACGGCGTCGTGGCCCCCGTCGCCCGCGCCGTCGCCCGCGCCGACGCTCTCGCCGGCGCCGACGGCCGCGCCCTCGTTGGCGCCCACGACCGAGAACTACCGCCTCGCGGGCTTCGTGGTGGCGGCGCCGGCGGAGCTCCGCGAGACGGCCTTCACCGGCGCGGGGCTCAAGGTCGAACCCATGGTTGTAAACCTCACGGTCGCCGCTCAAAAGCCCGTGTGGGTGACGCTCCGCGGCGGCGGGGGCGCCCTCCGCTTCTACGAGGAGGACCCCGGGAACCCGGGCTACGCGCTTGCCTCCGACCGCGGCAGCGCCGCCGTCGCGCGCTTCATCCCCGCGGGCGCCACGAACCTCACGGTGCACGCGGGCGCGCTCCGGGACCGTGTGGACAACGGCGCGAGCGTGGTGCAGACTGTGACGGTGTTAATTTCGTCCACGGACCCCATCTACGGCCGCGCGCGCGCCTTTGAGAAAATGACGGCCGTCACCGTGCTAGACGTCGACGAGTCCAAGATTGCGGTGAACAAATTCATGGGGGGGGCGGACCCCGTCACGGGCGGCTTGGTCTATGCGAAGACCCGAGAGAACGCCGCGACCTTTACCTTCACGGCGGCGCTCACGAGCCGGCCACACGACGCCGTGCGGCTCGAACTCCGGGGCGACGTCGACGCCTTCGCGAGCATCGCGGTGGACGGCGCCGACTGCGGGAATAGGACAGTAGAGCCGGACCACTGGATGAAGCCCGCGACGTACACCCTGAGCGTGGCCGACGACGCGGTGCTCTCCGGCGACCGCAACTACTCCGTCTGGTTCGTCGCAGCGTCGCCGGATGCGAACTACGACGGTGTCGTGTCGGCCACGATGACGTGCCTCGTGCTGGAGGACGACGTCGCCTTCGCCACCGTCAGTGGTAAACAGCTGACGGTCGGGGCCGGCGTGGACGGCCCGACGTTCGGCGACGGCTACTGGCTCACGCTATCGGCGCCGCCCACGGCTCTTGTGACGATAAGCCTCGCGTGCGCCGACGCGAACGTGTTCCACACGCCGCGCGTGTCCTTCACGCCTCAAAATTGGGCGCGGCGCTTCGTCCACGTCAACGCGTCGCTCGCGAACGGCGTCCAGGCGGGCCGCACGGCCGCGCTCACGCACGCCGTGACCTCGGACGATGCCTTCTTTGCCGGCCTCGCCGTGGCCGACGTCGCCATTACCGTCGAGTTCTCAGTCGAAAGCGTGCCGCCGCCCAAGTTGGAACTGGTGCGCTTTTTGGACGGCGGCAACGGCCTGGACGTGCGCTTCGACCGCCCCACGGACATGATCGACGGCGCGTGGGAGCTCGACTGCGCCGCGCTCTTCCGGCACGCGGCCCGCCAGTTCGGCGACGGCGGCGCGTGCGCCTGGACGGACGCCGCGTCGCTGCGCGTGACGTTCGGCGCGGGCGCCCGGCTCGTGCCGTTCGACTTCGTCAACGCGACCCGGGACAACGCCGCGTACCTCCAGGGCGGCGTCCTCAGGAACGACCTCGCCGGCGCGATGCTCACCTCCGTCCGGCAGTACGCCGAGGCCCAGAAGCCGTTAGATCCCATCGCGCCGGCGGTCGCGATCACGGCGCCGGAGAGCGTCGGCGTCTGCGACGGCGTCGTCCTCGACGCACGCGGCGCCACGGGCGGCGGGTCCCGGGACCTCGCATACAGCTGGGGCGTCGTGACGACCTGGGACGCCGAGACCGAGGCCGACATGACCAGCGTCGCCGCGCTGGAGGCCAAGCTTGCCCTGGCCGACCGCGACGGCGCCGTGCGGGTCGAGGTCGGCGCGACCGACCTCATCGCGGGCCGGGCCTACGACTTCCTCGTCGCCGCGACCAACTACCTGGGCGGGACGACGACCGCGTTCGCGACCGTGCACAAGCTGGCCTCGCCGGCGCCCGGCGTCCAGTTCCAGGAGGCTTCGATACAAATGGTCCGGTCCGACACCAAGTCCCTCAAGCTCGACGTGGCCCTCCCGAACCTGACCTGCACGGACATGAACATGTCGTCCACGGCGCTGGGCTACGTGTGGCGCGCGTGGCGGCTGGAGGGCGCGACGTACGTCCGGGACGTCCCGCTCCTCGCGGCGTACACGGCGAACCCCGTCTCCTGTCGCCTCCCCAAGGACGCCCTGGCGGCAGCGACGACCTACCGGTTCCAGGTGACCGTCGGCTTCGCGGACTCCATGACGATCAACAGCTCGGCTACGACCACGATCGTCGTCGGGTCGCAGCCCTTGATGGCCGCGATCGCGGGCGGCGTCGAGCAGGCCGTGGCGATCGGCAGCGCCGCCGAGCTGGACGGGTCCACGTCGACGGACCCCGACGACAACGACGGAGAGGGTGCGATGGCATACGCGTGGACCGTCACGCAGGAAGGTGAAGACGCGACCGCGCTCCTCATCAACGCGACGCAACCCATCCTCGCTTTCACGCCGATGACGGCCGCGGGCTGGGCGAGCGGCGCGTCCTATGAGTTCACGCTGACCGTCTCGCGCGACGAGCGCAGCGCGGCCTCCAGCGTGCTCGTCTACGTCTCGTCGGACCCGGACATGCCGCGCGCCACGGTCACGGATTTCGACGAAAACCGCAAGTACAACCCCATGGAGGGCGCGTTCACGGCGATCTTCTTCCAGGCGACGTCGCCCGACCCCACTCGGACGTGCTGCCAGACGAATTGGGAGGTCGACGGCGGGCCGATCCTCGGCAAGCCCGGCGGGGCGCCGTCGCCGATGCTCGTCGACCTGGGCCGGACGCGGCCCAACGCCGTGTACCGCCTGAAACTCACGGTCACGGACGGCATCGGGTCCACGTCCTCCACCGTCGTCTCCTTAACGACGAACGGCCCGCCCGCCTCGGGTACCTTCGCGGTCGCGCCGTACCGCGGCACGGCGCTCACCACCGAGTTCGAGTTCCTGCTGGACGGCTGGTCCGACGACGCCGACGACTATCCCTTGACGTACACGTACAGCTACCGTCAGCAGTTGAGCGCGCGGGGGCGCGGCGGGGGCCGCTTCGCGGACCGCCGGACCGAGAGCGCGGCCCTCACGCCCCTGGTCGCGGACCAGTACGCCTCGTCGTGGTTCGTCACCACTTTACCCCAGGCGGACAACGTGAACATCACCTGCGTCGGCCGCGTCTTCGACCGCTACCTGTCGTTCGCGCAAGCCTTCGCGCCCGCGCGCGTCGACGCGCTCAAGATCTCGACCGAGGACCTCTCGGCGCTCGCCGGCGACCTGCTCTCGGCGTCGGCGAACACCGGCGACGGGGAGGTGTCGCTCTCCCTGGTCGCGAACGTGGCGAGCGTCATCGGCGGGACCGACCGGCGGCGCCTGTCTTCCGAGCAGGACCTTGTCGACGACCTGATGGCCCACACGATCAGCGCGGCGGGCCTCGTGGGCACGGGCTCGTCCGCGGCGGCGGCGAGCCAGGTCCTGGCCACCGTCGCGACGCTGACCGGGGACCCCGACGCGCTGTCCGAGGCCTCGCAGGTGGGCGCGCTCGGGCTGTTACATGCTGTCGCGGGCGACGCCGCGGGCACCGGGCTCGACGCCGACGCGGCGGCCTCGGCGGTCAGCGCCGCGTCGTCGTTGCTGGACGCGAGCCTGTTTGTTGGCGAGTCGGACGTGGAACTGGGCGAGCAGCTGGCCGGCGCGGTCGGCTCCCTGGCCACGGGCCTGATCGCCGGGGCGTACGGCGGGCAGAACCGGAGCGTGGTCACGGACAACGTGGAGCTCTCGGCCTTCCGCACGGACTGCGGGACGCGGGCCGCGGCGTTCCGGTTGGGTTCGGGGGTCTCCACGGCCGTGCCCGCCGCGGCCCTGGACGCCGCCGGGGGCGGCGCCTGCGACGCCGCATCTACGAGGCGCCGGCTCCAGGACGGCGCGCCCATGGACGTGGACGTGACCGTGGCCCGCCTGAAGAACGTCTACGCGAGCGCGGGCATCGTCTCGGACCTGGTGCAGATCGAGCTCGGGAGCGGCGGCACCGTTATAACGGTGGAGGACCTGGCGGAGCCCATTGTGTTCGGTCTGCCGTTTGCGAGCAGCGACCCGGCGCTGGATGCGAGCTACGACCCGGGCGCGCGCACGGGCACGTGCTTCAACCGGTCCCAAGTCCTGCATTTCGACTGCGGCGTGCCCACGACCTTCGACTGCGGCGCCCGGCGCAACGTGACCCTCCCCGACGGGTCCTCGATGACCTTTGAGGCGGCCCCGACCACGGGGGCCAGCCCGGCCCTCAACGTCACCGTGGCCTGCCCGGCGACGAGGGCCGCGTGCGCGTTCTGGGCCGACGACTCCTGGTCGACCGCCGGCTGCGCCGTCGTCGCTGCCACATCCAGCGAAGTGACGTGCGCGTGCACGCACCTCACGGACTTCGCCGCGGCCGTCGAAGTGGGCGACGCGGACTTTTCCGTGGGCTTCGCGCCCTCGCCGGGGCCGACGTCCATCCCCACGGCCGTGGGGCTCCCGCCTGCGCGGGCGCGGGGCCCGCCGCCGGCGCCGACGCCGGGGCCCACGCCACTCCCCGGCCACCCCACGGCCGCGCCCGTCGTCGCGCCGACGCCGCGGCCCTCGCTTGCACCCACGGCCCAGCCGACGACGCCGGCGCCGTCCTACGGCCCCACCCCCGCGCCGTCACGCGCCCAGACGCTGGTCCAGGTCGACTCCTCGGTGACGCTCGCGGGCGTCGACGCCGCCGCGTTCAACGCCGACGCGGGCCTGCAGGCGGCCTTCGCCGCGTCGATCCTGGCCAGCGCCGGCGGCCTCTTCGAAGAGATCATCAACATCGTGGCCGCCGGGCGGCGGCGCCTCGACGACGGCGCGGGCGTCGCGATCGCGTACACGGGCGTCGCCCGCGTCGACGGCACCGCGAATGCCGAGGCGGTCTCGGCGGATTTGCTGGCGCAGTCCATGGACGCCCTGGGGGCGGCGGTGACCGACGGGAGCTTCCTCACCACGCTGCAGGCCGCGGATGCGGCCTTCGCCGCCGTGACCGTGGACGAGGCGGCGACGCAAGCGGCCATCGTGGCGGCGTCGGTCGTCTTCGTCGTCACGACGCCTGCGCCCTCGACGGCGCCGGCCCCGCGGCCGACGCCCGCACCCTCGGTCGCCGTGGCGAGCGGGGCGCCCGGCGGCGGCGACGACGGTAGCGGTGCTACCGATGGCGGAACCGCCGCCGCCGCCGCCGACTCCGGCGGATCCGACTCGGACAGCGGCGGTCTCCTCGTCGTCATCGTCATGCTCCTGGCCGTTATCCTCGTGCTCCTGGCGGGCATCGTCGGCTACCTCGCGCACGAGAGGCGGGGAAAGGTATATGCCGTAGGCATCGGTGACGCCGGAGCCTTGACGACGGACCGTTGGGCCCTGCGCCGCGCCTCGCCGCGTGTCGAACCCTTTGTCGAGGCCCCGCAGCGCGCCGACGCCGCCGAGTCGGCCCGCTCCCGGTCGCCTGTTCGCCAGGACCGGTTGCCGCCACTCAACCGCGGCCCGTCTCGCCCGCGGACGGCCCCGGCCCCGGACGACGGCGGCTACCGCGGCCCACCGCGTCGGGCCGCGCCGGATTTCTGAGTACGCTCCTGCCCTTTCCTCCTCCTGCCTCATTTGATTGCCTGTAATTACTACTACCTACTTATTTTCTGGGGGATTTCTCCGAGTCAGTGTCTTCTTTGGCAGATTCATCTGTAGCCCGAGCCTGAGACGCCCAAACATTGCGACTCGGATCCGATCTACGATTCGAAAAGAGGGAACAACAAGAACAAACTTAGCCGAAGAGTCTCCACGCGCCGCCGGAGACGAGATTCACCGCCCCCTTCGCCGCATCGAGATACACGGGCTCCTCGCTGTAAACGTCCACGTTCAACCGGAACGCATTTAGCGCCTCCTCCACGACGGCAGCTTGCGCGTTGGGAGCGAGCCCGTCACCGGCCTCGTTTAGCGACACGTACACGTCCTCGATAAACTCGCGGCGTGTTCCCGGGCTATCAAACGCATAATGCCGCGGCGTGCCGGCGTCGAGGCCGAGGCCGACGTTATAGGGCCCCGCCAACATCTGGCCGCCGAAGAGGTCCGCAAAATAGCGGCAGTAGAGGTGGCCGAGCATGCGCCCGCCGCCGTCCGCATCCGCCCGACCCGCCGCGACGATCGCATCGACATACCCCCGGGTCGCCGGCGAGAGCCCGGCATCGCCTACGTCGCGGAGGTCCGCCTCCAGGCGTGGGGCGCGGCGGAGGACGTCTCCATGCCGGCTCCAGACCAAGTCGGTTGGTGAGCCCGCCGGCGCGCCGTCGAATTGGGTCTCCATCGCGGCATAGGCGCCGTGCATCGACGCCGTGAAGCGCGCATAGCGGCCGACGGACGCCATCGATGCCACGGTCCCAAGCCCGAACGCTGTCATATCGTGGCCCTGCTTCAGCGTCGCGTCCAGCGCCTTGGACAGACCGATTTTATTCGCGGAGCCGGTCTTCAGTATGTTCGCGCTCTCGGTTTCGAGTGATGCGCGCGAGAGCTGCCCGAGCCGCTTCGCGAAGGAGCCCATTAGTGCTCCCGCTGGCGTGTGTTTTGTGAATGAGCTCGCTTTGCACGCGTGTTGCACACGACACAGCACTTTATTTCACAGCGTTTCACGCGCCGGCTGCCCAGGTATCTTAGCCGCGCAGGGAGAAGGTCTCTAGACTCTCTAGAGGCTAGGTGTGCGCGCAGCGTTGTGTGCGTCTTGTGCTGGTCAGACGACTGTGATATCTTGCAGCCGATCACAGAAGCCACGCGTGCGACCACTGCAAGCTCCCTGTTTGAATTAGCGCACGAGAAGGCAGTGATCAGGCGCCGAGCGTGTTGCGGTGTTGTGGTGCGGTTTTACAGCACGGGTTTTTTCACGTGGTGTTTTAGCAATTTAATCACGCCGGAGGGCTCAGGAGCAGCGTTTACTCTAGGGACGTGACGACGTACTGCAGACATGAATCACTGACAAGCTGCAGATGACCGCCGAGCCCTGGGCCTGGTGGCACTCAATCGGGAGTCCCGGGACCGTCTGCGCGCCTATGGTCGACCAGTCGGAGCGCGCCTTCCGGTTGCTGGTGCGGCGGCACGGCTGCGCGCTGTGCTACACGCCCATGCTCCACGCGGACCTGGTGGTCCGGGACGCCGCGTTCCTGCGGGACCGCGTGCCGGACGACGTGTGCGGGGAGGACCGGCCGCTCGTCGCGCAGCTGGGCGGCTCGGACCCCGCGGTCCTAGGGGAGGCGGCCCGGAAGATCGCGGCCAAGGGCGGCTGCGACGCCATCGACGTGAACCTGGGCTGCCCGCAGGCGTGCGCGAGACGGGGCGGCTACGGCGCGTTTCTAAGCGACGACCAGGCTGTTCAAGCCGTGCGCGCCGTGGCAGCCGGTTCGAACCTCCCGGTGACGGCCAAAATCCGGTGCCGCGCGGCGGGCGACCCCGAGGGCCTGGCGCCAGACGTCGCGGCGACGGTCGCGCTCGCGCGGAAGCTGGTGGCCGCCGGCGCGTCGGTCATCTGCGTGCACGCGCGGACACGGGCGGGCAAGACGTTCACAGAGGCCTGCTGGCCCGCCGTGAAAGCGGTGGTCGCCGCGGTGGGCGTGCCGGTCGTGGCGAACGGCGGCGTGCGGCATTTTGAGGACGTCGAGAGGCTGCGGCGGGCGACGGGTTGCGCGGCCGTCATGTCGGCCGAGGCGCTGCTCGCGGACCCCTGGCTCTTCTCGCCCGCGCCGCGGCCCGACGCGGCCGCGGCGTGCCGGGCTTACCTTGCATTGGCGGCCGCGGCCCCGGTCTCGTGGGCGCGCGCGCACGTCGTCGCCATGCTGCACGCCGAGCTGGCGCGCGATGCGGGGTTGGTGGAGGCGGTCGCGGCCGCGCGGACCGTGCCCGAGTTACTCGCGGCCGTCCCGCGCGACGCCGGCCCGTTACACGCGCGCGACCGCGCCGCAGAGGACGCGCCCCCGTATGCCGCGCTCCTGAAGCGGGGCCGGGCCGAGCGCCGCCAGGCGAAGGACGCGGCCATGCGCGCGGCGGCGCCGGAGCCACGGCGCCGCGCGCCGCGGCCGCCGTCGGAGAGGCAGAAGACCGCCGTCGCGACGACCAACCTGCGGCTTTGTGCGTGCGGCGAGCCGGCGAAGCACGCCTGCGTGCGCGAGTGCTGTCAGGTGTGCTGCGCCGCGGCGAACGGCGGGGTGGACTGTGGGAATCACGCCTCGCGGAAGAAGAAGCGGAAGGTCGCGCTCACGACCGACGCGCTCGCGGCGCACGTGGAGCGCGTCGGCACCATCTCGGTCCACGACGCGCTGCGGATAGGGCATGAGGCGAGGGGTGTTTGAGAGTAACTATTTTGTGTAATTTTACGCTATCGTGGCGGGGGCTCCACGAGCCCGAACCGCTCGGGCGGCCAGTACCTCAAAATGACGTGGCCCACGACGTTTTCCCGCGGGAGGACACCCCAGACGTGCGAGTCGAAGGACCGGTTCCGGTTGTCCCCCAGGACGAACAGGGACCCGGCCGGCACGCGGAGGGGCGCCAATACGTACGCGACGTCGGCGCCGCGGACCGCCTTTTGATTCACGTAGACCACGCGGTCCCTAACCTCCACGAGGTCGCCGGGCCCCGCGATGACCCGCTTCACGAAGACGTCCCGCCGCCGCTCGCTCGTCCGGTCGCGCGGGACCGGCGCGCCCCGGCGCGTCGCGCGGTCCACCTCGTTCTGCCGCTCGATCTGCAGCGCACTGGGCGGCGGCCGGAAGAGGATGACCTCGCCCGGCTGGCTCAGGCGCGTGAGCGTCGACACCTTCTCGGCGGCCACCTGGTCCCCCGGTAAGAAGGTGGGGGCCATGCTCGACGACTCGATGTACCGCGGCTCGGCCACGAACCACCGCACCAGGAACGACACGGCGACGATCCGCAAGTAGAACCTTAGGCTCCGCCCCACCGCCGTCGAACTCACGTCCTCGGGCAGCCACTGGCTCAATAAGTCCGTGGCGTCGCGATCAAAACGCTCGGTCATGGCCTCCAGCCGCTGGCGCACGTCGCCGGCGCTGCGGCCGTCGTTCGGCGCCTTGGGGTTCGCGAGGCCCCAGCGCTTGGGCTTCAGGCGCGGGCGGGGCGGCTTGTTCGGGCGGATGGCGCGCGCGCCGGCGGCGAGGGCCACCAGGGCCGCGGCGCGGCGGTGGCGCCGCATGGCTTTGAGTTGGGCTACTGCGCTCGGTCAAATGACCGAGGACTGGTGCTCGCGCCTCGCCTCGCGGTTCCGGCAGCGTAGGCTGGTTTCAGGTATGGGTGGTACCTTTGCCTTTGTTGGCCGGCGGCGACGCTCGCAGCACAGTTTTGGATTGCCAGCTGTCTTGAAACTAATCAAGGTGTCCGGGACGCTTACCAGCAGCGCATCAAACGCTCCCCCGGCCCTCTTTTTGACAAGATGCTTGCCTTTGGCTCTCAGTCCCCGCACGATAGAGCACGCGACGACTCCCCTGGCTCGCATCAAGATGTCCCTGTGCCTGCCAGCATGCATCCTCTCTGTTGGGTTTCGGTTTCAAATTGAGAAAGAGCCCAGCCTCAGCGACGCCTGAGGCCCACGGGGTGCTACCCACAGACACGCGAGAGGTGGCTTGAGACGGGTCGATCGAAGGGGGACGTTTCTCGACAAAAAAAATCTTACGCGAAGTACGTGGACAAATACCCGCACGGATCGTAATCGCGGGGACAGCGCAAAAAGGCAAATTTCGGCCCGTGCACCACAGCTAGAGAACTGCTTGCAAGCGAGGCACGTCTAGGCTGACTGGAAGGATCAAAGACGCCCTCACAGCGAGTCTCGCGCTCGCACGACGCCCAGCGGCCGAATATAGGCACCGACCAGCCCGGAGCAGCGAGGCGAGAAAAAGCATGCCGCGCATGCTCCTGCTCCTTGCGGCCACCGGCACGAGCCTCCGGACACCCGCGCGCGCGCCGGCAAAGCCGGCGGTAGCAGCAGCGGCGCCGTGGACCAAGCTGGCGCAGGCGGCCGCCGCGACGGCGCTCGGCGTCTCGCTGACCCTGGGCTTTGCGGCGCCCGCCCTGGCGGACAACGAGCTCGCCGCCAAGTACGGCGGCGGCCTCGACACGAGCCTCATCGACACGTCGTGCTTCAAGCCTGACGGCGCCTGCGGCACGGCCGCGCAGTCGTGCCTCAAGACGGACAACTGCCGGCGGGGCATGACCTGCACGGCCAAATGTTTAGGCGACAACGCCTGCATCACGGGCTGCTTCGCCAAGTACGGCAACGAGCCCATGAACGACCTGCTCGAGTGCTCGATCGAGCGGCACGAGTGCATCAAGGTCGCGATCCTGCCCGGCGGCCCGGACCTGGCCTCGGAGGCCCCGCTGCCGCCTCTCATGCCCGTGGCCGACTTCGACGCCAGGAGCCTGGAGGGGAGCTGGTACAAGGTCATGGGCTACAACGACCGCTACGACTGCTTCGACTGCCAGCAGAACACCTTCAAGAGCGCGGGCAAGGATAAATTAGATGTCAGTGTCGAGTTCCAGATGCCGCGGCCCGGCCGCCACGGCGAGGCCTCGTCGTACCCGCTGCGCCTGTCGGAGAAGCTGGTCTTCGATTCGAAGCAGGCGCCCGACGCGCTTTTGTCCCAAAAGCACCGGCACGCCCGGACGGAGGGCCACATGTTCGGCCTGACCTTCTGGGAGAACTGGAGCATCATCGGCCAGAATGCGAAGGACGAGCCCGAGTTCAGGTTCGTGCACTACTCCGGCAAGACGTCCCAGAACACCTACGAGGGCGCCTTCGTCTACGCGCGGGAGCCCCAGCTGCCCCCGGGGGCCAAGGCCCACGTGTACCGGCTGGCCCGGCAGGCGGGCTGGGCGCCCAGTGAGTTCTGCGCCGTGCGCAACGGGGACGACGTGTGCTCGCGGCCCGCGCCGGAGCCCGCGCTCACGGCGCAGCAGCGCGGCTTGTTCGTGGGCGGCGCGGCCGCCGCCGAGGTCGACGACATGGGCTTGTCTTCGGACAGGATACCCCGGTCCTTCGTGCCCAAGTGGCTGGGCACCGCCGCCGACGAGGTCGCCTCGTACGCGGAGGACCCGCACGTGACGGAGCGGTGGGTCTTCTCGCAGCAGCGGAAGATGGGCGACTGACGCAAGCAGAACCCCCCGCCCCGATCGCTCGTGTAACGCTGTAGTTTTTCAAAGATTTTCGGTGGCGCGGATACGCAAGACCCCTCGCCAAGCCGAAAAGAAGACGGCGAAGAGTTAGTAGAGCGGCACCTGGGCGAGGCCCACGAGCCCCCCCAGCAGGCACCCCACGGCGATGAGCGTCGTCTCGTCCTGCTCGAAGACGGGGTGGAGCACGCGCTCGAAGCGCGCGCCCGGCAGGGCCTCCAGCGCGGCGCCGACGGACGCCGCCACGTCGAGGGCCTCCGCCACGTAGGCCGCCGCCGGGTCCGTGTAGGCCGCGGGGTCCGCCGCGACCGCGGCGACGCCGCGCCGCGCCGCGGCCTCGAGCGCGCCGCGCAGCGGGGCGCCGCGCGCGCCGAGGCCGCCGGGCAGCTCCTCCGCGAAGGCGTCGGTGAGGGCCGCTACGAAGGCGTCGCGCTGTGGGCCCGTCAACAGCGCGCGCCACAGGTGCCGCGGCGCGACGAGTTCACTAGCCACGAAGGCTGCGAAGTCCCGCGACACCTCGGCCTGCCGCCGCAGGAAGAGGCCGTGCCACGTCAGGCCCAAAATCCGCCGCGGCTCCACGGGGCTAAAGAGTAATTTTAAAGCGACCCAGTTCGTCACGAGGCCGACCAAGGCCCCGCCGGCCGCCAAGGTCCAGCTAAACGGGCACGCCGCCCAGGCGCCCATCTGGAACAGACCCAGCGCCAACCCGCCCCAGCCCCCGATGCTCACCACCAATTCCAGCTCCCGCCGCCCGCACGCCTTGAAGAGGCGCACTAGACGACTCGGGTCCTCGGTCAGGCGCTCGACGCACAGGTGCCGCAGGTCGATGTAGCGGTCGACGTCCCCCTGCACCTTCTCGACGCACCGCGTACACACGCGCTTTACAACGGCCGGCTTGATGAACCGCGTGACCACGGTGCCCCCCGTCTCGGCCTTCACTAAAGCACGCCCCAAGTCGACGAGTTGGGGCGTGCACAGCACTTCGGCCAGTCGCTTCGCGTTCACGCGCGCCAGGACCTCCGTCACGTTCAGCAGGTCCTTCGTTAATAAATCGCTCACGTCGCCGCCCATGCGCTTCGCGGCTTTGGGCACGACGCCCTGCCAGCCCAGTCGTCCGAAACCCCGGAAGCGCACGGGGCAGAACATCATGGTCACGGCGAGCTTGTTCGTCAAGGCATTGAACGCGCCCGCGCACAGCGGGATCGTGGCGTAGAGGGGCCACTGCGCAAGGAAGCGCGTCCGCGCGGCGGCGAGGTCCACCGCGCGCGCCGCCGGCAGCGCGGCGACCGCCATCGTCATGCGTCGCGCGCGGCAGCGTTGCGGGGCGCTCGGCGTGACCGCTGTGAGGCCTCGCGGCGGCGTTATGAACGCGTGCGCGAGCGGCAGGAGGAGGAGGACTGCTCGCATCGTTTTGTCCGCGGTTCAGGATGCTGGCTTTGAGCAATCTTCGCTGCGTGACGCCACCGCAAGACGTCAAGGATGTGCTGCAGCGTGCTCGATACGCCCTGCAGGGCGACTTAGGATGTTTTGCGCTTAACTTGCAAAGAAAGCGGGGTTTTAAAACCCGTACAAATAAAACCCGTACCTAACGTGCAGCTGTTAACCACACTCACACTTCTGCAGGTGAATGCGGTGACCGTGACAGTTTAGCTGCGTCTGTGTGCTGTTCGTATCCGCTCTGCATCCGTCGCACGCGCAAGGAGCCAGAGAGCAGCCTTGCAACTCTGTGAGAGCTGCACTGCTGCTCGGTCGCACGTAAGGAGACTTATGCGCCGCAACGTAGTAGTATTACTCGCAGCCATGGCCCAAAATGCAGCAGCGCTCGCCATCCCACGCCTGGGCCTCGGTAGCGCCGAGGGCCCGCCCCACGAAGCCATGGCGAGCGCGGTCGACGCAGCTTTACGGAGCAATATTCTCCTCGTGGACACCGCGCAGAACTACGGCTCAGAAGCGGCGATCGGCGAGGGCCTGCGCCGGAGCGGTCGCGACGACGCGTTTGTGTTATGTAAGGTCGATTTGTGTACACGCGGCCACGAAGACCCGCGGCGACGCATGCGGCGTCAGGTGACCGAATCAAAAAGAAAGCTCGGGCGCGTCAACGCCGTGGCCCTGCACTGGCCGATCCTGCTGGACGCGCCCGCGAGCGACGCCGACGCGCGGGCGGTGCGCGCCGACGCGTGGCGCGAGCTGGAGGCGATGGTCGACGAGGGTCTCGTAAGCTGTTTGGGCCTGTCGAACTTTGACGTGAAATTAATGGACGAGATCATCGCGCTCGCGCGGCATCCACCCGTCCTCAACGAGGTCGAACTCAACCCGCGGTGCTACCAGGCGGAGCTCCTCGCGGCCTGCGCGGCGCGGGGCGTGCGCGTCGTGGGCTACTCGCCCTACAGCACGTGTTGGTTGGCCAAATATTTTCCAGACTTCGTGCCCTGGCCCGCGACCTCCGTCCTCGAGGACGCGACCGTCGCGGCCGTCGCCGCGGAGGCCGGGTGCACGCCGGCGCAGGCCTGCGTGGCCTGGGCGATGGCCAAGGGCGCCTCGCCTATCCCGAAGAGTTTGAACCCGGAGCGGGTTCGGGCGACGGCGCGCTGCCTGGGGGACGATATTTCGCTCACGGCCGAGCAAGAAGCGCGGCTCGACGCGCTCCGCGACCCGCGCCGCGGCGTCGGGGCGTCGCTGGCGGCCCACGCGCGCATCATCGCGTCGCCGGACTACGTGTGGGACCCGACCTAACTTAATACTGTTTGTTTATGCGCTTGTGTGTGTGCCCGTGACTACCTATTGTGACTACTTCTATAACTAGTACTAGAAGTAGCCCCACTAGTATGGCGCTATTCAGCGCTTGCTCAAATTCCCACCCTGTCTTGTTGGAGGTGCCACGGTGGGATTTACCCCGGGCGGCGCGGGTCCGGCGGCGGGCGCGGGCCGCGTAGTGGCGCCCTAGAGCCCGCAAACGGACATTCATCGGATATTCGTAGGGCGGCGCCCGGGCGCCCCCGGCCCCCCAAAACCGGCGCGCCTCCCCAAAGTTGGCCGGGTTCAGTACCGGGGGCGCTGGTGCCACCGGTCCCGGCCCAGTCCGCTGCGCGTGCTGCCGATACGGCTCCTGTGGACACATAGCTGTGCGACGGCGGATCAGTGGAGTACGGCTGCCCCAAAACAGACCGCGCCTGGGGGTCTTAGGACAAGCAAGGACAGCCATCAACAGACAAGCCATGAGGCCAGCCAAGAGAGGCCTCGCGCTCGCCGCGCTGTGGTGCTCCGCGGCCGAGGCGCAGACGCGGGCGCCCACGTTCACAACGTGGCGGCCGACGACGCGGGGGCCGACGCCCGCGCCGACGACGCCGGCGCCGACGCCCCGGCCGACGCTCTCGCCGGCGCCGACGGTCGCGGGCTCGGCGCCGCCGACGCCCCGGCCGACGCCCGCGCCGACGACGCTGGCACCGTCGACGACCGCGCCGACGTGCGTCGCCCTCGAGTGCCTCCTGGATAAGTGCCGCGCCTGCCTCACGTGCGCCGCAGGGGATCCATGCGACTGCCTCGCCGTGGCGAGCTGCAAGGATAGCTGCACGTGGGCCATCAAGGACGACCTGAAAATCTGGGACGGCGCCGGACTTCAGGGCGCGCAAACGGACCAGCTCGACGGCTTCATCGCGGGCGGCTGCAGCGCCACCGACACCTCCGTGGGAACCGCGAGCGAGTGGTTCCGCGGGGCCCAGGGCAACCTTGGCTTGGAGATGGGCGCGCCCTCGCCCCGGCCGACCCCGGACGACACGGGCCTGAAGGCGGCCCAGTGCCTCTGCTGCTACGACGACGGCGTCGACACGAACTGCTTCGGCCAGACGGCCTGCGCCTGCTGCTGCGGCACGTACGACAAGCACGTGTCCACCTTCGACTACGAACACGACGACGGCTACGCCGCCAAGGACTGCCAGCGGGACTGCGAGAAGGCGCTCGGGAAGACGTGCGTCTACGCCAAGGAGGGCTCCACGGACACGGACCCGCCCAAGGAGTACCTCTCCGAAAAGACCCTGAAAAAAATAACGAAGGGGGCCCTCGACGACGGCTACTGCGCCGAGGGCGCGGCCCGCGCCCGGCCGGCGCTGGCGCTCCTCTTACTGGTAATACTCAGGTAACACACGCCGCTAGCTCCGGAATTGGGCGTGGACCTCGCCGTCGAGGAAGTCCGCGAACTCGTATGCCGGGTCGCAGGCGAACCAGAAGCTCAGCGTGAGGCGCTGGCCGCGCGTCACGCGCGCGACGCGGTGCCGGTTCTCGGCGCCCGCGGCGAACATGGACAGGCGGCCGCGGCGCGGCTCGATGCTCGTCCCGTCCTCGAAGGCGAAGAGCCCCCCCCCGAAGTCCGCGCCGTAGTCCGACAGGTAGAGCAGGCCAGAGAACTCGTAGTGCGGCGTGTTGTCGCGGTCCACGTGCCACTGGTAGTACTCGTCGTGCGGCTCGAGGGGCGCCCACGTCGCGTTCTCGCCGCTCAGCCACGTGAGGAAGGTGGGCGCCGTGAAATACAAGGAAGACGCGCGCGGGAAGGCCCCCTCGACTTCGGCCTTGAGCCGCCGGATCACGGACCGGTAGAGGGCGTAGTCCTCCCCGCTGAAGGGTGTCACACCTTTGGTCTGGTAGAGGTTCGCGAGGCGCGCGCCGGGGGCCATCACGAAGCCCGAGTTGATGTCGACGATGGTCGGGCCCCCCTGTGCGGCCGCCGCGCCCGCCTTGTCCGCGCCGCGCCGCGCGATGCCGCGCAGGGCCTCGATCTCGTGCGCCGGCAGCCAGTCGTCCATGACGACGCGGTCGCAGGGCCGCGCGCCGCAGACCGACGCCGCGCGGCACGGCACCGCGCGCCGCGCGCGCCGCACGCGCATGCCCCGCGTGAGCCGCCGCGGCAGGGGTTCCGCGCGCGCGTGGCGCGCCATGCGCAGCGCGACGGCCGCGACCGCGCAAATTATGGCGCCGACGAGCGCGGGCCGCGAGACGGCTGCTGCGTTTTGCCTCTTCTTGTGCTTTTGCTTTTTTTTGGGCATGGCGGCTGTTATGGATGAATTAGCTGTGATGAATGTGTAGTAGTGTTGACCAGCGGTGCTCCGTAGTCGTTACGTGCAGCGCTGCGGGTGTTTGCGATGCGATGCGTGCGGTGCGGGTTTCGCGGCAAACCTCTCAAAACGGGTTTCGGCGGCGACGCGTGGTGTCCCCCCCCGGGGGGGCTCCACCGACTAGTCCTAGCACCATAACAACAACACGGACGTGGAGCTGCGCGTCCGGACCGCGACGGGGCTTCTTCGGTCGGCAATGGTAGCGCGTGGGAGGACGGTAGGCGACTTAATGCCACCTAGTTCTTATTCCTACCTTGCCACCACGTCGCGCACTTCCGGGGAATTGCGCGTGAAAAGAGCTCAGGATACCCCCCACAACTTGAGCGTCTTGTCGACCGACGCAGAAACGACGCGCCGCCCGTCCGGGGACACCGCAACGCCGCGGACCTACAACAAAAACAGATCACACAAAAGTACACAACAAGCGGACGCCGCGCGCCGCACTGATTCAGAGTGCCCTTGCAGCGTCGCCACGCATTGACCAGTCGCCACGTCCCACACCTTGAGCGTCTTGTCGACCGACGCAGAAACGACGCGCCGCCCGTCCGGGGACACCGCAACACTGCAGACCTACAACGACGACGCATCATAAAAGTAGTACATAAAGCGGACGCCGCGCGCCGCACTGGTTTCGAGTGCCCTTGCAGCGTCCGCAGCTCGGCGAGCTTGGACAGGTCCACGTCCTCGGCTTCGCGCCGCCGTTTCTCCTCGGCGGCCTTGGCTGCTGCCGCGGCGCGCGGCGTCTTTGCTCCGCCTCGGCGGCCGCGGCGGCTTCGCGCCGCCGTTTCTCCTCGGCGGCCTTGGCTGCTGCCGCGGCGCGCGGCGTCTTTGCTCCGCCTCGGCGGCCCCGGCGGCTTCGCGCTGCTTTTTCTCCTCGGTGGCCTTGGCTGCTGCCGCGGCGCGGCGTCTTTGCTCCGCCTCGGCGGCCGCGGCGGCTTCGCGCTGCTATTTCTCCTCGGTGGCCTTGGCTGCTGCCGCGGCGCGGCGTCTTTGCTCCGCCTCGGCGGCCGCGGCGGCTTCGCGCTGCTTTTTCTCCTCGGCGGCCTTGGCTGCTGCCGCGGCGCGGCGTCTTTGCTCCGCCTCGGCGGCCGCTGCGGCTTCGCGCTGTTTTTTCTCCTCGGCGGCCGTCGCTTCGGCGGCGCGGAGCTTCCGTTCCGCCTCGGCGGTCTTTGCTTCGGCGGCGAGGCGCTGCCGCCTCTCCTCAGCGGCCTTCACTTCAGCAGCGCGTCTCTGCTCAGTCGCTGCCGCTATCGCTTCGTCTTCTTCGTCCTCCTCGATGATCGCGGCGCCACCCGCGACGACCGACGCGCCGGTTGCGAGCGCCCGCTCGACGTCCTGCGCCGCGATCCGCGCGCTCGGATTCTTCGCGAGCATCGCGGTCACGATTTCGCCAAAGGTGGACGACGCGGTGTTGGTCTCGTCGACGAGCGCCTTCACGGCCCTGGGGTCTAGCGCGAAAACGCCCGTGCTGCGAGCCTCCGCCAGCTTTCCCGTAACCGCGCCGCCGAGCATACAGCCCAGGGCCTAGACGTCGTCCAAGCCGTCGTACGCGCGGCCCCGTGCCTTTTCCGGCGACTGGTACATCAAGGCGCCGACCTTGTTGGCGCCGCCCGCCGAAGAGACCTTGGACTTGGCGACGACGATACAGGCGAGGCCGAGGTCGATGACGCGCGCATTCTGGTGGTAGTCGAAGAGCACGTTGTCCGGTTTCAGATCGCGGTGCTGCATCCACCGGGCGTGCATGTATGCCAGGGCGGAAGCGACCTGCCGCGTCCACTGCGCGGTCCGCGTCTCGCGCGGCCGCTGGCCGGAAGTGAGCGGGCCGCTCTCCTGCTCGATGCGGTCGAGCAGCGAGCCCCCAGCCAGGTACTCCATGGCAATCGCAAAAAACTTGTTCTTCTTGTAGCGGAAGGCCGTGAAGTAGCGGACGATGTTCGGATGATTCACCTTCTTGAGCCGCACGGCCTCCTCCTGCAGCTTCTTGACGCCGACGCCCGTCTTCTTGATCTTCATGAGCTAGACGGCGTAGACGCAGCCGTCGTCCGTGTTTTTCATCTTGTGCGTCGCGCCGAAGGAGCCCTCACCCAGGAGCGACTTCTCCTGGTCCGAGCCATCCGAGTCGTACGGGTCGTACACGAAGCGCTCCCGCGTCTCGCCTTCGTTCGCGAGCAGTTGCTTGACCCCTGCATTAATCTCGTCGAGACTCATCATCTCCGCCGCGGCCGAGGCGTCGGAGCGTTTCGCGGACGCCGCCGTCATTGCTATGTTCAGATTCTGCGCATACCCCTGGATCTCTACGGACGCACGACCGCGCTCGGCAGCGGCGTCGGTACCCTCGACGGCGCGCTCGAGCGAGCGGTATAGAACGTCCAGCGCGCCCTTCACCGCCTCGTCCTCCACGATGGGGGCCTCTAGGTTCCGCAACGTCCTGCCGAGCGCGGCGAGCTGCTGGGAGAACGCCACGCGCTCCTTGCGCTCCGCGCCGGTGATCGCTTCCTCGGCCTTCTTCCATGCTTCCTCGGCGAGCCGCTCGGAGACCGTGCCCAGCACCTTGGACCGCGCCTTGCCAATGAGGGACCAGCAATTTTGCGCGATGCTTTTGCCCGTGGCGGCGCGCACGGCGGAGTCGACGGCGCCGGCCAAACCGACCGCTGTGGCCACTTCCATGTTGCTTATAGGCCAGTCTAATTCGTGTCCGCTTAACTATTCTCCATGTGCTTGCCCCGCGACGGGTGAAGAAGGGCAGCTCTTAATCTGCTGGAGCTCTGCCCTTTTGCGCCCAAAGCTGATCACGGCACTCAGACTGGTCGGGAGTCTGCAAATGAATCACTGCGTGAATTATTGCGGCGATGTGCAGCGCTGCACCCGGTGTAATAACATGTGGGAGCCTCTCTCCTGAGCTCAGCTCAGCGCTGATTTTGATCGCAATTACTTTCGCGAAGACAGTCTGTTCAGCCCGCTCGAGAACCTGCCGGACCCAGCTATTGTTCCGCCGGCTCCCTGCTGGCGTGGGCTCCAAATCGCGGGTTTTGCGGACCTGAGCCAGCTCAGCTGGATCGTGGCCAGGGCTCTCCGATTTGAAGTCGGCGTTTACGAGCATTGGAGATGGCTAATCTATTTCTCCTGACGCTCCTCATAGCACCCTTGAGTGCCGCAGACTTGGTCATCGATGGTGGCACTCAGGGGTGGTCGTAGCACATCATGGCTTCAACTTTTTGGGGCAGTGCACAAATAATCCGCGACACATTTCACATACTGCACCATTGTGTCTGCGGTGATGTCGATTAACTGATTTGATTCCGGTAGAGCTTCTTTTACAAATATGGACTCGACTTCGACAGATTCTTTGATAAAGAGCAAGGCCGAGTCTTTTTGATATTTTCCGTTGGTGGGGCTAGCCACAGCGCCATGACACGGGTAAGGACGTGAGGTCCACATCTCGCCGCATCTGTCATGTTCGAATGGCACGTAGAAGTAGTTACGCAGCGCACGCAGGCAGGGGGGTTGGATGGAAAAAAACAGAAGGGAATGGGGCGACGTCGAGCCGCGTCTAGGCGCGACTCAGAAGGTTCACGGCGGCACCGCCACCTGAATGACGACGCCGGGCGCGGTGCCGGGCGGCACGACAACT
>Ga0302122_10000529_pt1 | contig 23484 bp, 17 predicted proteins | sample CB21_SCM_MG_FD_203115 | JGI IMG/M metagenome (GOLD analysis project Ga0302122, IMG submission 203115) | Marine microbial communities from Western Arctic Ocean, Canada - CB21_SCM | ecosystem: Environmental > Aquatic > Marine > Oceanic | place: Canada: Western Arctic Ocean | collected 2017-09-28
CGCCCTTGCCCTGCGGCTTGTTCTGCGCCGAGCCGCGGCTGCCGCGCCGGTTCTTCTGGTGCCGCTGTCCGTACTTCTGGCGCTGCGGTTGGTGCGGCTGTGACTGGTACCGCGCGCCCGTCGCGGCGGCGGCGAGGCTCATGGTGTGCGTTTGCTGCGTGATGAACTCCATTTTATTTGCTCGGCTTCCCCAGTGCAATTGACGGTTCACTGGCCAACGAGGCGCGAAACGTGCGCTTTTCTTGTGCCCGCTGGTGTAACGTGGTCACAGGCGGTGCGCTCGGCGTGTCGGGATGTCCGCGCGGCTGCTTTGGCGGCAGATAGAGTCAGGGCCAAAAAAAACCGTGCGTTTTGAGCACGGGTTTTCTTTAAGTACGGGTCTTGATCAAGATCAGCGCTATCTTCAGCGCTGCCCCCCCCAGATCAGCGCTGCCCCCCGATACACAATATGGGTTGCTGCGGGTCGACGCCCGATGCGCCCGAGAACATCATCCCGGACCCCGGGGAGCAGGAGGCGTGCCAGTTCTCGCTGAAGAGCGCGGGCATGCTGTCGAGCGACTACCTCGCGTACAAGGGCGACAGCACGGACGACAAGGAGAAGCGGTGGTTTTTCGTCAACAAGACGGGGAGCATGTGGGGCGGCGACGCCATAATCGAGATCGAGAACTTCGTGCGCGGCGGCAATGCCGAGAAGCCGAAGCAGGGCGAGGTCTCGTGGGTCTGCGACTTCAACTCGAGCCCGACGTTCCAGAAGCAGCACATGCCACCGGAGCGCGACCGGTCCGGCTTCTCGCGCTTCATCGCGAGCTTCTCGAACGGCCTGGTCGACTTCGACGGCGGCCAGGAGCCAGCGGACGAGATCTACTTCCGCGCCGCGGGGCCCGGTTTCCAGGACGGCGGCTACCGCCGCGTGATGAAGTGGAGCCTCGAGACGGCGGCGACCATCGCGCCGGCGGGCGCGCGCGGCGCGGCGTTCGCGCCGGGCTTCCAGCTGCACGTGTTCGCGCGCGGCACGTCGATCTGCGACTACGACTGGGAGCCGCCAAAGGATGGCGAAAGGGGGAAGTGGTCGCGCCGGGAGAAGGAGTTCGTCGACCAGCTGTGCTTCCAGCTCGTGCAGACGAACACCAACGCGACGATCGCGATGTGGGCCGTCCCGGGCGACCTGGAGAGCGGCGCCAAGCTCGTCTCGATGACCAACGCGCTCTTCTCGATGGACCTCCGCGGCGGCTGGTTCTCGACCAAGCCGCTCGTCAACACGAGCGCGGGCTGGGACCCGCTCTTCGCGCTCATGGTCGCGTACCTCTGCGCGTTCGAGTACTCGCCCAAGGCCATCAAGAAGGACCTGGACTCGGACTTTCCGTCCAACCCCTAAGCCTGGAAGGGGTACTAAAGCAGTGGCGGACGCCCTGAGCGCCGACGCAGCTTTGCTCCTCTTGCTATGAGACGAGACATTTTATTCACCAGTCCCCCGTTTTTGCTCTCGTATATATATTTAAAACATTAAGTAGTAGGGTCATGGGTAAGTCCCAGATAAGCAGACCAGGCCGTCGAATCTCGCGTCGGCTATCCGTCAAGTCCCTCCTCTCCCTGCGCTTGATAGACCATCAAGGTGATCACGCAGGAGTAAAAGCCGAGGTAAAATAAGATACCGGCCATTCCCCAGCCGAGTCCGCCGCAAGCTCCCTTTATTAGTCCTTTTGCTCTCACTTGTTGCACAAACACCACCACAATGAACGGCAAGGGGGCCATCAATTCCGCAAAAAAAATCGACGCAAGTCTGTGGCCACGAACGCCGCCAAAAACCACGCAAGGGATGAGGACCACGCAAACGAGTTTGACGGCTTACATGGTGCGTAGGTCGTCGCCCGTCACTTGTCTCGCCCCGGAGTGCTCTTCCGCCTCCATACGCGCCCGCTCGCTAAGACCGTGCAGAAACGCGAGATTATCGACCTCTAGGAGGAATAAAACGGCGACAGTGTTCAAGCAAACATCTCTGACTCTCCCTCCGTCAGCCAATACAAGCGCCATGACTGATAAAACTACATTTGGGAGAAAAACGAAGTATCTCGCAAAATTCAGGCCCCCAATGGCAAATCGCCAGACTCGTGGCACTTTACCCTGCTGTGATATGTCGCGCAAAGCACATTGGCACAGCATGGCATCGCGTATCTCTGCAAATACGGCGAACGCGACCACCATCGAAGCCAGAAACAATGCTAGCCAGTCTTGAATTTTCATGGAGTCGACCAGGTCACTCATAACGTCCGGATAAGTCTCGAACCCTTTGCTAGTCACACACGCGGAGCACAAACCTTCTCTATCCTTCATACCCAACTTGCGATTGTTGTTCCTGTCGGTCGCGCAGGTGTCTGTCGCGTTGGCTAGGCAGCAGGACTTTTGTCTATCTTCGCACCACTCACAAATCCCCTTGTCGCAGAATAGGCCACTGCCGCATTCCGAGTTTTCGCTACACGAGCTCATGGCCACCCCAATGCAAAAGCCGCCGGCGACAAAGCACTGCAGAAAGACTATCACGATGGATGCGGTCAGAAGTCCGTACTTGCGCCACGCCGGCGTGTTCTGGCGGGCCAGCCCATTGATAGTGGCCTGGTGAAAGCTGATGGGCTCGCGTATGGCGAGCGCGTGCAGGGTGGCTTGGTCAGGAGTCGTCTCGAGCGTCCGCACTCGCTGCGCAACCGTCGCCAGGTCGAGCAGCGGCGCCTCTGCGACCTCTTCTGACGGGCTCACCTTTTGGGCAGCAGCGGCCATGCTGGTGGTGCGCGTGCAGCAGACGTGCAGCCCAGGGAGCCAGTGCCGCCCAGGCCAATGGACGCTTGAAAACAATGCCTTTCAGATCATTTGTGCAGCGTTTGTGGCAATTTTACGGCACGGGTTTTAACATTACAATACCCGCTAGACGAAGTCATCGTGATTCTGATGTCCCCTTGTGTCAGATCACAACGTCGGAGCACGTCGCGCTGGGCAGCCCTCGCGCTGGCCATTGCGTGTCCCTGAGTACCATAGGAGCAGGGTTTCGTAGCCGCGGCGTACGAGCATATACACACTAGATGAGCTCTTTATGATACTTGCTGGTGGTGTACTACGCGGCCGCTTTTAGAGCCGCCGGCGCGCGACGCCTCCAATACGTCATGAGCGACACCAGCATCCGCAAGGCTGTAACGGCGTGGTTCGAAGACTCCGCAGCTGCTGAAGCGACGTACGGACACATCTCGACGTGGGAGACCGGTGGCGTGACGGACATGTCCTGCCTCTTTGCAAGATTTGAATGTACGTCGTCGACGCAAGGAGTGTACTACAACTCGGGTGCGGCGTCCTTCGACGAGAACATCGGCGCGTGGGACACCTCTGGCGTTAGGACGATGGTAATGATGTTCACCGACGCCTCGGCTTTCAACCAACCGCTCGGCGAATGGAACGCCGCCAAGGTCACGGATATGAGCTGGATGTTCTCTATCGCCTCATCGTTCAACCAGCCGATCGGCGATTGGCGCGTGGACATGGTCAGGAAAATGCGCTCGATGTTCTACGAAGCCTTGGTGTTCAACCAACCGCTTGGCGACTGGCAAGTCGCCAGCGTCACGAGCATGCGCTCGATGTTCTACGATGCCTCCGCCTTTGATCAGGACCTCGGGTGGTGCGTGGGGATGCCAGGATCATTGTTTGACAATGACAACGTCGACCTGCGAAATGCGTTCGTCAGAACCCAATGCGCGTCGACATCGTGCGGCGTCGAGCAATACACGTGGCCGTTTAATCAATGCGGTGTCACGAGTTTCGACGAAATGCGTTGGCCGTCAACCGCGCCGACGGCGTCGCCTGCGCCGACGACGTCGGCCCCGTCGCCTGCGCCGACATTTAAACCATCGCCCGTCCCGACGACGTCACCTGCACCGAGTCTGGCACCGACGCCCGCGCCCGCTACCAGCAGCGGCACCGCTCTCAAGAATCTCGCTGATACCATTACTCTGATCGTTTTCATCTTGCTAATATGCGCTGTGTTCGATTGCGTGGCTGTACGATGCTTTTGTGCTGGTGCGGCGTCGTGCTGCGACTCGTGCAAGAAGTCGTGCAATCCTCAGTGGCGGTAATTCGCGAATTTCTTACTTGAGAGATTACTCGAATTCATACCTTAATCTATACCCTAGTAGGTAATATTTCAAATACAACATTACCACACCCCCACCTCCCCGAGCCCCCCAGACGAAAGCACGCAAGAGGCATAGACCACGGTTCCGTTCGGCGCGAGGAAGGTCACAGCAACAATCTCGCCCGCCGCGCCAGAGAGAGACACGGCCACGCCACCGACGTCGAACTTCAGCGACCGAGTGCGCGCCTCCGAGACGGGGACGAACTTCGTCAGTTCGCCGAGGTAGGTCCAGCCGTTCGCCAGCTTCGGCGCGACGTGGTAGAGGCGAAAGTCCGCGTCGCACGCGGGAATGGCGACGCCGCGGGCGAAATTAGACACACGCGTGCCCTCATACACGACATGCTCGCCGGCGTCTAGGTCCGTCGGCGCGAGATGTTCTGGCCGGAGCGTGAACGGCTCTGCAAGATTGATCACGAGGACGTGGGCCCATTTCCAGTCGGCGATACGCGTATGCGTAGTTGTTATCGGAAGCACGTTCGGAATCTTTGCCAGAGGCCCGTCGCCGACTCCGGCTGCCCGGTGGAACGCCACGTCGAGAGCCGTGGCGGGCCTTGAGGGCTGCAGTAAACGCCCCGCCTCGTCGCAGGTACGCAGGATCAACTCACGGTCGGAGTACCCGACGCCGTCCGATACCTGGACAGGCCCCCTCGACAGCGTGGCGACGGCGGCTTGCATTTCTGGGTAGCGCTCGGCGACGTAGCCGTAAGGATTGCCTGGCTGCTCTGGTGTCGACCAAAAGCTGTCCTTCGACGGGGCGAGGTCTAACGCCCAGGCGAGTAGCGACGTCGTGCCGATATAATACGTGTCGGATTGCACGGGCGCAGCGCATGCGGGCGGCGTGCAGTTCGAATCACCCGCCGGATTGTAGTCGTCGGAGGCGCGGATCTGCGTCACGGCCGACAGACTGACGCTTTGCAGGACAAAGCGAGCCATCTCCATGCAGTATTGGATACTGACCCCTACTCGTGCCGCCGCCATCCCCATCTGCGTCAGCCACTGCTTGGCGGTGTTTACCGACTGGAGGGTGGCATTCAAGCTGAGGAACTCTGTGTAGAGCCAATCCTGCTCGTACACTACCATGCCCCACAGCGTCGCGTTCCGCAGGAGGTCGTCTCAGAAGCGCTGTTCCAATGGCAGCGCCAACGGCGGCCCGACGGCGAAACTGTAGGAGCTCGCGTAGACATTGTCAGCGCTCCATTCGCGGTTGTGGAGCATGAATTTCCAACCGAGCTCTTTTGATAGACTCTGACACCCGCCCGGGAACGCTTGCGCGGTGCAGGACCAGTTTCGGACCCCGTCGCCAGACCCCTTCTCGTACCACCAGCTATCTAAGAGAGCGTAGCGGTAGGGGATTCTCTCCTTCGCGGCGTAGGCGTGGACCGCCCTCAACGTCGCGTCGTAGTTTCCCTGCGGTTTGTAGTAGTAGTAGGCCCCATTATCCGTCGCGTAGCCCAGAAATTTCGTCGCGTAGTCAGAAGATCGTCGCGTGCCGGAGGCCCGCAGGAGGGCCTGGCCGTGGTGCCTGACCGCAGCCGTGATGCCTTCCTGGCCCAGTGTGAGCACCGTCGCCACGGCGAAGCCTTTGGGGATTTTTGTGACCGACCCGAGCACGCCGAACGCGACGGCCGAGGCGTTTCGGGCGGATGCCGCGTGCGAGTGAACGGTGAACTCGCCCGCGGCCGAGACCACCACCGCATCACCGGTCCCGTTGAAGAGCACGAAGGGGCCACTGTAAGCGCCGCTCTCGAGCGAGGCCGCGCCTGTCCACGCGACCGCGCGGCTCTTCTCCATGAATCGACCGCCGAAGGTGAGGACGCCCAGCCGCTGCGCGCTCGGCCCGAGCACCGGCCACTCGGAGACCAGGCCGTCGACGCCATGCGATGACGCTGTGGCAGTGGCGCCGTCCGGAAACCGCTGCGTGAAGACGATGGCGTCCGCGTACACCGAGTAGCTCACGTCGAGAGTGGCCCCTTGTCCGTTGTAGCGCCAGGCGTCGACCGTCGTGCTTTGGCCTTTGTAGCGCCGCACGCGACCTTTGTATTTTCCCCGGGCGTCCTCGCCCTTGATCGCGCGCCACGGGCCGCTGGGTCGGAGTCGGTGCCCGAGGCTCGCACCGCCTCCCTGAAGCCAAGACGTGCCATCCACAGTGATGCTAAACAGCTCGTCTGTGCTGAAATCGATGCCCAGCTTGCCGCCGCGGGCTGCCTCGGCGATCCATAGTAGCAGAAGAATACGCATTCGTGTGGTTAGACTGCCTCGTCCATGCTTTCCGGTCCCAAATGGCCATGGCGGGAGCATGGGCTTTTGTGAGAGACTACTTTTGGGTTCTCCCCATCACTGCATAGGACTCATGGCGCCCATCGACGCGTCTATGCTTCGCCGCAGAAAACCCGCGCAATAGCTCGCGTCATCAATCCTTGTCCTTTTGGCTGTGCGGTTTAGCTGTGCGACCTGCTGCCAGCGGCAACGGCTGCACACCAGCCTTTCGCTTAACGAAAGAGGAGTAGACATCAAACGCGGAAGGAACAATCGGCAGCAATCGCGAGGCGACCTTAGACTGGGAGACAGGACTAGCCGAGCGAGTAGTCCAGCAGTTTCGCCGCTCGAGGGCAACGCCGAGCAAAATGGGCGGCGACGTCACCACCCGCCCGCGCCGCGCGACGTTCGACGACCCGGGCCTGCTCCCCGAGGAGGAGTCGCTTGTGATGAATTTGCAACGCTTGGACGTTGAGACATTACGCAAGGTCCTCCAGAGCGCCAGCCTCACCAACAAGGCCGCGCGCCAGGCCATCGGCGACGCTTTAAGGCGCGTCGACGCGCCGCCGGCGCCGCCGGAAGACTCCCGCTTCAAGCCGCTCGCGAAGCACCGGTCCACGGCCAAAGACGGCAAGCCCGACGCCGTCGTCATTGTGGATCCGCTCTCTACGGGTGCTACGCTGGCGGCCATGGCGTCGGCTCGCGGCTTCCTCATCGTGCGCGTGCTCTCGCAAGCCTTCCCGGAGGAGATCGCGAACTGTTTGCCCGACGGCCTGACCCTGAACTGGCACGCGTCTCTCGAGTACGATGCCGAGGACCCGGCGCGGACCGTCGAGGCGCTACGGTCGCTCGACGCGCATGTGCTGGGCGTGCTCGTGGGCTGCGAGTGCGGCGTCGAGTGTCATGATGCGTTAACTTCTGCGTTAAGAGGCCACGCGTCGAACGGCCCCGAACGCTCTCTAGCGCGGCGCGACAAGCACCCCATGGGCGAGGCGGTAAGACACGCGGGTCTCAGAGCAGTCAAGCAGGAGCTCTGCTCGGGCTGGGCCGCGGCCAAGGCCTTCTGCGAAGGATTAGGTGTGAACGACTACACGAAGGAGAGCGCCTGGTGCGTGTTGAAGCCGTGTAGATCCGCAGGGACGGACGGCGTGTACATCGCCAAGTCCATGAAGGAATGTGAGCAGCGGTTCGGGGAGATTTTGGGCACGGATACGGTGTTTGGGGACCCGAACGACGCCGTCTTGGTCCAGGAGTTCATGAAGGGGACGGAGTACGTCGTAGACCACGTCAGCGTCGAGGGCGTGCACAAGTGTGTCGCGATCTGGAGGTATGATAAGCGGCCGTGCAACGGCGCGCAGTTCGTGTACTACGCCATGGAGCTGTACCAGTCGGACGACGGGGTCATGGAGTCCAAACTCACGGAATACGTCCGGGGCGTGCTGGACGCGCTCGGGTGCCGGCACGGGCCGAGTCACGCCGAGGTCATGTGGCTCGATTCCTGCGACGAGCCCTGTTTGGTGGAAGTGGGCTGCCGGCCGCACGGCGGCGAGGGCACCTTTGTGGAATTGAGCTCGCCGACGATCGGCTACGACCAGCTCTCGGTCATGCTGGATTTGGTGGAGCGACCGTATAGAGTACACCGACTGCCCGCCCGACCCGCGCCTTTCACAGGAGGGGCGGTAGAGGTCATGCTCATCGCGCACGCAAGCGGCATCCTGCGGCGTATCAACATGGAGAAGATCCGCGCTTTGGCATCGTACGTCGGCGAGGAGATCAAGATAAAAGTTGGAAGCGACTTGCCGCTTACCGTGGATTTTCTGTGTACGCCCGGAAGCGTCATGCTGCGGTCGGCGGATTCGAAGCAGCTCCGCGCGGACACGGATGCGATCCACGAGCTCTGCATCGACGGCCTGTTCGAGATCGAAAAGCCGTCGCAGATCCGGCTCCGGGGCCTGTGACCTGTTCGCCAGGGGCACAGAATTCGCTCGCAAGAGACACGCCGGCGGTGTTTCAAGACCAAGTAAGAATATATCGTTACTATCACTCACGCCATCGGCGCGACGAACTACCACTCATATCGTTAATAACTACCGCTTGCCCTTCTTCCCCCGCTTCCGTCGCCGGGGCTGCGCTTTTTGCTTGGGCGGCTGCGCGTGCGTCGCGATGGACGCGTGCGGCCGGCTCTTCAGGAAGGCGTCGTCCTCGCTCTTTTTGTCGAAGATCTCCGAAGCGACGGGCGGCGCCGCGTCCTCCGCGGCCAGTGACTTGGCTTTGTCCAGGGCCTTCTCGAGCCGCCCGAACACGGTCTCGACGGGCGGCGCCGTGGGCTTCCGCACCTTCGACGGCGTGTGCACGATCGGAATACCTAACGCTTCCCGCACGCCCGGGATCTTGTTCAAGAGCACGGTCTGGCCCAGGGAAAAGGTGTTCGCCGAGACCCAATAACAAAAGACACTGGCGGGAAAGTGGTACGTGAAGGGCACCATCATGATGCCCATGCCCCGCATGACGTTCTTCATCAGGGCCGCCTGGCTCTTGTCGCCGGCGGCGTTCATGCCGTCGGCGCCGACCTCGATCATGAGTAGGAACAAGCCGGACGTGATCAACGGTAACGCGTACGTCGGGTCCGCCACGGACAAGTCGGGGAACCAGAGCATGCCCCCACTGGCCGTTTCCGCGGGGAACGCCTCGTGCGCCCGGCGCATGCCAAAGAACATGGACATGAAGATCGGCAATTGGGCGAGAGGAAAGGCGAAAATCAAGTAGGGCTTCACGTCGTGCTTCGTCAACAAAGCGCCCATCTGCCGCTGGTACGTGTCCATCTTCCGTCGATCGGTTTTGGCGTTGGGGTCGTTGTTCATGCGCTCCTGTAAAACTTCTAATTCGGGTTTGGCCTTCTGCATGCGCGCCGTGTTCTTCATGCTGACGATCGAGAGGGGGAACATGGCCGCGCGTAGTAGTAGCGTGCCGCCGATGATCCCGGCGCACAGAGGTAAATCGCACGAGGAGCTTAGGAAGTCCACGTACCTCAGAGCTAAATCGCTGGGGTAGTAGCCCAGCGGCTCAATAATTGTCGCGGCCTCCACAATATCGCCGGGCGCCTTCATGACGTGGCTGAACATGTCCGGCGGCGTCGGCGCGAATTCCGTCGGCGGCGGCGCCTCGGGGTCGGGCGGCGGCGGTACGTATACCGCGAGGCACCGGTGCGCGATGTGTTGTGGCCGCCGCTGCAGGGCGGCGCGCGTGGCGCTTCTTGCGTGCCTGAGCAGCATGGTGCTCTCACTGCAATTGACGGCGCTTCACTCGTCCTACGTTACGCGTCACCGCTGCCTCAGAGTTGTTGGCACGGCGGCGTGTGGGCTACCGCTGCTCGCTTCCAGCGCAGTCCTAACCTTTGCGTTTTAAGGCTGATGTCAAAACCCGTCTAACTTTGCGCGACGCGCACTCGTTGCAAGCATCTCGCGCGCGTGACGGACGAGCGCCAGGGCACCTCGGGCACCTAATTGCACGCCATCAATCATCGCTGTCGAGAAATCGCGGCTGTGAAGCCCACCGCCAACACCTTTGGCTGCAGCCCTTTCGCTGCACCAAGTCCGAGACCCACAGCGCTCGAGACGAGTCGCCCCGCCCGACGCCCTCGCCGCGACCGGAGGCGCCACAAAGATGACGACCACGCGCCAGTTCCGGTGCGCGGACCTCTTCGCCTTCAACAACGTGAATCTGGACCCCCTGACGGAGACGTACCAGATGAGCTTCTATTTGCAGTACCTGAGCACGTGGCCCGACTTCTTCAAAGTCGAGCAGCACCCTTCAGGAAATTTGATGGGCTACGTAATGGGTAAGGCGGAGGGGGAGCACGTCCTGTGGCACGGCCACGTCACGGCCGTGACGGTGGCGCCGGAGTTTAGAAGGCGCGGATTAGGGCGAAAGTTGATGGACTCCTTGGAAGCGACGTCCGAGCACGTTTTCGACGCCTTTTTCGTGGACCTGTTCGTGCGGAAGTCCAATTCGTTGGCTATTTCAATGTACGAGGCCTTCGGCTACTCCGTTTATAGAACCGTCACGGGGTACTATTCGGGCACGGAGGACGCCTTCGACATGCGGAAGGCCCTTCCGCGGGACGTGAAGAAGGCGTCGGTGGTGCCGCTGGCGCACCCCGTGCTGCCGGAGGACCTGGAGTGGTGACCCGGGCGGTTTGCTCGTCGCGGCGGCGGCGGTTTTGTTGACCCGGCTCTCGCGGCTCCGTCGCTCTCGTGGCTAAATATTGTACTAGTACTAGTCTCCCGGCCTTCTGGCCGCGGCGCGCACCAATCCTGTTCACTAGCTGCCGTTGCGGACTCAGGGTGCGGAGGGCGGTGCGTAGCTCACGGCAGCTGGTCGCCGCGCCGCGGACCTTGCATTTTCCTGCCTTGCCTTCCTTTCTGATATTGCCCATGAGTGGTTCGTATGTCTCGCACTTTTCTTTCGCTGTCGCTTGGCCGTTACTACGACGAATCAGGTCCGCTTCAAGTTTTGGCCTCAGCGTGATGACTCAATCGACATCGTGGATTATTCGTACCTCCACAGTCAGCAATAACACAAGTGCGCACAGCGTCGCCATTGCACGTTACGAACCTTACGAGCAGCGCAAAGCGCTTAGCACCAACACACACAGCCGTATTGCGAGTCGCGGTGTGAAAAACGCGCCGCACGTCGGGCGACATGCACGTGTGCTGCCAAACGCGGCGCAGCGATGCGTTAAACGCCGCGCGCGACCTCTGCGGCACCCACCGTGGTCGCCACGGTGGCTGCGCGGTGCAGCACGCTTGTTGTTGCAAGCGACACACCCATTCGCGGCCGCTTCACCACCATCGACGTGACCGACATACTAAGTTCAACTACGCCACGCGCTCCCGACACGGCGCGTCGACATACGAAGGTCAACCATGCAACTCACCGCGCCGCCCTCCGCAGACAACCAACTCACACCATGTACTCAAAGCTCGTCCTCGCCTCCACCTTCGGCGCCGCCGCCGCCTTCCAGGCGCCGGCCGCCTCCAAGGCCACGTCCGCCCTCGCGGCGGCGTACAACCCGTCGGACTTCTCCGACGTGCAGCAGCTCCCGGGCGTCATCGAGCCCACGGGCTTCTTCGACCCGGCGGGCCTCAGCGACGGCGTCGACCCCTCGGAGCTCAAGCGCTTCCGCGAGGCCGAGCTCACGCACGGCCGCGTGGCCATGCTCGCCTCCGTGGGCTTCCTCGTCGGCGAGTCGGGCGCCACGCCCCTCTTCGAGGGCAAGATCGACGGCATCGCCATCAACCAGTTCTGGTCGGTGCCGGGCGGCTTCTGGCCCGTCATCCTCCTCTTCATCGCCGTGCCGGAGACCTTCCGCGCGCTCCGCGGCTGGATGGAGCCCACCGTGCCGGAGAACTACTTCCAGCTCCGCACGGGCTACGTGCCGGGCGACCTTGACTTCGACCCCTTAGGTTTGAAGCCGGAAGACCCCGAGGAGCTCAAGGAGATGCAGACCAAGGAGCTGCAGCACGGCCGCCTCGCCATGCTCGCCGCGGCGGGCATGATCGTCCAGGAGCTCCAGACGGGCGCCATGCTCTTCTAGGCGTTTCGCGCCACGAAGTTTTCCTGTCCGTACCCCAATATAATACATTGTGAGTCTCTAATCGACCAGCCTCGTCGCATAAGCCACAGGCAGCCACATTGTAGCCACATTGTGCGAGCATCTGTGCGAGCGTCGCGACGGTCGCGGCGATGGCGTGGTCGGTAGAGTTGGTACATCCCATACGCCATCGGCGCGACATGTTTACTACACAGAGCCATACGTAAGGAGTACCACTCTGTATGCCGACTGGCCACCGCTTGCCCGGTCTTTGCACAGCGCCGTTCCACTTTTGCAAAAACCCGGCACTTCGATAGTTACCCGAGCTCGAGCCGTCACCAACCAATCCGCCTCTCGCTACGCTGTCTAAAAAACGACTCCAGTAGTAGACTTCACGTTAATATAGAAGGGGCGCCCCCGAAAAGGGCCGCGGGGAGGTATGTGCAGAGAATGTACAGGATCTTCACGAACCTACTTGCCGTAGGCCGAGTGGTACGCCGCGGCCACGAAGACCGCGCCGCCCACCAGGTTCCCTAGAGTCACAGGAATCAGGTTCTTCACGAGCATTTGGGACCAGGTGATGTCCGCGCCCAGAAAGATGCCAAAGGGGATGAGGAACATGTTCGCAACCGAATGGTCCAGGCCCATGGCCACGAAGCCGCTGATGGGGAAGAACACGGCGGCGGCCTTCGACGCCATGTCCTTTTGGGACGCCGCCATCCACACCGCCATGCAAACCAGCCAGTTGCACAACACACCTCTCGCGAAGGCCTCGCCGAAGGTTCCACTAACTTTGCCCATCGCGACCCCGACGGCGCCCGCGGAGACTCCGGTACTGGCCCAAGCGCCCAGAGCGGCCACGGCAATGGAGCCGACGAAGTTGCCGACGTAGACCGTGCCCAGGTTGCGCACTAAATTCTTGAAGCTCGTCTTCTTCGCCTTGTAGGCCGCCGTGCACACGGCCATGTTGCCCGTCACGAGCTCGCCGCCCGCGCCCAGGACCATCAATAACCCCATGGGCAGGCCCATGACGCCCATGAGCGCCCGCTGCACGCCCGGGTTCGCGGCCTTGATGCCCGGCACGCTGCCGCCGCACGACACCGCGAGCATGGCGCCCAGGGCGATGTGCGCGCCGCTCAGGAAGCTGAGGGGCACGAGCTTGGACACCGGCGTCGCGGCCTTGCCGGCGCCTAACGCCACGGCCGCGTCGTAGACGCCCGCCGGGCCCGTGCGCGCGTAGGCCACCTCGCCGCCTTTGACCGCGACAGCAGCCTCGGCGCGCAGCGGTGCGCTCCGCTGGTGGAGGCTGGGCCGCGGCGCCCAGGCATCGGCTGCGACGGGCGTCAGGGAGAGAGCTAAAGCAAGGACGGCGGTCTTCATATTGTTGAAAGGTGCAATGTCTGCTGAGGAGAGGAAGTGAAACTCGAGAATTGCCGCGGACCAGGTGGATGAGGAGCGTAAGCGTGATGGTCGCCTACCGAATACTACGCTCAAGCCCTCTGGCTACGCTGCGCAGAGGTGAAATCACCCTTCTCTTTGTTTGATTTGAGCGCGGTTTTTCGGCCGGGTTTTTTTGCTCTCCTTAAGCCAGAGTTTTTGAGCTGAGGCATTGGCTGTCGCAAGTGTCATCATCTCTGCACATCTCTGTAGTAGATGCCCGTCTGCGCGAACTGCCTGAAATCGTACGACATCGCTGCGCCATCACCCTGCAAAACACATCGCGGCTCCTGGCAAGGTGCGGAGCGCGGCAAATACCACGGCACGTCGTCGAGCGACCCGGCACTCGCGCACCTGCCACTGATTGTCTACGCGTGGGACTGCTGCGGCAGCGATGACCCGAACGCCGAAGGCTGCGTCAGCGGAAAGCACCGCTCGTTCGACGACCAATAGCGAAGCTGACGAGCTGCGCGCGGCAGGCATTACTGGACCGCCGCCCGAGGAAGTCCTGGCGACCTACGCCGTCGATGCGGCGCTGGTGGCAGAACCGCGGGCGACGAGAAAAGACCGGAGCGACACCAAAGCCGCATCTGTCGACGACGCCGCGGCACCCGCGGCGCCGCCGGCCGACGGCTCCGACTCCAACTCGAGCGACGGCGAGATCCCGCTCTGCGACGCGCCGGTCGCGAAGAAGTGGCGCGTCGCGGCGCAGACGTCGCGCGTCAACATGACGGACTCCGACCGGTACAAGAAAGACGACGCAAAATGCGCCGTGCGCCTCAAGGAGCGCGCGGAACGCGAGCTGCTGCCGTGCGTCGACCCCGATCTGGGCGAGGACGACGGGGGCGTCGCGGACCGCTTCCAGGGCTACGACGGCTTCACGATTAGTGGGCCGCCGGTGTTTCGGTGAATAGGCGCATCGATGGCGTGGGGGCATGCACGCACGGGTTAAAATTCCCCCTCCGCTACGCGAGTCGACCGGTGTTTAGTAGTTCATTGTGTACTGTAATGGGGGAAAGGGGCGGGCTCAGTCGACCTTGATGCTTCCGTAGATCTTGTTCACGAACCAGAGGCACGCGTAGAAGCCGATGGTGCCCGTCACTAAAAAGAAAATGCCCGACACCAAAATCATGTAGCCGAAGTACAATGTAGAGGGCACGCCTCCGGTAATTTCCAGTTCCGAGACAAAGTACCAGACCGCGTACAAGAACACGTAACCGGCGCACGCGCCGCTCGACAGCATGGCGCGCCACCACCAGTTGTAGTCCTCGTTGCAGAGCTGGAAGTAGCATAGGAGTATCGTAATTTCAGCGCACGTGGCCACGAGGATCAGGCTCACCAGAAAGAGAAAGCCGAAAATGTAGTAGATCTGGTGCAGCCAGATGGCCGACATGACGAAAAATAATTCTACCGACACGGCGCCGAACGGTAAAATGCCTCCAAAAATCGTCGTGAGAGCGGGGTGCATGTACCACGGCTGCGGCGGCACGAGCCGCGGGATCTGGTTCGTTCGCACCGGGTGGGGAGCCACGTCCTTCCGGAAGCCGACGTAGGCCCCTAGGAACACCAAAGGCACGGAGACCCCAAACCACAAGACCACCAGTGTGAGGAGTGTCGAGACGGGCACCGCGCCCGAGCTTCCCACACTTAGTAAAGAGACGTCGATGACCAAGAAGCAGGCGAAGGTGAAGCCCGGGACTAGGGTAGCGGTCAGCAGCGTATTCAGCATCCAGTCCGTGCCCCGGAAGGATTTGTATAAGCGCGCCGCCGCGTGGCCGCCCGCGCCTCCCGCAAACACATAAAGCATGAGCATGGCCGTTAACAGAGACCCTCGGTTGGCCGGCGACAAGACCCCGAATAACGCACAGACCAGGGTCATCATGACCATGCAGCCCAACTGCACACCAGAACCAATGAAGACGGAAAACAACAACGGGGAGAAGGACGGAGGTCTAAAAACATCGGCGTGGACCAATTTCCAGCCGGACTCCTCCTTGGCTTCATCTAGTAAAGCCGCATCATTGTAGTGGGCGATGTCTTGAGATAAAGTCCTTACTAAAATCATGGCCACCATGACGGTCAAGAAGACCACGATCATCGTGCTATTCGTAATGGAGAACCAGTGGATCTTGTCGTCAGGGTTGCCCTGGAGGAAGACGTCCCACCGGTTGGACCAGGGCGTCGCGCTGTCCTCCCACTCCACGTCGTAGGTGAAGACGACCTCTCCCGGTTTGTCTACTCTTTGGTAATTGGTCGGGTCGTTTCGCGCGGGTCGCTGGGCACTGCACGTGGTTAATTGCGTTTCCTTGGTAGAAAAGGGCTTGGTCCCATCATACGAATGGTCTATCGAATACGGTTCCACTCTAAAACCGACAACTCTCAACCGTTCCTCGGCGTCCCTTTCACTGGCTTCCACCGCGCGATGCACGCTCACGACCAATTTCACGTGGTTGAAGAGGAAGTGCTGGGCCTTGCCCGCCTCGTCCTCCTGCCGGAACCCGACCGGGAACCCGCGCACGTGGTAGGGCCGCGTCGGGTCCACTTTATTTGTTAATAAAGTACTTGCCGGTAAATTGTCCACGAGCCAGTGCACCCTATAATCGTCGTCGATGGCCCGGGCGAATCTTTTAGCGCCGATCTTCGTCATCTCCTTCCTGCACACGATCTTGCAGGGCTGCTGCTTCAACACGCTGAGCTTGTAGAGCGAGTTCTCGATCCTGTCGCCCGCGAGCCGTTCGCCCAAGTTCTCGGCCTGGCCCTTGATCTTGGGGTGGCAGAAGGGCAGGGAGTAGTAGTCGTACGGGATCTGCGTGTGCGTCGACGTCAGCTTGTTGACGTACAATTTTAACGTCTCCTCGGGGCTGTAGCTCCTCGGGGCGACGCCGGGGAGGTAGGTGGCCGCGGCCGCCGTATGCAGCGCCAGCGCCAGCGCGGCGGGGCGCATCATCGTCCTTGGACGCGTCGGCAGCGTCGGGGCGTCCGTCGGACGGGTACTCCCGACACGTGGGATCTAAGGAAGGCAGGCGTTCCTCAGCGGCAGTAGCGTTGCGACGACGCTGCAAGCTGGACCGAGCTGGTCTGGACGAGCTGGTCAGCACTCCCAAACGCTGCAGTGGCGGGGCGTCTCGTACACAGCGAGTTCCGGGGTGAAGCGTCGGCCTCGTAAATATTCTATAAACCCGCACGGTCTACAAGACGGGCGCCACTGCGCCGCCCCCCCCTGTACAAAAAAATCCATACAAACCTTAGGAATTGAACTCCTTCGACGTGTACTTCGCCGCCTTCTTGTCCAGCGCCGACAACTTCAAGAGCGACGTCAGGCCCGAGAAGCCCAGGAGCCCGGCCACGCCGAACAGGCCGTACTGCGGGATCCGCGCTAATTTAGCGACAGTGGCCACGTTCAGCACTAAAGACGAAAGCAGCAGGTTCGTGATGCCGGCGGACTGTGTCCCCAGGCGTGTTAACGCCATCTCGTTCTCCAAAGATCGCACGCGAATTTTTAATTGACCAGTCTCGATGCTGCGCATGGTCTTCTCGAGGTACTGGATCTTGCGCGGCTGCGTCAGGGCCGTGGTGACGTCGTCCTCGTTGAGGCCCGTGGCCTTCCCTAAAGTCGTCAGCCACTTCTTCGAGTTGTCGCCCTTGTACTTGACCTTGTCTATAAGTTTGGTCACGAAGGGCTGGGCGAACTCGCCCAGGTCGTAGTCCTCGTCGAGGCCCTTGCCGATGCCGTCGATCGAGGCGATCGCGCGGAAGATAAAAGTAAAGGTCGACGGGAACCTAAACACCTGGGACTCCGTGAGAGCTTGGAGCTCCGTGCCTAAGGTCCCTTTGATGCCCGGACCATCTGAGCGATCAACCCCGAGCTGCTTGTCCTTGAAGGCGCGAATGAAGTATCTAGCGAGCTGCTCGGAAGATAACCTGTCAGCGCCTTTAGCTAAGACACCGGCCGTCTCCACGGCATCTACTAACTGTTTAGCCTTGAGCCCCAATTGGATGTCGTCGATCATGGGCCCGCCCTCAAATAAAGCAAAACAGAACTCCTTGAAACCCGTCTTGATGTTCGGCGAGAGCTCGTCCATCATGCCAAAGTCGTAGTAGACCAAATTACCGTCCGTATCCACGGCTAAATTGCCCGGGTGGGGGTCGCAGTGGAAGTAGGCCGTGTCCACGATTTGGTAGAGGAAGGTGTCCGCGACCCTTTTCGCGAGGTCTTTGCGGTCCAAGCCTTCTTTTTCTACTCTAGCAATGTCCGTCAGTTTGAACGACTCGATGAACTCCATCGTTAACACTTTTGGAGTGGAGTACTCGTAGATCATGTCCGGCACTCTAACTTTAGGATCGTTCTTGAACTGCTCCCGGAACCGATCCCCATTCTTCGCTTCATTCAAATAATCAATTTCCTCGTAGAGTAACTTCTCGCTCTCGTCGAAGACGTCGATGTAGGAGCGGTCGGCGCCGTCGCTCTTGGGGTCGACGCTATCGAGTAACTCGCACAGCTTCCGCAGGTTTTTCAAGTCCGTGCCGAACAGCTCCTTCAGGCCCGCGCGCTGCACCTTCACCGCTACTTTCAAACCGTTCTTCTTGAGTGTGCCGACGTGCACCTGGCCCAGGGACGCCGCCTTGATCGGCTCGGCGGAAAAGTCGCTGAAAATCTCATTCAACGACTTCACACCCAACTCCTCCGCCACGATCTCCGCCGCCCTTTTCCCGGAGAAGGCGGGCACGTCGTCCTGGAGAGATTTTAAAACATCAATATATTCCGCGGGGAGGATGTCGGTTCTTGTAGAGAGGACCTGGCCTAGTTTAACAAAGGTCGGGCCGAGCGTGAGTAAGCGGTCCCGCGCAAAGATGGCCGCCGCCGTCTTGTCTTCGGAAGCGCCTTTCCGGGCTTTGAGGACCTTGTACGCACATCTAGCTAAAGCCTTCCACACCTCTAAGTTTCTGCGTAACGAACTTCTTCCACCTCTTTGCTCCCAGCCCTTTTCTAATTCCTCGCCAGATAAGACCTCGGGCACAATATCCGCCGCCGTCGCGCTCTTGCCGGACGGGCCGTTCACCGAACTCCGCATCAGCCGTCTAAACAATGATTTGGTCTCCTCCCGCTTCTCGTCATCCAGGCACTCCGGCTCCGGACTGACCACGTCGCACTCCTCGTCCACCATCTCCGCGATGGCCGCCTCGATGGCCGGCGCCACGATCGCCTCATCGATCATGTCGTCGACCGCCGTGGCGACTTTCGCTTCCCGCTCCAGCGTGGCGCCGTTGAGTTTCGTGGCGGTGCGCACGTAGCGCACGGGGTTCCAGGCCGCCGCGCACGCCGCCAGGGCTATTAATAGGCGGGCCATGGGTGCTGCTTGTTTGCGTGACCTGAAGCGCGTCGGGCGGCGCTGCTGCGCACGCGACGGCTTGTGGACGTTTGGAACCCTTCGACGACGCTGTCAAAAGCTAACAGCTTACAGCGGCGCGTGTAGAGGCGGCGTATTTTGGTGTGCCCGGGGCGTATCGCGCAAGACCCGCACCAATTTGGGTCGACGGAGAGCTGCTATCTGTCGCCTTCCGGTGCACGAGGACGCCCGGGGGAGAGGCTGCGAGGAGGAAGGCTCCTGCGCTAAAAAACGTGCGGGTTCCTACGCGATTAGCAATTTAGCGTTGATCCCTCCCGGGAGGCTGTCTAGATTATACAGGGGGCTTAAAGGTCAGGCCAGGCAATCGCCCGTCAGATCACGCTGCGCTAGAAGGGGGGAAAACCCTGTTGGTTATTGTCCACAGCCCAAAAGCAGCACCAACGCCCCGGTTTCGCAGCGCGAAGGTCTCCAGCAGCCATATCCACCCCGCCGTGCACCGCAGCGCTGCGCTTCGCGCGCGCTCGACGCCAAGGCTGCGTCCGAGTGGCCCAACACCGGCAAGGCCGGGCGCCACCAGCTCACGCACGCCGCCGCCGCGTCCGCGCCGGCCGTCGCGCCGCCGCAGCACAGGTGCCGCCGCGGCCGCGTGTCCAGACCAGCCTCCCATCGTGCGCCGTCCGCTAAATCGCCGCGAAAGCCATGGAGCGCCAGAAATGGTGGGAGGAGTTGGAGGCGTTGTTCGAAACGTGCCAACGCGGGTGCGACGTGCCGTGCTTCGGCGCCAACGAGATGGACGACACCGCTTCCATCATCAAGCGGGTCCTCGCCATCCTCAAGGCCGAGGGTTTCGACATCCAAGCGCGTTACGGAGGCGCGTTCATGCACTGGGGCTCCGCGCAGCGCGTCATCGGCAAACACCTCGACACGTTCAACAACGTCGGCATGGATGGCATCAAGAACGGCGACGGGCAGAAGCGCGTGTTCGCGATCCGCCTCGCCAACCTCAGCCAGTACAAGCAGGACGGCAAGATACACGAGGCCGGCGTGGGCGCAGAGGCGACCTTCCTCGACCGCGTCCTCGCGGCGCTGAGCGAGCTCTTCGGCCGCAAGGTCCACGTGCTGAACCGGGACGGCCTCGGCAACAGCGTGCACGTCGACAAGGAGTTTGGCGGCTCGCTCATCGTGTACGTCTGCCTGTACTCGCGCGTGCCGTCCGAGGCTGCGCGGAATGCAATTGCCGATCGCTACCAGCTCGCGCTGGGCAAGGGCGAAGTTGAGCCGGGCAAGAATGGCCAAAAATTGGTGCGCTGGTCGCCGCCCTGCCGGCTCTGGTTGGTGAACTGGTGCGTGGAGCAGGGCGGCACCGGGCACTGGGGCCCGTGCGCTGCCGAGCTCAAAGCGGCCTTCCCGGACGAGCCGGAGCATGATGCGGAGGCGTGCCGCCGTGCCTACCGATTGCTCGCGCCGCGCGTCAGGGCGCCGACCGCGCGCGCGCCGGGTAGCGGCCGCGATGCCCGCGATGCCGCCGCCGCCGCCGAAACGGAGGCCGTCGCCGCCAGCCTCACGCCGGCGGCATGCGCCGACCTCGTCGCTGCGCTCGCGGCCACCGACGCGCGCGCCGCCACGCGCGCGCCGCCACGCGCGCGCCGCTCGACGCGCGCGCCGCCGCGGAGAAGAAGCGCCTCAAGGCGGAGAAGAAATGGAGGGCGCTGTCCGAGCGCCGCCAGCGCCTCTTGACCGTTGTTGCGAGGGCGAAGAAGCAATATGAGGAGCCCGAAGCGTCGGAACGCTTCAAGGAGGAGTTGGTCCTGCTGTCCACTACATGCTCGGCGGCCGCCGTGGCCGAGGCCGAGGCCGCCTTCCAAGGCTTGGCGGCCGGCACCGGAGCGTCCCTCGCCACCACCACGCCGCCCACCGCCGCGTCTCCCGGCTCTGCTTCAACCGCGACGTCTAGTGCGTCGCCGCCGGCGTGCGCCACCAAAAAGCGCTCATTTTGGTCGTCCGGCGAAAAGGCGCGCTTCCTGGAAGCCTACACTGAAGCGGGCTGCTCCCTCAAAGGAGAGGCGGGCACACGCGTCGTCGCGGCGGTCGGCACGCGGACGCTGGCTCAGGTCCGAAGTCACGCCCAAAAGTTCAAGAAGAAGCTGAAGAAGAAGCTCGAGGCCGACGACGCCGCCGCCTCTTCGCCAACTACTACGCCGTCGCCTCCGGCGTCGACCAAGCGCCCGCGCTCCGACGATGCGGCCGCGCCGGCTTCAAGCCGAAAGAAGCCGTTACCTCCGGCGTTCGCCATCAACGAGATCCCCGACCGAGTCTTCGTGTTCTCCGGCGACGTCTACATCGATGGCGTGCACGTCCCGGAGCGAATATTGAGACGGCTCATCTCACACCTCGGCGGCGTCGGGCGCAAGGGGATCTCCTACTCCACCGACTACGTCATCACCAACAACGTTGGCTCAAAAGACTTCAACGTCGAGTACGCCGCGAGCCACGGGGCAATCGTCGTCTCCGACGCCGTCTTGTCGGAGCTGCTGGAGCCCGGGGCGTTGGAGAAGGCCAAGAAGGCCTACCTCGCGAACCTGAAGCACGTCGTGCTGAAGACCCTGGCGTCGCTCACGGAGCTCGACGGCGCGCGCGTCGTGGTGACCGGGCGGGACCAGGACCTGGATAGGGTAGCCCTCTGCGCGGCGCTGCGCTTCCACGGCGCCACGACCTTCAACAAGCTCGAGAACGTGAAGGAGGCGACTTTAGTGGTGCGGGGCGTCTTCAATGCGGGCGTGACGGCGACGGAGAAGTTGATCGAAGCGCGGCTCCACGGCATCCCCGTCGTGGAAGTGGCCGACCTCGTCGCGCTCGGGCTCGCGGCGGCTCCGGCACCGTGCGCCTCCGCCGCGCCGTCGACGCGCAAGCGGCCCCTCGGCGACAACAGCGCCGACGTCGCGCCCAAGCGGCCGCGCTGATGCTAGTGCTCCGATTGGATTTGGCCTGCGCGCCCTGGCGTTCTGTGCCGGGTTGCTGCGCGGATCGATCCAGTCTATGTCTCCTCAAACGGAGCGTCTCCTCAAGCGGAGTAGTGTAAATTGCAATTGTAAATGCTATGGCTTGACGTGGATAAATTATCTCAAACCCGTCTCAAAATCAGATTGGAGGCAGGTTCATCTAGCACTCTCAGCAGGCCTAGGCAGACGTCCTGGACAAGACTCCGGGCGTATGGCGATCGCATGTAACTGCCCGGCCATTTTTGCTCTCCTTGGCGCTGGGTTGGACCGCGGGCAAAGGACACTACCGTAGCCTCGTCGGCACGCAGGCAGCCTCGATCACCTTGCTAGCACCAGCGACGCGCATCGGGCAGCCAAAGCGCGACACCGAGCAGAGCAACGAGCTGCACAGAGAGGATGGCACCCCCCCGCTACGTCAACGCGGGCACCTTCCTCAACGTCGCGCGCCAGGTGTTCGACATGATCGACGTCGACCTCAGCGGGAGCTTGGACCGGGAAGAAATCCTCGAGGGCGTGAGCAACAATAAGAAAGTCATCGCGTTCCTGAAGACCTGCGGCCACGAGGACCTCCAGTACTTGATGGAGCCGGCGCGCTTGGACGCGTCCTTAAAAGCTATTGACGAGGACGGCGACGGCATCGTCGGTTTACTCGAGTGGGAGCACGCCATTCGGCGGGCGCTGAATCGGAAACTCCGGGCCGCGGAAAGAAGAAGAGAAGAACAGAGGCGGGAGAAGATCAAGAAAGCACCGTTAGCAGACTTGCGGGAGTTTGTGTTGAGGGTGCAGGCCCGGTTCGAGGAGCGGTGCAAGAGCGACGGCACGATCTCCACATTGAGCGGGAACTGGGAGCGCATGTTCAACGAGATCGATGATGACGGTTCGGGAAGATTGGACTACGGCGAGTTCGAGGGGGCCGTGTATGCCTTAGGTGTCCAAGTGGAGCCCAAATTGTTACGGGCGTTCTGGGCGTTCATCGACGACGACGATTCCGGCGAGGTGACCATTGCGGAGTTCCAGAACGCCACTTACTTACTAGTATTAGCTGGGTGGGACGATTATGAGGAGAAGCAGTTACGAGCTTTGGTGAACCGCTTGAACCTCGCGGTAGAAACAAGGCACGAGCGCAAGTCCTTCTACCAGACGCAGCAGGGCCCGCAGCAGGAGGAACGGTTCAACTGGTACAAGATTTTTGTCATGATGGACCTGGATGGTTCGGGCAGGATGGGCTACGAGGAGTTGGTGGGTTGTATTCGAGGACAGTATCCCTGTTTGTCTTTGAACAAGAAGCAGTTCTCCCTCTGCTGGATTCGAGGCTTGTGGAAGGCCATTGACGTGGATCGAAGTGGCGACGTCACGGTCGACGAATTTGTGGCCTTCATGCGGCGGCACGCGCCGCCGAACCCGCCCAAGCAAGTATTCAAAAGAGGTGTATTACCGATGGACCGGCAGGACGCCGATCTGCGCTTCCCGGATACCGTTTTTTGTCATGCTCTTAGAACAGGAGGAAAACCTTTACCGGGTCACCGGTGGCCCCGCAAGGTCTTCGACGCCCGAGGACCCTCGGAGCACTGGGCGGACACGGCCGCCGGCACCGAACGCACGCGAGCGGGCCTGGACGTCGTCATCCCCGACACGAACACCGTTGGGTTAGATGCTACAAACCTGCCCCAGCACCTCTCC
>Ga0302122_10000531_pt1 | contig 23468 bp, 16 predicted proteins | sample CB21_SCM_MG_FD_203115 | JGI IMG/M metagenome (GOLD analysis project Ga0302122, IMG submission 203115) | Marine microbial communities from Western Arctic Ocean, Canada - CB21_SCM | ecosystem: Environmental > Aquatic > Marine > Oceanic | place: Canada: Western Arctic Ocean | collected 2017-09-28
CTGGTCCACGGTGTCGATGACGTCGTCTTCAAGATCCTTCTTGCGCTTCTTTTTATTTTTGCCCTTGCCTTTGCCCCGGCCCGACGCTTGCGGCACCGGTTTTCTTTGACCCCGTAAGGCGCCGCCGCCCCCAGAAAAGGTGCGCGTCTGGGGGTCGTCCGGCAGCTCGACCCGGAACTCGTTCGGGCTGTTGGGGTTGAGCGTGATGTGCTCCACCTTCAGCGCGCGGATGATCGGCGGCGCGCGTTTCCCGCCCGTCACGACCCCTCGTAGCACGGCCTGCCGAGCGAATGCCGCGTCCACTTTTAAATGTAACCTTCCAATGAGATCCGTGTCTAATTGTACGGACAAATAGCACTTGGCCGGGGCGTAGACCTCCTCGATCTTCAAACAGACCTCACCTAGAGTAGTCTTCTCCAAACCGGCCTTGACGACGCGCGCCGCCTCCGGGTCCGAGTCGTTCTCCAGTTTCGCCGTGATGATCGGCGTCGAGATCTTCTTGGACGCGTTAATAATTTCCGTCAACCGGGGGACGCCCAGCGTGACGTTCATGCTCGCCACGCCGGCGAAGTGGAAGGTTTTTAGGGTCATCTGCGTCCCGGGTTCGGAGATGCACTGCGCGCCGATCGCGCCGACCGCTTCGCCCGGCTCCTGTCGACTCCGCAGGTACTTCTCCCGCGCCAGGTCCGCGAACTTTGTGAGTTGGCGCTTGGAGATACTTATAGCATCAAACGCCTTGACACATTCATTGGCCGACCGTTTGGCCGACGGACCCGTGATCAACGCGTCGCGCGTCCGGATGCACTCGGCCGCTCTACCGGTGATAAAGATGCGAGCGTCCTGCACGAACTTGGCGGAATCCGGCGGCAGATCCGAAACGAAGTCGATCCGCTCGCATTCTTTGACGAGCATCTCGGGCGACAGGGGTTTCTCGTTCGCATAAACTTCGTCGTGCCGCACGCGGTGCAGCAACCGCGCAAAGTCCACGGGCTTGCCGTCCGAGGTCTCCATGTTCACGGGGTCCAAGCCGTCGTCGCCGTAGGCGAACTGGACCACGGCCTTCTCCGAGTTCCGGACCGTGCCGTCGTAGCTCACGCTCAGGTCCTCCAGGGCCTTCATGAGGCGCCGCGCCATGTAGCCCGTCTGGGCCGTTTTCACGGCCGTATCCACCAGTCCTTCCCGGCCGCCCATGGTGTGGAAGAAGAACTCCGTCGCCGTCAAACCAGAATAAAAGCTGTTCGAGACGAAGCCGCGCGCGGCCGGGTCCAGGGAGTCCACCTGGAAGTGGGGCAGGGTCCGCCGCACGAAGCCGTTCTGGATCCGTTTGCCGTCGACGGCCTGCTGGCCGAGACACGCGATCATCTGCGACACGTTTAAGGCAGAGCCCTTGGACCCGCACTCGGCCATGATCCGCGGCGAGTTCGAGCGGGGCAGGTCGCCCATGAGCTTGGACCCCGCGTGTTCTCTCACGCGCCCGAGCAACCCGGTGAGCTCCGTTTCCAACGACTGCGCGGCGTCGCAGCCGGGCCGCAATTCTAATTTTCCCGTCTTGAAGGCCTCGATTCTCCGCGTCGCTTCGGCGAAGGCCTCGCTCATCAATTTACCTTTTAGCGAAGTGAGTTCTTTTGAGGGGGTGACGTCATCTAGGCCGATGGAGAAGCCGCGGTGGCCCCCGAGGTACCGCGAGGCCAGTTTCGCCAGCCTATTCATGAAGGTCGCCGCCCGGTCCGAGGAGTGGTCCCTGCATAAAGCGTAGATCAAGCCCTTCTTGCAGCCCTCGCCCACGGTCCTTTTGGCCGCGCTCCCGGATAGTAATTTAGACCGCCGTATGATAACGTAGCCGTCGTTGGGGCACAGGTACTTGTCATCCGTCGGGTTATAGGACTTCTCCTCGCACTCGAAGCTGACGCAGAGCGGGTCCCGGTCGTTCGGCCTGATGAGTAGGGAAAAGACCTGCTTGCCAGTCCAGAGCATCACCGGTTTGAGGACGGCCGGCGGCGGCAAGGTGACGTGCTCCGACGCGTCGCCGGCGTAGGAGCAGATCTGGCAGAACACCTCCCTACTAAAAAAGACGTCCGGCTGCGTTAATAAAAACGCCGCGGTCACGAAGTCCTGCGTCGCCGCCACCAAGGGCTCGCCGTTGCGCGGCGTACAAATGTTCTTGGTAACGCCCATCAAGCTTAAAGCCTCGGCCCGCGCCTCCTCCGTCTGCGGCAGGTGCAAGTTCATCTCGTCCCCATCAAAGTCGGCGTTGTACGGCGCGCAGACGCACTCGTTGAACCTAAACGTCCGGTCGTCCATCACCTTTACGGTATGACACATTATTGATAATTTGTGAAGAGAAGGCTGGCGGTTGAACAAAACGACGTCGCCGTCGCACATGTGCCTTTCTACGACATCGCCGATCTTCAGGTCTCGGGCCGTCGCGTCCCGATCCCCGTATTTCAACGACTTCTTTTGACCGGCACCGACCGCACCGACCACGACGCGGTCCCCGTCGGACTGGTCCGCCGCCCGCTTCTCGACGTAGTTCGCCCCGGGCCATTGTTTAGGCCCGTTGATAATCAGCGTCCGTAAGTGTTCCAGGTTGTGCCGGTTCACTCTTTCCGGATAAGTCATGGTCCTGGCGATCTCTGTGGGAACGCCGACCTGGTCGATCCTGAGGTTGGGGTCCGGGGAAATCACGGTGCGCGCGCTGAAGTCGACGCGTTTCCCACTCAAATTGCCCCGAAAGCGCCCGGACTTGCCCTTTAATCGTTGACATAGACCGCGCATGGGCTTCTGGTGCTGCTGCCGCGGCATCATGCCGGGCACCTCACCGTTGATGTACAACGCCACTTGCGTCTGTAGGAAGGACCAGCACTCCACGAGGATCTTCGTGGCCGCGCCTTCGCGTAACGCCTTCTTCAGCGACTCGTTGACGTCGATGATCTCCTGCAGTTTAATCGTTAAATCGTCCTCGTTGGTCCCGGCGCCGCCCGGGGCCTCCACGGCGACGCTCGGACGTATGGGCGTGGGCGGCACCAACAACGCGTTCAGCACCAGGTTCTCCGGCCGTCCTATGATCGGATCGAGCCACAGCAACTCGCAGTCGTCGTCGGAAATGCCGCAGAAGACCTCGCGGACGTCCGCCGGCGACAAAATGGACGCGGGCGCCTTGGAGGCCTTGGGCTTCACGTCCGCATTCTGGGCCGCCGAGACCCCTAGTGTAGCCCTTAAATCGGAGTTCTTCTCGGCCGCGGCGTGCAGGGAGCGCGCGAAGGCGGTGAACTCGTCGTCCTCCTCCAATTCGTCCCGTCGCACGCCGCGCCACGTCTCGTGGGCGACCCGCAGCGCCCCGGCGCCCGCGACGCGCCGCACGGGCCCGTTCCGCGCGCCGCAGTGCGGGCACTTCGTGACGGATTTGCACCGATCCAGCACGCGCTTGTGGATGCCCTGCTTGGCCAGCACGTCGCGCGCGGTGCGCATGGCGTGCAGCTGCTTCCTCCGTTCCTCCGGCTTCAACAACGCCCGTGAACACCGCTTGCACACGCACTGGAGCAGCGCCAGGACGTGCTTGAAGTAGCCCGCGTGGAAGACGGGCAGCGCGAGCTTGACCACGCCGTAGTGCCCGGCGCACTGGTCGATCTTCTTGCCGCACGTCGGGCACGGCGGGGAACTCTTGGAGGCCGCGCCCAGCCGTGGGTCCAGACACCCGTTCGGGGCCGGCTGCCGGTCCGGCGTCGGCGTGTACAGCTCCCGGTTGTCGCACTCGAACTCGGCGAGGCGCTCCATCTCGTCGGTGCTCAGCAAACCGAAGCGCACCTCCTTGATGCGCTTGCCGCCGCTCGGGTTGGGCTCGACGAGGCGCGGCCGCGCCGGCGACGGGTGAGCGGCGCTCATGGCGCTAGTATGCCGTGTCGCGCGGCGTCTGGCTGCGGCTGGGCAGTGCTACGAGCTTGTCTGCTACCGAGCTTTAAAGCGCGTGTCTGCAGCAGCGTACGGCAGCAGCGACACTTGCGCTTTGTCGTATGCTTCTTTGATAACTGCTATCGCATCGCTGTGCCGTAACAGCAAGCTTTTGCCAACTCTGCTCCTCGCTTTGCTCGCTGCGTGCGGGTATCTGGTGCCTCTCGCAGCGCTAAGATGACGCGCTGGCGCGGAATAGAGTACCTCCCCGGCACTCCACCGGGGGGAATGGCATTTCTTGAATCTGTAGTTTAGACGGGTTTTTGGAATTCAACGCATGAGCGCAGCGCTGCTCTCGGCTGCACGTTGCACCGGAGACATCGCACGCGTTCTTTGCGCATCACTACACGCATAGTCGCCGCCGCCGCCGCCGCAGCTCACCTCGCCGGTGCACCCGCACAAGTCACATCATAGAGCCACCGGGTCAGCGGCCGCAGCCATGGCGGACCGCGGCCGGCTCAAGAAGGAATTGGCCGAGCTGCAGAAGGACACGAACGCCGGCGTCACCGTCACGCCGAAGAGCGACCAGCTCACGGAGCTGGAGGGTTCTATCACGGGCCCTGCGGACACGCCCTACGAGGGCGGCTTCTACCAGATCAGCATCTCCATCCCCGCGGGCTACCCCTTCGAGCCGCCCAAGATGAAATTTATTACCAAGATCTGGCACCCCAACATCTCCTCCCAGACCGGCGCGATCTGTCTGGACATCCTTAAGGACCAGTGGAGCCCCGCCTTGACGATCAAGACGGCCTTGCTGTCCCTCCAGGCTTTGTTGTGTGCTCCAGAACCGGACGACCCCCAGGACGCCCAGGTCGCGCAGATGTACCAGCGCGACCCCGACCAGTTCAGGCAGACGGCCAGGTTCTGGACCGAGACGTACGCCAAGGAGCCGGGCGACGAGAAGGACACCGCCGCCGTCACGAAGCTCATGGAGATGGGCTTCGGCCGGGACGCGTGCGCCAGGGCGCTCCAGGACGCCAACGGCGACGAGAATGAGGCCATCAACGCGCTGCTCTCGGGCGCGTAGTCGTTATAATATTGTCACTCGTTAGTGGGGACGTCCCGACGGGCGCTGGTGGTGCGGGCCAACGGTGGTCTGTCCGACTTTGTGGCCAGCAACCTTGGCCTTAAGAGACGCTAGGTGAAAACCCGTTTTCGAGTAAGAAACCCGCACGGACGTGTATACGCTGCGCTGCGGGTGCCACGCTTAGTAATTGCTTAGGTTCGTCATTGGTTGCTAGGAGCTGTCGTGGCGTAGGGACTCGCAGCATTGCTTATTTCGGCAATAGTGGCATCTCCTGCATCTCACAGCTAAGTGTCGGCAGCAACCAGCTCAGCTACAGGACGTTTTGAAAGCAGCACGCATCGCTTACAATGTTGCGCAATGCCGCGCGCGTACTGTCGCTACTCGCTGTGACCCATGCATTGCTGCCGCGCCGATCACTGTCGCGCGCAACTACAACGCGACGCCGCGGCAACCCCTTCGACGAGATCCTCGACGCGCTCGACGCGATGGCGGGCGCGAGCCCGCTCTCCGAAGCCGACTTGAAGAGCGGCCTGTCGGGCGAGGAGCTCGCAGCTCGAGCTGCCGCAAAGGAAGAGTACGAGCCCCCGGCCGACGCGCTGCAAAAGCCGTCCGTGTCCATCTTCTTCGCGCTCCTCGGGCTGTTCCCGGTGGCGATCATGGTTGCCGGCATCGCGGGCGGCGCGAAGCCGTTCGGTTTGTGAGGACTAGGTTGTGTAAGTATTACTACTACAAAGCCACTTAGTCAGAACTCAGAGCTCGCGATGACCTTCTTGAGCCGGTCAGGAACCTCTGGCGCCTTGGTCCTCAGCACGAACGACGAACCCACGGCCGAGCGCAAGTCTTCCGAGTAGAGTGTCGTGCCCCAGACGCCCCACGTTGCGGCCAATCTTTCTTCTTCGGATAGCGGGGCGGCGTAGAACTCCTCGTCGTTTATAATGCCGTCCTTCGACGTGTCCGCTGCCTTCAGATGGACGATGGCGTTCCGTGCTCGCTCGATGTCGGCCGCCGGCACGCGCGCAAAGAACTCGCCAAAGCGCGATGATGCAACTTTTAATGCCTCCGCCGCGGCGGCGCCGTCGTCAACCTTCGACGCTTTGCGCGCGGCGTCGATGGCTTGGCCGCCGAAGACCACGGCACCTATCCTCGCGTTTTTGTCCTCCTCGACAAGTTTTTTATCGAAGTCGTCGTAGGCGATCGAGGTGGCGTACTTCGTCCCGACGCCTAAATAGAAGTTCTTTGCGCTGAGCAGACCTCCCTTGGTGAAGGCCTCGAGGCCGGCTTTTGCCGTGAAGCCAAACCCCTTTTGGGCGTCGGTGGTCCAAGCCTTGACCGCATCGTCCGCTTCGATCATCGGAATCAACATGGTCCAAGAAGGGAGCGTCGCGGACGGCAGCACTGGTCGCGGCGGCGCGGCGTCGACAATCGGCGCGGCAACAGCCGGCGCGGCGAACGCCGGCGCCGTTTCGAGTGCGAGCGGCGCGGCGATGGTGATGCCACTGCCGAACGCGCGCCGCGAGATTTTCACTGGTGCAGCGCTGCTGCGAAGCGCATCGCAAGCTGGCAGGAGCAGCAATGCAACGCGGAGCATTGATGCCGCACACGTGGAGGCACTTGATAACGAGTGATAAGATGCCCTCTACAACGCCTAGCTAGCCTCAATCGCAGCGCTACGGGTGGTTGAAGTGCGTGTGCGCTGCGCCGGCGCGGTGTGCGGGTTTTGCGCCCGAAAAAAGTGAGCTCTCCACATTCTAACATTGCTGCGCAGCGTAACGCTGGCTGAGGCCCTTCTGTATCTGTATTGGAAGCTGCGGCACCGCTGCAAGCACACTGCTGACGGCGCCGCAGCGGCATAAGCATGCTGATGATTGCACTCCTCTCGACCGCACTGCGACCAGCGCGAGCGCTGCTGCAAGGCACACCAACGCGTTGTCGTGCACTAGCACCGCCGACGCGGCGCGCGGCGCGCCTGTTTGCGCGCCAGGCCGAAGGCCGCAACCCCGATCAGTTCGAGCGGTCCGACCTGACGATCACGGAATGGCCGCTGCCGGTCCTGCGAGAAAAGAATAAAGACGTCGTGGACTTCGACGACGAGTTCCAACGCATCTGCGACGAAATGCTTGACGTCATGTACCAGGCGGACGGTGTCGGCCTCGCGTCGACGCAAGTTGGTATAGATAAACGGTTCTTCGTTTACAATCCCACGGGCGATCGTGCGCGAAAGGACTGGGAATTTATATGCGCGAACCCGCGCATCTTCGAGTACTCGGAGGAGACGGAGACGGACGAGGAGGGCTGCCTGTCCTCGCGGTCGGAAAAATGCGCGGGCCGCGTGAGGAGATCAACGTGGATCTGGGTCGAGTTCCAGGACGAAGAGGGCCGGCAGAAGCGCAAGAAGCTCAAGGGATTTGAAGCGCGCGTCTTCCAGCACGAGTATGACCACATCGAGGGGGTGCTGCACTTCGACCGCTTCTCGGAAAAAGATAGGGCGCGCATCCAGCCGACGCTGGACCTGCTGTTGGAGGCGCACGGCCCGGGCGGCGTCCTCGAGCTGTCAGAGGATAAAAAGGCGGCGCTGCAGCCGCCTTTAGCTGCGGGTCGCATGCCGCCCGCCACCGCCGGCGCAGTCGTGACGGCGTCGTCTTTGAAGAAAAAGCAGAAAAAAGTGTCGGCCGGCTTCGGGGGGTTTGGAGGCGGTGGGAGTAAGAAGAAAAGGTAATTTAAGAAGAGTGTTCTATTTTTCTACTACGTTGCCCGCCCGCCGTCGAGTCGACACGCGTGCGGCGGGAACGAGTCATACTAGTAGATTCCCCTAGCAGCCCCGTATACCGTGCACGAGAGAGACAAGAAGAGCCCCGACAAGACTTACGTATCAAGCGCCACCGCCCGGACCTCCTCGCACGAGAACGGCTCCCAGCCCACCTCGCGCGCCGCGGCGACGAGCACCTCACGCCGCCTATACTCCTCGTGGGACGCGTCGAGGGCCGCCTCCCCGCCCGTCAACGACTCGCGCCGGAGCGCCTCGGCTTCGAGCAGCGAGGCCGCCGACGCGCCTCAAGTACAAGCTGCGCGCGCGGTCACCTCGTGCTCCGCGCCGAACTCGCGCCGCGCCAGGTCCACGAGCGGCCGCAGGACCTGCGCCGACGTCGAGGCGTCGCCGCCCGCGTCGAGCGCCGCCGCCGCGCCCCGCCCCAATAAATCGCAACAGGTAAAGACCGCCTGGCGCGCGGAGAAGATCGCCCGGTCGTTGAGGCGCGCCGCCAGGAACTGGTCGAGCTTGTTCTCGGAGAAGGCAGCACGCCGCCGCGTAATCTGGAGCGACTCGCGGAAAACCGGCAACGCCTGCCGGCGGCCTTTTGCGCCGAAGCGGCCGTCTGGCACTATCTGCTTCTCGGCCTCCGCCGCGGCCGTTTCGTCGTGAGCAGGCGAATCAGCGGCCGTTTCAGCAAAAGGCGAATCATTTTTAATATGGGTCTCGGCGGCGCTTTCGGACCGGTCTTTGCTCGACGGCGACGTCTTCCCACGATTCCAACTCCTAGCCCTGGGCATTGTGAGCATTTGTGAGCGGAACCGCTCGCTTTAGCGCCCACCTGCTATTTATTTGATTGTGTAAACCCGAATATCCCCCTTTAGCGTTCCCGCGATCACGAGTACATCTACGAGCCGTCGTTTACAAGAAAATATCACCCGCTACTTACCACGCAAGCCCCGACCCCGAGCGTGAACGCGTTCCAGACCGCGTGCATCGACACAGGGATCAGCACGTTCCGCGTCTGCGCGTAGAGGTGGCCCCAGTACGCGCCGAGGAGCGCCAGCCAGAGCGACGTGGGCGCGAGCCCGTGCCACGCGCCGAAGGCGAGGCCCGCGCCCAGGACGCTTGGGACGTACGGCAGCCCCGCGCGGCGGCAGGCCTCGAGCGCCCAGAACTGGAACACGAGGCCCTCGGTGAGCGGCGCGACGGCGAGCTTGTCGACGGCGTCCATGCCGTCGGGCAGCTTGGACGCGGCGCAGGCGAAGGCGCCCGCGGGCGCCGACAGGACCAACGGCACGAGCACGACCTGGACCGTCGGCACGCTCGCGCCGAGCGCGACGCCCCACCAGGGCGTGTCCCCGAACTTCACGACGGGGACGGTCTGGGACCCGTCGAAGGCTTTGGCGACGTCCGCCGCGGCGAGGCCCTTGGGGAGCGGCAGCGTCGCCTGCGTCGCGAGGAACGCGCCCGTGCCCGCGAGCCGCACCGCGAGCGCGCTGGCGCCCAGCGCGCCGCTCGCGGCGACGTGGCACGCCGCGAACATGCCCGCGCCGCCCGCCACGTCCCGCGCGCTCCACGGCTCGTCGTCGCCCGCCGGCCACTCGAAGGTCCAGGACGTGCCCGACGAGCCGAAGTCGATGGGCAGTTCTGCGACCGCTTCTGCGGCCGCGTCTGCGTCTTCTGCCGCTCTGGGTGCGTAGTTTGTTGCGAGCGGTGATAAATGCGGGCAGAACGCGTCTGCTATACACAGCAGTAATGCAGCACGCATAGTGTAACTCGCGATGCGATGCTGCGGCCTGCTGCTGCGTCGAGGGCGTCTTACGGTGTCTTAGAGATTTATCTCTGTCTAATGCTGCCGCGTGCGGTCGTGCAACTACCGCCATGCTATAATATTTTACGGCCCACCACAGCGATCGACTACGTCAGCACTGCTGGTTAGGTTGACATTTACGGTGCTCCCCACTCGTGCTCCGAGTTCTGTGCCGAGAAAACCGCAGTGCACTGCGTGCAGCCATACCACCTGCAAACCTGATTGTGGTGCTGCTCGCATCGCTAGCAAATGGCGGCATCCGTCGCAGCATTAGTTGTCAACGACGATGAAACCGCGCCGCCGCCGCTCCAAGCACAAAAGACGCACTACGACGTCAACGGCGTCACGCTGTCGGTGGACGGCTACGCCTATAGGCAGGACGCGCGCGGCGGCAACCTAAGCGCGCACGGCAAAGCCACGGGCGAGGCCTTTTGGCCGGCGAGTCGGTTGTTGATGGATTACCTCGTGGAGGACTGTGCGCTGTTAAAAGGTGACGGGCGACGCGTCGTCGAATTAGGCTGCGGGCTGGGCCTGGCGGGCCTCGTCGCCGCGGCCTTACTCGGAGAAACAAAGGGGAGCGAGGTCGTGCTTACCGATGGCGACGCCGGGGTCGTCGCGCGGGCGTGCGCGTCGGCGGAAAGTGCGCAACTCACTTCAACCGTGTCATGCGCGGTGCACCGCTGGGGCGAGGCCCACGATCTAGGGCGCTTCGACGTCGTGCTGGCCGCGGAGGTCCTGTACGATCCGAACGTGGCGGTCGAGGCCTCGAACGCCCTCGCGAAGTCGTGCGAGTCGTTGTTGGCCGACGGCGGCGTCGTGCTCGTCGCGTTCGAGCGCCGCGGCGTCGACCTGCAGGTGTTGCTCGACGCCTTCTCCGCGTTCGGCTTCGTCGGAGCGCCGGCGCCCTGCGCGGATGGCGCCTACGAGGACATCTACGGCGAGCGCCAGGACGAGCCGTCGATGCTGTGGCACCGCGTCCTCATGGCCTTCACGCGCCGACCGCCCTTCGTCGACCTGACCGACTGCGTGGCGGAGGAAGACCTGGTCGCGGTGTCAGACGAGCTCGCGGCCCTCGGCGTCTTTGGGCGCGAGTTGGACGAGGATGTTGACGTCAGCATGTTCGCCGCCGAGTCTCAAAAGTACGGTGATGCGCTAGAGCTGGCCGACCGCGACACCTCGGGGTGGGTCGCCGATGCCTTCGTCAGTCGCGGGCCCGCGGACGACTTCAAGCTGTGCCGGGCACATAGGGGCGATCCGCAAACCTGGCGCCCCAACGCGAACGCGACGGCGCTTCCCGCCGTGTCTGCGTTCGCGCGGCGCCTACCCTGCTTCGCTGGCCGCGTGGGCAAGATAGCCGTTATTCTAAATGGGCGGAACGACGCCGGCGTCGAGCATGCCGACCATGCGCTGTCTGATCTGGTGTCGGAGTTCGTCTGGGTGCGGCCGCCGCGCTCTACAAAGCGCTTCTATGTTGTGGATAGGAATGGTAGAAAGTGCGAGGTGCCGGCGTCGTGCAAGCTGCTCTGGTTCGACGATCGTTCAAAGCATGGCATCTTCCCCGTTGATGATGACGGCCAGGTCTCAATCCGCATCGACGGGCGCTTCTGCAAAGCGTTCCGGGAGTGGATACGGCGAGACGGTACTTTTGCTTTCGTGGGCGGCGGCGGCGTGCTCGCTGGACAATTCGACGGGCCGCCATTCTTGAAGCAGCGCGCCACGGCTACAGCCACCGCCTTCGCTGCGGGCGACGCCGTGGAAGCCTGTTTTGGGAGCGGCTCAGTTTGGTACCCAGCGACCGTGCTCGAGACGCTGGACCGGGAGGGCATGCCCATGGTTATGGTGCGCTACGAAGAGGATTCCGAGGAAGATGAATTGGAACCCTGCTTCGTGAGGAAGCGTTAGGCTACTTGTTAAAATTACTGTGAATGACGAGTCGCTACCGCAGACCTGCCTCCTCGCTAGAGCTCGCCGGGGGCATACCGCCGCGCGCGCTTCTCGGCCGAGGCCACGTCGGCCCCCAGCGCGTGCACGGGCGGGCAGTGGATCGACTCGGCGACGCGCACGCAGCCCGTCTCGGCGCCGCGCGTCACCGTGTCGTAGGTCTCCGGCTCGGACAGCGCGACGGGCGTCGACGGCCACTTTAGGTCCGGTATGTCCGCGTAGTCGTCGACGGGCAGCACCGTAAAAATGTTGCCGTCGACGTTGCGCGACGTCTTCCGCACGAAGAGGGCTCTATGGTAGCGGATGTCGCCCAGGTCGTAGGACCCCACGTAGTAGGGCCCCCAGGGCCGCTCCTTCCGGTCCAGGCGCGCCGACGTGTACCGCTGCTTGTGCGAGGACCAGGGGTAGTGCTCGTCCATGCGCACGTACCAGACGGCGCGCAGGGGCACCTTCTTGCGGGACACGTGGTCTTTGACGACCTCGACCGGCTTCGGTACTCGTAAACCCGAGGTCATCAGGACCGTGGGAAAGAAGGTCTCGTCCGGGATGTGCGGCTTGACCCGCCCCACGCCCTCGACGAAGGTGGTACCGTTGACGAACCACCTTCGTAGCTTGTGCGAGACGGAGCCCGGCGTATCAAGGTCCTGAATAACGTGCTGGCAGAAGGCGCGCGTCACGACCATCCACTGGCTGCCGTAGAACGCTTCCAATGATGGCTCGTCGGGTAGCATCGGGTGCGGGTAGGCCTGCTTCTTGTGCCAGCCGTCGCCGAACTCGTTCCTCCCCGTCGGTCGCAGGCCCGTATCGCACGACGGGCCCGACGTGACGAAGTTGAGGCCCCGCAGCTCATGCAGCGTCGCGCGCAATGCGCTCGGCGTGAGGACGGGCCAGGCGTCGCCCGACAGGTTGATGAAGACGTCGAAGTCGTGCTCGAGGGCCTCCCTCATGCCCCACAGGGTCGGCTCGTTCATGGACCACCGGCCCCAGCTCACGTCGGCGAGCTGCGCCCATTTGATGTTTTTTCTGCCCCTGAGGACGGGCGCCATGGTGTCGGCCGGCGACCGGTCACTGGGCCATTGGAACTTCTTGTCGACGTGCACGAAGTACAGGTTCTCCGGATCATAGATCGCGTCCAGCAACCGCGCGGCGCTCGACAGCGTCGGCGCGTCGTGCGCGACGACCAAAAAGGCGACGCGCGGGTGCGCATGAGCTGCTCCTAGGCTCGTCGCGAGCCACGCGGCGCCGCCCAGGACAAGTAACGCAATGACCGTCGCCGCGCCGGCCATCAGCGCGATGCCGCCGGCCTTGCCCGTGGGGATGCGCGGCAGGTCCGCCGGCGCCTGGCGCTTGCGAACCATGTAGCACTGATCGAACACGGCGGTGCTGCTGCTAATCGCAGTTCCACCAGCAGGTATGCAAAGTGTTTTGCACCCAAAAAGGCAGCAAAATCGATGTGGAAAACCCGTATTTATGGGCAAAGGCGGAAAACGATTTTAGAGCAAAGTCCTGAGCTCTCCCGAAATTTTCCCCACGGCGGTATGCTTGGAGCACCTGGCAGGCGCAGCGTTCAGCTCTTTCTATGGTGCGGGTTTGTCACTCCCAAAGTACTTTTGATTTCGCATTGCCAACCGGAGGGCAAGCAGGGCTCCACACGCAGAGGCAAAGCAAGGGGCTGCTCCACTCAGCGAACAAAAAGCAACCAAGCCAAATGGCCGCACCGCCGGACCCGCCCGTCTCGCCGGGCAGCGCCGCCCAGACCTGGAAGCTCCTCACGGTCGCGCGCATCAAGCCGCTCGCAGCCGGCGCCACGGCGAGCGTCGTCCAGGCCGACGCGAGCAGCGTGGTGGTCCATAGGGACCCGCACGAGGTGGCGAGCGACGACGAGGAGGACGCGCCCGGGGGCACCGCGGCGTTCGCGCTGGACAAAGTGTGCGGGCCCGAGGCCAGCCAGGAGCAGGTCTATGCTTTGCTCAAACCCGTCGTGACGGGTGTGCTGAAAGGGCGGAACGGCTGCGTGTTCGCGTACGGCCAGACGGGGTCTGGAAAAACACATACGGTCGTGGGCGGCGACTCGTTCAAGGGCCGCGGCCTCGTGCCGCGCGCCATCTCCCAGATTTTTAGGTACGCGGCCAAGCGGACGGAGAAGGACGCCATTGTTTCTGTAAGCGCGACCTTCGCGCAGGTGTACGACGACGTCCTCTACGATTTGCTGGATCCCCGCAATAGCAGCGAGGTGGTCGACGACTGGATGAAGGCTCGGGTCTTGGAGGACAAAGGGGCGTTGACCTTTGACGGTCTGGCCGAGTACGAGGCCAAGACCGAGGCCGACGCCTTACGGTTGTTGTGGCTCGGGTCGGAGCGGCGGAAGACCGGCCGCACGAAGGCGAACGACGTCTCGTCGCGGTCCCACGCGGTCTTTACTTTATATGTATTCGACGAGTCGAATCGAACCAAGGCCAAGCTGCACCTGGTGGATCTAGCGGGGTCCGAGCGCTTCTCCTCCAAGACGAGCGACGTCGCGTCCTTTGAGAGCCGGGGCATCAACCTCTCGCTGCACCACCTCGAGCACGTGGTCCGGACGCTCTGCGAGACGTCCCCCGCCTTGTCGCCGCGGAAGCACGTCCCCTACCGGAATTCGGTTCTCACCTCGATGCTGCGGGACTCCTTGGGCGGCAACTGCCGCACGGCGCTCGTGGCCACGTTGGCGGCGGACGCCCCGCACGCGCGCGAGAGCGCCGCGACCCTGCGCTTCGCGCGGCGCTGCGGGTCCGTCAAGGCCGTGGCCGTGCAGCGCAACCTGGACCTGGACCCCGGCGAGGCGCTGGTCGCGCGCCTGCGCGAAGAAAACATGGCCTTGCGAGCCGCTTTACAAGAAGCCGACCAGGCCCTGACCAAGGCCGCCGACGACGCCGACAAAGCATCAAGGAGGGCCGGGGCCTCGGAAGCGAAAGCAAAGGACCTCGCCGCCGCACTGCAGCGCTTCGAGGGCCCGCGCGGCCACCGCGCTTCTTCAACGTCCGACTCGGACGCGCCGCACGAACCGCGCGGGTCCGCGCCGGCGCCCGCGTCGCCGCCGCGCAACCCGAAGGACCTGCTGGGCCGCGGGGCCGTCGTGTTGAAGCACGGGCGCACGGGGCTGCAGAGCGTGCAGCCGCGCTTCGTCTGGGTCTCCGTGGAGGGGGTCCTGCGGTGGCGCAAGCTCGGTGGCCATGGCGACACGGACGGCGACGCCTCGGGCTCCGCGCGCCTCGCGGATTATTCGAATGTCGAGGCCGGTGCGGACGTGAGGAGGTCTCGGCGGTCGTCGGTCGGCGGGGCGCTGGACAGCTGCGCGCTGACGCTGATCCCCGTGGGCGAGGACCGGCCGCTCACGCTGCAGTTCGACGCGGGGGGCGAGCAGGCCTCCACCGCGCTCCGGGACGACTGGCTGGGGGCCCTCCGGGCCGCCGCGGTCGCGGCGCGGGCGGACGAAGCATCCCCGGGGGCCGTTTAAGGTGCCCTTATTCAAGTTATTAGCGGGTGCGCGTCCCCCCGGTGCAGCGCCGAGCGGGTCTCGCGCAGGGATATTTTGTCGTTCTGCGACGCATCGAAGATGTCGAACAAGATTTCGACCTCGCGCTCGCTCGGCGCGCGGCCGGTCGCCGCCTCGAGGCGCTCGGCGATGACCGGCCGCGTGAGGTCGCGGCACGCGTCGTCGAAGACGTTCTCCACCGTCGCCATGTTTGCGAGGAGGGCCGTGAGCGCCTCCCGGTCGTCCGAGGCGTGCCGCGCGCGCTGTTGGATCGACTTCTGCGAGCGCATCGTCGCGTGGAAGCCCGCCACGACTGCCGCGCCGACGAGGCCCGAGCCCGCCGTCACCGCCGCGAAGGCGAGCGGCGCACTTTCGACGCCCGACACCAAATTCATGCCGAAGATGCCCGCGATGGAGGTCGTGGCCGCCAGGCCGACGGCCGTCATCGACAGGTAGAGGTTGAACTTGATGATGTTGTTGCGGTTCAGGTCGATGGTCACCCGCCCCAGCTCCGTCGCCGCCGCGACCTTGCCCCGCAGCTCCGCGACGTCGCCCATGACACTTGCGAGGCGGCGGTGGTACGCCTCCAGCAAGAGTTCCACGACGCCGTGGCGCTCCGGATTAATCTCGGCCGCGCGCAGGCGCTCGCTTAATAACAACCCGAGCATGTCCTCGTCCGAGGCCAACAACTCGTCGAGGACCTGCAGCGTCTGGCGCGTCTCCGCCTCGAAGGACATGAGCGCGCCGTCGAAGGCTGAGAGCCGATGCAATCCATCGACACCAAACCCGTCGAACTCGCACGACGCCTCGCGCAGCTGCTTTTGGACCACGGGTTCGTACAAGTCCCGTCTCCTTTGGAAGCTCGAGGACACCTCACTCAGGACGGCCTCCAAGACGGCGAGCTCGAAGGCTGGCGCCGCATGGTGCTGGAACGCGAACTCGACACTGGCGCCTATTCGTCGCAACGCCGCCCGCGGCCGCGCGTCCTCCGTCCCCGCATCAAAAAAGAGCGCCTCGTCGGCGTTGATCACGGCCGTCAAACCGCCCAGCTGGATCAGGACCGCCTTCTCGCGCGGTAGCACGCAGGCCTGCCGGTGGCGCGTCCGCGCGCCGATGTCCAGGTTCAGCAGGTCGCGCAGGGGCGCGCCCGTCGTCTTGCGCAGCGTCGCGAGGTCGATGTCCCTTGGCGTCAACGAGCCGCTCGGGTCGAGGCGCACGGCGCGGATCGCTTCGGACGTCGTCGCGACGTGTCGCCGCAGGTGCCGCGCGGCCGCGGCGGCGCGGAGCATTGCTGCACAACCAGCAAAACAGGCCAGGCACAAGGACTCGCAGCTCTAATATCTAGCGCTCGCAGATGTGCGAAACAAATGCAGACGTAAATGAATTTGTGAGCCCACACCAGACAGCGCACGTCAGAGCACCGCGCAGGCTGCGCTGAGCTGAAGGTGATTGTTAGACGGGTTTTCCAGACAGGCCTTCTATTGGAGACGTGCATCTACCCATCTCTATACCGGGACCCCTCTGGCGGCGCATAAGTCCCGCGGGTTGCACCGGAGCCACGCTCCCCGCAGCGCCTTTTGGACTGGATTTCAGGGCGCCTCTGAGAGCGCCTGTTCCGCTGTGATCACGCAGCCCCTCGTCGACCCGGGCAGCAGTAACATGGGAAAGCACCAAGTCATCCCGTGCTCCCCGTCGGCACCGTCGGCCGATCAGGACGGGCTCCTCGTCGACAATGCCACGGCCCGAGAGCACATCGACACGCTGCGCGACGTGACGACGGAGATCGCCCGCACGGTCGCGGGCCTCGACGGCCACGCGACGCCCCACGACGTCCGCCGGAAGCTGGCGGCGGTCCTCGCGGGCGCGGCGCCGCCGTCGCCAGATCTCAAGCGGGATCGCGCAAAACGCGACGACCTCGAGCGCGCGCTGCGGTCCGTCGACAACCTGCGGCGCGCCGTACGACGGGGGACCGGCGTCGACATCGACGCGCTGCTCGACACGATGCCGCCGGGCATCTCGGCGGCGCCTCCGCCAGCGCCGCCGCCGTCGCCCTCGACGCCGCCGCCCACCCGCCGATTTTCGCTCCGGAGAATGATTGGCGAGGCGTACCGGCGCGGGACCGGCGTGCGATAGGGAGAGCTAAATAATTCGAACAACATACAAAATTTAGATATCTCTAGTCGCGCTTGCGCCGCCGCTTCTTCCGCCCGAAGAGACGCTGCAGGTTGTGCGCCAGCGCGCGCACGATGAACGTCAGGAAAAGCGCGAGGAGCAGCGCGACGACGGGCGCGAGGACCAGGGCGCCCCCGAGGCCGCTCGCGCCGAGGCGCGCCGAGAAGTAGGCGAGCCGCTCGATCGCCTTCCAGAGGACGCCCCCCGCGCCGTCCCCCTCGAGGAAACCGAGCCGGTTCAGCCGGTCCGCCGCCGACTTCTCGACCTCGGCGCACTCGGCCGCCGAGAGGCCGGAGCCAGCGCACACGGCCTCCGTGATCGCGGGCAGGAGGACGGCGGCCTTGGGCGCCGTGCCAGTGTGGGCCGCGTCGTCGACGGCCGCGAGGATGGCCGGCGTGCTGACGACGCGGTCCACGAGGTCCGCGAAGCCCTCGGACTGGAGCATCTCGTCGAGCTGCGCGGCCAGCTCCTCGTCGGCGGCCTCGCCTCCTCCAAGCTTCAACTTCTCGTCCATGCCCAACAAACCGCCCGAACCCTCCGTTCCCACGGCGAGCGACGTTCCCACGGCGAGCGACGTGACCATCCTGCGCATCGCCGGCGACTTGAGCATGCCCCGGGCCAATTGGCCGAGCGACGGCGGCGCCTTCGCGAGGTTCTGCTGCGCGAAGGCGTCGACGGCACTGACGAAGCGCTCGAAGCGCGCCGTGTCGAGGCCCGTGTCGTCGTCGCTCTCCTCCGTCGCGTAGACCCAGGCCGCCGCGAACTCCTCGTCAGTCACTTGCTCCCGATACATGCTGCGCTCGGCCCAGTCCAGCACCGTGTCGGCGGGCGCGATGGTTTGTTCGAATTTCGCGAACTCGTTGCGGGCTTGCACGGCGAGCTCGTCATCTATTTTCAGCTGCAGCACGTCGGCTGCTGCTATTGTGAGCAGGAGCCAGCATTTGATGATGCTCATGATTGCTGCTCCCTATAGATGGCTGGGCTTGCCTTATCGCGCGCGCAGTGTACTATGCTAGCTGCTGCACTACGCCTGCGTTCAGTACTGAAGTTGTTCGAGCACACGAATGAGCTCACGAGCTCACGAGCTCACGAGCTCACGAGCTCAGTGATTATATGTGCGGTTTTTCGTGCGGGTTCTTGCGGCTTTCCCTCAGGTCAACCATTGATCTTGTTGCTCTGCAACGTTCTCAGTTTTGCCTTCCCGTGGTCGACGTCGTTGTGGAGAGTAGCACAGCCGTGAACTTTGGTCTTGCGCGTCGTTTAGAGCCGAGCAAATACCTCGAAAAGAAAGTGAAAGAAGTCAGCCTACAGGTGCCCGAAACTTTGGTGGCGGGCGTGTCCGCCTCGGCTCCGCTACAGAAACAGCCGACGTGGGCGTGTCCGCCTCGGCTCCGTACAGCCGCTACAGAAACAGCCGACGTGAGCCCAAGATGAGCAGAGCCACGCGCGGCTCGGCCCGACAAGCGGCGCGACAGCAAGCGCCCGCCGCGCCGCCGCCGCCCGCCGCGCCGCCGAGGCCGCCCGTGTCCGGCGGGCCCGTCACTCGCGGCATCGATTTGACGGGCACGTGGAAGCTCGACATGACCCGCTCCGAGCCGCTCGACCCGTACCTGCGAGCCATGGGATTGATCGACATGGCCATCGCGGGCAACAAGCAGAAGGAGGACACGACGCCCACCTTCTACGAGGTGCGCCAGACCACCGCGACCCTGTGCCAGCGCAAGATCAACTGGTTCGGGGACAACCTGCGCCTGCTGGAGTTCGGCTGCGCCCTGATCGAGCCCGGGGCGTCGAAGCTGACGAAGGTGTTCCTCGCGACGCACACGTTCGACGCGGTCGTCATCACCACGGACCTGGGCCAGCGGCGGCAGCTCGTGGACACGCGGACGCTGGAACGGACGTACGTCGACAACGACACCATCAGGATGGAGCTCGTCCTCACGACGTCGGGGGGGGACACGGTGCGCATCACGCGGTACCTTGTGCGGTCCGCGCTGCCGCCGCCCGCGCCACCGCCCGCGATACACCGAGCCGACGGGGCAAACCAATAATTCCACTAGTACCTTAACGCTAGCTCCCCAGCAGGGCCGCGACCCAGGCGCGGTCGTCGTCCCGCAGCTCTTCGGACGCGACGAGCCACACCATATCATTGGATGGCACGGCCGCCGCCCCGTCCGCCTCGCCCAGGAGGTCGAAGAGGGCCGGTGCGTCGCGCCGTCGTACTGTGGGCGCGGTCATTTGCCCGAACGCCGTCGCCGGCGACGTCCGCTCGGCGCAGAGGACGCGGCCCGTCGGGTCCAACAAAGCGACGAAGGCCGCGTCGGGGAACGCGCTCCTGATAGCGCCGCAGGCCCACGCCGCGTCGGCCGGCGCGCCGCCTACGACGACGGGCGCGCCGCCGCGGTACGTCCTCACGTCCTCCTCCGTGCCGACCTCGGGCAGGACGTAGGGCACCACGATGCCCGCAGCCGCAAAGGCCGCGATGCACTCCGACAGGCGCACGGCCAGCGGCGCGTCACCAGACGAGGCGATGGAGAGGCCGGAGAGCGCTAATAACCCCCCGCCCAGCGCTATCCTGAGTTTGGCGCCCTCCAGGCCCGGGATGAAGAAGCCGCCCCCCCGCTCGATGGCCGCGCTCGGCCGGATGTAGAAGCCCTTGGCCTGCTTGCCGATGTCGTCCTCGTTCATCGCGCGGAGGCGCGTGGTCGTCCGGCGCGGCGGCCGCAGGGCGCCCGCCGCGGCTGCGAGCACTAGGAGCTTCATGCTTGGGTCTCTGTGCACTGCTCACACAACCTGTGTTGCTCTAGGCTTTGACGCGTCGAGTCGTTGCAGCAGTAATACTGTGAACGTTTCAAGGTCGTTGCGTCAATGCGTATAAGCCTGGACCAGTTGTACAGCATGCATGCAATGCATATGCCCTGCCAAGCATGCTGAGCTGAGTCGGGTGTGTGATTTTTGCGCCAGCTCTTTGTGCCTCCAGATGAACGCTCGGATGACTGCGGGAGAACGGACGGCTTGCGTCGCGACCGGGTCGCGACCGGCCGGGTTTCACGGCCCTCGATTTAAACTTTGCCATCTCCCTACAGCAGCCAGGACGTCGCCAGCGGTTCAGCCGGCGCACAGGACTGGTTTTAATTTATCTCGCAGCCGGTGCACGTGAAATCCAGCGTCTAGACTGTGCGCAGCAAGCCGCCACAGCACCTAATTGACCACCCTCCGTTCAGCAACCATGCTCTGGGTCGACAAGTACCGGCCGACGGCCATGGAGAAGCTCTCGTACCACAAGGAGCTCGGCGAGCGCCTGGGCGCCATGGCGGCCGACGGCGACATCCCCCACTTACTGTTTTACGGGCCGTCGGGCGCCGGCAAGAAGACGCGCGTGCAGTGTTTGTTGAAGGCGTTATACGGCGCGGGTGCGGAGAAGCAGCGGCTAGAACACAGAGAGTTCAAGACGCCCACGAACAAGACCATTGAGGTCACGACGGTCGCGTCGAATTACCACATCGAGATGAACCCGTCGGACGCGGGGAACAACGACCGCTTCGTGGTCCAGGAAGTTATCAAGGAGATCGCGCAGAGCGGGTCCGTCCTCGCCAAGACGGGCCAGCAGAAGAAGGGCCCGGCCTTCAAGGTGATTCTGATGGTCGAGGTCGACCGCCTGTCGCGGCAGGCGCAGGCGGGGTTGCGAAGGACGATGGAGAAGTCGTCCTCCGCGTGCCGACTCGTGATGATCTGCACGAACCCCTCGAAAGTGATCGACCCGATCCGGTCGCGGTGCCTGGGCATCCGCATCGCAGCGCCGTCCGAGGAGGAGGTCGTCTCGGTGCTGCACGAGGTCTGCGAGAAGGAACGTTTAAAACTGCCCGACGAGCTCGCGGCGCGCATCGCCAAGTCGTCGGGCCGGAATTTGAGGCGGGCGGTCCTCGCGCTCGAGGAGTGCAAGGTCGCGGCGTACCCCTTCGACGCGTCCATGGCGGTGCCCCAGCCCGACTGGGAGCTCTACATCAAGGCCATCGCCCAGGACATCTGCCGCGAGCAGTCGCCGGCGCGCCTCGTCGCGACGCGCGACAAGCTCTACGAATTACTGGCGAAGTGCATCCCCGCGGACGTGATCCTCAAGGAGCTCTGCCGGGAGCTCGTGTCCAAGCTGGACGACGAGCTCAAGCCCCAGGTCATGGCCTGCGCGGCCTTCTACGAGCACCGCGTCCAGCAGGGCTCCAAGGAGATCTTCCACCTCGAGGCCTTCGTGGCCAAGTTCATGGTCATCTACAAGAAGTTCATGGACGCGATGTTCGCGTAGGGGCTTCGTCGGTTCGTCGGGGGTGGTAATTATGTTTCGCTAAGATCGACCCTGCGCCGCGACGCGGCAGTGTGAATTGCAGTGTGATATTAAATAACTGAATGTCTTACTAGTAAAAACACTCAGTCTACTTGAGAGCGGCTAATAATTCCAATCCCTCCCTGGCGCGGCGAAGCGCAAGGCCATCGGGGGCGTCAAACGAAGCGAGCTTCGATCGCTTCCACGAGGTACCGCTGGATGCCATCATTAAGAGGGTGCGCGGGGCCTAAGATTTGTCGTGCCGTCGAGGAAGTGTCCTCGAGAATTGCCACGGCTTCGACCACGTTGTCTCGGGAGGGTCCATCGTCTTGGTAATGGCGGACTCCATCGTCTCGGTAAAGGCTGAATGCGTAATTCCTGCGGGGACATAAATAGGTCGGATCCCTTACGCCAAGCGCACGTCGCGCCTCTGGTAGGTGCTTGCGTAAAAAAGTTGCCGCCTCGGCACGACGTCCAGTGTCGTTCAACGAGCCGGAAAGGCAGAGAGCGCGGTGTGAGATTGACCTTGCTGAAACATCAGGTGAAAGCGCCAAATATCTGGCGTAGATCTCACGACGGAACTCGAGGGCCTCTTCTTTCCGTCCCAAACCATCGTGACAATCGGCAATCTCCGATCTCATGTCCAGAATAGTCACTTCATGCACACCCATGCGCTTCTCATAGGCCAACTGCACTTCCATGACTCCAAGCCGCTCTTCGTCCCGGTCCGCTTGACCCAGCCCACACGCGAGCTGTGTCATCGCGGAACGCTGAAACTGGTCATCCTCCGACCGCCCCACGTACGTCTTCCAGCACGCCCACCCGAGCGCGCAGTACACGACGCCGTGGTAATTTTGTTCGCACAGACTACACGTGTGCCACCGGTCCCACCTCGGTTGCATCTCCAAATGATTCTCTTCACCCTCCGCCATCAAAATCTTCGCCTGCTCCACCAGACACGACACGTGCGCGACGCCCGCCGTCCCGCGGCACGCGCACCCACGCACGAGACCCTCCTTCGTTTTCCAGTGGACGGCCTCCGTGCAAATGTAGCACGTCTGGCCCTTCGTGTCGTCCGCGCACGCCTCGACCGCGACCGCGACTGCCCCCTTGTATTTGTTGTCGGCATGGTATTGTTCCGCGTTACCGCCGCGGTGTATTTTCTTACAGATCTGCTTGTGCCCGCGGCGCCAGTGGTCGTGTTGGCAAGTCGAATTGCAGTATCTCGTTTTGCACCGCACAGATCGCGGGGCGTCGTGGGCCAGTGGCGCGGCGCAGGCGGCGCAGTTTGTGAGGATCATATTTAACGCACGTGGTTTAACGCGGCGATTTGAGGGTAGACTACGTGAAAAAAACCCGTCAAGTAAAACCCGTCAAAAAGAAATTAAGTAGTAGCAGCCGCCCGCATCCCTGCGCTAGACCGCTGACCATGTTTACGAGCTTACCCAGCGAGCTGATCGCGCACGCAGCAGCATTCCTGCCGACTCGCAGTGACCTGCTACGCCTGCGCACTGCGTCTCGACCATGTAAGACTGCAGTGCAGCGCGCGGTCCGCCATCACGAGGCGTGCAAGCGTGTTGAATTTATATGTGCCGGGGAGCGTAACCGCTTGATTACACAATCCTGGGAGAATCCAGAACCACGCGATCCAGTTGCAAGCCCGCAGCACATCGCGGCCCTCGGCCGCGTCTTCGGCGGCGGCTGCCAGGACCTACTCTGCATGGGTGAGTCCGCAGATGTGCTGATCGCAATTAGTTCATTTGTCGCGAACACTCAAGGCCGCCTCACGACGCTCCATATCCTTAATTCGAATATCACCTCGTTTCAGCTCTTGGAGATGTGTCGCATCTGTCCGCTACTAACATTTCTCTCGGTTCGGACGAGAGTGCCGAATATTGTGGCCGTCGCTGATGAATTTGCGGCTAGCATTAGCCGCGCCTCTCCGCGGCTCGAAACCGTCTATCTTCCGACGCACACATCGCTGAGCGCGGC
>Ga0302122_10000532_pt1 | contig 23465 bp, 17 predicted proteins | sample CB21_SCM_MG_FD_203115 | JGI IMG/M metagenome (GOLD analysis project Ga0302122, IMG submission 203115) | Marine microbial communities from Western Arctic Ocean, Canada - CB21_SCM | ecosystem: Environmental > Aquatic > Marine > Oceanic | place: Canada: Western Arctic Ocean | collected 2017-09-28
TAGGACGGCGACCAGGCGTTGCATGTTCTGTGCGCTCACTTGCAGGCGCCCTCGTCCCAAGAGCGCCCACGGGGTATGGAGGCGCCCGATTATTTAGCGTGCGCCCAGGTGCTCGTGGACGCGGGCGCCCCGCTGGACGCCAAGGGCGCCGGCCAGAAGCCCATCGTACTAGTCGCGGCCCGGGCGGCGTCGGCCTCGTCGACCGCCCTAGCGGACCTGGCCAACTCCCTCTCGGACTTGTTACTGGCCGCGGGCGCGAAGCCACCGCCGCCGCCCGGCGAGGAGAAGAAGAGCAAAGGCGACAAGAAGAAGAAGTGAGGGCCGGAGTAAGAATCGGCCTCGTAAGTCTTTGGGGGGGCGGGGTCGGCGGATGGTTTTTGTGTTGTGTGGCGTGTGGCTATTTATTGCGACTAGCCCCACTAGTACGGACCCCGAGCGCACTCCATTGTGTCTATTTGGATTATTGAACTTGAAAACCCGGCTAACTGTTTTTTAACTCGGAAACGCGACATGCAGCCGTTCGAGTATCGTTCGGTTCAATACTGGTCCTAAGAGATCGATGCGACATTTACTGGGGGGCGAATAAAGGTATTTTTTTGGATTCGCGGCGACCAGCTCTTGGGACGGCGTCCGCCGGCGGTGGCGGAGCGGGTCCTCGGCGTCTGACGAGTCGCTGTCGACCGGCGGCCAGCGGGTCCGCGGGTCTCGGCGGCGTCCACCTCTCGGCGGCCGCTCGTTGAGCATGACCCCGGGCGGCGGCACCAGGACGTCCCTCTCCTCGTCCGGAGGCATGTCCGTTGCAACCGTCAACGCGGCCGCCATCTGCGCGAGCGTGCGGTGCTGCGTCCGCACGTCGCGGCGCAGCGGCCGCTCGAGCGGCGGCGGCAGGTCCGGGGCGGGCATCGTGGCCGCGAGGGCCGCGGCGAGCTCCCGCGCGAGACCCGCCGCCCTTTTCTCGGCCAGGTGGTCGCTCTGGGAGAGGGGCGGGTCCCGGCTCTGCTTTAGCACGCGCTCGAAGCGCGCCACGACCTCGCGGAACGAGTCGCCGCGTGCGCCAGGTCCATTGTGGCTCTTAGCGCGCGCGAAGAGGCGGCCCTCCTCGTTCAGGCAAGCGATCTGACAGGCCGCCGCGGCGCGCGCCGCGTCGTCATAGGGTGCGAACGCCGTCCGCGGCACGAGCTCGAAGAAGGTCCGGAAGAGGTCGAGCGCGGCCCGGGCGTCCAAGCGGTCGGTCCGCTCGGCCTGAAATTGCATCAGCCGAACAAGGCTGAGGGAGAGTTGCTCGAGTTGCACGACGCGCGCCCTGTGCTCGAGGACACGAGTGCTGTCTCGAGCGTATATTGACAGCGACGGCGACCCGCTCCACACAAGCAGTTTCACTTTGTCTATAATATGAGAGAAATTGAGCAACTCAAGTCATGGCAACCTACGGATCACTGGATGACGCCTTGGAGGGCTCGAAGAGCAGGCGACGCTTCACAGTGATATTCGCCGCAGCAGTCGCATTTTCTATGGGCGTTGCGTCCGTCCTGGTACTTCGCGGCGCCGCCGCGCCGACTCCTCAAAATAAGCCTCGCTTCTCCTCAACCGCACAAGCACCTGCCCAAGCCGCCGCCGCCGTTGAAGCCACCAGCAATTCGGAAGCTGCCGGCGCTCCCGAAAACTCGCAACCGGATCCCGGGCACATGCGCCAAAAATTGGCCCAAAATCCGTCCGGGGTCGCGCTTGAGCCCGAATGTGTGACGACCGCCCCCTCCCATGTAGGCGATGGAGGATGCGACGGAGGGTTCGGAGGCTGCAGCCTACCGAACCCTACAAACAAGCGCTTTGACGGCGCCGCCGGCTGGAGCCCGAGCGTCGCGGCGACCGGAGTCGCTCTCATCCTCGCTTGGTGAAACGTGCACATAAAGGTTACCCGGTATAGCCCCATATTGTTTCCGCCGGAACGCCAAGAACAGCGCGACCGCCACACACACCGCCCCGACGAGCGCGTACGCCAGCGACCCGCCCCCCAGCGGCGAGCGCGTGTAGAGGAACAGCCCGTGCGCGTCCACGGCGTCTGTGGCCACGGAGCAGTTCGGCCCGGCGTCGAAGGACCACGGCAGGGCGTTGATCTCGTAGAGCATGGCTCCTAATTGCCAGCCCACCGAAACCGTGGCGCCGTTATAGGTCGTTTCTGTGACAGTGGTGAAGTTCACTCTACTATCAAACCCATGACCACTGACAAAGGTCTCGTAGGCGTACGCGGCCACGAAGCAGACCTCGTCGTCCGCTAATGAATGCGCCTTGTGCGCCGGGAAGGGCGTGTCGGCGTCGCCGCAAACCCTTAAAGCCGCGTCGCCCACGCCGTGCACGTTCGTCGTCTCCTCCAAGCCTAGGGAGGCGAACAAATCCACGTAGTTCCCCAGTAACACAAAGTTCCCGAAGTCACTGCCGGTCGGTAACGAGGGCTGGTACACGCCCGCGAAGGCGCACTGGCCGTGGTGAGAGTACTCGCACCAGTGGTTGAACTGCACATCAAATAGTGCCGCGCGGACGTCCTCCTTGCACGTCGCGTAGCGGTCTCTAGACCTAAGACCGGTCCCTTTGATCGTAACGTTGGCATTGACGGGGCCGAAGTGCAGCGGCGGCGTCAACCCAAAGATGCCCGTCACGCTCTCGAGCTTATCCAAGTTGATGTGCGGGTCGCTTTCGACCAAACAGTGGTCCTCGACGACGCAGGGAACCTGTGGGCGCGACGCGTCGATGGCGTGGGGACGGCGTAGAAGTCAGATCCGGCGTCGAGCGTACGAAGCCACGCCATCGACGCGAGATTGAACGGACGCCGGTGCACGCCGCCGCCTGGGGCTCGTCGCCGTCGTAGGTCCAGCAGCCCGCCTTTTTCGCCAGGTACTCCCAGTAGGCCCGCCGCGAGGACACGCGGCCGTAGTGGAGGAAGGAGTGGGCGTAGATGTTGATGTGGCTCCGTCCGCCCAGCTGCAGCTTGAACAAGCCGGCCAGGATATCCTGCTCCGGCTTGTAGAAGCTAATTTGCGCCGACGACCCGCCCATCTCCATAGAACCACGGGCGCGCGTCGGCGTGGCCGTGCCGAAGGGCCCGGCCGTCGCCTCGAGCAGCGCGCCGTCCACGAAGTTCACGGCGACCCAGGCGTACGCGGCCTCTTCCTCGCCCGCGATGACGCGCGCTTGCTCCTTGTTGGCGAAATCGAAGGGGCACGTGTTGTTGTCCTTCAATAATCGACGCACGGCGTCTATGGTGGCATCCCTCTTTTTCTCGGAGAGTTCTCTCATCCCGGCCGTGGCTTTGACATAAATAGGATAGCTGAACCAGGCGTGCTTGTAGTTGCCTAACGTCCTTTTTGCCGTCTCTATCAAGGGCACGAGCGTCCTTGCCGCTTTCTCCGCATCATCGTTGAAATCAGACAGCCCCGGTCGGATCCGCTCGGTCCACCGCTCTGAGGTCAACGGGAGCGTCAAAGGAGGCGGCAGCGTCCTAAAGTCCCGCTTCTCCCACTGGTAGATGTGCACGCGCGACCCGGTGCTCCCCGCGTCGATGAGAATGCCGAAGGTCGTGCCGTCGTCCCGGTCCACGACGTCGTACTTCGTCTTCTTCGAGGGCGTGCCCTTGGCTGCACAGTGCGCTAGCAGGAGCAGGAGCACACGCATCGCTGGCGGCGTGTAGCGCTACGGTGCGATGCTGCTGCTGCTGGATTGAGTCAGGTATTGCACTGCTCGCAGCGCTAGCGTCGCAATCGAGGTGTTCGGTGGCTGCTGTCGATCGCTGTGGTGATTGTCGTTGCCCAGCACGGCTGCTTGCGCCGGATTCCCTTAGCGTTTTTGAATAAAACCCGCAATAAAAACCCGTGCATGGGATGCGCACCTAGGCCTCTGCGCCATCGCCGCAACCAGTCTTCGGATACAGCTTACACACCGCGGGTCAGGCCCCCGCGGCCGGCGCCGGCGCGTACTTGCGCTTGCGCTTCTTCGAGTGGGCCTTGGCACCCTTCTGGACCGGGGCCCGCCGCTTCCCGGCGAGGGCGTCCGCCGGCCGCGCGAAGGCGTCGTCCACGATGAGCTCGAAGACCGCGTCGCCCGTCACGCGCGCCAGCACCAGGTGTTTCCGCACGTCGGCCGCGAGGCGCGCCACGGTCTTGGCGACCCACCAGGGCGTCGTCTGGGCCGCATCTAATACGACGACGGCGTGTTCCGCGTGGAACTCGTCCGGGGGCCCTCTATATAAAATGTAGTCGGCGCCGAACTGAAACCCGGGCTTGACGACCCAGCCCTTCGTGCGGTAGAACGTGTAGACCGTTGCTAAGCGTGCGAACGCTTCGTCATTGGCGTATCGCGCCTCGAGTTCCGCATGGGGCACTTCCCGGTCGCCCTGGAAGACGGTGAGGAGATTTCTTTTGGTCAAGTACAGCGTCTCCTCGGGCGACAGTACCAATTCCGCCCAGTGCCTTTGCGCCTCCGCGCCGCCCACACCTCTTACGCGCCCGAAACACCGGCCCTGGCCGTGCAGCGCTAAAATCTCGCCGCGGTCGCGCGTGACGCACGACGCGCCGGCGCCCATCAAGAACGCCGTGGGGTGCTCCGCGATCGGCTGGACCGGCGGCTCGGGCTGGGGCACCGCGGGCGCCGGCGGCGCTTCGTTTTCCTGCTCCGGGCCCTGCTGGCTCTGGGACGCGCCCATCCTTTACAGCGACGCGCGGCGTATCCTTCACTGGTGCGCGGCGACGGCGTACAGCACACACGGGCGAGGGCGGGCTGTAGTGTTTGCCACGGCGCGGCCAGCAACAAAGTTGGTCCACGGGCGTAGGGCGTGAAGAAAGACTGCCCGAGCTTGAGTGACGCGAATTAGGGCCCGCAGCACGGCAAGACAGCGCTTGTTTAGGTTGCGAGAGGGTAAAACCCGCGCACATCTCTCGCTTGACGGGTTTTGTGCGGACAAAAATAGCTCTGTGAACTTGAAAGCTATGCTGACTGCGAAACGCGGCAGCTGCACACGACCACGAGAGCAGCCCTCAGATGTCCCGCTTCGTGAGCCGCTTAGCATCGCGCCTCACGGCCGAGCGCCCGCCAGCCGCATCCTTAAGAGCCGCCGCCTGGTCCGCCGCGGCCGGCGTCGCGTTGCTCGTCACGGCCTCCATCGTAAAAACGCTCAAACGAATAACAGATGAAGACCACGACCCCGTCAAGGGCGACGGCGCGGCCCACGCCCTCTTCCGCGAGTACGCGACGAACGCCCAGGGCCTGCGGCTCTTTACGCGGACGTGGCGCGCGGACAAGCCGAAGGCGTTAGTGCTGATCGTGCACGGCTTCGCGGAACATTCCGGGCGGTACACTGCTTTAGCGGAGGCGTTGCAAAGCGCCTCCTACGACGTGGCCGCTCTGGACCTGCAGGGCCACGGGCGGAGCGAGGGCACGCGCGCCCATATTCGGCGCTTTGCGGACTACGTCTTGGACGTGGAGCTCGTGGCGACGTACGTGAAGCGGACACCATCGCAAAAACTTGTACTTCTGGGCCATTCCATGGGCGGGCTCATCGCGATCCACGCGGCCGCGACGGGGTTGCCACTGGCGGGCGTCGTCTTGAGCGCGCCGGCGGTCGCCCCGGACCCGGCGCTGGCGACCCCGTTTAAGAAGGCCGCGTGCCGCCTCCTGGGGAGCTGGCTGCCCAAGTGCCCCGTGGAGCCGCTGCCGGCCGCCGCCCTTTCCAGGGATCCTTCTGTTGTGGCCCAGTACGAGAACGACCCTCTCGTGTTCCACGGCAACTGTTTAGCGCGGTGGGGCGCGGAGATGCTCCTGGCGATGAGCGCTTCGATGGGCAAGGCCGCCGTGGCAAAAGCGCCGTTGCTGGCCATCCACGGGTCGCAGGACCGCGTCGTGGGCGTCGACGGGACGCGGAGACTGCTGGCGAACTGGGGCGGCCCCACGTCGGTGGAGATCGTGCCCGGCGCCTACCACGAGACCTTCAACGAGCTCGAGCGGGAGGCGCTGTATACGCGCGTCGCGGGGTGGCTGGACGATCTCTAAGTACTTTTGACATTAACTCAGCGCCCGCCCGGCCGCATCCGGCAGCTCCGCGAGGCTCCCGATCGCGCAGTCCACGGCCGTCGCGACGTCGACGGCCTCGGCGGCCCGCCGCCGTTTGTCGCGGTCGGCGGCCGACATGGTCGAGTAGGCGTTCTCGGCCCAGGACGGCGCCGCCGCGTCGAACCACACGGCCCGCGCGCCGCACGCCTTCGCCGCGGCGCAGTCGTTCAGGACGTCGTCGCCGAGGTGCACCCAACCCGCAGGACCGCGCCCCGCCCGCGCGAGCGCGGCCTCGTAGATGCGCGGCGACGGTTTCCGGTGGGGGTGCACGTCCGCGTCCTCGCCGGACACGCAGAAGTCGAAGAAGGGCGCGAGCGACGGAATGAGCCGGGGGTCGCCCCGCCCGTTCGTCACCGCTCCTACGACTGCCTCCGGGTGCCGTCGTCGCACCTCGGCGAGTGCTGCTGCCGAATCCGGAAACAACAGCTCTTCAGATGCGCGTTGGCGCGCCTCCAACCACACCCCAAAGAGCTCCTCCGCAGTGACGCGGTCGCCGTCCAGCAATTCAGCAATGGCGCCCGTGCGCGCTTCCGTGTACGACATCTGCACGCCGGCGGCCCGCCGCAGCCGCTTCATCGCATCGCCCAGCAACGGCGCGTCGGCGCCGCGCGCTTCCAGGGCGGCGGCGAGCGCCGCGTTCGCGTCCGCCACGACTTGCGCGGTCGGCCAGAACGTGTCGTCGAGGTCGCACGTCAAGAGCGCCAGTCGCGGCGCCGGCGCGAGGGCGTGGGCTGCTGTTACGAGCAGTGCGAAGCGGAGGCGCATGCTGCGTGGTGCTATGCCAGGCTGGGCTGCTTTGAAGCCGCTCGCTGCCGACTGCAGCTTGCGTGTCTTCTGCGATTGATGCGGTCGAGAGCAAGTATCCTGCAGCATACACATGGGTCAGGTCACGGCTGCGCACAGACTACACAATGTCATGAAGCTGAGAGCAAAAACCCGTTCGCACAACCGGATACGAGTCACAACATTATGGTGGCCGCCAGACCGCGGGCGGCGCGTCGGCGTCCTCGCCTTCGTCGGGGTCCCCGCCACCGCAGCCGCCCCCGACCCCCCCGGACGACGCCTTGAGCGACGGCGGCGCGACCTGCTCGTCGAGGCGTGCGCGCATGGCGGCCAGGCGCGAGCCGCCGTTCGCGATCACGTCCGCGGAGCGCACGTCCGCGCGGGCGTCGGCCGCGTGCCGTAACGCAACGGAGCCGTCGTCTTCGCAGAACGGGCACGGCGCGTCCGCCGCGTCCGCCGTCGCCGCGCCGCGGCAGCCGCAGGCCTCGGCCGCCGCGCGCAGCGCCGGGGCCGTCCAGACGCGTCCCCCGGTGTGCGGCTCGACGTATTGGTGCACTTGGCGCGCGACCGCGGCCTCGTGCAATCGCGTGCGCACCGTCTCGATCGACATGCGCCGCCGGTCGAATTCATTTATCCCTAAATCGCGGAGGATGACTGGCTTTGGTGGCGCGTTCGAGGCGTGGCGCAGCGCAGCGCGTCTTTGTGTCGACGTGCGCAGCGCTGGCAGTGTGCGCACAGCTCGGATTGCTGCGACCCGCATCGTTCACGGCAGCGCACGCATGGCACAATGAGTGATCCCGTAGGTCACAGATTACAGCGAGCTTCACGGAGTGAGGTTAGCCAACTGCGAGTTTTTACATTAGCTGAAAAACCCGTTCGTTCGTTCGAGAGGAGACTCAGACACTCGTCTGTAGTCAAGCGTCGCCGGGGGCGGTATAGTATTCCTTACGCGGCGAATCGGACGCGCATCTGAGGCAGGAACTTGCCTGGCACAGATGAGCCTTGCCCACCACCCTAAAAATTGATCAGCTGCAAATCGTGTGAGTTCCACAGCGTGAAATTCGACGCGGCGCTTGCAGTAACCCAAAGAGGTACAGACCAACAACACACACCAAAGTCGCGAAAGAAACCCCTTGTTTTGAGCATCTCCGAGCGACTTGGACTCGCTAAAGGTCGCTGGCTTCACGCCATCGACGCGACCGCGCCACTGCTCGATTCCGCGTAGGCCGAGGTCGAGGCGGCCCAGCTGGCCTGGGCGAACGGGGTGGTATCGATCGGCGCGGCGTACACGGCCGGCAAGGACTACAAGGGCGTCGCGGAGGCCGGCCTCGACGCTCTGTACGGCTACAAGGACAGCCTGGTGACCAAGGTCCTCTTCAAGCCCACCGTGGCCACGCCGCCGCACTCGTTCCGCCCGCGCGAGGAGGAGGCCCTCTCCTACTTCGTCGCGGGCGTCGTCCCCGCGGACACGGGCTTCACCATCTCGGGCGTCGCGCCCTTCACGCGGATCCGCTTCGAGAACGCCGACGTCATCTTCAGCGACGACACGGCCACGGCCATGGGCACGTACTACTTCTGCGGCGTGGGGCCGGACGCGGCCAAGGGCGAGGAGGACCTCGGGCCGGTGGAGTACAGTGGCGCGCGGCGTCCCCGCACTTCACTATACTTGACGGCGTGGGGGGGAGGCGCGCGACTCACCGTGGAATCACGCAGCGTTCTAGTACAATAAGCGGGCCGACGGCGCGCTCAAGATCGTCGTGCACCACTCCTCGGTGGCGTTCGGCTACGCCTTGGGTCCTCCCTGGGCGAAGGACGTCCCCTTCGAGGCCTGCGACGACGACGTGTCGTCGGTCGTCACGCTCTAGGGCGTTCCATGCAAGGGCTGCGGCGACGGCGAGGCGTCGGCAGTCACGCCCTCAAATCTTCCCTTCCCCTTCCCTTTCCCCGCGCGAATCTCGGTTCTTAACAAGATTCTCGTTATTGAAAATACACGACGATGGGCCAGTCAGCCTGACGCGTGCCTCGCCTACCTCGCCTAAGCGCACCCGCCAGACGGCGCGGCAGAGAAACCCGTTTGGTTTCCATTCGTCCGGGCGGCGAATCGTCCGCAAACAAGCCTCACTGGGGCCGTGAAAGCACTCCTGGCGCGACGAACCGGGCGTATGTGCGTGCAACGGCCACGGCCGAGGACAAATAAAGCACGACGCTCCCCCTCCCTCTCTTAACCTTATTGTATGCTTCCTGCCGCTCCGCGTCCAACACCTTCTGTAATTTATTCAATAACCCCCCGGGTCCTCAGGCCGCCGCGGCCTCGGCCGCGGCCTTCGCCGCGGCCGCAGCTTCACGCTTCGCCTTGCCGGCGGCCATCTGCGCCGCCTTGGCCGCCGCCTTGGCCGCCGCCTCCTGGTCGGCCTCCCAGGCGATCACGCCCGCGTCCCAGGCCTTGACCTCCCAGGGCGCGTCGGCGGCGGCGTCGACGAAGCCCACGACCTCGCGCATCGTCCGGAGGCGGTTTTGTCCAAGCTCTTCCTTCCCCTCGGCGGCGTACCGCTCCAAGTCCCGCGTCGCGCCGGGCGGGATCTGGGTCCACAAGAGGTCGTCGCAGTCCCAGGCCGCGAGGCCTTCGGGCATGGATGCCACGGGTGCAAGGCGCGTGCGCATCGATGCGCGCGCCGGGACGAGGGCCAAGGTTGCATTTGCGAGGAGCACTGCTGCGGCTAAGATGCGAGCCATGTGTCCGCGCATCGAGCAGCTGGGCTGCGATGAAGCAATACCTAGCTCGCAGAGCTTCAAATCCCCGCGTGCGGCGATATTGATCTTCGGCACGTGCCGTAAAAAAATCGATCAGGCAGTGAAAACCCGAATTGACGGTGACTCCGACTCCGCGTCTCCGCGTCCTCGTCCGTCACAAATTGATCGACAGGGCGTGTCGCCCACTGTTCGGGGGGTTTTGCCTGGGCGGCTTTGCTTAGGAGTATGCTAGTATGAACGACGCGGTCCGCGCCCGCCGATGAATCGGCGACGCGCGGTGTCTCGCCCCACGGGACTCCGCCCACTAGTCCCAGCACCATAACAACACGCGCATTCAGAGTACGTATATCACACTTCTTAAAGGCGGGACAAGGGGGGGAACTCACACCTCGCCTTGCTGCTTCGTCTCCTGGAGAGCCTTGTCGCGCACGGCCTCCACCCTGGCGACCACGTCCGCGAGGACCCCGTCGTCGCCCGGGAAGCAGCCCAGCACGCGCAGCGCGTCGTCGATCGCCAGCGCCTCGACGGCCCGCTTGACGGTCGCCGCGGCCTTGACCTCGGCGTCCCGCGTGTACTGGGCCCGCTGGTCGCCCACGGCTCCGGCCGCGAGTTCGAGCGTCGACCGGATAATGCGCAAATCCGCCACGCAGGCGGACGACACGTCGCACCGCGCCCGCAGGTCGCTATCCTGCGCGTTCTCGAAGCACTTCTTGGCGCGCGCCAGCCTCTCCAATACCTGCTCTTGCGGCGCCATCGGGTCGTCGGCGTTCTCGGCGGCGACCCGCCCGAGCAAGGCCCCGCGGCTGCGCCACTCGTCGCCGCTCACCGGCGCCGCGACCGTCTCGTCCTCGTCGGACTCATCCACCGACGTTCGCGAGGTCGCTTTCTCCGCCAGGGCACTGCTGCCCTTCTCGGCCGCCTGCAGGAAGAACTTGCTGGCGTCCTTGGCCGCGCCGTTTTCCTTGTTGCACTCGAGGACCACGAGCTTGGACCGGCAGCGTGTTAAGGCGACGTACAGGATCTTCAGGTCCCGCTCCAGGGCCCGGTTCTCGCCCACGACGGCGTCGATGCCCTTCAGGCCGTCGCCGCGCGCGGCCTTGAGTAAATCGCGCCAGCTCTTCTTTTTTTCGTCGCGCGCGCTCCCGAAGAAGTCCACCAGGACCACGGAGTCCCGCTCTAAACCCTTGAACTCCTGGACGGAAAAGGCGCGACTCCCGTACTCCTCGTTCTCGATGAGGTTGGCGCACTCGAACGCGCCGGACACGTCCTGCAGCTTGTCTTTTCGATTCGCCTTGGTCTCCTCCCTGAGCTTCTTGAGCCCCTTTGAAAGGAATGACTTCTACGCCTCGTCCAGATCGTCGTCGGTCGCGACCCCCTTCTTGGCCTTCTTCTTGCGCTCACGCTCGCGCCGCTTGTACGCATTTATGTCACCAATAGTCACCTTCGCGTCCTTTAGGATGTACTTCGTTTCATCATCTAAGTAGGTTTCCACGGCCTTCTCGCGACCCTGCTTGGAGTGCGGCCGAGGCGCGGCCGGCAGGATCACGTCCGCGGCCCCGTCGGGCACGTGTTCAATGGCTTCCTCCTCGGTAGGCGTGGGCGGCAGGGCCGCGCGCGCCTCGTCCACCTCGAGCTCGGGCTGGGGCTTGGCGCGCTCCTCGTCCACGTAGGCCGCGAGCGGCCGTACCGTGACGGATGCGGGCGGCTTCACGGAGCTCTTGCCCCTTTTCTTCGCCGCGACGGCGTCCGCCCGCACTAAGAACGCGCTCCGCTCCGGCGGCGGCGGGGGCGGCGCCGCCGCCGCCGCCCGCGGCGGATTTATCGCCGCGGCCTGCAGCTGCCGCGCGAGCGCTGGGGCGATACCTAAATCGGCGAAGTCCTCGGGCGCCATGATACACAGGGCCGACAGGTCGACGTCCTCCGCCTCCATGAGCACGGAGATCGCGTCGGCACTCCCGCGGTCGCCCAAGAACATGCCCACCAAGGACCGCGCCGTCGGCGGGCCCTGCGGCGCGGCGGCGGCCGCCTGCGCCCGCTCGACGACTAACACATGCGCGGCGAGCGCCCGCTGGTAGTTCTCGTTGGCTTGTTCGCCATAGCGCCGAAAGGCCTCGTCGCCCGCCGCGGTCTGTGCCGCCTGGTGCTCCCGCGCCGCTCGCGCTTGCGCCGCGGTCAACTCCTGGTCGCGGCGCTTCGTGGCCGTGTGCCTCATGCGCGCCTCCTTGGTGCCCCGCTTCTTTGCGGCATCCCGCGCGTCCAATCTTAATTTTTTCTCCTCGTCCTTCCACTCCTTCCGCCGCTTGGCGAGGTCCTTCCTACGCTTCTCGGCCTCCTTCTTGGCCCCATCGTATTCTTTCTTCTGGGCGCGCCGCGACGCCATCTCCTCGTCGGCATGGGCTTGTGCAACCTCCGCCAGGTCGCGGCGCCGCTGGTAGTAATCCTGCGCGGCCTTCGCGACGCCGCCTGCGGCTGAAGCCTGCTCGCCCGCTACTCGCCGGACTTCTTCCTGCTTCAGCTTAAAATCAACACTCTCCTTCCCGAGCTGCCGCTGCGCCGCCTCGAGCGCATCCGCGCGAAACAATAACACGGCCTTGGAGTCCACGTCTCTTAGATACTCCTTGAAGGGCGCGAAAATGGGCCGCGGCCCCAGCGCCACGCCGGCGTCCGGCTCCGTCTTGTCGACCGCCGTCGGGAAGGCGTTGTACAGGAGTTCCAGCACGGCATTCGCGGCCCCGAGCACGCCGGCGTGGGCCCGATAATCCTTCGTGAGCTTCCGTAGCTTCTCAGCGCTCGCCGCGTCGCCCTCGGGCACGGCGGACACGTCGTGCTGCAGCGCGCCCCGTTGAATCCCTTCTGCCGGGACAATGTATGGACCTTCAATTGCAAATCGTAAATGGCCTGGCGGAAATCGCTAAAGCGGAACGCGACGCCGTCTTGAATAGCCTGGGCCGTGTCGACGCAGCAGTACAGGCGCTGGGGGTCGCCGCCGACCGCCAGTAGTAAGACGGCCAGCGACGCCTGCGTCATGTCCTGCACCTCATCGACATAAGCCTTGTCGAAGGGCGCGGGGCGCGCATTATCACTGCGCGGTTTGAAGCCGTCCCTTAACACTCGCTGCACCAAGGCTACTTCTCGATCGCACGCATCCCACTTCTCGCCCTCGCTCAAAAACAGCTCGTAGCTCCGGAAGACCTTATAAGCATTCCGCCGTGCATTTCGGTCCATGTTCAGCGTCCGCCGCCCGCCCCACTTCGCATCATTTAAATAGTCCTCCTCCGACAGAGGTTCGCCCAAGATGAAGGCTTCAGTCGAGCCCTTCAAAAAGGACTTGATCTGGGTCCAGCACGTGTCCGGCTCCGGCTTACCTTCCACGCGGCACTCATCGCGGTGCCACCGCGCAAAGGCCGCGAACTCCACGAATTTGGAAGGGTCCCATGTACTGGTGCGCTTCTGCGCCTGGCGCCGCTGCGCCACACCCTCCGTGTCCGAGTCGGACTCGTCGTCGCTGCTCTCATCCTCGCCTTCCCTTAAACCTTCCGCGTCGCGCCGCGCGCGGTAGCGCATTCCAGAACGCCGGCCCCGTACCTCCATGTCATCGGGGTCGTCCTGGCGGTAGAAGCGCCGCCGGCGACTGGGCGTGCGGTCGTGCCACGGCCGCGACGTCGGGAGCGGTTTCAATTGCGCCTCGAGGAAGGGGAGCAGCGAGTCCGTTTCTGACGTCGACTGCGCCGTGGCGTCGAGATACGTCGGCGTGGCCACGGTTTGTGGTGCAGGCGCACTGCCGTAGTATTTTAATAAAGCGGTCCTCACGGCCTCCTCGACGTGCCTCCGCAACTTCTTCGACCGCGTCGCGAAGAGCAGGCGGTCCGACGCGGTCTCGCTGTCCCGGGCGATGCGCGCGACGATGCAGTGCGTCTTGCCCGTGCCGCTTCGTCCCAGGATCATCGCGGGGGCGTGCGTCTCGTCGCGCGCCTCGCGCTCCTTCGTGGTCAGTCGTAAAGAGGGCGACCAAATAGCGGGCGGCGTCCCACTTGCCATCTTAGCTAATGTAGCCTGCTCGCAGGTCCAGAGCTTCATGGGCCGGTTCTTCCCGGGGTGGATCAGCACGTCGTCGTCGCCCAGGGTCAAGAACGGCGCTTCGGACTCCACGAGACGCTGGCGGTCGTGGCCCGCCCTTCGATCGAGCGCGACCTTGATGGCCTCGCACGAGTCCTTGACACTGCCTTCGCGCACGCAGCACCACGCCAAAGCCCTTAAACCGCCGTCACTCGGCGCTTTCGTGGCGGACCAGATCAGACGCATCGTGTCGTCTAGTAATGCGACCCGGAGCCCGTACTCCTTGAAATCTTTGTGGGCGCCGCGGCACCACGCCCCGGCATCGCCCGTGGCGAGTTTTGCTAAGACCTCCAAGAGCCGCTTCCGCCACTGCGGCGTCGCTCTTAATGCGTACCAGTCGCGGACGCGGTCCGCGACCAATAAATCGGCCGCCGACACCTGTAACCCCTCGTCCTCAACCACGGGATACACACAAAAAGCCTCTCCTAGAGCGTGCTTTTTCGTATTCAAAGCGCCGGGCGCGCCCATGGACGGCCGCTCGTCCCGCTCCAACTGCGCGTCCGCGGCCTCCTGCACGCCGAAGTGCGTCGCCAGGTCGCCCCACGCCAACGCTTTGGTCAACCTTTCTCCGTCTAATTTCTCGGCCCGGGTCGCCGCCAACTTGGCCGGCTGCCACAGCGCCGTCCTTCTCAGCTTCTCGCGGTTCCGCGCGGCCTCCTTCTCCCGCTTCAGGGCGCGCTTGTGCTCCTCGGCCCGCTGGCGCTCCTGCGCCTGCTTGCGCGCCGCGTCCTTGGCCGCCTTCTTCCTGCGCCGGTCGTCCTCTCCTTTCGCTTGCGCGCGCTGCCGCTCGGCCGCCGCGGCTCTCTCCTTGGCCTCGCGCGCGGCTTTGGCCTCCGGGTCCTCCGCATGTAACGCTTCGTTGACGCGCTGCTGCTCCGTGGTTAAAGCGGGGTCCATTGGGGGCGGCGCCGGGGTTGTCGTCGGCGCCAGAACGGGAGATGCGGGCGCCAACTCGATGCCATCAAAGCCCTTGGCCGGTCTTTCGGCTTCGAGCCCGTAGCACGCCTTGTCGTAGTAGCTCAAATACAACTTCGGGTCCGGGTCCCTATTGCACAGGGGGATCTTGTTGCGAATCGCTTCCGGGTCGATGAAGGCCGCGGCCAGACCCTCCTTGAAGCCCAGTAGCTTCAGCTCGTTCGCCGTCCGGATCTCCGAGGACTCGGACGTGCAGAGGCGAGGCTTCTCGGCCTCCTCGAAGATGCGCTGGCGCGCTTCACTGACGTCGTCCGCCAGCGCCTCTTTCTCTAAAATATCTACGGATGCCGCCAACCACGCCAACTCGGCATTGCTCAACGCATCCGGGTCAGCCCCATTGGCCTGGGCCTTGGCCGCGTCGGCCCTGCCCAGTAACTCTTTGGACCAGATGACGACGTCGGCGTCGAACGTGGCCGCGTCCTTGCAGCCGTGGGCCGTTTTTGCGCGCACGGCCGCCTCGACGAGGTCCTTGACGTAGGCAGCGCCCTGCTCCAGGCCCTGCGGCGTCGCCATCCCTTCTAACTGTTTTGCCGCCAACCGGGCCATCCTACATAAAGCCAAAAACAGGCACGTCTGGGCCATCTGCTCCCCGGTCAGGCCCTTGTTCTTCGACAGCGTCTTGTTCATGCCCCGGCCTTTCGAGGTCTCCTCCTTGTCACTTATGAGACCGACGCCGTCCGGCGCCGGTTTTGAACTCAGACGGTGCTCGTAGGCGTAGAGGTGGCACGCCCGCACCGCTTTTTCCAGGCCTTCTCTTTGAACTTTAATCTCCTCATCACTTAACGCCTCAAAAAGGGTTTTTTTCTCCTCGTACTTTTTGTTGCCCCTAAAGTCCGGGCCCCGGGACCCGCCGAGCTCCATGAGGCACCCCAACCGGTACGTGAGCTCCTCCCGCTGCTGCTTCTCGAAGTTCAGGCGGTACTCCCCGGCGCACGCCAGCGTCCGTAAAATCCGGCAGATCTCCGGACTTAGAATGGCACCCAAAACCTGCGAAATGAACGCGTGGCTCGGCTCGTCTGCCTTGTACTCCGTGTCGATCCCGTCATCTCTAGCTCGACTGAAGCAGGTCTTGTCCACCCGCCGGAAGAGCGGCGTCCCGTCCATGACTCGGCCCTCCACCGTAGCGCGGGCTCGTAACAGAACTTCGATCACGTTCAGGGAGTGGCCTCGCACAGCTAGTTCTAAAGGAGCACCGGACACGCGCGCCCCGGCCGTGGCTTGCGTGGCGTCCGTCGTGCGCGACAACGCCAACCCGACGTGCTTCATCTCCACGCTGCAGGGCAAGTCCGGATCCGCGCGCCACCGCCCTGAAAAGACGGCCGGGCACTGCCGCGGGTCGCCGTGCGCTAGCAACAAATTGCGCATCGTCCAGGGTTGCACACTAAATGCATCAGTGGGGCCCCACCGCTCCGCATATGCGGACGCCTGGTCCATGAGCCGCGAGGACCGCACGCACCGGTACACGTCGCCCTCACGTCCGCCGCGCTCCGCGACGAGACGGGGTCGGCCGTCACGTAGCGCAGCGAGCCGACGGGGTCGCCCTCGCCGTTCGCGTAGCGCAGGTTGTGGCCCAGTAAGACCTCGGCGACGTCCGCGAAGCCCGACACACACGCAACACCTAACGCCGTCGCGCCGCAGGCCGCGGCGGCGTCGAGGTCCGCGCCGCAGTGCAACAGGACCAACCGCGCCTCCGTGTTGTCCCGCCGCGCGGCCGCGACCAAGGGCGTGTCCTCGATAAATTTGTCCGGCATCATGGGAAAGTAGGTCTTGCAGTCCATGCGGCCGGTGATGTCTTTTGAAACAATTCCTTTAGCAGTGTGCCCGAGGGGCTCCAGGACCGCCAACGGCTCGTACATATTTCCCGTGCAGTTCACCAACGCCGGGACGAGGTGGGGCGGGCACTTGCGCAAAATATTAACGACGAGGTCCGTCATGCCGTAGTGCGCCGCGAAGACGAGGGCGCAGTGTACCACGCCGCCGTTGGGCCCGCTGCCCGACTGGTCCCGCGCCTTCGCCAAAATGTCGGCCATTTCTTCGTCCCCGGTCATGCCGATTCTGTCAGAATCGTTCGCCGTACTTCTGAAATGCAAATCGTTCAAAGCCTCCCGCGCGACCTTCGTGGCACTGACTAATTTGTTGTTGAAGTTGCCCATGATGTCGCCCCTCCTTTTGGACAGCTCCATCTCCGCCACGATCAGGCGGCCCCGCCGGAACTGGTCCGCGTAGTCCGCTTCGCCGCGCACGCGGGCCCGCAGGACACTGGGCACGCCGTCCTCGTTTTGGATCGCGCGGCACGTCTCGCAGTCTCCAAGAGATAGGTAGCCGTGCCGGCAGCCGGGCTTGGTCTCGGGGGCGATCACGGGCTCCGGGGTGGGCGGCGCCGGCTCGACCGGCGCGGGGGGCGCGCCGGCGCCGAGCGGCGCCGGGCTCCGAGCCGGGGCTCTACCGTCGTCGGACTCGGACTCGCTGCTGGACGCCGAGGCGAGGTCGGGCAGGCTCGTGTCGCTGGCCGACGACTCGGAGCGGCGCAGCGGCGGCATGCGGGGGCCGTCCTCGGCGGGCGCGGGGCCGGTCGTCGCGTGGCCGTTGGGGCGGCGCGGGGGCATCTACGGCCTTTGCGAGCTGATGGGTCTTTTTGCTCTGCGCGCGCTTCGGGGCGCGCGGTGCAGCGGGCTTTCTTGCTATGAGCAGCGCTGGGATGACCTTGGCTCTCCTCAGCGGTGCCAGGTACGAACAGTGCCGTCCTCAGTTCGCGCTACAAGGTACAAGCTCTTTGAGATGCACCCGCACGCAAAAGGCCCCTCACTTTGACGCGTCCGGAGAGGCCTCCCTGGAGCCTTAAACCGGTCCCGAATCCCCTGACTATACAAGTGCCACCCTTCTGGAACGCCCCGGAGCGTTCGTCGGCGGAGCGCTAGATGCCGCGCGCCGCCGCCGTCGACGGCCCCCGGCTCCCCGCACACACAATCAGGAAAGCACCACGGTGGTACGCCATCGCCGCGACCGCCCCCGGACGGCGAACAAAGGGAAAGAAGCCTCGCCGAACCTTATGCACCGAGGGGGGGACGCCTAGACCACCGTCGACGCCTTCACGGCCTTCTTCTTGTCCGCGTCGGCGTCGAAGGTCGCGTCGTAGGCCGCCGAGTGCACACCCACGCTCCGCCCGGACTGGTCCGCCCGGCCCCGGAAGGAGGCGTCCCACGCGAGAGCGCGCTCCGTCGAGCACGCGATGGACTTCCCTTCAGGAATGGTTTTAGCGCACGCGATCGAAGGATAGATGCCGTCGAAGATCTGCCGGTAATAGTACGCCTCCTTCGTGGCCGGCGTGTTGTAGCCGAAGCGGTGCTTGGCCACTGCAAATTGGTGGTCCGACACGTTCGCCTCCGCGTGGTCCCTCAGGGCGTCGATCCAGCCGTACCCGACGCCATCACTAAACTGCTCCTTCTGCCGCCACAAGATCTCCTGGGGCAAGTAGGGGTCGTCGGGCGTGTCAAACGCCTTGCGCAGAATATACTTCTCGATCCGACCCTTGGACACATCGATCATCTTCTCCGCGGGGTCGATGTTCATGGCCACCTCCAGGAAATCCGCGTCTAGGAACGGGACGCGCGCCTCCACGCCCCACGCTAACGTGGACTTGTTCGCTCTCAGACAATCATAAATGTTCAATGCCGCGACCTTATCAATCAGCTCGGCATGCAGCTCCTCCTTGTTGGGCGCCTTGTGGAAGTACAAATAACCAGCTAAGATCTCGTCGGCGCCCTCCCCGCTCAGGACCATCTTGACGCCCATGGCTTTGATTTTGCGCGACATGAGGAACATCGGCGTGGCGGCCCTAATCGTGGTCACGTCGTAGGTTTCCAAGTGGTGAATCACTTCGGCCACGGCGTCCAGGCCCTCTTGGAGAGTGAAGGTGTAGGGGTGGTGGATCGTGCCGATGTGCTTTGCGGCCTTTTCGGCCGCCGCGAGATCGGGCGAGCCCTCCAAACCCACCGAGAAGGAGTGGAGCTTGGACATCCACTGGGACCCCTCGCCCGTCGAGGCCTTCCGCGTCAACGTGCGTTGCGCCACGGAAGCCACTAAGGAAGAATCCAGCCCGCCGGACAAGAGCACGCCCCACGGGACGTCGGACATCATGCGCCGCTCCACGGCCTTGACGAACGCTTCTCTGAGTACGGTCATGTCGCACTTTGTGGTAGGTAATTTAGTGGAGCGCCAGGTGGGCGTGTACCACAACGCATACGATTGGGTCTCGCTCCGCCAGCAGTGGCCCGGCTTGAATTGTTCCACGTCGGGGCAATCCCGCGCTAGCGACTTCATCTCCGACGAGATCCACACGGAGCCGTCACTCCCGCGTCCCAGATATAAGGACGTGATGCCGATGTGATCTCTAGCGGCCCCATACGTGCCCGTGCGCTGGTCGTAAATGATAAAGGCGAACATGCCCCTCAGTAGACTACAGGCCTTTTCCAGACCGTACTTGACGTACAGCGGAATCAAAACCTCGCAGTCCGAGCCCGTCTTGGGCGTGTAGTCAAAACCCTCTTTCTTCAAGAGGGCGTAGAGCTCCTTGTAGTTGTAGATCTCGCCGTTCGCCGCGACGATGATGGAGCCCTCCTCGATCAACGTCTCGCCATTGACCTTGCACTCGGCGGCGAAGAGCGGCTGGGCCCCGCTTTCGGGATCAATAATGGCCAGGCGCTCGTGCGCGATGGCGTGCTTGGCCGCGCCCCGCGTGCCGTGCTCGGAAATGGACAGGCGCGTCAAACTCGCGGTCGACGCGTTCTGGCCCGAGCCGAGCTGCTGGCCCTGGCTTATGAGCTGGTAGCCGCTCCAGTCCGGCCCGCGGTGGCGCATGCGCCGCGCGCACTCGATGAGCTTGGCGCGCAGGGCGCTCTGCGTCGTGCCGGGGGCCACATCGAAGATACCGAGGATGCCGCACATGGTTGAGGGCGCTGCTGGTGCTGCGCTCTGCTATCGATGGCTGTATCGCACCGCTGCTGCGCACCTCGCTCCGCGATCACCGCTGCTGCGCGTTCACTTGGTTGAGAGAGTTGCAACTCAGCCTCGCTTTTTGCTGGCTCGGGTACGGCGCGTCCGACGGCTACTCGCTGTGTCCAGTGGTCCTCGGCATTCGTCGCAAGAGTCGTAACAGGCACGAAAATGACGCGGCTCTGGACGGGTTTTGTGCCGCTCTCAGCAGCTCAAAACGAGTCACGCCCGGTTAGCTTAGCAAGGCGTTTTACTCTCGTTGCAAAAGTGCACTGGCAGCAGCACAATGCAGTGCCTGCTCCTCGCCTGCGTTGCGCTCACTGCTGCCGCAATGGCGGCGCCGAGGCGCGTAGCAGTCACTGGTGCCGGCGGCCAGACCGGACAGCTCGCGTTCAGACGGCTGCTAGCTAGGCGCGACGAGTTCGACCCCGTAGGCATCGTGCGTAGCGACGCGTCGAGGCAAAAACTGCTCGACAGCGGCGTCGAGCCGGACTGCATCCGCGTCGCCGACGTGACGGACGCCGCCGCGTGCCTCGAGGCCGTGGCGGGCTGCGACGCGCTACTGATAGGCACGTCGGCCAAGGTGGCGGCCACCGGCGGGACGAACACCGAGACGGGCCGGCCGAACTTAGGTTTTCCAAATGGCCAACCGGAGCGGATCGACTGGATTGGACAAAAAAACCAGATCGACGCCGCCAGGGCGTGCGGCTGCACGCACGTCGTCATCTGCTCGAGCATGGGCGGCACCGACCCCGACCACATGCTCAATAGCTTCGCGCGGGAGAAGGGCGACCCCCCGTCCCGCGGGAACATTCTGCAATGGAAGCGCAAGGCGGAGAAGTATTTGGTCGACAGCGGGCTCTGTTATACGATTATCCATCCGGGCGGGTTGATTGACGAGGCCGGGGGCTGCCGCGAGTTGGTCGTGGGTGTCGACGACGTCATCGTCGACGGCGAGCGGTCCATCCCGCGGGACGACGTCGCCGCGACCATGGTCGCGGCCCTGCAGCACAAAGCCTTCCGCAACAGGAGCTTTGATATCCGATCCAAGCTCGAAGGGGACGGCGAGCCGACGGCGGACTTTGCGCAGCTGCTCGAGCCGCTCGGCGGCAAAAACTGCGACTATAGCCTGGGTGCGATCCCGAATTAACATTGTGTTCTTATCACCCGGGGGGCGACCGGACGCCGCCCTATTACTGGACGGGACCTCGCAATGCAGCTCCGACGTCGCAGGCGGAGTGGCAGCCAGCTTCTGAGCCAACCCAAGGGATCCCGAAAGATACATGCTGTAGGTATTTGTGACTTAGGGCGGGGGGATTAGCAATAGCAGCAATGTCTATCACTAACCCATTTGCACGAGTCTTGTTTCAAGCAATCTTGCATGTTACCATCAATGCAGGCGTTGCCTTGTTCCTTAAATTGCGCGGACGCCGGCACTTGGTGGAAGCCGCGTGACGCGATGATTGTCGCGGCGCCCGTGGCGAACGCGATGATGGCCGCCGCGACGATGGTCTTGCGGGCGCCGCCGCCGCGCTTCGTCGCGACGAGCGGCCGCTGCCTGTGCGTTTTTTGTAAACGCTCGGAGCGCGTCGCGAGGGTGGCGCGAGCGAGAGGGACAGCACAGAGGCAGATGGGCGTGCGCGCAAGCGGGATAGCGTCGCCTCGAAATTACAAGAATGAGCATTGCACTGAGTTGCAATTTGGTCCTCCTTTGTTTGCACGCGGGCAATTACTCCTCGATGTTGTCGCTAATAAGTGACATGCTTTATGCGCGTTGGGATTGATTGCTTTGCGGAGGCGGCGAGCACTGTATTGCTAATTTGCTGCTGCCTGTGCAATGCAGAGGACACCGAGAGCAAAAATGAGCCACCAGCGGCGAGGAAGCAATCAATCTAAGGCTCCGGACGGCTTCGACGACGCCTTCAGACTGGGGGGCGGAATGAGCAATTCCAAAAGGGGCGGTCCCAGGAGGACGCAAAGGCCCACAACTCGGAGAACACACCACGCCGATTGCAGATATTGCGTTGCTGAGAGATATATGTGCCTTGCCATCGCTTACTCCTAGCGGACGTTTCGCGCGTACCACGCGCTCCGCTGCCGCGCGACGCCGGCGTCGAACGCGGCGCGCACGAGGCCGTCGTCGGCGTCGTCTGCCCAGGAACTATCGGTGCAGGACGACGCGCCGCCGGCCGAGGCGTCCGCGCGGTCGGCGCCCGCGAGCGCCCGCAGAAGCGCGCGCCACTCCGAAGCCCGCAGGTACGGCGCGGCCCACATCGCCCCGAGCCGCTCCACGTCCACCACAGCTAAAGCGAGCGGCAGGTCGTAGAGCTCCGCTAATAAATAGCAGGCGAGGGCCCGAGATCCGCGGCCGCAGACGTAGAGGGGCGGTCCATCAATGAGGTGCGGCGCCAGATTCCTCGCTAGCACAATAACATCATCCGTCACGGCCTCGGCGATTCGAAAGGCGGCCAAACATTCCACGGCGCCGCGGCGCTCCCAGCGCGGGTCGGGCCCGACCACGAGCAGCCCGGGCAGCACCCAGAAACTTCCCACGACCGGTCCCGCCTCGGCGCGGAAGGGGAACGGCGGGGCCCGGGCCAGGATGGCGGGGTGGGGCCGCCACACGGGGGCTGGCGCACAAGGTTGCGGTGGTGGTGGCCGTCGTGGGTAGATGTGGAGGGAGAGGTGGTTGCTTTCATCGGCGTCGGCGTGCAGGGGGAAGCCTTCGTCCGCGTGGGGTGGCAGTAGGAGGGCCATCATCGTCGTGTGAGGCTGCCCCGCGGCTTGCGAGGCCGCCGCTTCCGCTCGGCGCTGATCATCTAGCTGAGCTCTCCGGCGTTACGGGTTTTACAGCAGAGGCGGCGCTCATCTGTGCCCGCTGCACAAGTGACCAACAACATGGAGAATGCATTTAAGCCGTAGATAATAGCGCCGGCACGAACAAGGCCACAAATGCGGGTCGCGCTGGCGCTCGCAGCACTGCTCTCGACGGTCGAGCCGCTGGCCCTGAAGCGGCGCGGCGGCCTCGCGAAACCGAAGAAGAAGAAGGCGACGAAGGCGCCCGCGTCGCCGTCGCCGCCGCCGCCGCCGCAGGCGCCGCTCTCGCCCGAAGCGCACATGGCGGCCGTCGCGCGCGCCGTCGAAGCCGCAGCGCCGGGCATCCGGTCGTCCCTGGCCGACGACGACTTCTACGCGCAGGAGGCGTTCCTGGACGCGCGGAGCGTGGCGGCGATGGCCCATGAAGCGCGCCAATTGGACTGCACGCTCGTCCCGTCGCAGTCGACGCGCTACGAGGCCGGCCAGACGATCGCCTACGACAAGGCGGGCGTGCGGTCGACGCAGATCCTCGGCGGGGACGCTTATGAAACCGCGCCGCGACTCACGGAGTACGTGGTCTCCCTGACGGCGGCGCTCGCGGTCTTCGCGGGGCGGCTCCGGCCGCTCTCGAAGGTGCGCCAGACCAACAAACTGGCGGTCTGCGACGCCGTCGGCGCGGCCTACCCGAAGCACATTGACAACGGCGGCGGCGACGACCCCCGCCTGCTCACGGCGATCCTCTACTTAGATGGCGCGTGCGAGGGCGGCCGGTTCCGCGCGTTTGCGGCGGCGGAGGACACTATTACGGCGGAGGTCGCCCCCGCGCCGGGCACCTTCGTCTGCTTCTGGGCGGACCGCCTCGTCCACGACGTCAGTGCGATCACGCGCCTCGACATGAATAGATGGGCGCTCACCGTATGGCTCTGCACGGACGA
>Ga0302122_10000534_pt1 | contig 23450 bp, 18 predicted proteins | sample CB21_SCM_MG_FD_203115 | JGI IMG/M metagenome (GOLD analysis project Ga0302122, IMG submission 203115) | Marine microbial communities from Western Arctic Ocean, Canada - CB21_SCM | ecosystem: Environmental > Aquatic > Marine > Oceanic | place: Canada: Western Arctic Ocean | collected 2017-09-28
AAGGGTGCCTCGACGCTTCCCTCGCGAATGAGTAAAACCCGTACGTATACTTTTTTTTCAACCGCTGCATTTGGCTGGACCTGTAGGGCACATTCCAGCCCCTGACAAGCTGCCAGATTGCATGATTTATTAGCGGACACGCCGTAGTATAGATTCTGCGATCCGTCCTTGCTGCGCGCCGCACGGATACGGCCCACTGGAAATTGTGCCAAATTCCAGCTCAAAAGATTAGACGCGCTGGCTGGACGTACGACGCCACCCGATCGGTCTACGTGAGTCGCGTTGGGCCCGCGACCGGTGACGCCCAAGCTGGACCGCCCGACGCCTATAGAAATGGCCGCCGCGACGACGGCGCCGCCGACGACGCCGCCGAGCTCGCCCAGCGGCGCGGCGCCCGGCCTGGACTTCGCGCGCCAGCGCCTCGAGGAGCTCTTCGAGCACTGGCTCGGCCTCGAGGAGACGGAGGCCAAAATCAACGAGTGGATGCGCAAGGCCGAGCGCGGCGAACTCGCGGCCGCGCCGGCGCCGTCGCTGCTGGACCTGACCCGGGACCGGCGGGAAGGGACACCACCAACAAGCCCCCACTCGCCGCCGCGCGAGAGCGTGCCGAGCCCGCCGCCGCGGCTCTCGCCGGGCTCGTCGCCGACGTCCTCGCGCTTCTCGAGCCGGGCGTCGTCGCCGGCCTCGACGCCCCGCGGCTCGCCGCTCAAGAAGCGCGTGGTCACGCGCGCGCCGCCCTCGCCGCCGCGCGCGCCGCGCATCCCGCGCCTGCTCTCGGCGAGGCGGCGCGGGATAAACGAGGGCGTCGAGCGGGCCGTGGTCGAGCTCTGGGCCCAGCGGTGCGCTTCGGACGCCATGCCCGCCTCGGACTTCGCGGCCTTCGCCGCGGAGTACTGCGAGCTGCCGACGGCGGCGGGCGCCGTGCTGGCCGGCCGTTTAGCGGAAAGGCGGGGGGACCGGGTCGTGGTCGACCGGGACGCGTGGTTACGACACTGGCGCGACGTCATTTGCCGGGAGGAGGACCCGCGGTTGCGGTTATTTGCAGTATTAGCAGGAACGCGGGACGCCCGAGGCTTGAAGCCGAGCGCCTTCGCGCCGGTCCTCGACTGCTTGTTGGCGCACCACCCGGGCCTGGCCTTTCTCAGCGACCACGCCGAGTTCCAGGAGAAGTACTCCGCGACGGTCATCGCGCGGGTCTTCTACCGATTGGACGCCGCGCGGACCGGCTCGATTAGTAGAAGGGAGTTCATACGCAAGGGCGCGCCTTGTTTGTTAGAAGCTTTGTTCCGCCTCGACGCCGACGCGGACGTGAATAGGGAACCGTCCTACTTTTCCTACGAGCATTTCTATGTGGTCTATTGCCGGTTCTGGGAGCTCGACGTGGACCGCGACTCGAAACTGCGGCGCGAGGATTTACTCAGGTATGGCGGCCACCGCCTGTCCCGGGCCATCGTCGACCGCGTCTTCGACGCGGCCCCGCGGGCCTTCGCGGACGGCGGGTGCGGGGCATCGTTACGACGGTTACATCCTCACGACGAGGACGCCGACGCCCTCACGTATTCGGACTTTGTCTACTTGATGCTCGCCGAGGAGGACAAGACCAACGAGGCTTCGTTGCGGTACTGGTTCAGTTGCGTCGATCTCGACGGCGACGGAGTTATTGACTTCCGCGACGCCTCCTTCTTCTACGACCTGCAATCGAGACGGATGGAGTGCATGGGCCACGAGGCCATCTTGTTCAAAGACGTGCGCTGCCAGATGAGCGACATGCTTGACGTCGGCCGGGGGCCCCTGAAACTGCGGATAGAGGACTTCCTGCAGGACACGTGCCCGAACGCGGGCGTGTTCTTCGACGCCCTGTTCGCCCTGGACAAGTTCATCCGCTGGGAGCAGCGCGACCCCTTCGCCGACCGCATGAAGCGCGACGACCACTTCGACACGGACTGGGACCGGTTTGCGGCCCAGGAGTACGCGCGCATGGCGACGGAGGAGGACCAGCTCGAGGAGGCCTACGCGGAGTCGCCGGAGGGCGCCGCGAGTCCTTTGGGGTCGCCCGTCGAGGCCGAGGTCGTGCGGAGCGCGGAGGCGCCGTTTTAAGAATGAGATTAACTAGCTCGCTTCTCGTGGGTTTCTGTGGGGGTTATGCGCCGCCTAGGAGTAGTATGGAGAGCGAATGACCGCGTAGAGCCAAGGAAGCTTCCGGAAGGCTTGTCAAAACGGGTTTTTACTTAAACCTGGCAAGGACCTAGCACAGCCTGGCAGGCAGAGCTGGCTCGCTTTCGAGACATTTGTCATCGCATCGATGGGGCGGACCGCGTTTTGGCTGCTGCTTCCGCAATTATGTACAGCACTGCTGCCTCCCTTAGCACTCCATGGAGTTGGTCGCGGGAGCGCTCGTCAATACTCGCCGGTAGCCGGCATCAATGCGCGTCGACTGCGCGTGGCAATGAAAGCCGGCGATCGACGCGTCTGGCAGTCGCGCAAGCTCGGTTCGATCGATGCGCTCCAAATCGCGACCGCTCCGGTCGACGACGCCGCCGCGGACGCGTGCACGATCGAGGTGCGCGCTATCGGCCTGAATTACGCTGACGTATTCCAAGTGCTGGGGCTCTACAGCGCTTCGAACGAAGTGCTCGCGGCGGCGGCGCCTTCCACAGGCTTCGTGCCTGGATTGGAGTTCGCAGGAATCGTGGAGGCGGTAGGCCCTGAGGCACAGTTTAAGCCCGGCGACAGAGTGTTTGGCTTCACTCGCTTCGGCGCCTACACGGACCGCATCACGCAGCGCGCGACATTCCTGCGAAAGATTCCAGACAACTGGTCCTTCGCCGAGGCGGCCTCAGTCATGGTGCAAGGAATGACTGCCTATTACGGACTCATGGAGCTCGGCAACGCAAAGAAGGGCTCGCGTGTGCTTGTCGAGAGTGCAGGAGGCGGCGTCGGCCTGCAGACGCTCGAGATATGCGAAAAGCTCGGCTGCCCTGCATGCGCAGTCGTCGGCTCCGAGGCAAAGGCCGACGTCATGCGAGCGAGGTTTCCCGACGTCGAGAGCGTTGTGGTCCGAGGCTCGGCGCCCGATGCTGCGTATCGTGCCGCGCTCGATTCATTCGGCGCGATCGACGTCGTCATGGAGTCCTTGGGAGGCCCGTGGTTCGACGAGGCGTTGACGCGTCTCGCGCCGCGCGGTCGGCTGATCCATTTTGGAGCAACGGCCGCGTATGGCGCTGCTCGTTCCGGGCCGCTCAAGTGGCCCGGCCTCGTGGCCGCCTATTTGCGACGGCCGAGGGTGGACCCCGGTGAGCTCACGTCAACAAATCGTGCCGTATTCGGCTTCAATCTCATCTGGCTCACGGAGCAGGAGGAGTACCTCGCCGAGGTTTTGGACGGCATGGCCGCCGTGCTCCTCGACCGCCCACCGCTCGTCGGCCGGACATTCGCGTTCAACGCGCTCCCCGATGCGCTCCGCCACCTCCAGAGTGGATCTTCGACGGGCAAAGTCGTCGTTGTTGTAGAAGATAAGTAGTGTGGTTTAATCTGGGCCCCTAGCTTGCGCGATACGCGGGCTTCAGTGGGAGAGTGGCCGGGGAACATAACCTCGCGGCTCCCGGAAGTTCCGCCGAGCCGCCGGGCAATTCGCAGATCCGCCCATATAGAGTGAAATGAATGATGTCCCAAATTAAGTTAGCACCATAGTCGGTTGGCGAGACCAACTGTTCACTCGAAATGGCCGAGGAACATACCCTCGCGGCTTCCGGAAATTAGTGCCCCGCGGTGACATTCGCGGATGAGTCTGGCGGAATTTCGCATTGCCACCAACCAGGTAAGCATCATGAGACCATAAATAGCGTCGACATTACCTCTCAATATCCCGCGGTACAACTCTTAATGAGAATTCCAGTCGGCGACTCGAGATGGACAAATGACTTTAAGCTCACACAATATGGCTATTACTTAGTATCCAATATCAAGTGGAATTTTACCAAATCATTAAAGCCGGTTGCTGAATATGGGTCAACTGGTGTGTTGCAGTGGGATAATAATAACTTACAGACCGCATACATTGATTCAGAAATGTTAAAGTATCTCATCGAAAATAACTACATCATTGATTACAAAATTACAAAAGGACTAGTAAGTAACTCACACATGAAAGGCGAAACCTTGTTTGGTCAATATGTAAACAATATGTTTGCTAAAAAAAAAGAACAAGACTCGTTGAAAACACAAGACAAGAAGGCACTAAAAGCATTGACTATTCAGAGATGTTTTCGATATGGGCGCGTGGCGAAGCTAAAGGACCTATACGCTTCTGGCGCTGCGCGCACACACACATACACAGAGAGGTCATCAAGGCGGCCAGGAGGAGAATGAAACAAACTAGGCATTACTCACGCGGCTCTGGAAGTCCTCCCAGCCGTCCCGCGGCTCGCGCTCAGACATGTCCTTCGCCGTCGTCGAGTCCGAAGCCTTGGAAGACTTAAAGCCGGCGCCCGCGAACATCGCCATGACGTCGTCCTTCTTGCCGCCGCCGCCCGAGAGCGCCGCGGCCGCGGCGGCCGCGGCCTGGTCTTGCGCTGACCGCGGCGCTTGGCGCGCGGCGCGCGGGACCATCCCAGCTGGAGCGCGGGGCTGTCGTGGGACCACTCCCGCTGGAGCGCGGGGCTGTGGCGGCGCAGGCGGCGGCGGCGCAGGCGGCGCGGGCGGCGCGCCACCGCCGCCCGCCGCCGCGTTCATACGCAATACTTCGCCCGGCGACGGCAGGCCCTTGGCCTCCGGGGCGGCCGGCGCGGCGCCGTCGAAGTTGTACGCCGTCGAGTAGCCGGGGGCGCTCACGTCCATGAGGTCGACCTGGCCCGGGTCGCCGCCGGCCGGGCGCCGGCCGAGGCACCGCGCCTTCATGTCGCGCCGCGCCTGGCCGACCAGCCCGTCCCAGGGATTCTGCTTCTTCTTTTTCTGCCGCCCTTGGGCCGGCGGCGGCGGGGCGGCCTGGGGCGGCGGCGGCGCCTCGCCCCGCAGGCTCGCGAGGCGCGCGGCGACGTCGGGCGGCAGGCCCGCGTACGCGTCGTCGGCCGGCGGCGGCGCGGCGGCGGCCGGCGGTTTTGGCGCGGCCGGCGGCCCGCCTTCGAGGTAGTAGCCCGTGCGGCCGCGCCGCGTCGTGAACACGTAGCCCGGGCGCGCGCCGAGGTACGTGGCCGCGGGCGCGAAGCGCTCGCGGGGCGGCGGCGGCCCGGGGTAGCACCAGGTCGAGGCGCCGCGCGCCGCGTCGAAGAAGTAGAACGCCCACGCGTCGACGTCCCACGTCGCGACCCAGCCGGGCGGCACGTCGGGGCACGGCGGCTTGCGCTCGGCGGGCCGGTACTGGGCGCCGGGTTCGTCCCAGGTCGACTCGCCCGTCGCGTCGTTGTGGTAGTAGCGCGCGCCGGTCGCGGGGTCCTCCCACGCGGCCCACGGCAGCGTCGTCGCGACGCGCGGGTCGAGCGTCAGGTCCGCGAGGGGCCGCGTGACGCCGTCCTCCGAGACGTACGCGAGGCACCGCTCGCTCCGCGGTGCGAAGCACCGTGGGCACTCGTAGCGGATCCGCGCGACCTCCTCCTGGCACTCGGCGCAGCGCCACGCGCCGACTTCGAACGTCGGCGCGGAAGCGAACTGCGCGTCCGTGTCGGGGTAGGCCGCGTCCGTGTCCGGGTAGGCCGCGTCCGTGTCCGGGTAGGCCGCGTCCGTGTCCGGGTAGGCCGCGTCCGTGTCCGGGTAGGCCGCGTCCGTGTCCGGGTAGGCCGCGTCCGTGTCCGGGTAGGCCGCGTCCGTGTCTGGGTACGCGTCGTCGGTGTTGGGGTAGGCGGTGTCGGTGTTGGGGTAGGCGGCGTCGGTCTCCGGGTAGGCGGCGTCGGTATCCGGGTAGGCGTCCGGGTAGGCGGCGCCGTACTGCCCATCAGTCTTCGGGTAGGCTGGGCCGGCGGGCTCGTCAACCTGCTCGACCCGCGGGCCGGCGTAGCCCTGCGGCACCTCGATCTCGGCGTCCGAGTCGTCGTCGCTGCTGCTGCCGCTGTAGTCGATGAGGGCGTTCATCGCTGCGGTTTCGATGAATGCGCACGGCGCTCCGCACGCGACGCTGGGCTACTGCTGCAGCAGGGTCTGGTCGGTGTGTCCGCGGTGGAGATATGGGCGTTTCACCCGAATGCGCGCCGGCACAAGTAAAGCACGTTTCAACGGCGAGCTCTGCCACACGGCGAGATCAGCCTGTCTGCGATTTGAGGCTGAAAACCCGCAGAGTAAAACCCGTACCAGAGCAATCATGCCACGTTTTGGCTCTGTACGCTACAAACGAGGTCGCTGGGCTGAGCGAGCACAATTATTAACGAATGCCATTATCTATTTTAGCTGTGGCATACCGTAATTTTGACGCCTAGCAGCGACGAGGCAAAACACGAGTCCCAGGGCAGCAATGCTGCTGTCTGCAGCGCGGCGACAAGTCGTCACAGCGCCGAGCCGAACCCTCGCAACGAAAACGCGCGTCCTGATCAGCGGCGGCGGCCCGGCGGGCCTCGTGACGGCGCTCGCGCTGGGCCGCGCCGGCACGCCGTGCGTGCTCGTCGAGCCGCAGTCGGCGCCATCGGCCCACCCGCGCGCGCACGTGCTGACGGCGCGCACGGTCGAGATCTGCGAGGACCTGGGGCTCGGCGACGCCCTTAAGGAGATCGCGCCGCCGCTCGAGCGCTGGCGGCAGTTCCGCTACTGCGACCGCGTCGACGGCGCCGACTATGCCATTGCTGATCACGGGGCCGCGCCGGCCTGGGCGAACCTGGTGGCGGCGAGCGACCAGCGCGTGCAGCACATCTCGCAGCCCGTGTTCGAGGCGCTGCTGCGACGGGCGGTGGCCGACACGGACGTCGAGACGCGCTACGGGCGGCGCATCGTCGACGTCGGTCTTGATGAGGGCGTCCGCTGTGCGCTGGACGACGGCGCGACCGTCGACGCCGAGTACCTGGTGGCCGCGGACGGCCCGCGCGGCGCGGCGGCGAAACTCGTGCTCGACGCCGCCGGGGGCAACGCCGCGGACCGCGTGCCGGGTATTTCGCACCACCTGGACGCGCCAGCCCTCCAGCACTTCGTGAGCGTCGCGTTCCGGTCGAAGGCCCTCGCGGCGCGGCTGCGCGCGCGGCCGGCGATGCTCTACTTCGTCTTCAATCAGGACACGGCGTCGGTCGTCGTCGCCCACGACCTGGACGAGGGCCTCTTCAACCTTCAGTTCCCGGTGTTCCCGCCCGCGGAGCGGCCCGGCGACGCCGCGGCGCCCCGGAACGTGCGGCGCGAGCTGCGCGCGCTGACGGCCGCGCCCCTCATCGACCTCAAGATCGAGAGCGCGCGGCCGTGGCTCATGCGCGCGCGCTTGGCGGACCGCTTCGCTGCGGAGAACCGGGCATTTTTAGTGGGCGACGCGGCGCACGAGATGCCTCCGAGCGGCGGCTTCGGGATGAACACGGCTGTCGGCGACGCGCACAACCTGGCGTGGAAGCTCGCGCTATCATGCACGGGCGCCGTGGACTCGAATGAGTTGCTCGCGTCCTACGAGAGCGAGCGGCGGCCGGCCGCGGCGGCGAACGTGGCCCTGTCGATCGACAACTGGCACCGCGGGCTGCTCATTCCGGAGGCGCTCGGGCTGCTGCCGCAGGCGCTGGACCTGGTCAAGGTCGCGGCGCCGACGAGTGCGGTGTTCAAAACGGTGACGGCCGCCGCGCGCGCCGCGATCCTGGCCCGATGCGCCGCGCCGCACGCCAGCATGACGGCGGTCGTCGATCAGCACTGCGAGCTGCCGCTCTTCTTCCCGCACCACGACCTCGGGCTCCGCTACGACGGCGCGTCCGCGCGGGCCGCGGCGGCCGACGCGGTCGACCACGCGCGGCCGGGCTCGCGCCTGTACGAGCCACGCCTCGCCGCGGGCGAGCGCCTGCCGGCGGCGTGCGCGCTCGGGCCGCTCGATGCCGGGAAGTACGCGCTTGCCTTGATCGGCGCGTCCGATCAGCTCGCGGCGGCCGCGGCGGCCGCGGCCGCGGACGACCGGCTCGCGGGCGTCCTCGACGTGCGTCCGGCGGGCGGCCCGGGGCCGGCGCTCGCGCTCGTGCGGCCCGACCGCTACGTCGCCGCGGTCTGGACCGACGTGGAGGTCGACGCGCTGCGGCGGGACCTCCTGCGCTTGGCGTATTGCGCTTGACGTCGTCGTGATGATGTGTAAGCCTGTTTGTATGATTAGAGCTGCGTTCTCCAAGCCGCCAATTTGGTGTGGTTGCTTAACCCTCTCAGGGAGGGAATCCAGGCAGACATGGCGTTAGAGCTCCCGGAGCGGCAGAGGCCCCGGCCGTGCGGGCCGAGGACCCGCACGAAAGCACTAAAATTTTCTAAAATGTGGGGCAGCCTCGGTGCCCTGCGCCCGGTAGCTACTCGTCCGACGCCATCGGGCAGCCTCGGCGTGGGAGATCGTCATCGCTGTCGGTCGCGAACGTAGCTCACGGAGCGGACCTTTACCTAGCCGCTGTGGGCACGTGGGACAGCCGCTCTCTCGGAACAATGGCCAAGAGCTGGGCGCCGCCTCAGCCAGACACGAACGCCGTACCATACTGGGGCTTGACCGACAGCTTCGAGGAGGTGGGCGACGACGAACTCAACGCCGACGGACACAAAAAGCACACTTTGCGGCAGCACTGCCTGCGCCTGCTCTCGCTGGTGATCTTCGTCGTGCTGTTCCCCTTCGTCGTCGTCGCGCTTGGCGCCTATAGAGCCGCCTCCGTAGTGCGCGGCGCCGCGCGGCGCCGCGTGGACCGATGATAGGAGCGCCGCGGCAGTGTAATTCGCAGTGGCTTTGGATGACGTGCTTGTGTAGGGCGGCGTCCGGTCGTCTTGCTCCTCGATAGCGTTGAACTTGTTTTTTTAAGGCGTCGACAGGCCCTCAAGGGAAAACCCGTTTTGCGCGATAATACCCCCACGTTCCGGAGCTTTGTGACAACTCATGTGACTCAAGCCGGGCATCTGTATCGGTGCGGCGCCACGGAGTGGCATAACTCGTTGACGGAGGGCACGTTATTGTTGCCAGCAAGCCGTTACTCCGGTCGCTCATAACTCGACGTGATACAGCAAAGCCTGCAGCTATACGACCAGGCTGCTCTCGCCGCAATAGATCAAAATTCCCGCGTAAGGGCGAAGCGAGCGGCCGAGGCAACCATGGCCGAGGCACCACGCTACGTCCACGGGACCTCGTCCTCCGCGGCGGCGCCGCGGGCGGCGAAGCGGCAGCGCGCGAGCCCCTTTGCGGCGCAGACGTGCATGTCGTGCGACGGGCCGGTCGCGGCGTCGGCGGCGCCGGACGCCAACGGGCTCATGTTCTGCGGCCGGTGCGCGAAACACAACGCGAAGCCGCAAACGCAACGCGCCCCGCGCAAGCAGCGTGAGAAGGTGGTGCCGCCGCCGACGCGAAAAGAGGCGCTGGCCGAGTACTGGCTCGTGGCGCAGACGCTTGCCGGCACGTCCGGCGCGGACGCCGACCCCGTGGCGCGCCTCGCCCCCGTCGAGAAGGTTGACGCGCTGCAGCGGGCCGTCGAGGGCGCCCCCGCCGCGGCGCCGGCGCGGCGCCGGCGCAAGGGCACGCCCCGGAGGCGGAGGCACGACGGGACGCTCGAGCCGGCGGCGAAGCCGGGCTAGGGTGATTTTGTATGTTGTAAGAGGTGTGATTTAACGCTTATTTATTATACCGATAGCGGCAAGGCCACGATCTGGATCTCCATGTCGCCTTCGAGGCGGATCGTGACAGACCCCTTTCCCTTGATGGGCCGGCGGTAAAGGTTCACGCCGGGGAAGTCCAGGGAAGGCGACGTCATCTTCTCGAAGAGCGTCGGCCCGGTGAAGCCGAGGTCACCCAGGAGCTTGACAAGAGCCCTCGCATTCTTCACGTACTCGCCCGCCCAGTGGCCGCCCTCCGGGGGTTCGATCCAGCAGTGGTCGATTAAGACGCCCACGTCCTCGTCGTACGCGCAAATCTTAATTTCGAGGCCGTCGAAGCAGTGGCAGGGGTTCTGAGTCATCGCGCACCCCAAAAGCATCTCCGGCACGTCCTCGAAGCAGTATTCGCGGTCCGAGAAGTGTTTCGCGCCCTCGACGAGCTCGACCGTCGGGAGCGGGCCCAGGGCCCAGTCCTTGTTGCCCGAAACGACCTCGGCAAAGACCGACGTCCGCAGGGACTCGGTGTAGAGGAGGATGCCGAGCTCCATGTCGCTCTCCACGCTGAACTTCAGGACCCGCCGGCCGATGACGGGCAGGCTCCAGATGTCGGCGCCGGCCTCGTCGGGCCCAAAGGCGTCCGAGGTCAGTGTGTGGTACGTCGTGCGCTCGAAGCCGAGTTTTGCCAGCGCGGCCTCGAGCGCCCGCGTGCCGCTCTCGTATTCGGCCCGCCGCGCGTCCGCGTGGAAAATGAGGACGCCCACGCGGTCGTCCCGGGAGTCGACCTCGACGAACACGCCCGCGCCCGCCGAACGCTGCGCGCGCGTGATGACGCCGCTCAGCGTCGTCGGCATGCCCTTCAGCCGGGCGACGGTCGGGTTGTCCCGGTACTGGGCGCCCTCGCCGAGCCGTTCGGTCGGCACGAGACCGCGCGACCAGGGACCCTGTCCCCTCGCTACGCGCAAAGCTTCGAAAGAACTTCCTTGGGCCGTCCAGCTGGCGTCCGTGACGCAATTTATCGTGGAGAGGCCCGCCGCGCTCAGCGATTTCAAAATTCCGGGGTGGTCCCGCATCTTGACCCGGTCCAACTTTGTCAACAGGTCCCGCGGTACGGTGGCCTTTTAGTCTTAAAGCCGCTCGAGCGCCTCAGCCTGGCAGTTGACGGTCGCGGCCTCGAGCGCGGACGTGCCCAAGTTGTCGCGGCTGTCCGGGTCGGCGTACGCCTTGAGCTCCCGGACGAGCTTCTCCACGTTTCCGGTCGCGGCGTAGTCCACGAGCAGGCGGCTCGGCTTGAGCATCCTGCTGAGGTGCTCGTCCACAACGACGCGCGCCGCGCGGATCCGCTCGACGCCGCAGACCTGCGCCAGCGTCGAGAGCGCCCGCACGGCCGTTTCCGGCGGCCGCTGCCACAGCATCAGGTAGCCGGCCACGAGAGCCGTCTGCCCGTCATCGTTCTCCACGTCGAGGTCGACGGCGTCGCTCGCGTCGAGAAGCACCCAGACGCACCGCTCGTTGCCCGCGAAGACCGCGGCGTGAAGGGGCGTCTCGTTCCTATGACCCGGGTCGCGCGCGTTCGCGTCGGCACCGTGGAGCAAGAACGCGTGGAGAATGTCGGCGAACCCGGCCCGCGCGGCCTGGTGCAGCAGCCTGCTCGCGTCCTTGCTCCGTAGCAGCGTCCGGAGTGCGCTTGCGCCGTCCGACGCGTGCCCGAGGTGCTCGCGGCCAAACTCCAGCGCGCTGATGACGCGCTCGAGGTCGCCCTTGGCCACCGCGGCCTTCAGCTCGCGGATAACTTCAAAGTCGCGGTGGCCTGTGGTCATCTTCGCGCGATTCATTGCCTCCGTGCTGAGCTGGAGCTCGCACACGTGCTCCGCGTAGTAGACCGTCAGTTGTAGGTCGCGGTAGCCGCCCGCCATGGGTTCCTGATACCGATCGTTCAACTCCTTGATGGCATCGGTGCCGAAGTGCGCCACGACGCGCTCCAGGCCGCCGTAGAGCGCCTTCAGGTCGGGGTACTCGATCGTCGCCCGCACTAGATCGGTCAGCCGGTACCAGGCCACGTCGCGGTCGCCCGATGCGCCCTCGTCCGCGTACTTAAAGAGCGCCTTCATGCGCGCGCGCACCTCCCCCTTCACCGGCGGCACAACGGCACAGCCGCCCGTCGCGGTCGCCAGCGCCCGCACGGCATCGTCGAACTTCTCGTGGACGACGTTCGCCTGATCGTAGAGCTCGTCGAGCGACTTGATGAAGTGCTGGTTGACGAGCCGCGTCGAGAAGCCCTTCCGCGCCGCGTAGTCCCGCGGCAGGAGCTTCTGCAGCTCCCTGTCCAGGTCGGCGTCGCCCACCGAAGCCGCCAGCCGCGCGCTGACCGCCGCGTACCGGCGAAGCTCGGACGCGCCGCCGATGGCCTCGAAGGCCTCTCCGTACGTGATCGACTCGACGGCCTCGGCCTTCTCGGCCTGCCCCACTACCACCACCGGCGCTTCGGACGCCTCCGGCGCGTCGTGGCGATCCGCCGAGCCGCCAGTCCGGACCACCCGGTCAAGCTCCGCTCGCGTCGCCTGCAGCTCCTGCTTGATCTCTAGGAGCTCCCCCTTTTGCTGCGCCATGGCCGCATTCACGAGGCGCCCCACCACCGCCTCCTGCTCCTCGCACGAGAACGTCGCCCCCATAGTTATCCCTGCTACACAGGGGTGCCCGCTACACAGGGGCTGCCCGCAAGGCGGAGAGCACAACCTCCAGTAGCTCCTCCAGTGATTTCTGGCCCAAATCCGAGCCGATCACATTAGAGCACGGGAGATCGAGAAGGTGCGGTCAGTGGCACGGTTCCAGAGGACTACTCTTATGGCTGCAGCGAAAACCCGTTTTGGGTACCGGTACGAGTTACGAGCATCTTAACGAGCTCGAGCCGTCAAAGTGCTTGCAGCTGTGGGCAACACGTAACGAGGGCGACGCTGTTGAGCTGTCTGCCGAGCATTGCTGAACACTAAAGCTAAAGAAGTAGTTGGACCTGCTGCCCTGATTCCGGAACCTAGCAATAGCACGCCAGCGGAACACACGTTCATAGCAACGCCAGCGGACCACCCGTTCAGCACAAAGCAATGAGCGCCTTCGGCATCGACTGGTTCGGCCTCGTCATACCTGGCCGGCCGATCCTGGTCGACTTCGAGATGGTCGACGCGTCCAAGTGCGCCGCGACGATCGAGCGGCCGGGCGACGTGGCCGAGATTTGCTTCTTCCTGACGCCGAGCGGTGCGCAGCTGCCGCCGGACAAGTGTGCGGTGCTGTACCTCTCGCTCGACGGCGCGGTGTGGACGTTGCTGGGCACGCTCTCGCTCGCGAAGCCGTCGGGGCTGTTCCGGCTACCGAGCGACGACGCGCGGAGCCGCGCGCCGGCCGCGCGGCTGGGCGTCGCGCTCGAGCCGCTGGCGAGCGTGCAGGACCTCGACAGCGCGGCCGCCCAGACGTCGGACCGGCGCCTGTTCGCGCGCGCGATCGCGCGGGACCTGGGCTCGTTCGTCTCGTCGTTCGAGCGGCCGCCCGCGGACATCGTGGACCGGTGGCTCCGGCGCTTCGACGAGAAGTACGCGCGCGACCCGTCGTATTTCCTGAAGGCTTAAGAATATTGTGTGTAGCTAGCTTTTGCTGTTGTTGTTACGGTGCTATGACTAGTGTGCGGGGCCCGGGGGGAGACACCGCTCTCAGAATGTCGTGCGGGTCTCAAGGGTCGGGTTTTTAACACTCTCGATCGAGCTCGATCCGCTTTAGCCATCTCAATAGCGGCTAACGGTTCATGCGAGCCTACACCGCCCGCACCTACGTCAGCATCCTCGCATCGGCAGCCGCGAGCACCTGCAGCGCCGCTAACAAGATGAAGGCCGGTGTGGTGTTCATGCACGGCCTGGGCGACACGCCTGCCGGCTGGAGCGACTTAAAGCAACAATTGGCACGGTTCGACGCGCGGCTGAAGTCGCCGGAGATCGAGTGGACCTTCCCGGCCGCGCCGATTATCCCGCTCACGATCAATGATGGGGCGACGATGCCCGGCTGGTTCGATTTGTTCGACTGGCCGATCGGTCCCGATGCGAAGGACGACCGGGCGCGCGTCCTGGAGGGCGTTGAGGCCGTGCGAAAACAGATCGCGAAGCTCGAAGCATCTGGTGTGCCCCCGGAGCGCATCGTCGTGGGCGGCTTCTCGCAGGGCGGCGCCGTCGCGCTGAACGCCGCGTACCGCCACGACAAAAAGCTCGGCGCCTGCGTGGCGCTGTCGGGCTGGCTCACGCTCAAGGAGGACTTCGCCGGCGACCTCGGGCCGGCCGCGTCGACGCCTCTATTCTGGGGCCACGGCGTGCAAGACGACAAGGTGCTTTTCCCGCTCCAGAAGATCGGCGTCGGCCTGCTCACGCAGCGCGGCGTTAAGGTCGACGCGTCCCAGTACCCGATGGGCCACGGCGCGCACCCCGACGAGATGGCGAAGCTGGCCAAGTTCGTCGGGGACATCCTCTTCCCCGACTCTTAATCTAGTAGCTATCTCAAACAAAATATTCCTTACGATGGGAGCGCGTCGGCGTGGTCCTCCAATTCGCCGAAGCAGCCGTCCTCGTCGTCCGCGAGGTCGACCTCGACCTCGTCCGACGTGCCGCGGCGCGGCCGCCCCTGCCGCGCGGCGTCGCTCCGGAACTGGGGCGACTCGAGGATCGACAGGATCGGCGTCGGCCGCTCCGACAAGAGCGACGCGGGCCCGTCGGTCGAGTCGACGCGCAGGCGGGTCAGCAGGGCCTCGGGGCCCGGCGCGTCAAAGGATGCCCGGCGCACGCCCACGCGCGCCGACGACGCGTCGTGCGACGCCGGCAGCGTCAGCGGGGGGATGTTTGAGGCGAGCCGCGACGGCACGGGCATCGAGCCGATGACGGGCGCACGCGGGCAGGCCAGCGGGCTCGACGCGCCGCCGCTCCACGAGAGGCCGCGGTCGCGCGGGCCGCCGCGCTCGCCGATGGCGATGGGCTGGGTCGGTCTGGTCCGCTGGTCGGCGTAGCGGCTCATTGTTCCAAGACGGCGGGCCCGGTGGGGCTGTTGTGCCGGGGGCGCTCTGTTACGGCTTGCAGCTCTTTGTAGCTTGGAAGGTCTATAAACGCCGTACGCGGGGGGGCTCCTCCCGCAGGGCAATCTCAGCTATCCAAGGAGTGGACTCAGGGGCGTTTAGCCCCAAAATCAGACGCACCAGCTGGTTGGATTGCAAAATCGAGAATTTCGTGCGGGTTTGATGCACGGGTTTTCGCGAACCTCGAGTCTCGCCCGTGACGCCGCCGCTGACACTGAACTCCGGTGCCCTGCGCCCGGTAGCTATTAGTCAAATACGGTTTCGCCTCAGCAAAGGCCTCGTACCGGTGTAAACCAAGCAACGCATCCAGTTTGGCAGCCGAAACCATGGGTCGCTGCTCCTGCTGCCTCCTGGCCGCCGCCAGCGTGCTGGTGACCGCCGGGGCCGCGGCTTTTGGCTGGTTCTACGTGTGGCAAGTGATGTACGCGCCGTACCTGCAGGGCGCGCGCGACCTCATCTACGACAAGGCGCGGGAGCGCGTCGTCGTCGCCGCGCTGCACAACAACGTGATCGCCGTCATCGACGTGGCGACGCCGGCCAAGCCGAAGACCCTCGGCTGGCGCAGCGACGACGCCTTCACGAACTCGCACGGCTTCGCGTACGACCACGGCACCGCCACTGCCTACGTCACGTCGTACGCGCGGGGCTCCGTGACCAAGGTCGACCTGCGGCACCCGATCCAGGACAAGCTGCCGATCCGCGCCACGTTGAGAAACGAAAACCTGTACAGCGCGACGCACGCGTCCTTCGACGCGGGGCGCAATTTGGTCTTTGTGATGGCGGCCGGCGCGCACTCGACGCCCATGGTCGAGGACGCGAAAAAGGGCGGCCACGACGTGGTGGTCGTCGACGCGGCGACCATGCGCCCCGAAGCGGTGCTGCGCGACTGGGGCGCCGCGAAGACGGAGGAGTCGTACCCCGTGTACTGCGTCTACGACGAAACGCGACACATGCTTTATGTAAGTAATGACAACAGCAATACATTGGATATTATCGACGTGAGCGACGCGGATAAACCCGCGCTGGTCGGCGAAGTGGCGGCCGTGCCGGCGCTCGCGTACGTGTCGCAGCTGGCCTTCGACGCGGCCTCGAACCTTGTGATAGCGGCGGCCCAGAAGGGCGACTCCGTGACGGTCGTCGACGTGGCCGACGCGACGAAGCCCGTGATCCTGGGGTCGCTGTCCAGCGACACATTATCGGGCGCCACGGGCGTCGCCTACGATCCGGTTCGGCGGCTCGTATACGTCGCGAGCGAGTTCGCCGCCACGCTCACAGTAGTGAACGTGACGGACCGGGCGCGGCCCACCATCGTCGCGGGCGTCGCGCACGACGCGCTGCGCGGCGGCGAGGCCGTCGCGTTCGACGCAGAGCGGCAACGCGTCTTCATCGCGTCGCGCTCGGCCGCGTGCTTGGTCGAGGCCGACGTGCGCGACGCGACTTCTCCAAAAATCGTCGCGGCGCTCTGCACGCCGCGGACGCCCGCGGACGCCGTGAAGGTCGTGGCGATGGTCGCCGGGTCGCTGTCCTTCTTCCTGCTCGCGCTCTGGCTCACGGCGGCCGCGTGCTCGCGCAAGAGGTACTCGCAGCAGTACTCCCAGGTCGACACCTTCGACGAGGACGGCTACAACCTGGGCGACTTCGAGCTTGGACGGCTGGAAACAAAAGACGAGTACTGCGACGAGGAGGACGACGTCGAGGAGGACGAGGAGCCCCAAGTGAACCCCCTCGTCGTGCCGCCGGGTAAGGGCGATTAGTAGCTTAGTAGTCGTCCTCCCCGACCCCCGGGATGTCGAGCTCGCCGAGATCGGCGCAGATCTCCTCGCCCTCGTCGTCGTCGTCGTCGTCCGCCGGCCGCGCGCCGTTGTCGATGAGGGGCTTGCCCGCTAATAAGAGCGCGCACTGCTCGGCGAACTGGCCCTGCTTGAGATTCCAGCTGGACGTGAAGACTTCTTTCCACACCACTGCGCGGGAATTAGGTGAGTGATGAGTCGCGACCCCCACGCCATCGCCGCGACGCAGGTGAAGGGAGGGACACCGGCTGCGCACAAACACCCGTCTTGTCGAACAGGAACAAAAAGCCGGGAGCAGGCGTCTTGCCGACGGCCGAGAAGGCGGTTTTGACCTTTTTGTCCGTGTCGAAGGCTAAGCTCATGTCAAAGATCAGCTCGTCGATGCTCTGCGTCGGCATCGGCGTGCCGTTCTTTTTCAGCATCGACGCGCACCCGTCCATGTCGGGGTCGCAGGACACGCCGAGCACCTGGAGCTCGGGCAGCGCGCGCATGAGGTAACTGACGTGGACCATCGTGCGGTAGTCGCCCTTGGCGTACTTGCCCCAGAAAAGCACGGCGACAGGTTTGCCCGCGGCCGGCGCCTCGCCCTTGACGAATTGCAACGTGGAGACGTCTGGCAGCTTGAACGAGCCGTCAAGGCCGCGCGCGTCGCTGAACGTGGTCTTGTCCTCCGTCATGCCGGATTTGCTGGCTGTCGTGGCCTTTTCAGGAGAAGTTAAGTCGGGCAACGCTACAGCCTGGAGCTGTGCGTGGTCTACTTGGGAAGCCATGATGTCTAACCGTCTGCTGTTATAACAGTCGTGCAGTGAGCAAGTGAGCTGTGTGCAGCGAGCAAGATAGATAAATGAAAATTAGCGAAGAAAACCCGTGCGTAAAACCCGTGTTATGAAAAGGCTAGTACGCTTACGCTCGAGGAGTAAGACGGCCGGCCGCCGCCCTAGGTTACTTTACGGTTACGCGCGCTAGAGCATGCACGCACGCGATACAGGCTAAGTCAAGCTTGGAAACGTCTAGATATAGGCCTACAAGGCCCCGCGGCGGCGACCCCGCGTGGTCTCAGACGCCTCTGTAACTTCAGTGTAAGGCTCTGTTCTAAACATGGGCCTCACAGAGATACGGCGAGGACGGCGCGGGCACATGTGGCGCTTCGCGGGCGTATCGTTCGGGCTCGAGGCCCGGTTCTGGTGGACGTTCCTGGGAGCGTTGGCGACGGCGTCGATCACGGCGATGGGCGCAATCGCGTTCAAGGTTATCCAGACTCGCATCGAAGACGAGACCTGGCTGACGGGCGAGCTCAAGCGCGGGCTCCCGTACGCCGCTGATTATGGCCGTGACAAATAGTTTACACCCGCACATCGTGGCGTCGTTGATCGCTGCCGGCGCTGATGTCAACGCCACCATCGCCACGATGGATCACACGGCCGGTACATTATCTGGAGAAACAGCACTACATGCGGCGGCGTCCCACGGTGATCGCAAAGGCCATATCCCCTTGCTCCTGGCGGCCAGCGCTTCGGTAGATGCTATGTCTTCTCAGGGCAAGAGGCAAACACCGCTGGAATATGCGATTCACCAACATATTTATCACACCAAGTTTCTTAGGCGCGCCTATCCGCACCTTCTTAGGGCCGGCGCGAGAATACCTCTCCCTCGATACCGTGAAATTCCGTACATTGACAAGGTAGTGGCCGCAGGAGGCTACGTTCGCTACGAACGCGCCCACCGCGCGTCCCTCGCCGCGATATTTGTTCCGAAATTCCCGCAGCTCCCCGAGGAAGTTGTTCCTGTCGTCGTTGGGTTTTTGGGCACACACTGGGTTTTACTAAGTAGATAATGGTAATGTGAGGTATCATTTTACTCGTGACATGTGCGGGTTTTTGCTTGCCCTGTCATGTCAGCTAACAAAAAGCGGTCGCATGCCAGTCAACGCACAGCACTGACTGCGCGACACCGGTATTTTTGTGCACGCGTGTGCACATTATTCAAACATGCAGCTGCTAGCGCTGCTGGCGTTACCGACAGCAATCACTGCATTGCAAGCTCTCAAGGGCGTGACCGTCGCACCGCTCACGGGCGGCGCAGCAGTGGACGTGGGAGCAATACTCGATACGAAGGCCGCCGTGATCTTTGGCACCTATGCTGCTGATTTCAACGCTATCGAGTACGCCCAGAGAGTGCGGCATTATGCCCCGAAACTCAAAGAGCGTGGCGTCGAGTCGCTGCACCTCATCCTGAACGCGGACGAGGCGGCTTCAACGAAATTCGTCGAGCTGCTCGGTATGGACGGCGTCTGCGAGGTCTACTGCGACCCGTCTGGCGCCGCGGGGCGAGCGTTCGGCTGCGGGCGAGGCTGGCTGCCGGACGAAGATAGTCTCTTCGACGGACAGGTCCCGATAAATGCTTACGGCAAGCTGTTCGGCATGCTGCTCGGTTTAGGCGCATGGGCGACATTGCCGGCCGTGATCGGGGGATACCTCGGTAATCCGTTTCAGGGCCAGCCGTGGATTGAGAACGCCATGGTCCAAGGGTCCGCAAAGGGCCGGTGGCCCGGTTCTGGTCTCGTTGTGGATACAGGCCGCGGCACAGGCTACGCGTTTAACGATCTCCCGATCGTTGGGGAGTGGCCGCGGCGCCCGCTGGAGCTCGCCACGCTGCGCCTGCAGAACATGATAGGCGTCTCATTACAAAATTGGGGCGACCTGAAGCCGGCCGACGACCAGTTGGCCGTGCTCACACAGCTCGGAGGCGTGGCCATCGGCGACGGCGACGGCGGCCTCATGTACGAGTGGAAGGACCCGGGAATTTGTGCCGTGTGCAACTTCGAGGACGCCCTCGCGGCGCTCGACGGGCCGAAGGATGTGTAAACAACTAAATTTAAGAACCCGCCGTGCCTAGAAGAGCACGCTTGCGAGCCGCTTCCGCGCCTTGAGCGACTCCTTGCCCGGGCCCATGGCGTCGATGATCGTCACGCACAGCTCCCGCGCCGCGTCCTTCTCCTCGCCGGTCGAAGCCTTGACGGCGCCCAAAGCGGCGTCCAGGGCACCCTCCGCGTCGCCCGAGGCGAACGTTTTCCGCGCCGTCGAGAGCGCGTCGTCGCCGCCGTCGAAGTCGAGCGCTATGGCCAGGCGACTCACAACCGCCTTGAGCGCTTGATCCTTGTCGATGACGCTCTTCCGCCGCTTATCCCGCAACGCGCCCAGGATCTGGTCCGCGGCGTCGGGCTCGGACGGCGTGTTCTCCAACGCACACCGGGCCAGCCCATACAAACACCAGGCCATCTCGCAGGACTCCACCTTGTCCGAATCGTACTCGAGGGGCTCAACGCCGGCGCGCTTCCGCGGCGCCGCCGGGTCCGCGGCCTGGCGAGCTCGGTCTTCCTCGTCCATGGTCCGTAATCGCGAATACTCTCCATTAAAAGCGTCGGCCGCCCCCGAGACATCGCCCTGGTCTAGTAACGCGAACGCTTCGACGCGCGCGCGCGTCGCGTCCTCCGGCAGCTCGCCCTCGTTCGGCGCCAAAGCAGCGAGCTCGGCGACGAACTTGGCGACCTCCGGCTGGGTCTTGGCCCCGATGAAGTGGCCCTGCACCCGACCACCCACAAAACCCATCACCGTCGGGAGCTGCTCGATCTTCAGCTCCGCGGCGAGCTGCTGCTCCGCGTCCACGTCAAGCAATGCGAGCTGGACCTTGCCCTGCGTCTTGGCGATCTCCGCTTGGAGAATGGGTCCCAGGGTCTTGCACGGCTCGCACCAGTCCGCCTGGCAGTCGAGGACGACGGGCGTCGACGCTTGCACGACGCGAGCCACGAAGTTCTCCATGTTCGCGGCGAAGGGCGTCGGGGCCGCCGTCGAGAGGCGTTTGAGCAGCGATGCGGCCGGGCGGCGGAGAGCGAGCATCTTTGTCTGGCGCAGCGATGGCGTCTTTTGTGCTGTTGTGTTGTGCTGCAAGCACGCAAGCAAGCAAGGACGCAGCGATGTTTGCACCGAGTTGTGTAGCCGTGTGCACGGCTTGAATCAGCAAGAAGACAGGCGGACGGACGCACAACGCTATTGGTGACAACTCTTGTCGATCTGGGTGCGGGTTTTAGGGGACGGGTTTCACAGCGCTACCTTTTTCCTTGGAGCGTCCCGACGAGCACTGTCGGCAGCAGAGTAGCTCCAAGGCTGGTCAATATTAGACACCGCGGAGCCCTGCCCCGGAAGGTTCCAGATCGACGCCATCGAGCCGAACCCTACCATTGCCTTCAGCCACTCGTTTATAGCAAGCTGCAGGATGAGACCGGCACGGATCCTATGCCAGAGAACGCGTAGCGGTCGATGCGGCCTCTCGAACCTGCAGACAGCACGCGCCGGTCGCCGCGGCCTCTCGAACCTGCAGACAGCACGCGCCGGGCGCCGCGGCCTCTCGAACCTGCAGACAGCACGCGCCGGGCGCCGTGGCCTCTCGAACCAGCAGAAACCGTACGACGTCGAAGCGATGGCCGACAACGAATTCAAGGACCTCGCCGCGGCCGTGGGCCGGCGGCTCGAGAAGCAGTGTAACCTGTCGGGCAAGGCCATCGCCGCCGAGGCGGACCTGGACCACGACGGCGTCGTCACGGAGGCGGAGCTCAGCGCGTGGTGGCGGCGGCGGGCCTCTACATTACTAGCGGTCTCTGCGAGCCGCGCCACCGCGCCGCCCACCCGGTCGCAGCTGCTAAAGCTCGGCTTAGTGGCGGCTGTTCCGTGTTTTACGTTTGGCTTCCTGGATAACGCTATCATGCTCGTGGCCGGCGAACAGATCGAGGCGCACCTCGGCATCAGCCTCGGCCTCTCGGCGATGGCGTGCGCCGCGATGGGGAATATTGTAGCCGACACGACGGGCCAGGTCTCAGGCGGCACCGTCGAGCGACTATTGCGGCCCGTGCTCCCGGCGGCAAACCTCTCGGCCACGCAGTTGGGGACCAAGAGTGCGTCGCGGGTCCAGGTCCTCGGCGGGGCGCTGGGCATCGCGACGGGATGCATGTTCGGGTCCTTCCCCCTGCTCTTCTACCAGGAGCCCAAGGACGACGACGACTGCGACGCGTGCGACGCGAGCCACGCCGGGGGCCACGCGACGAATTGAATGGTACCCGAATTAACTGAATCGAATAACAATCATTTAAAGACCGAGGCGTCTTATGTTCGGGGATCAAAGAGGGGTTCATTGCGTGCGGGTTCGAAACTGGAGACGGGTTTCATGCTTGTGTCGCGTCGGTCACACATCACACGCATCGTTGTGCTATCTGGCACACGCATCAGTGACACGCATCGTCGCTACTCGTGGCAATAACCGCAACGGCTGCTAGTACCCGGACAGCACGACAGCAATTACCTCGGACAGCACGACGGCCACCCGACAGGCTCACGTTGCATGCGCCGCAAAACACCAGGTGCGGCCGAGAAAGGACTGCAAAAGATGCCCGTGGGCGCCAAGCACCAAGTGCGCTGGCTCGTCCTGCTCTCGCAGCGCCGCGTCGCCATACTTGGCGCCTTAGTCGCGGTCGCGGTCCTCTACACGCTCGCGCAGAAAGGAGACGCCGCGGAGGAGGACAACGACGCGCCGCCGCCGTGCGACGTGTTAACGAACCCGCGGTGGGCGCCGCGCTTATCGACGCTCACCGAGCTGTCCCTGCGGAACTGCGGGCTCAAGGAACTCCCCAGGGCCATCGGCCGGTGCGCGTCATTGAAGAAGCTTGATCTAGGAGGGAACGATCTCGTCGATCTTCCGTCGACATTGGCGACGTGCGCGCAGCTGGAAATTCTGTTCGTGCTCGGGTCGCGGCGCATGACGTGCGTGCCGAAGGTCCTGGCAAAAATGACCTCGCTGACGCGATTAGGTCTGAAGTCCAACGGCCTCACCATTTTGGAGGGCGATGCGTTACCGCCCCACCTGATCCACGCCATTTTCACGGACAACGCTATTGCGACCATCGACGCGAGCGCCTGGCGCAAGTTTGCCTCCATCCGAAAGCTGATGCTGGCCAACAACAAGCTGACATCCTTCGACGGCGGCGCCAGTCCGCGCACAGCCCTCGCTTCCCTAGAGTTAGTGCGGCTCGCGAACAACAATTTACAAACCCTGCCGGACGCCGTCTTGCAGGCGCCGCGCCTGGCCTGGGTGGCGCTCGCGGGGAATTCAAAGCTGGTGGGCTTCGGCCCGCTCACCAGTACCCTGGAGACGACGATGGCGGCCATTGATTTCTCAGACGCCGTCGCCCTTGGTAAGGGCGCCTCGGGGTCTGTCCGCTCGGCATTCTACGAGGGCACGCCCTGCGCCGTCAAGGAGCTGTTGGAGACGTCGTCGGACGGCGCCGCGCGCGACGAGCTCGCCGTGCACGACCGCATTGCTGGAAGGGGCCCGCCCACTTTAATCAAGACGCTGGCCATTATTACGGAGCCGCCGGCGGTCGTCATGGAGCGGCTGCCGCGGACTGTGAGGGACCTGGCCCAGCCACCTACTATAATAGAGGTGACGCGCGACCGCTACGCCGCCGGCGAGCGCTTCTCCATTTCTTTCGCCGTGACGTTGTTGAGGGGCCTCGCCGAGGCCCTCCAATACCTGCACTCCAAGAGTGTAGCCCACGGCGACGTCTACGGCCACAACATGCTGATCCTTGATTCGACCGGCGCGGCTAAGCTGGGCGACTTCGGCGCGTCCTTCTACTATGGCGACCTATCGCCGTCGGCGCACAAGCTGGTCGAGCGCGTCGAGGTCCGCGCGTTTGGCGTGCTGTGCGCCGAGGTCGCGACGCGGGTCGTCGGCGCGGCGGCGATGCAACAGACGCTCGCGGCCATCGCCGACGACTGTCTGAGGACAGACGTCGCGGCGCGGCCGTC
>Ga0302122_10000536_pt1 | contig 23424 bp, 17 predicted proteins | sample CB21_SCM_MG_FD_203115 | JGI IMG/M metagenome (GOLD analysis project Ga0302122, IMG submission 203115) | Marine microbial communities from Western Arctic Ocean, Canada - CB21_SCM | ecosystem: Environmental > Aquatic > Marine > Oceanic | place: Canada: Western Arctic Ocean | collected 2017-09-28
ATTTCAAATATGACAATCAAGCACCAAGACAAAGTTACCCATTGAACCACTTGCCAGAATGCAGCATTGTTGTACCACGTGTTTCAATGTTTTTCACCTCAAACCCTGAGCGCTATGGAGTCAGTTTGGAATTAGGTAAGGATATACGGGTCATCAGGATTGGGATGGTCGAGACGCCGTATGCAAATAATGTGTATTTGGAGGACGAGCAGCAATCTGCTCGTAAAAAAGCACGCTATGAATAATTCTTGGATGCTTTTGTCAAAAAAATGTTAGAATATAAATTTAAAAAAAAAAATGTTTATCATGATTTGTGATATTGTAACTTATTTAGGTATAACTTGAAACCGGAATCGAACCGTAACAATGCGCCACCAGACGCGGTTCTAAAAAAATCAACTTGTTAATGTAAATTCATCTCTTCGGATGCGTTTTATACCAAAAGCAAGTACACTGCCAGCACATTGCCGAAAAACACCATAACGCTGATATCAATGCCCATCGTTCAACTATAAACACCAATTCAAACATGAGTATGGATGTCCATATTATAAAAAAAGGCACACCTGTCAAAGCATCGCCCGAACAACATTGATACAACAATATCGAATAACAAATGATAGAACACATTAATAATGGGCCACCTTGAGACGGTTCCAATTCATCAAAATGATGTCCGGTAACAACTGTATTCATGACAAACAACAACAGCGACAACCACATCCACCTATTTAGATGTCTCTATATAGGACAACTCACAATGCAAGCCGGACTCATTTTTTTAGCTGGAACCACCGGTCAAGTTATTGTCCATTCAACCATCACTCCCATTGTGAAGTCTACAATATCGTTAATTACGTCTCTTAGGTCAGTCGCCGGCACCCCTACATTGCAAGACGTCATTGTAAAACACGATATACCCGCCACCCTTCAAACAATAGAATCTACATGCATGGCACTCAAGTGTGACGAAGAACCATTGAAAACGGCGGCCGGTCATGTTGTTCAAGCTGTACAACACATTCATCAGTTGTTGACAAAAATAGCCGATGTAACGGCGTCGCATCAGGCGGGATACATTTCTAGGTGGCGTGCGCTTTTTATTGATGACGAAATCAGTCAACTAGAGAGCCTTATGATTATTTTACACCAACGTTTCAAACTAATGTGTGATATACATACGGTCACTTCATAAGACCTTTTTTGTGTTGACGCATTAGCTTGGCAAAGGGGCCTTTTTTCGGACGACGTGGTTTCTTTTTTGGAACCGGGCGGTCGATAAGAGTCGTCCACGTACCATCTGAATTTCGTTTCATATCCAAGCACAATGTTTTGCCCCAATATACTTTAAGTCCGTTTAACTCTTGTGGCATTTTTGATTTCAATCAAATTTGATTTGAATCAAATCAAATTTGAACATTGACTTAAACTTTTGATTTCAATCAAATTTGGCGCTGCGCGACATCAAATCAACAACAACCATATATTGACTTATACTTTTGATTTCAATCAAATTTGATTTGAATCAAATCAAATTTGAACATTGACTTAAACTTTTGATTTCAATCAAATTTGAACATTGACTTATACTTTTGATTGAAATCAAATTTGAACATTGACTTAAACTTTTGATTTCAATCAAATTTGAACATTGACTTATACTTTTGATTTCAATCAAATTTGAACATTGACTTAAACTTTTGATTTCAATCAAATTTGAACATTGACTTATACTTTTGATTTCAATCAAATTTGAACATTGACTTAAACTTTTGATTTCAATCAAATTTGAACATTGACTTATACTTTTGATTTCAATCAAATTTGATTTGAATCAAATCAAATTTGAACATTGACTTAAACTTTTGATTTCAATCAAATTTGAACATTGACGACTACTTTTGATTTCAATCAAATTTGATTTGAATCAAATCAAATTTGAACATTGACTTATACTTTTGATTTCAATCAAATTTGATTTGAATCAAATCAAATTTGAACATTGACTTATACTTTTGATTTCAACATGTCATACCTTCAACACCTTCAACAGTCGCGATGGGTGCAGACTTGGTCGGACAAATACGGCGCACACTACACCATTCGGCTTGGAAACTCTGGGAGAAATGGATGCAGCGTAACAGAAGTCTCCAAACAAGAGGAAATTGACATTACCAAATGGTTCGACCAGCACGATATTCAGCGAGACGCCACCGATACCAATATGTGGTGGTTCATGGAGCGATTTAGCTGCAACAAACTGATTGGCACTGGGACTGACACAATGTATAGTGGTGGGTACGAGTTTAGAATGGGCAAAGATGCGTACAACGCGTTGTTTAAACGTGTATAAAGGCTTTATTTTTGGCCGCGAAGCTAAACGTTTTGTGTGTTGTCCACTATTTATTTTAATATAGATTAAGGTCATCCCATCTTCTCTCTTGTTTGATTCGAATCAACAACAACACTGAATATAGTTCAAATTTGATTTGAATCAAATCAAATTTGATTTGAATTAACATCAAACCAACATGTCCAAAGCACACTTCCAATGTCAAAACTTCTGCGGCGACCACCCCATCAAGATTGGGGAAATTGATTTCAAGGTGGCTGTGTCGCCCGTCGCGACGGGATTCGTTGGCACCCACTTTTGGAACCATGTGCGCGCTCAGGAAGGAAAAATAAAAACGGCAGCCATTTACTGTCACGACGTCACGGAATGTACATTTGTCATACTTACTGCACGAGTCCCTGGTGAATATCCTCTCACATGGTCGTTTCACGCACCACCGGGGTCTTTGCCGGGTTCCACTGCAATGGACACCGTATCCGCTTCTATTCACAGCTTTTACCAGCGAGTAGCTGAAGAATCCGGACGTCTTCAGTACAAAGCAGACTTTGACTTACTTGTAGTTGGCACAGAAGCGTCTTCCATCAACGTTGGCAAGATAGTGGCCGAACTTTCAAAATCGACCGGCGTTAAATCCGTGCGTCCATTGGTGCACACGGTGACGGAATACAAGTGGTTTGCCATGGGCGGCTTTCATTTAACCACCTCCGACAAGCCTGAAGAGCACACGTGCTACGACATGTACTTTTTTCCCACACAATCGGTACAAGATAAGAAACTCATTATTACTAAGGGCAAAGGTAAAAATAAAGGAATTGTACATAATATTTTACTGTAAATAAAAAATAAATGATTTTAATCTCGTGTGTATATTTAAATTATGTGAAAATTTCAAATCAAAACATTGGTTCAAATCAAAACATTGGTTCAAATCAAAACATTGGTTCAAATTAAAACATTGGTTCAAATTAAATAATGCCGCACATTCGCCCCCTCGAGTCTTTGGCTGTCCAAGGTTGCGTCGTGCCTGCAGGTCAAACCATCCTACTAAAACCCGTGAAAAAATCAAAAAATATCCGGGATGGTTTCCTGCGTGTGCACAACGTGTCCCAAGAGCCTCAAACCATTTTGCCGTCGAAAACCGCCCAAAAACAATGGCCAGATTTTCACCCAGAAATTATGGGAGATGGCTGTCATGCCTCGATGCCAATGGCTTGGAATAACCCGACCCTACGCTTCGAAATTATCTCTATGAACAATTCTTTGCTCCCCGACGGAACAAGGGTGCTTCTAGAAGCTGAAAAATTTGTTCAACCGGGTTCTACGTGGACGATGCAAGAAATTATTTGTGCGGTCAAAGAGTTGCCTGGAAGTCGTCCACCTGGGCCTACAAACCCCAACAACTATATGGGATATGACCGCACCAACTGGCAGCTCTTCGACCAAGACGTACAAGAGGGCGTTCTACACGGTGTTGACGGTATCGTCATGGACGAAACACTCGTTTCCGAAGGCACAACGACCGTCAATGAGATGGCGTATGTTGTCCAGACACTCGACAAAACATTGGCTTTTGTCGTTGGAAAATCAGACGGTGCTTCCTATGAACACCAATCCGACGCGTTGGGTCTATTCCTCGACTCTATCGGTACTGCTGGATGCATCTCTCTCATCCAGAAGGCAATACGTCGTCGTCCGGCAACGATGAAGCATCCTGAGTCCGGAGAAGAGTTCAAAACGCCCGAAATCGTGGCGCGCATTACGCGCCGCATGTGTTGTGGACGTGAAACCGGCTTTTTTTTGCCACTCATCGGCAAATTTGTCACGCCACTGCAACACTTTCTCAAGCGTCTGTTCATCATTGCTGCCGAGGATTCGTTCTACTGTCCACGACAAATGTTTTTTGTGTCGATGAAAGCACTCTTGGCGTGTGAGCTGCCTCATTGGCGTCCATCGAGTACACTAGTGGACAAGTTTGTTTCAGTGGCACTGGCACTACTAGACAGCTCACAAACGTCCGAGTACGATACGTCTGTGTCACTGTCTCTTCCGAGCGACTTTGTGACGGCCGCGCCTGCCCGAGTACAGTCCGCTCTGGGAGGAATGGGTGGAGACCAAAAGATGTTGCGCTGGCTTGCAAAGAAACCGCACAACACGGTGGGTACAGTGGGCCAGCCATTGAACGGCTGCGATCCTTTGGATATCTATTGCGACCAACATCAAGAAGGCAGACTCGTCTGCTTTTTAGAGGCACCCGTTACGACAAAACAGCCCAACGTGTTTCAAAAAGCAGAGGAGGCCGCTTTCTTTGCAGTTTCCGGTCACAACACGCGTAGAGCACCTCGTCAAACTGAACGAACGCACGAACAGCAAATGGTGTTTGATGGTCTTCGTGCCAGTTCCAAGTTATTGCGTGGTAAACTGCCGGAACGCTTGTCGACAACGAGTGAAACAAAGGATTGGTCTGTGTCTGAAGGTGCATTGGCTGGCATGGTAGGTGCTATTGAAGTATGCCTAGCTGGCGCACGTTACTTTGTGACCGTGTCCACGCATGATTTGGACGCCTTTGTGGTTATTCCCAAGCCGTCCAGAGACAATAAAAAACACATGTCGGATATCACTCCGGCGGACAGAGATAAAATTATTACTATTGCGCGTCGTCAATTACGTAAAGGCGTCACTGCGAGCAATGTACCCGACGCGTCGTTCAAAGGCGCTACTATTCGTTTGATGGATAATCAATGGCTTGTTCGTGGTGTTCCTTGGTTAGAGGCACGTCATTTGTCAACTATGTTGACCAAGACCGTCGACTGGTCTAAGTTAACGGCGCCGCACGAAGGTCATTGGGCATGGACTCCAACCTTTGGCGTCGGCCAGTCCTTTCGTCCAGAGGTTATACAGTGGTGCATCGGACGCATGGCGGGCTACGGAACCATCGTGGGTATTCCCAAGATAAACAGAATGGGTGCAGGCACGGACGAGGCGCTGACAGGTCTCGAAGCCGAAGGATACCAGTTTATGCACCACTTGTCTGAGCATTATCCGGATGCCCTTTGGCCGGCGCGCTCCTTCACGTTTAAGACCAGATGCATGGCCTTACGCAAAGAAATATGTGCTCGATTGACTGCCATGTCTCCAAACACGTGTCAATGGCCTCAGTGGATGTCTCATTTGTCGCTCAGACCACCACAACAACTGGCGTTCAATGATATGCGGCTTGCACATGAGCAAGGCCTTGCCTCCTTTCTGTGGATGTTGGTTGGCCAAGGCAAAACACTCACTGTTCTGAGTTTTTTGGAGGCGACGCGTACCTGTAAGCACATCGTCTGGTCTATGCCCAAGTCTGCCGTCGGTTCGGTGGCCGAAATCATTCACGAAGTAGGTTGGAAGCCCATGCTGTTGTTTCCGTCCAAGGGACTTCAAAACAAATATCAAAAGGAAGCTGTTGCCAAGCAGCTCGAAAATCCGGCCTATCGTAGTTGGCCGTCAACGACGAACACACAGCTGACCAACAAGGTCACTATTGTGGAGCACGACCATCTCCGCAAGCTGGCCGACCCGTTGGCAGCACAAATGGGTGATACCGCTTTCATTTTCGACGAAGTGCACAAAGCCATGCAGTCTGGCACGCAGAGAACGGCGGCCGCCCTTCGATTGGCTCGATTGGCCAAACAATTGGTGGCGTTGACGGGGACGCCCATTGTCGACAAGTCTGGCTACGGTCTCATGGAATGGCTGCGTCTTTGTGTTCCGTTTCCGGTCACTGCCAGTAATTTCTGGACAGCGGCCAACTCGATGGTGTCCCAACTCAATTCTGGCGACGTTCGCGTTACCGATGAAGTGGTTGATGTGCCACAAACGCCCGAAGATACACTCGTTTTCAAGGAAAACTTTCCCACCAGAGCTCCCTGGTACGGAAAAACGGAAGTTCCAACAAGAGAGCAATGGTTGCACATGCGCACGAAAACCAACGATATTTGCGACTCTAAGATTATCGAAATGACTGCCCACATGGTGGCGCAACACCCGACAAATTGGCGCGAAGACCATGCACAAGCGTTGCAAGGGAATTCGAAGAGTCAGAGACCACTGATTGTGGCCCAAGACCAGAGCCATGCGTTACGCTTGGTTGACCGTCTATTGTCACACGTGTCACCGACGGACATATTATTGGTCGGTGGTTCACGACCTGCGAAACTTGCGGCCACAGTGACACATCACAAAACGATTCACTTGACGGAGCAGAACGTTATGGATGGTCACGTGCCACCGTTCAAGGTGGTGGTCGCTGCCTTACGCAACTGTGAAGGGTATTCGTTGACGTGGATGACATGTCTCATTACCGGGTCTTATCCATCCAATCAGGCTTCTCGCACTCAAATGCGCGGCCGTATTAATCGTCTGGACGCCCAACGCTTGGATAAAAAATACTGGACGGTACTCGCTGGCGTGACGACGATTACGCATCGCTATCAGGAAGCCGTCAAGCTCATGGAAGACGCCCTTCGAGCTGCGCCGGCTAGAAAAAAAAAGAAACCTTAGGAATATGATTAAACAAATAAACAGTATATTAAGAAGTTTATTCTATCTAAAATGTCTACCTTTTCTACTTTTGTATTGCCAAAATTTGATAGTGCCGAACCCGGAGAATCGAAAGAATCCATTGATTCCCTTATGCGTACAGCTTATACAAGTTGGAGTCAGAAATGTCGCGTCAATAATATTCCAACGACACCTGCCTACGATGTCGTTGGTCTTTTGGCTGTCCTACACCCCGAAAAATTTAATAATTTAGATGGTGTCATGACACTTAAAGAAGAATTCCGTGGAGCCGGTGGGTTTAAAAAAGAAGACTATCCCTTGAATAAAGAAAACATTAATCTTATCGTGTTGACCGATTTTGGAGAAGAATGCGACGACGAAGTGACCAGTTTGCTAGTTCCCGAATCGGCCAAACTGGTCTTTACAGATGAAGACCATTTCGACAAAAATGTTGCGAAATACCGCGAATTCGGCGGCAAATGCACAGTACATCATGTCTCCGAATTGGCCGACTTGTTTGAAGAAGACAACAATGTCATCTTACAAATAGGGCCTGTGCATGAAGACCCACACGGTGTAATCGAGGTGTCCACTCAAAAGTACGACTGGTATTTGGTCGGTACAATCGGAGGAACGTTAAATAGTCAAGGAGATGCCCGGAAAAATGCCGAACATCTCAGAGATTCGGCAGAGTCGGCATATATCGTCGACACTGACCGTGGCAAGGGGGCGTTCCCATTTACGTATAACCAGTTAACCGCTGCGTTAGAAGGCCGCATTACGGACGAGCAGCTCGAAAAAATTGCGGAGCATGTTATTAAAATCGGCTGGCGCAATACCGTTGGACGTGCCAATCCATTTGTCGGGAAGTTTATTTCACATTTGGTCGTAAAAAATGTAGGAGCAAACTATAAGACAGTAGACACTGTACTACGTGCTTGTCTTAGTCCCGAAGAAATTGCGAAAGAACCATGGGCAACCGCGACCGCCAGCAAGTTGGCCGAAAACTATCTCGAACGATTGCAAACGACAGCACCGGACTTGTTAGACACGAACTACGACGAATTAGACGATGGTACATTTAAATTAAAAGGCTCTCCAGAAGATATAACTACAGATGGAGTACAATTCAGAGTTCCACATACAAATGTTAAGCCGCAGGATTTTCGTTTGCTGGTAGACAAAGAAGGAAACACAAACTCGGTGGCCGGTGTAAAAGCATACCAGATTGTTGAAGGCTACACGTTTATTTTGGTCGTACTCAACTATTTATTCGGTGTTCCGATTGAATTTTTTGAATCGGGACAGCCCGGCAAATGGCAACCCCAGTGGGAAAATCCCGGATGGGTGCCAGAACATCCGTTTGTAAAAACTATATAAATAAAAATTAAAAGTATTCTTGCTGGACAACACTTGCTCAATGTTGTCGGTCTCCCGTCATATCGTCACTGCGAAGCCGTTTATCCCGAAGAACCCAAAGTGAACAAATTACTCTGATAAATACACACGATAACAATGATTTAAAATTATTTAAAGAATAGTACAATTGCACGGGTCTTTACGTGCACGGGTCTTTACGTCTATGTTGTTCTGCAAATTCTGGGTCTGCAACTGGTGCGGGTTCGAAATCTAACGAGGTTTCGACTTTTTCCTGTTCCACCGTATTTTGTTGTATTTTCGCGCATTGGTGCTTTGACAAATTCTACTGCCAAATCGCCTCCTTTCTCTCCATATTCTGGACGGTCGATAAGTATCTTCAATATCCACTCTGGCTGTTTCTAACACTATTAGCAATTTTTTCCGTAGTGTAGACATTATAACGCCAATTACAAATTGACGCTTCGCTCTTTTTAAACTTCAAATATAAACCCATTGACGAGATTGGTATCCGTGTCTCTCTTAACGCCTTGCACGGTGACGAGGCCTGTATCAAAGCCAGAATGGTCTTGCAAAGCTGATACGACCGCTTGTGTACCGTAAAAAGGATGCTTGGCAACTTCGTCGTCCTCAATGCCGTGGGCCAGCGTAATGCATGGAACATCTTCAATGTACATGTCTTGAAAGCCTGGTTCCAGCAGAAAACTGTACACCGCGGAGCACGGATATTCTCCTGCTTCACCGAGGTCATTTGGGAATGTCCAGCGACCGTTAACCATCACAGGATGCCAGGTGGTGACCAGTAGTGTTCCGTATTTGACCAGTGTCGCGGTTTCACAAGGCGTTTTGACGACGCAGACGACTCTGGCCTGACCAGTTCTGGTCTGAACGATATCGTCCTTTTGAATGTCTTGGCATGTTTTGCGGGAACTGTCGGCCATCTTGACACGACAGGGGCCAGCAAAACATGGGCCTGACCTGCAATTGTAATGCGCCATGCTTTCTGGCGCGCCTCGAGCGGTGGTTCCACTTGAACGAGCTCTCGACACCACAGCTTCGCGATGCGTGGGTGTGGGTGCGGGCAATGCGTTAAACGCCGTGTCGAGTGAATCGCGCATTTTTTGAAACGTTTCACCACCGTACTGTTGGATGCCTTTGTCGAGAAAGTTGTTGCAGGTCTGTGTCCAATGTGCGAGGGCCAGAGAAGGCAAATAGTGACGTCCCCAGCGACGATAATTCTCTGGTTCAATGGCTTCGCGCACTTGACCGTTCAAATCTTCCTGCAACTTGGGGTCAGTAACAGCGTCCACGAGTCCGTTCAAGTAGCCGCGCGCGCGCTCATAGTCCATGTTGGCGAGTTTCAAGCATTCTTGAATGCCTATGGCGACCGTCTGTCGGTCGGCGGCGCCAGGTCTTTCCACAAGAGCGGTAACCTCTGTGTCCAACATAGTGACTACAATGGGCTTGTCACATTCAATGAAAATATCACGTGACTGACCTTTGGTGATACGTCCAATGGGGATAAAATATCCCCACGACGTTTTTTCAGCGTCTGGAAGGTCTATAGTGCCCTCCGTTTCAATCGCGAGTCTCAAATGTTTGTTTGTGGACGTACACAGATTGGCCATGGCGTGCACAAAGATACTGCCCACGAGTCCAATGTCCGGAATGAATGAGTACGAACCTTGGGTGGCACGTGCCAGCTGAGTCAATAGGGCCGTGTCAAGGTTGTACCCAAAGCCGAACGTGTTGACGACGATGTCGTCGCGGCCGTCCAGTGCCTTTTTGAGCTCATAAACTTCGCCACGAGGCGGGCTGCGATTGGGCTGACCGTCGGTCAATAGACAGACAGTACCGCCTCTGGGCAATTGTTCGAGCCCAAGACGGAGACCGTCCCAAATATTGGTGCTGTTTTCGGCGTCGATACCGGCCAATTTAATCTTGATGCACGCTTTGCCTCCGGCATCCATGCGGCGCGAAGACATGAGAACGCGCGCGTCCGTCGAATACACGACCAGAGAAGCCTTGTCTTGTGGACGAAAGCCTTCGAGACAAGTGAGAATGGCATGTTTGACAACATCCAGAATACTGAATCCGTCGGATTCTCCAGAAGAAACTTCGGTCGCCATGGAACCGGAAATGTCAATAACGAACGCGACATCGAGAGGCGCTGCTTCACCATCTGGCGTGCTGATAGTGACTTGCGTCATCCCGGCATGCGAACGCGTCGTCACCGTGACCGGTTCGTCGTTACTGGTCACCTCTTCAGTCTTTGAAGAAGAAAGTTCTTCGATCACATTTTTGAGAGTATAGTCGGTGACAAGTTGGTCGATGCTCATGGGTTGGCGCGTGATTGGAGACTTGCCATTGCGGCGAATGGCTTCTTCAATGGCGGCGCGTTCATACGTGTGACCGTCGGGCGCTTTCGCAGGGTCTACCATGATATCATGGGTGATGGGACATTGAAGTGCTTGTAAAGTGATGGCGGACATGTTTGTTTTGTTTTAGTTATTACTATTTTAAATTAAATATATGAACAACTTATTTGATTTAAATATTTGATTTAAATCTTATAGCTCACTGTTATTGTTCGAACCACCATTGATTGTATACATATAACTCGTTCTTTTCCCCAATAACCTTTGCTACACCGTCTTCAAAGGATTTTGTTTCTCCCGTGTATTTGTTCAAGTAATACCCCCTTGGATATTCTGTCTTCTTACGAGGGTCTTCGTATACGAAACGCCACTGTTCCCGGGGTGGTGGTAATTGGGGGTCTTGCGAATTCATTTTGTGACCAAATTTAAACAATATAATTTCTTTACATCATATGTTCAACATTATCAGTGATATTAAAGCAACCTTGAAGCCATTATTTTTGTCCTACAAAAAGATGAAAGTAGATGTAATTTTTTAACAAATGTCACCAGACTGTGCGCACAATTTAGCGATTATGCTTTCCAACTGAAGTATAATTTCACTCAGTACTACCAATCTCTCTGTTACCCCATCGTTGTCTGTTACCCCATCGTAGATTTTGACCACTATATGGTCGAACGTGGCATTGCCAGTAACACTCAAGTTACCTTGAATCTTGATTATGTCCGCCGATGTACTTCCCAAAACCACAGGCCCATTTACGGTTAATTCGTTCGTAGTAATCCCCCCTGTCGCGGCAATACTGACCCCGTTGATAGACATTTCGTCCATATTGACCCAATATTGTGTGTTGCCGTCCGATTCAATACATTTAAAGGAATCTTGCGTATTGCCGAGGCGCGCGACTGCTGCGAGTTTATACTGTTCTGCGAGTTTATACTGTTCCGCGGAGACCATGACGACCAATAACGATGTAATTAGAGACAACATTCTTTTATTCGTGTCTGCACCTTTATATACAAATATCCTCTGTTGCCGTGTTTTTTAGTGGTCAACGGTCACCATCAAAGATGCGATGGAGTGTGAATTTCGAAAGAGTAAAAAAATATAGTATATATGTATCATTATAATTATTATAATTTATGGGAGCAGAACAAAGTACATCTTCTTCAGAACAATTCAAGTATGATGCTAATCGTCTCAATTTTGAAAAAACCATTCAGGGTCGTGGTAAATGGTATACGAAATTAAAAAATTGGACGCCCGAAGACTTGTCCAAAGTAGACGTGAAATATTTGCGAGATTTTCGGAAGCAGTTGGGAAAACGATTTCCTGACGCTCTCCGTGGATTTGTCGCAATCTTGGAAGAACAAATCAAACTAAAACAAGAGTCCGAAGAGTCGAACGAGTCGAAAGTGTCGAAAGAGTCTGAAGAGCGTAGTGTCAATCCAGAATTAATAAATGAATGGAATTTGACTTCCGACAATACAGTCTGGTTACAACTATCAGCGTACATTCCACAGATCCAAGAAGTCCACTGTCGCTATTTCAAAGTCGGTCTCAAAAAAAGAGGTTTGCCGTGCATATCCATCACGATAAACGACAAAGTTCATAACATGCCTACCTGTTTTTTACGCCTATTTTTGGAAACAAAAATAGGCCGCGTGCCCATTAACTCTGAGTTGTTGAAAATGCAGATGCAGCCACCGAAAATGCAAAATAATTTGGGCGAATTTCTCAGCGTGTGGTCGCATGATATTTTGGAAAAAACATACAGAAAATTAAATATACCGTGTCAACAAGGATGTTGGGATAATATGCCGGAAACGTTTCAAAAAATGGTCTCTGAAATGAAATCAATGGTCAACTATTTCCAGACACTGTCGGGTATTGGACCGGCAAACGGCTGGTATTTCCCCGCAAGAGACCAAGTAACACCGTTGGAGTACATCAACATGTTCGCGTGCATGGAGAACAACCCAGCACCATGGAAAGTAACGTTTCCCATTACATTACCCCCTGTGTCATTCACCAATCTCAGACCTTCGAATTATTTCTTTGGGTCTACATCCACGTTTAAATTCAATCAGTCCGAAAAATGGTTACAAGAAACCAAAGAATATCGAGAGTGGCTTACGAATACGTGCACCGATTGTTCTCATTGCACGGCAAAAGTAAATCACGTTATTGATTTCATCAAAGTCAGCGGTAGAAAATGTCCTGATTTTAAGGCTGACGTACAGGTGCGTTTCATGGAAAAAAGTGAAATAAAGACGGGCATACTTTTGCGCGAAGAATATGATAAAGTCCACATTCTGTCCGATGGACAAGTCATGGTGAAGCAGCGAAAATTTATCGTGTCGATTCGTCAACCGCGCGTGGCGCAAGAATATGTTGGATGTTTCTTTGCGAAATTTGGCGACAAATGGCAGAATTTAAATGGTGCAGAAGAAGGATGGATGACGTTGGGCGCGGTAAGCGGTGGGGATGATGTGGCAAAACCATCCATGTCCAAATTAAACCCATGTTGGACGTTTGACGACTATCAACAAAATGTCGTGGACAGGTTTTCCCAACAAAAAAGTCTCTTGGTCAATCATTATATGGGTACCGGCAAAACGCTGACGGCGATTGCTTCTATCGTATATATGCGCAAATACCGGTCGCCAGCAATTCGCACGGCTATTATCGTTATGCCAAATTCTATCAAAAGCGATTGGAAATCAGAGCTCACCAATTTCGGCGTGTGGTCGCCGGACAACAGTTACAGCTCAGGTGATTTTTATGTCCGTGACATACCAGGTGGACTTAAATTTTATTTATGGACGTACGAAGAGGCCATTGAACGCATGCACACGAAGGCAGACATCATGGACAGTTCAGTGATCATATTTGACGAAGCACACCGTCTGAACGAATACAAAAACGCCGCCCTTAAAAGAATTAACATGGAACGTTCGGCTTTAGAAACACGCCAAACAAATGCACAACACATATATAACTACACCAGAATGCTGGCTATTGCAGAAAGGGCCCAATACATGATTATGTTGACAGGAACGCCCCTATCCAAATCTGTCACCGACATCCTGCCACTGTTTAACATGTTGAGTCAGGTACAAACGCGCACCAATGTCTTTCCCACTGATACACAAACATTTCGCAATGAATATATGTATCTGGATGAAAAAAAAGCTACGGTCACCAGATACATTCGAACTCATTATAAACCCATGTTTGGATTTTTTCTTACTCTAGGTCAAAAAACAGCCCTGGCCGGGGGGATTATAGCGCTCGCCGCTGCCGCTGGTATTTTGCCGTTTGCCGGCGCAACCGCTACCTTAGCTTTGCCCGTGATAGGTGCCAAAACAATCGCGACGACGGCCATTTGGACGGGCATTGTGGGGCAGGTACTTTCTACTCTTAAAGGTCAGGAAAAACTGCTCAATATGACTCGTCCACGTGACGAACTTGTTCTTTTCAGAATCAATGCCAAACAAATCAAACCTATCATACAGCAATTCATTGATTATTTCGATAATGAAGATTTTGAATCGTCCGCCAGAGAGTATCCTTACAAAGTGTTTCGATATGAAAAAGTACATTTTTCGGCGTATCAACTGATATTATATTCAGCTATACGTCTTAAAGTTGCAGGCTTGGCACAACAACGTCTGTCAGATTTATTAGACTATCGAACACTAAGTGCGGATGAAGGTGATGACCTGCTTCGCAATAAAGACCGTAGTGGTAAATACGAAATACCGGCATTCTTTTCAACACAGCTTCCAGTAACCAAACAACGATTTATTCTCGACAAAGTTGCTGAGAAATTCTACGCTACTTACCGAGTAGTGGTAGGTGTCGCGCGTATAATAGAGTTACCTGATGGATGGGAAATACACCATCAAGATACTACTGGGACATTATACACATACAATGGAGCTGGTTATTTCCATAGTCATTCTTCCGAAGAGACACCATGGGAAGGTGAAGGCCCCACTGTGAAGGGCTGGTCTATTTTCGGCCAGTCGGAATACATTCACGAAACACTCCGTTACCAGGTTGAACGATATCAAGACAAATATCTGCACGATGTCGAATCAGAGGAAGATGGATATTGGGTCAACACGGATGAGTCTATCACACGATGTAAAGCTTCTAAAAAAGACGACATTGATAACAAAAAGCGTCTCATCGAATTGGAAAATGGTCGCACATTCCAAGTATCAAAATTTTCAAAACGTTGGTTCCCACTCAATTATGTGGAAGTAACATTTCGTCCAGACGCCCGTAAAATGGTTGTCGGGCCGTTTTACGAAGGAAATAAACTTGCGTATGGTTATAAAGAATATCCCACTGCTTCAGAGGCAAAAAAAGCACATAAAACATTTTTAAAGGTTGGACGCCCAGATAGGCTTTCACTTTTCCGTGCGGACGAAGAGAGGAAGGACGATGAAAAACAGGGCGAAAGAAAAGAGTCTGAGCATATTGAATTCACTGACCGGTTTGTTCAAAATCATCCTAAAATGATTCCCATGGTGTCTTTCGACGAACATATTCTTTTAAACTATATGTCTGCGGGCGCTACGCGACACCAACCGATGACTCTCGACGAACCCAAACTGCGCGTGACCATAAGAACTCATGTCACGTCGGGCACCGTCACACCACGTGCATCATCGCACGGTACGGCGACGCCGTCAACAGCGCCGAGTAGTCCGGGCGGTGGGCGTCGTCATTTGAGAGTGTCATCAAAAACACGTAAACCAAAAACCATATTTGAACGTTATCCGGACATACCTATTATAAAATCGGGTAACAACGTCTATTGTTATTCACCAGGGCACGCCGCGGTTGTTTTCGCGGACTATGAAGAATTCGAAGGTGTCCCCATCAAATGGTTGGGTTCTAGCCCGACAGTAGATGATATTGAAATTCGAAGCAGGATGAATGACATCGTCGCCACGAATTTGAGAAGTCATTTAACCAACGAAAAGTTGTTGAGGATAGGTAACTTGTCGTCCGACGAATGGTCTCCAAAGTGGGAAACAATGTGGAACAAATACTTGAACCATCCCAAGAACACGCGAACGGCTGATATTGTGTATTATAAAGATGGCGATGACCAACCCCTTAAAATACCCGCGAAATGTCAAACGGACAAGTTGCCGAGGTCAATCGTCTATTCACAATTCTCTGAGGGACGCGGTGGTGTACTCGATTTCTGCAGGTTTTTAATGGCAAAGGGCGCCAAACAATGTATCATATATAACTCAGAAGTGACATGGCAAAAATTGGTCGGACAAACTATTGTGGAATGTCAAAAACCAATGGACGAGGAGTTTAAGTTTTGTTTGATAGATAAACAATTACCAGAATCTGATTTTGAATTTGATGTGGGTCAAAAAGTTCGTTATATGGGCAAAATTTACATCGTTCATTCGTTCGTGGAAAGCAACATGGAAACCTTCGCATATACTCTGCGACGAAATACAACAGAGTTCCAGCGCGACATTCCTCGTGAGCGCATTCGCCCACTCCTCTTTGGAAATCGAGGGTTCGAAAACACGTTACTCAAAAACATGTTTAATGACAATAAGCTCAACTGTGTATTGTTACATTATTCCATTACAGAAGGAAAGTCGTTCAAAACCGTGAATCAAATACATATCATGGAACCCATGATAAATCCAGCCCAACTTGACCAAGTCATTGCCCGTGCTGTACGAAAAAAGTCGCATCTAACATTGCCTGCCGAAAAACGTTTTGTCGAAGTCGTCCAATGGGGCGCTGTCGTCAAACATGATTCCATGAAACAAGTGGGTGAACAAGACATGTCCGGAATCGTCAACGAAGCAGTCGAAGATGTAAAAAAGGAGGGTTTAAAGAAAGCCGTCATTGGGGTTGTAAATAAAACGGTCAAGCCCGGTCTATATGCGCTTGTACTGGACATTGGAGATTACGGCGTAGGATGGGTCGACAGAGTACCCGGGTGGATTTACGATTACACTGGCAAGAAAGTTCCTGGACACGGCCCCGATTCATCGCCTGAAAAGCGCGGCATACGTCAACAACTTAAGAATGTCATGGACAGTTTGGAGGATAGAATGAACCAAAATCGAATCGATTTCCAAAAAAATCCAGGAATGCGAGAGGCCCTCGTAGAAATGCAATTGTTATGGGAACAAGCCGTACCCGATTTGCGCGTTTTTTCCGGTGCATTCATCACGGAAAACAGTGAACAGTTTATTGCGAAGACGCCCGACGACCTCGTGTTTGACGAGTGCGCGCGCAGAAAGGACGAGATGACCCAATTAAAAGAGATTGCCAAGTCAACTTACAATAGAGATATATTAAAAAAGGCAGGTATACAAGAAGTGTCGGCAGAAGTGTTGGCGTTACGTAGAGACCAGCCACGTGTAGATAATAAAATTACCGTCAATTAAATGTTTTTTGATGTGAATATTGTTTGTATCCTGTGGGCACCAATGCTTCTATGGCCGCTGTTCCAATCGTCCGCCATTTCTTATAAAAGATATCTTGTCCATAAAAGTCCGACCCATATCCGAACTCCTTTTCACCCGTAAATTCGTTGACAAATGTTTGAAACAATACGCGCGAATCATCTGACCATTCATAGCTTTGGGCCTCAAATACTTCGTTTCGCCTTGAAAGGCGCCATCTACATTGTAAAACACCGTTGTAAAGCACCCGCAAAAACATGTCGTTGTCTATTTCCACTGTAACATCGGTCAAGGGAGGCGCCGCTCCACTGGTTGCTGTTTTGCGAGGGTGCGCCAGCACAATTTGTGAGGGCAATACATCGTCGATTTGACACATAAAATACGGGACGCTCCGCTGATTGTTAGTCTGTTCTTCTTTTGCAGCGTGACGCACGCTGGGTTTTATTTTATATATTTTGTGCATGGTAGACGGTGAGGGCGCTCTCTGTTTGGCGGTAATGTCTAAGTCGCTATCACTACCACCACCATCCCAATCGTCGTCTGTATTGGACATTTGATACAATAAGATGGTACATATATAGTAATAAAAGGTTCCTGGTAGAATTCGGATCTAAGTTTGAGGACTAATCTTAAACAACAATGGATTATTCCGTGTACAAGTTGTTGTCCATTGATTCTAAAAGTTCACCGATGGATATTTTGAATCAATGTAAAAAATATTTGTCCATGTGGGATTTGTCAACCGTTGAGAAAAAGTTGCGTCGTTCCATGTCGCGCGAAGAAGCGACGGTATGTGCACAGCAAGTGTTCGGGGAAGGTCAACAATATATCAAGTCTATTGCTGCCATGCTTTTAGACCCGTCCGCCCGCCAATGTTATGACGCATGGTTGGACGTTCAAGTCGCGCCCACGTCGGAAAAGATATCTCTGACACGGGCGCGTTTGGCGTGGTTTAATGGTCAGGCCACAGGGTTTACATTTTCAGACACGATGATAGCGGATTTAGCATCGCCCGAACAAGTTTGTATCAAACGCTCTACAAAAAGAAAATTTTCGACGAAACCCATTTGTCGTGGATGTGCTGAACCTTTTAATTTTCAAGACCCATATCTGGTGTTGCATTGTCATTGCACAACTAGAGTGGGCCACGTGAAATGTATGCAAGAATTCGCCACAGAAATAAAGAACAAATGCCCAGTATGCAGACAACGGTTACTACATCGACATAAAGTTTCCAAATACTTGTTTTGGAACGTTAAAAAAAAATTTAAATTCATCTCTTAATCGTTTGAATACATTTCTTATAAACAACATGTACTTTTCCCTCCTTGTCCCGTACGGAATAGGAATTATGCTGTCGACCAATACAGGTACCTTCAATTCTGCATTCAAAGGTGTAGAAACCACCTATATTGGCCAACGTGTCGCCGACCGCGGAAGAGTAACTGTTCAGAGTAATCACAGCGCCATCAGCAATACCAAAATCTTGTAGAGACCCTTCCGCTTGAAAATCAAGTTCATTATCGTAATCGTCGACGATGCCAGAGGAATCCATTTGTAAGTAAAAATCAGAACCTTTTGAAATCCACTGCATCTGCAACAGTTCTTTGATAAGACCTTCTGCAGAAGAACAGCGTATGACTGCTTGTTCGTCGGATTTTTTAACAATGACGGTGCTTTCTGTATTTATTCGCTCACGAACGACAGTAGTCAGGTGTTTTAGAGTTTTTTCTGACGGCGGCACGCGCGTTGTTTTCCAGTTCTTGTACCACCCTAGGACTTCTTTATCTCTGGTTGTTCGAAGATTCCTCATTAAAGTTGGTCTCAGGATATTGCATATTTCCATGATAAGTTTATCGGGCGTCGGCGGAGATTGTGACCAAGAGCCGTGTAACAGCGAATACTCAACAAACGGGGAACCACCAACCGCCAATAGAGCGACTACTGGTCTCGTGTCGTCCGAATCTAAGGAACAAAAAACACGACCGTCGCGAATTTTTAGTAATACTTGTTTATCAATCAAACGAGTAGCGATGCTCTTTAATGAGTCTAAGCATTTGTATGTTTGTTGTTTGTATTTTATTACCACGTAATGTCCCGGCAAAGCGACGATGTAACCAACAAACGTCGGGTTTTTTTCGACTATTGGTACAAAGTAATCGGACGGTATTTTATCAATATCTATTCTTTGTGCCCATTTGCCTTTATTTTCAAGTATGGATTGCAGTACTTCAATTGAATAGTCTCCAAAATTTGGGTCATATTTGGGGTCGACTTTATCGGCGAATTTGGCCTCTTCTTGTTCCAAAAATTTGGCTTGGGTGTCCATTTCTTCACGCGTTACAATATGGGCACCATACATATTTTGCAGGCAGCGCATTCCACACGTCAAATCGTGTCCTTGTTTAATCACGGAATCTTCGTTTTTACGAACAGGAAATGTTTGATAGGGCTCGGCTTCTTCGTCGGATTCCGACTCGGACGAAACTTGGACTGTTGTGTGCGTGACTGATGCACGGCGTACGTCTTCTAGATTTTGGCGAAGTTGTTCCATATACTCTTCGTAACTGCCAGGCAAAAAGGACATTTGTCAGTGAAAATAATGGCCTTTATACGTTCCATTGATAAGCGGTCATGTTGGCACCCAACGCGCGATTTTGGGCCACATCTGGCGGATCAAACAACAGACGACAAAGTCGACCGAAGTCCATCGAGCCATATAAAATGCCTCTGTAATCGCGCCGCACCATCAACAACCACAATTGAAAAGCCTCGGCGAAAGTCCCAGTGGGTACGAGATGTACCAGGCCTTTGTGCATGACATCAAAGCGTCTTTTGCGCTCGATAATGATGGGGACAACCATGTGCGGCAGTTTCAAACGATGTTTCCATACTTGTTCCGAATCACAATAAAAATAGTCTTTGAACGAGACGGAATACGTCGACATAAAATGTGCATGTACCATTTGTAAAAATAGACCGTCGCGTATACATTCGTTGGCCATGACCACCGGCGGCTTGCCGTACGCCGTTACACTGTTCAACTTGTCTAACACCGCCATTGGCCTGTTTTCCGCCATACATTGGTAAGCAGAAACTCGAGAACCACGGGCGCTGTAAGACGCCCGCGCATTGTCAGATAAACGCATCATGTGTTTCCAGGTGATTTCGGCCACACGGTCTCGAAATTTACGAATGGTCAAGTGTCGCGTCTCCTTTTGAACAAAATCTTCCCATCGTGTTACCGGCATGTCTGGGGCAGGAGGGACGGTATCATACATGGTGTATTGTGCGAACGACCGGCGGATGCCAATGAACCTGACGTAATATTGGTATATGATGGCAGGATGTACTTGAAATTCGTTGTCGTCTATTTTTAAACGATGCTTTTGAATGTCGAAATATTCTTTGCCAGCCGTATGTGCAATGAACCACGCGGCGCGAAATTCGAGAGCGTCCAAATAAATAAACATATGGTGGTCAAGCGACTCTAAATCATACCAACGCAACTCTATAATATCCAAAGCATTCAAAATGTCCGCAACAGTCCAAGTAGCAGTATCATACGAAAGGTGAGAACGCATGCGCTGCTCTTTCATCCAAATGCGCGTGTCCATGGGTATCACGGTACATCCAGGAGACGAAGCAAGCCATCGACACATCGAAATACAGACATACACAAACATGCCTTCGCACCAACCTTTCAACTGTCCAGGAATTCTGTCAAAGAGCCTATCCCACGCTTCAAAGACGTAAATTTCAAGTTTGTTGGCCAATCGCAAGTAGGGAACATCGTCGTTTTCATCGAGAATCATAGAACCATCCGCGTGAGACAGCAAAATGTCATACGTATCAAGTAAATATAAAAACAAATCAGTTTTAGTGATATTGGGATCAAGGGCATAATTTACACATTCAGTGAGGGTATGACAACGAAATAAACTTTTGTAATTTGAACGATACATTGTTTAAATCAAAGAAAACTTATATAGGTGAATTAGCGTCCTATGGGCCCAAATCCAGCGCTCGCGCGCACCGTAGTTTCCGCCCGTTGGATATTAAGATTGGCGTAACGTTGAACGATGAGTTGTGCGATACGGTCGCCAATTTCGACGTTGTAGGGTGTCTCTGAGTGGTTGAACAGTTTCACCTGAAGTTCACCACGACAATCCTCGTCAATAACACCTCCAAAGGCAACGATGTCATGGCGGACGGCGAGTTCTGAACGGCCCTCGATTTTTCCGTAGTGACCCGACGGCAGTTCTACTTTACAGTGAGTGTTGATAACCGCCGAACCACGGGCAGGCACGACCAATTTAACGCCACTTTTCAGCTCGTAACCGGCGGCTTTGACAGAGCCACGGGTGGGCGTCATTTCCCTGGGACAAGAAACACGGAGTATCCACGGACTGTAGTCTTCAAATTGACCGAGACCCATAGTTTTAAATGGAAGTCGGCATGAATTCGTAGGCGAGGAGGTCGACAAGTAAAGAGGCAAGCTCGGAAGACTTGCCATTTTTGATTTGGCCACTTCACTAACATGCGGAAAATAAGATTACACATATTATTAACTTATGTTGATTTTAAGACTAATCTATTCCGTCGTCTTAGAGGGGCGGACAGTCGGAGACACTGAATACGAACCACTTTGTGTGGAAAATCAAACTCTATATTGTGACAAAAGGAGCGGCACTCGTGTTGAATAGATTCTAGAGAAGCCAGGCTAATTTTGTCCAAAATATTTAATTCGAGTTGATAGTATTCCGGCAACGACGTATCGACGGACACTTCAAATTGACACTCTATCTCGGGCATGGCATTCAGGCGCAGCAACAATTGGCGAATACATTTTCGGTCACCCGTCGAGACGGCACTTAAATCACACGTCGTGACAACCGCTTCTTTGGGCCGGCGACGCTTTTTTCGAACAGTAGGTACTTTTCCAGTGCGCCAGACGTCAATACGAATCAAGTCTTCGGCGGTAGAAATGAGGATATCACGGATGTGGTCATTGGTGTCCCGAATATTTTTAAAATCACCCAGTCGCATCAATGGCATGCCGCGAATGGCAAGAATATATCGCGTCGGAAATTTTGTATTGGTCGACAACACGAGGCCTGACCTAACACATCCATTGATAGATGATATATAATGCAATGTTTTTTCGACAAATGCATTCTCCGAAACTTGCAATGCTACGGGCCTTTTTACACGAACGACGGCAGTGGATATCTCTCCGTGTGGAGCAAATGTAGTTGATGATACGACAAGCTCGCGAGAGCTATTAACGCTGACCGAACTATCCATATTTTAGAAAAAGCAGGACGCCTTTTATACTCGATATTCATATCGATATTACCCGTAGACGTATCTACCCTTGTTCTTATCCCCGATGCCCCGTGCTGACGCGCGATACTGCGCCACTCATCAACATCATCGTCTTGGAAGGTGTCCGCAAACGTGAAGCGAAGTTTTACACCCGTAGTGTAATTTAAAAACCCAACGTGGTCAATATTTAAATCAACGTTATTCTGAGCAAAATTTGAGTCATACAGCGCGTCTACAATATTATGGGCACTTTGTTTGATATGCGCCGGTAATGTTGGATTCGAGATGTTCATTCTTGCTCTCGTAAAAATAAAACTATATACTCCGTCATACAGAATTTTAAATTATGTTCAGAACAAGCGTTTCCACAAACGCGTTACCAGGAATTCGACAAAAAATGAATCACGGTCAGTATATTGTAGACCAAATTGTCAACGACTTTGAAGAAGCTGTCTCTAAAGACGGGTTTACAAAATTAGTCTATACATTCATGCAAATGTATTACAAACTCGCAAATCCAAAATTGGGAGATTACCAACAAATGTTGGAAACTTTTCATCAGCATCATTATCACGAATTCTTGTTCCAATACAAAGACAGGAACAACAAATGCACCAAATTCATCGAGACGCTCAAAGATTTTACGTCTGTCAAAAAACCAAAGAAAAAAGATTATCAAACATTGTTTGCGGCAATCGTCGCGTTCAAAGAAGTCCTAGGAACATTGCCGGGCGGTAACGTCAACAGCATTCCGTTCGTATTCACCGAGAAATCCATTCAGAAATGGTTCTACGACGAAGTCACGGAACTTCGAAAAAAATTAGGAGTTGACCTCGTTCAGAAAGGGCGGTGCATGGTATGTGAACGAGGTCATGCAAAAGAGTCATTGTTTTATGCAGATGAAGAGGCATGGTCGGGACACACACATTGTGCAGCGAATCGTATCCAAAAATGCGCAGACTGTCCACAGAACATCCGACA
>Ga0302122_10000537_pt1 | contig 23410 bp, 19 predicted proteins | sample CB21_SCM_MG_FD_203115 | JGI IMG/M metagenome (GOLD analysis project Ga0302122, IMG submission 203115) | Marine microbial communities from Western Arctic Ocean, Canada - CB21_SCM | ecosystem: Environmental > Aquatic > Marine > Oceanic | place: Canada: Western Arctic Ocean | collected 2017-09-28
GCCGGTCGCCGCCGCCCGTCGCGCCGCCGCCGGCCGGACCCCCGCCCGGCCTCCCGCCGGGCCTCGGAGTCCCCTCGGCGGCGCCGGCGCTGCCGTACGGTGGCGACGCGCAAGCGGCCATGCGTGCGAACGATCGAGACGCGATTCGGCAGATCATGACCGCGCGCGCGCAGCGCGAGACGCGGGCCGCGCCGGCCGCGCCCCCGCCGGGCATCCGCCGGGCATCTGCGCCGGGCCGGGCCTCGCCCCCGACGGTCCTGTCGGAGATGCCGGAGACGATCAGCTTTCTCCGGTCGTCGCCGCTGGGCATCCGGCTCTGAGCGTCCGTTGCTTGCCGTGCCTTTCGAGGTTGCGCCTTCGCAGGCGCAACCTCGAGGGGCGTCGGCCTGTAAGTGTAGTTTAACACAACGTCGCGAGACTATCGTCGATGTGCTGCACCGCGGCGTCTCGCTAAGTGTCTCGCTCTCGCGGGCGATAGGGCCACGAATTGTACGAAACAACACACGAAGTGCCCCGCCAAACGGACCCGGAAGGCCAATTGCAATCAAACTTTATAGGTGGGGGGAGCGCGCCATGTCGGGGGTGGGGGCGCCCCGTCGGCGCACGCGGCGCTCGGGCACATGGAGCTGCTCTAGCCCATGAAGCCGTCGTCCTCGTCGTCGTACTCGCCGTCCTCCTCGGCCGTCGCGTCCTGGTACTGCTGGTACTCGGACACCAAATCGTTCATGTTGGACTCGGCCTCGGTGAACTCCATCTCGTCCATGCCCTCGCCCGTGTACCAAGCGTCAAATCGATTTGGCGCAAAAAACGGCAAAATAGCCGCATTGCGCAGCCGTCCAAAATCGGCTTAGATCCGCATGCTTCCGTCACACACGTCTCGGATATCAGCCAGTCCAGGAGGGAGGCAAAAATCAATACAACACGGGGTTTTTGTACGGGTTTTCGCGCAGCTCAGCGCAGCTCCGGGGCAAGCTTAGCAAGCTTAGAGCCGCAGGACGCAGCCAACGCAGCAATCATCACGTTTTTCGCATTCATTTCACACCACTGGCAACACCGCAAAAGCAGCGCAACAAATGGCGCTCCTCCTGGACTACGCCCAGGCCGTCTTCGACGTCGCAGCCATCGTAGTGGTGCAAACATTGATGCTCCTGCAGGTGACTTTTGGGTTTTACCGGCTCAAAGGGGAAGCCCTGGAATTGGCTGACGACGAACCGCTCAAGCGAGACGCCACGCTCTCCATCGTGATCCCCGCGTACCGGGAAGCCAGCACCATAGAGGCAACGCTGCGGCGAGTCGCGCAGGCGGCCAGCTGGCCGGCGCGGTGCGAGGTGGTCGTCGTCGACGCGGGCGGCGGGGACGGGACGATGGCCATCGTGGCGCGGGTGGCAGCCGAGCTCGACCTCGACGTCGTAACGACCACGTCCAAAGGCGGAAGGGGCCCCGCCGTCGCCGCGGGCGCGTTGAAGGCCAAATGCCAGGCCCTGCTCGTGCTGCACGCGGACACGACGCTGCCCTACGCGTTCGACGACCGCATCGTTGAGGCCCTCGGCGCGAAAGGCGTCTTCGCGTGTTGTTTTCGCTTCGCGGTGGACCGGGCGGCCCTGCCCTGGCCGCACGGGGTCTTGCGGTGGCTGCGAGTGCTTCCGTTCGAAGTGATGGAGCGGACGGTGGCGGTGCGCGCTTCGGTGTTCCAGCTCCCGTTCGGCGACCAAGCGATCGCCTTTAGAAAGACGACCTTCGCAGCGCTCGGTGGGTTCGGTGAGCTCGCGCGCGTGCCCATGCTCGAGGACTACCTATTCGTGCAGAAGCTGCGACGACTGGGCGCGTGCCTGGGGGGAAGGTGCATCCGCGTCCTGCCGGTCCCCGCGCGCTGTCATCCCCGCCGCTGGCTCGCGAAATCCGTGTGGCGCGTGAACTGGACGAACCAGCTGATCATGGTCCAGGTCGCGTACCGGGGCCTCACGCCCCAGCAGGTCTTCGCTCTACTACGGGCAGAAGGTGTAATATGTATGTGATCACAACAACATTACTCGGGCGCCGGCGGTGGCGGAGGGTGGACCTCCGCCAGGGCCGCGTCGGGCGGCTCCGCGGGGGCGCGCGCCAGGGCTGCCGTCGAGAAAGCCTCGAAGATCGCGGCCGCGGCGACCGGCATCGGTTCGCCGGTGATCGCCCCGGCGTCGAAGGCCGTTCGCGCCACTGCCGCGCGGTGGCGGCGGCCGCGGACGTGCGCTTGGAGCGCGTCCGCGCGCGCGAGGCCCGCCCCGCAGACGACGCAGCGCCGGACGCCCTGCACCGCCGGCGCCGTCGTTGAGGGTAGGGAAAGCGCGGCGACCCAGGAGGTCTCATCATACGCTCGCGTCCTGGGAGAGGGTGGCCGCGGCAGCGCCGCCGCGACCTTCGCCGCGAGCCGCTCCACAGCGTCCGTCAGGACGGCGGCCGCTTCGTCGTCCCCGCCCTCGCGGCACGCGAGCGCGACGGCCTCCGCCGTCGAGCAGCGGCCGCGCCCAGAGCCCGCATGCAGGGCGTCGACCAACGGTGAGTGCATGCTTGTGAGCGACGCCTCGGCCAGCGCGAGGCGCCGCACGCGCTCCAAACCTAAATGAGCGGCGCGCCGATCTAGCGCGGCCACGACCGCTTGCGCGCGCGCCCAGGAGCCGTCCGGGACAATAATTGTCCCGCGCCAGGTTTCGGCATCGATGGCGTCGGCCGCCTCGTCTGGGAAAAGAATGGCCGCGCCGCTCGCCAGCGCCGCGTCGATGGTCGCGGTATGGACGCCCCACACGGCGAAGGCGGCGCGCCGGATGAGCACCGGGACGAGCGGCGCCGAGGCCGTCGTCCGAAACAGCTCCGAGGGGTGCGCCACGAGCACGAGGCGCGGCGCGCACGAGGCCATGGCCTCGCCGAAGAGCGCTGTACAAGCACAGGGCGCTGACCAACACAGTTGACAGCGGCCGGCCGCGTGGCGCATCGTGTGCCGCGCGAGGGGCGCCGCCGCGTCCAGCAACGCGTCGCCCGTCTCAAATTCAATAACAGGCGGCGCGGCGCACGCGTCGATAGCGGCGCCGAACGAACGCCGCTGCGGTAGCTCTAAAACGACGCACGTCACCGACGCATGGCCCCGGTGGAAGGGCCCTTCGAAGAGATCACGTTCCCTCTCGGTCGCCTCCACGACGTCGAACTCACCGAGCTCCGCCACAATTGTATCCGGCGCCGCGAGGCGGTCCGGGCCCGGCCCCGGCACGGCGCGCTCTACATTCCCATGATCGGCTCCAAAGCCCACGTACAGGAATCGCCCGCCGGGCCAGAGCGTCCCCATTACCTTCGCGTGGGCCTCCTTGCGCTGGCACGCCGTGCGGTACGCGCAGAAGACGCTCACTATGCAGTCGTACGGCCCGGTCCCTAATGCTTCGATGGCGTCCGCTTGCATGGTCTCGACGTGGACGCCGCGGGCCTTGGTGAGCTTCGCGCATTTTGTCAGGGCGGCCGGTGCCGGGTCCGTCGCGACGCACGCGTAGCCCTGCGCCGCGAGGTACACGGCGTTTCGGCCCTCGCCTTCGCCGAGCAGCAGCACGCGGCCCTTGGGCAGCCAGGCCTTCTCCACCGCTTCCACGACGCATGCGTTCGGTAGTTTGCCGTAGCAGTATTTTTTGGCGGCGTAGCGGGCGTCCCAGTCGACAGCAGCCATGGTCAGTTTAGTGTAGTGCTGCTACCGGCGACGGGCTCGAGGTTGTCGCATGGATTGAGGAGAGCATCTCACTTGCGGTAGCTGGCGTGTACGTAGGCCCTCAAAGCTTCCCGTGCTGGTCTGGTCGCACTGCAGCATGTCCAGCCCCGGGCGGCGAAACCCGTATTGTCGTTTTTTTTTTTTGAATCAGCGACTCTGACTGACCACACCGAGACCTAAACGCCTTTCAACGTAATATGATCCTCACAACCTGCGCCGCTTGCGCCGCCCCACTGGCCCACGACGCCCCGCGCTGCGTGCGTTGCAAAACGAGATATTTGCAACGCCACATGCCAACACGACCACTGGCGCCGCGGGCACAAGCAAATCTATAAGAAGATACACCGCGGTGGCAACGCGGAACAATATCACGCCGACAAGCAATGTAAGGAGGCCGTCGCGGTCGCGGTCGAGGCGTGCGCGGACGACACGAAGGGCCAAACGTGCTACATCTGCACGGAGGCTCTCCACTGGAAAACTAAGGAGGGCCTCGTGCGCGGGTGCTCGTGCCGCGGGACAGCGGGGCTTGTTCACGTGTCCTGCTTGGTGGAGCAGGCGAAGACTTTGGTCGCGGAGGCTCAGGAAAACAACTGGGTTGGCACAAAGCGGTTTTATGCGAGGTGGGCGCGGTGGCACACGTGCAGCCTGTGTAAGCAACGGCACCATGGCGTCGTTCTATGCGCCCTCGGGTGGGCGTCCTGGAAGACATACTTGAGCCTGCCAGAGACAGATGTGACTCGAGCCATGGCGATGTCTATGCTAGGGAACGGATTATTTGATGCAAAACACGATGTGGACGCGTTGCCCGTGAGAGAGGCGGTGTTGTCTTTGTGCCGGCGCCTCGACGGACCAGAAGAGAACATGCTCGTCGCACAGGGCAATCTTGCGAGCTCGTATCAGATGCTTGGGCGTGGTGACTTAGCCGTCAGCATGCGACGAGACATCTACGCTGGGCATTTGAAGCTCTCAGGCGAGGAACATATAGAAACCGTTAGGGAAGCGATCTGCTACGCATGTGCGCTCCTCAACACTAGTCGCTTCGAAGATGTCAAGGCATTGATGCGCAAAACGCTGCCCGCGGCGCAGTGTATTCTCGGGGCATCGCATGAGTTCACGTTAAGGGTAATGGGTTGTTACGCGGAGGCACTCTACCTGGACACCGGAACGACGCTCAAAGACCTCCACGAAGCCGTGACGACGCTCGAAGACGCGGCGCAAATTGTGCGGCGCGTGCTCGGTGGCGTTCACCCGATCACAGAAGGGATTGTGGAATATCTGCAAGAAGCGAGAACAGCGCTCGGCGCCCGCGAGACGCCGCCGGGGGATGCGTAACCTAATGACACATCACCCAGTGGCCTGATCAGTGCAAAGTTTTGAGCTTACCCTCCCGGGCGGCCGCGACGCGCCAACCTAGAACGACGCGCCGTACGCCGGCGGCGGGGCCGGGACCTGGGGCCGCTCCCAGTGCGTCTGCTTCGTGTTGTGGTCGACGTAGTAGGGCTTGCCGTCCGGCGTCCGCTTCTCCTCCCAGCCGGCCGGCAGGGGCGGCGCGCCGTAGGCGGGCGGCGCCACCCGGGCGACGGGCGCGGCGACGGGCGCGGCGACCTGCGCCACGACGTGGCCCACCGGGGCCGCGGTCTGCACCGGGACCTTGGCCAGGAACTGGCCGCCCTCCGGCACGCCCTCGGGCACCGTCACGTAGTACTGGCCCCTGTCGATGTCCACCTCGATGCTGGTCCCGGCGGCCACGCCCGGCGGCCGCTCGACCTGGACCATGCGCTCGTTCTGCTGCAGGACCACGCCCTGCGGCGGTTGTACGACCACGACTTGCCGGCCGTAGCGGTGGTAGTTGCGTGGCCGCGTGCGACTGGCGAGGATCACCGCACCCGCCGTCAAGCCCACAGCAGTTGCGAGCGGGCGGCGCGGGGCGAAGAAGCCCCCCAGGCCCAGGCCCCAGCCGCCCCCGCGCACCGGGCCCCGCCGCATGCCGCCGCCGCCGTGGAAGCCGCCTCGCATGCCGCCGCCTCCGAAGCCGCCTCCTCTGTGGCCGCCTCCTCCGCCGCGGTGGCCACCTCCTCCATGTCCGCCGTGCGCTCCTTTGCCCATGCTGCCGTTATGTGTCTTACTTCGTCGGGCTGCCCGTGGCAGTGAGAGCGTGGGATTGGAATGGAATTTTCTGTCAAACCCGCACGATTTGACGCCGGCCCGCGCCCGCCGCCGATGAATCGGCGACACGCGGTGTCTCCCCCCCCGGGCCCCGCCCACTAGTCCTAGTACCGTAACAAAAATCTTCGATGGCGTGGAGGGTAACACTAGTCCCGAGACGCGCGGTCGATCACGTTACACAAATTATACACTACTACAACGAAGCGCGCATCCCCCCGAGCTCCTCGGAAAACGCCGCGACCGCCGGGCCGAGTTCCTCGGCCCAGAAGGCGCGGTCGCGCGGCACCCGCAGAATCCTCACGTCCTGCGGCACCCACAGCACCAGGTCGCACCACTCGAAATCGCAGACCTCCATCTGCCCCTGGATCTGCGCGAAGTAGCGGTTCGGGCACTTGGTCAGCGGCGCCAGTTGCTTCTTGATCCGCCTCGACCACAGGCACTTGACTTCCAGCAAACCCTCCTCGCCCGTGACGTCCGTTACAAGACCGTCGGGCGACGCGCCGTAGCGACCCGACGCGTCGGTCCAGAGGCCCGTCGACGCCACGGCGTTGCCCGTCCTCTTCGCGTACGCTTTCACGGCGCTGCTCTCGTGGCGCCGGCCGTATTCAATCGGCGCGCCGCCGAGCTTCGGCCGCGGCGCTCCCGCTTGCCATTTCAGCACGTCCTCGCGCGACGAGAATTTGTGCTTGTCGCGGGCCGCGTCGAATTCCGACGCCGTGAGGTCGAGCACGCTTCTACACTTGAGCCAGGCCTCCTCGTCGACGCACTGCGAGAACTGGCGCGTGTCCACGCCCTCTGTGCGGCCGTCGGCGAGTTCGAGCGTCGCCGTGTGCCGCGCCGTGATGCTGGCGCTTCGCACCGGTACGCCGAGGTCGAGGCCCGGCGCCTCGACGACGCGGCCGGGCGTTGCCGCGTCCGGCACGTCTCTTTCACGCGGCGACTTCGTGGTTCGGCCATATTTCTTGAGGCGCGTGGGCGCGGCGAGGGCCGCGACGCTGGTGGCGAGCACGAATGCAGTGAGCATTTTGCGCTTGTCTGCGAGCATGGTGGCAGTGCGAGTCTGCAGCAGCACTTGTGTGCAGCTTGTGCACAGCGCAGGGCGTTTGTCGGCTGCCTGCAGCTGCGCAGGTTGTATTGGCGACGTAGTGTTCTTGTATGTGTTCTTGCGCTACCGCAAGCTGCTCGGGTTCGGGCTCGGTATTTTTGCTAACTTTACACGGGTTTTTACGGGTTTTCACTGCCACACACGTGTTTTGTCGTCCGCTGGCCAGCACCCGTGCTGCGGCCTGGCCACAGACACCAGCGAGCGGTTCCTACCAAAGAGCGCGCCGTGAGCGGTTCCGTCACCCGCCTAAGCCACATCCTGCAGCCAGCATGTTCGGCCTCGTCGAGCCGGAAGGCCTCAAAACGCTCGAGGCCATGGGTTTTGAAAGAGAAGCCGCCAGAGCCGCGCTGGCAGCAAATAAAGGCGACGTCGCCGCGGCGGCGCAAGCGCTGAGTCAGCCCTCCGTCGAGGACCAATGCCGGACGCTCGCCGCGCGGCTCTGGCGGGCCGACGCGGTAAGTGCAGCCGAGGTCGCGACGTTCCTCGGGGCCGTCGCGGCGCGCCCGCGCGACCAGCGCCACACGATCATCCTGCTGGGCGGGTCGGCGCCGCTGCAGACGGCGCTGCGAAGCGGCAACAACGCCGGCGTCGAGTTGCTGGTCGAGGCGGGCTACCGGCGCCACGACGCTGCTACTTTAGCGCTGACGCGGGCCGACCCCGCGCGGCTGTACGCGGCGAAGTCGGCGTTGGACGCGGCGCGCACGGCATCGCCTGGTCGGGTCGGCCGCGACAAGGCCCTGCGGGGCCAGGCGTCGCGGGACGCGCGCGCCGCCGCCGCGGCGTCCTTCGCCTCGGTGCACGAGCCGCGCGGCGGCGCCGTCCTGGCATTCGCGGACGGGAGCGGCGCGAAGTTCGCGACGCGGCGCTTCGACGGCGACGACACGCTCGACCGGGTCGTGCGCTTCCTGGCGACGTGCGAGGTCGGGTGTCCGCCGGACGGCGACGGCTGGCGCGTCGTCACGGAGACGACGCCCCCCTTGTTCTGGTGCGACGGCTGGGTGCTGCGCGACAAGACGACGCGGGACGAGCAGACGTTTTCCGTGACGGACGCGCCGCGCACGCTCCAGGCTTTGAAGCTCTGGCCGTCGGCGGTCCTCGTCGTCGAGAGCGCGGACGACGACGTGGTCCTGACGAAGTCGCGGCCCGTAACGCGGCCGTCGCCGGGCCACCGCCTCGGCCCGAAGCCCAAGCCCTCGGACCTCTTCAAGCGCGTCACGGCGCGCCACGAGACGGGGCCGACGCTGGGCGGCGCGGACAAGCCGCGCGGGAAGGTGGCGCTGAGCGCGGACAAGGTGCCGGGCCTGGGTCGTTTGCTGGCGATGGGCTTCCCCGAGGCGAAAGCGCGAGACGCACTGCGCCGGGCGAAGGGCGACGTGAACGCCGCCGTGGCGGCTCTACTGTAATTTTCAATGTATTTAGGAGGTGTAGTCGGTGAGGAGGTTTAGTCTTCGTCGTACATGATGTGGTGCGTGTGGTGTGGTGATTTAGACCGCGGTCGGACTCTTTTGCAGGTCAATTTTTGTTCAGCATGCGTGCGGGTTTGGCTCGGGTTCCCATTTTGAAACAATGCATGGCAACTTATTTTTGCGGAGCTACACGTCTGAGGCGCTGGCATTGATACGCATTTGTTGATTGCTGCCGCTGATCGGCAGTCTAAGCATCGCTATGGCAGCTCTCCTCCTCTCACTAATGGCATGCACTTTTGCATCAGCAGCACGCTCCAAGCAGAGCGGCAGCGCCGCGACGCGCATCCGTCGCGCGAAGCAGCGCCGCACGACCGCGGATGCGGGCATCGAACAGTTGCCGCTGCACGGCAAGCTCGCACTCGTGACGGGCGGCGGCCGCGGCATCGGCGCCGCAGTAGCCAGGGCGCTGGCCCAGCGCGGCTGCCGCGTGGTCATCACCTACCGCACCAACGCGGACGCCGCGGCCGACACGGTGCTGGGTCTACCGGGCGACGGCCACGCCGCGCGGCAGTGCGACGTGACTGAGCCTGCCGCCGTCGCGCAGCTCTTCGCGGCCCTCGAGGGCGTTGACATCGTCATCAATAATGCGGCCGTCTACGAGGAATCGAAGTTCCTCGACGCCTCGTACGACGATTGGCAGCGGGTCTGGCGGTCAACGATTGAGGCAAACTTGATCGGCCCGGCGAACGTGCTCTTCCACGCGGGCCAGGCCATGGCCCGACGCGGCGGCGGCGTCGTGGTCTGCGTCAGTTCCCGGGGGGCGTTCCGCGGCGAGCCCGACGCGCCCGCCTACGGCGCGTCCAAGGCCGGTTTAAATCAGCTGGCACAGAGCGCGGCCATAGCCCTGGCGCCCGCGAACGTCGTCGTGGGCGTCGTCGCCCCGGGCTTCGTCGACACGGCGATGGCTTCGGGAGTGCTCGCCGGGCCCCGCGGCGCCGCGATCCGGGGGGACAGCCCCTTCAACCGCGTCGCGAGCGTCGACGAGGTCGCGGAGGCGGTCCTGTACTTCACGAGTCCGAACGCCCGCTGGTCGAGCGGCGCGATCCTCGACGTCAACGGGGCGAGCTACCTTAGGTCTTAACAAACTTTAGATGAGGCTCTGGGACACGCGCAAGACGCCGTGCCCCCGCGGCGGCGCGTGCTTCAAATGCCCCTCCCCGAAGACGCACTTCAGTTTCGTCGCTCCGGCCACGGACACGGCCGGGTGGACCGCGCCGCGCACGCGCTGGACCTCGGCCTTTGTTATTTCATTCCCGTTCTTGTAGAAGCGCAGGTTGGGCAGCTCGGCCTGACCGAAGGCGACGCCGATGACGTCGCCGTCCGAACAGTCGCACGACGCCGAGGCCAGCGCCCAGGACTTCTCTTCGTCGCCAATGGATCCACTCAGGGCGCCGCCGCTCAGCGCGCGACTGACGCCGATGCGGAACGGACCATTTGTTGCCACGACGACCTCCCAGTACGCCGCGTCCTGCTCTATGCTGTCCGACGAGTAGGCGACGCCCGTGCCCGACACGACGGAGTTGCTGACTCGAACGTCGGGGCCCTTTTTGTCCAGGACAATCGAGGACTGCGGCGCCGCGGCCGATGCCACGGTGGCCCGGGACCAGCAGCAGCCCATGCTTTAGCACGCAGCTCTCCGGGAAAACCGCCACGGGGCGGATCGTAGCAGCAAGCAGTGCTGTATGCGGCCGCCGCTCTGCTAAGTGGAGCAACCCGCTGAAATCGAGAGCGTGCGGGTGTCTTAGAGGCTAGCGCGCGAGAGGCAAAAGGAACTGCTGGCAAAAGGATGATTATATCACGGTTTTTTTGCACGGGTTTTAACCTGCAAACGGGTTCGCACTCCGCAGCATGCAGGGTTGCTCAGGTGAACCTGTAACAGCTGAACAAGTCGACACGTGTGATTCGGACCGCATTGGTTGGGCGCGCGTGCATACTCTGCTGCTGCAGGCATAGGCTCAGCTGCCACTCTGCTCACTGGTGCTGGCTAGCGCGTTGACCAGCGCCAATTCGTGCCATGGGCTGGCCGTGGCAGCGGAACGAGGTGTGCGAGGAGTGCGAGGCGGCCAAGCACGCGCCAAAGCCCGCCGACGCGGCCCACGGCGCCTGCGCCGACCTGTACGCGGCGGTCGACGCGTGCATGAAGCGGGAAGGCATGCGCTCCAGCGCCAAGGAGTGCGCGGCGGAGTGGAAAGCCTTCCGCGCGTGCCACGCCGCGGCCGCGACGGAGCGCTAGGCGACGACCGTGGTGGAAGTCAGCTGCGACATGGACAGACTCGCAGGAGCTATGCGGACGCACGCCCAAATGCGTGCGACCCGGAGACTTCCGCCGCCCGGCGATATGCGAAAACTTATGATTATTGTTGAACTTGAACGTCTAGCATCATAGTAGTATGTTGAACGTCTTAAGTAGCACACTCGGCCTAGTAGCCGAAGATCGACGCGCGCGTCTCCACGGAGCTCTGGCCCCGGTGCTTGAGCGTGTTCAAGACGTCCCGCGTCTGGCCGTACGTTCTCACCGAAAACTCGGCGTCGAAGGGCTGGGCCGAGGGTGCCGTCGCGCCGGCCTGGTCGTCCAGGCGCTTGATCTTGTACACGCTTGACCGCACGTGCTTGAAGCGGTCCACCTTGCCCAACACGTGCACCGGGACACGACGTTGGGACACAGGAGGTCCCACGCCTCTGTAGGACGGCTTCTCGATGACAATGGATTCGGGCGGTTGGAACATTTCCATCAATTGCGTTTCTCTTATTTTCAACTTGACCTGGTTGTACTCCTTCTTCCCGCCCATGTACGCGGCGACGGACGCCTCGGCCTGGAGTTGCGTGGGCGGCTCCTTGAAGCGCCCGGGTCTTGCTCGGTGCACCGTCACGGGTCGCGGCCCCGTCGGGAACACGCACTCCGCCGCCTCCGTGTTGTAGGTCTTCATTTTACAGTGCTCGTAGGCCGCGTGGTTCTCCATCAAGGAAGCCAAAGCGTCCGACTCGGGGTGGTCTTCGACGATGGCGTAGCCGTGCCTATTCTGGTTGTCCAGGGGGTTGCCCCCGATGGTCTCCTGGAAGGACGCGGCCATCTCGAAGGGCGCCCGGTCGGCGAGCGACGCGTGGCGCGCGGACGCGTATTTGACCTGGGCCGCGGCCTGGGCCTCGTCGCCCTCCGTGTCCGTCCCGTAGGGCGCGCCGCGCGAGAACAGGGTCGCGGTCTTCAGGGGGTTGACGGCCGGGGCGAGGCCGGGCGTGGACATGGTTGAGAGCGGGTGCCGCGAGGTCTGGGCTGCAGCGGGCGCTTGGGGCAGCCCGTGGACGAGCGCCCGGCGTTTCTGGCGCGCGCCTGCTGGAGCAGGCGTGTCGCAACGGGAGCTTTATGCAAGGCGGAGGCCACGGGGGCCAACGGGAGCTTATGCGCGGGGGCCGAGGTCCGCAAAATCGCGTTGCGAGAGCTGCGCTGAGTTATCGTAGATACACTATGGTCGGCGACGAAGAGCCCGATTTTGCTATGGGGAAGGCTCGGGGCGGCGCCGGGGGGGGCCTGCGGCGGTGCCACGCCTGGCGCAGGCGTCGCGGAACGGACCGCCCCGGCGGTGGTTATGGATGGCACTTCGTTTGGCAAAGTCGGCCGCACCATTCGCGCGGCACGTAGTTGAGTGTTGGGGTGTACGACCGCAGCACTGCGGGGCGGCGTTGCCAAAGCCGAGCGTTCTTACAGCCAACACGGTGCGGGCAGCCTAGACACGCCACGATGCCGCCGCCGCGCCGCGTCCTCGACGCAGATTCTATAGAAAAGCTCCTGGAGAAGCATGGCGTCGACATGGACCAGGCCTATGTGCTGGAGGCGGCCAACGAGGGCTTCGAGGCGCTGGCCGAGCTGAGCAGCTGCCCGAAGCTACGGACCCTGAACGTGAACGGCAACCGGCTGATCGATTTGCGGCAGCTGAGCGGCGCGCCCCACTTGAGGGAGCTCAAGGCCGGCAATAATCGATTGGAGGACGTCGACGATATCGAGTTTTGTAAGGAGCTAGAGACATTACATCTGCACAACAACCCCAAACTGGAAAAAGCACCTAGGAGTGTCGGACGATTAAGGCACTTACGAATTCTGAGACTGGACCGGTGCGGCATCGTGGACGTCGGAAGCGGTCTCAAAAACTGCGCGTCTTTACGAATCTTAGACCTGAGCGGCAACTGCATCTCGGGCCTTGGCTCTTCTCTAGCGTCATTATCAGGATTGGTGGAGCTGGACCTGTCCGGTAATGAATTGAAACGCATTCCGAGCGGCGCCTTGGACGGGTGCCGCGCGTCTCTACAGGAGCTGCGGCTCGCGGACAACGAGCTCGGCTTCGTCCAGGTGGAACCAACGCCTCTCATTAACGGTGTCCAGCGCAAACTAAGACGGTTGCCGGCCAAGAAGCAAAGCAAGGCTAAAAGAACGAATGGTCCCCTAGACGGTTTGCAGCGCTTCAATAATTTAAGAGCACTACATTTAGCGGGCAACCGCTTCAGTAGTTTCGTGGCCTTCCCTCTATTGAGTGACCTCGCCGAGTTGGACGTGGCGCGGAACCGGCTTCACGGTCTAAGCGGTTTAGCACCAAAAGCGCCTTCACTAGATGTCCTGGACGCCTCGGAGAACGCTATTGGAGACCTGGGCCAGCTGGCCCAAGCGTTGGGCGAGCTCTCTAATCTAGCGGAGCTGCGCCTGCAGGGCAACCCCTGCGTGCCGCACGCGCGGCCGAAGACGTCAAGACCGGTCTCGCGGGCGAGGCCCGTCTCGCGCAAGGGCCCGGAAAAGCCGCCCGCCTGGGCGTTAGTCTGCGCGCGCGCCGCCCCGACCCTCGAGCTCCTGGACGACTTTCACCTCAAGAACGGGGCGCCCTCCGACGCCGAGATGAGACCCGCCAAGGTATCGCGGAGCATCGAACCCATTGGGGACACGGACGCCCGGGCGGTGCAATTCAGAGCGTTACTGGGCGGGGCGCGCGCGACGTTACGAGACATGGAGCGGAGGGAGGTCGCGCTGATTGCTGGTGGTTGCGCGCCGCCGCCTGAAAGGCCGAAACCGACGCCAAAGGACTACTCGGGCGATAATGCATTAGCGAAGAAGCTGAGCGGGCTGGAGCGAGCATTAACCTTCGGGAAGCAGCAGCCCGAGGACGTGGTCAAGGCGCCCCTCTTACACACGACGCCGGTCAAGGTCGTGGACGAGGCCTTCGCCATCAACGACGGAGACGAGTCCTTCCTGCACCGGAAGCGGGAGGCCTGGGCCGAGGAGAAGGTCGAGGACCTTCACATCGACTCCGACTCTTCGGACGACGAGTGGACCGGTGCGGTTGTGGCGCCCTCGCCGCGGCGGGAGCTGCCGCCGGAGTTACAAACGCAATTGGACGTGTTCTTGACGAACACGGCCACGCCCGCGCAACTGCAGGACGCCGCCCAGGCGACGGCCGAAGCATTAAAAGCCTGCTTGCAAGCCGGACAGCAGGACTCGGACTCCGATTCTATAGATGACCCGGAGGCTTTTGCTATCCGGACGAAGTACGAGGGCGCCAAGCTCGACTACGAGGCGGCCATGAAGTCCGCGGCCGACGAGACGTCGGGCTTCGGCGATTCCGACGGCGACTCGGATAGCCAGTGGCCGCCGGACGCGAGCGGCTTCTGCGGCACGGACGATCCGCTCTCGCCGTCGCCCAAGCCCGCCCGGCGCACGACGCCGCCGCCGGTCGCGCGGCGGTCGCCCAAAAAGAAGGCTGCGTTCGTCGTGCCGCGGCGGGGCTCCAAGGACGTCGTGAGCCTCTGAGTAGTTTTCAAGTAGAAGTACTAGCCCCGCGTCGGTGGCGTCGGGGTTCTAGGCAGGGTTGAGCGCCGGTACGTACCGAGGCGCCGTCGCCGCGGCGCCCGCCCGGTTGGCGCACTCGGTGCTCTACTCGCATCGGAAGCCTATCCGCCGCCACATAGCCGCTCCTTCCGCCCGGTTGGTTCGTCGGCGCGAGCGCACCCGCACGGTTGTTTCTTCGGGAGGCCACTTCCTGCAAATTCCCATTAGAACATAGCATAGCTGCTAGTTCTAACAGCGAGGCGCGAGCCGCGAGCCGCGTCCCGCCCCACGCCCTCGGTCGCGCCGCGCACCCCGACGCCGCTGCGGCAGCGTACAAGCGGCTCACGCGCAGCCCCTCCGCACAGGTTGTAAAAAGCCACAAAAACCAAAGCGCAGCCCCTCTAGCAAACCATGGGCCACCAGCGCGCCCTTTCAGGCGCCGACGAGCTCCCGCCGGTGGAAGACGAACCGTTGTTCTACTGCAAAGACGACCCCTCTCGAGACGCGCGCAGCGTCTGCGGCTGCTTCCTCGACGAAATTTACGCCAAGCCGCGGTTGGAGCAGCGCATGGCGGACACGTACTTCGACGGGGACGTGCCCTTCATGCGCGACCACGTCGAGACGTTGAGCGACGGGCAGTGGCGTAGTTTTTTCGAAGGGTACTTGGTGGAGCCCCTACCTAGAGATAAAAGGAAGTACGCCGTCGTGTTTTATGGCGTGAGCGGCTACACGGGGAGTCTGGTGATGGAGTACCTCAAAAGAACGTGCCTAGACGACGTCAGCGTGGCCTTCGCGGGGAGAACTTTGCACAAGGTCGTGGCCATGCGGGACAAGGTGTCAAAAGGTTCAAGGTTCGAACACAGCGAGTGCCTGGCCTGCGATTTGAAGGACCCCTTCGCCGTGGAGGCCCTGGTGTCGTCGTGCCGCGTCGTGTGCAACATCGCGGGGCCGTTCATGCTCACGGGCGGCGAACGTTTAGTCGAAGCCTGCATCCACTACGACACGGACTACTGCGACGTGAGCGGCGAGGTGCCCTGGTCCGCCAAGCTCCTGGAGTTCCACGACGTGGCTAGCACCGCTGGCCGCCGCTCGTCGTAGCTTTTCCAAGACATCATCCTCGCAGAGCCCCAAAAATGCAAGGCTCATTGTGCGCTGCGCAGAGCGTGCAAGGATTTGTTTGTCCACGCCGCTAAAGCTCATTGTAGCAAAATAGTCCTAGTCACTCAAATTAGTATAAATACACGGAATGTGTTCGCACGACCGAGAGGATCATTTTGCACGCATTTATAGCTACGGGAGACCATGGGAAGGAGGCTAAATCGGCGTTCTTCTTGTTGTAATTATTACTAACGTGCGGGTTTAGAACGTGCGGGTTTTGTGCCCCGTACCGTTAACGGTACGGGGCATGGCCAAGGAGATCGGGTGCGTGCGCGTGCAGTTCTGCAAGGTCGTCAAATGGATGAAGCCGCTCCACCACGCGTCCACGGCCCGCCGCGCGTCGCTCCCGGGCGCGGCCGCCGAGCTCTGCGACCGCAAGGGCGCCCGCGTCGTGGCCAAGGCCGGGACCGCGACGGAGAAGGACCATGATAAGGAGACAAGCGCCAGGGAGGCCGTGCTCTCGGGCAAGATCCTGCACGAGTGCCGCGTGTTCTTCAACGACTTCGGCGGCTACCGCGCGCAGGCGACCATGGGCGCCGCCATGCTCGAGCCCCTCACGTTCCGGGGCCTGCCCTTGTCTGCTTTACGCCAGTCGGACGTGCGCCGCCGCTGCCTCGAGACCTTTCTCAGAGCGCGCCAGCGGGACGGCTCCGAGAAGGAATCGGAGAAGCGCATCTCGGGCTGGGGCTTCGGCCTCTTGCGCGCCTCGACGCGCGGGTCCACGGAAGACCAGAACAACGCCAAGGTCCAAGTCATGCGCGTGGCCAAGTTCGCCTGCGAGTTCCTGAGCCCGGCCGCGGCCAAGATCGTGTGCGCCGGCGCGGAAGATGAGGAGGACGCCCTCTACCAGACGCACGCGGGCCTCACGGACAAGGAGCGCTTCGCTCATTTAGATGAGAACACGACGGCGCTCGGCGAGTACTTCGTCAACCGCCCGGACCTGTACGAGGTGACTTCCACCAAGGCCAAGGGCTGGCTCACGACGAAGAGCGAATACGCCGTCGCCTTCGCGGAGCTCGTCATCGACTAGACAAGCAAGACCCAAGCCTGAGAACCCAAGAAAGTAAGAAGATTTACCCCATGCCCGGTAAGCACGCCTCGGCGTCGATGCCCGGGTCCCCGTCGACGTCCTTGGGGATGTTGACCTCGGCGTTCTCCGAGTACATGGTGAGGTGGTCGCAGAAGGCCAGGACGTGCGCGGCGCAGTCCTCGTCCTTCACCGTGAACGGCACGAAGCTGAGCATGGCGTGGTCGTCCAAAACGCCGCAGATGGCCGCGTGGAGCCGGTCGTGCGACGCGTTGGCCGTGCGGCCCTCCGCGTCTCTTATCTCATTTTGATTTTGCACGAAGAGGACCGCGCTCCCCTCGTTCAGAAAGGCCTCGAGTTTTTCTTCATCACCCAAAGCATCGGACTTGGACAGCACGGTCACGTGCGGCACCGGGAGCTGCAGCATGGCGCTGAGACCCGCTAGTGCCGCCGCGACAAACTTGGCCGGCTGGTCGATACTCACCGCGTCGATCAGAAACGTGGCGCAGAGGCGCACGTGGCAGCTTTCCTGCAGACTCCGCACGAGCTGGGGCATCGCTTGGAGATGCGTGTACAGCTCTATTTGTCCGGGGCAGTCAAAGAGTAACGTGTCGTCCTCCCCGAAGCCCGCGATCTTCTCCTCGAGCCACTCCATGTGCATCGCCAAATATTCCATGCAGTAGATCAGGCCGCCGTTCGGGCCGTAGCCAAACTCGCGCATCGCGTCTTCTACTTTGATGAGCTCTCTTACATCTATATCAGGTACGTACGGTAATATGTCCGCGGCCGGGTCCAGGTTCACGACGAAGATGCCGCGCTTGTGCATGCGGCCGTGGATCTGCAGCGCGTGGCACATGGTCGTCTTGCCCACGCCGGCGGGGCCGATGGTCACGATTCCGTAGACCATGGCTGCGGCGGCGGCGGCGGAGTGCTGCGCTGTGCTGCTACGTGCGGCGGCGGCGTTGCTGCTACGGCGGCGTGCTTCGCTTGCTGCTGTCTTATGCTGCGGTCCTCACTGCAGGGCTCCCGTGGTCGGCAGCGATGCTTCAAGCGGTCTGCAGGGATGGATCGTCGCTTTTGCGCTTTGCAAAAATGACGTATGCTACTCGCGTTAAGGCAGGCGGGCGTCTAATCTCAAAAACGGAAGAAACCCGTACGCTATCGGGGAGTACGTAAGGCGATCGGCCGCCGCCCTAGGGGCTGATCTAGGTGAAACTCAAAACGCCCTTAGTGTTATTGAAAAAACATCATGAAGCATTAAAACAACAGCCCAAACAAGCCCCGCACGTCCCGCGTCGCCGTCGACGCGACGAAGAGGCCGGATACGGCTGCGAGGACCGCAAGCCACGCGTCGGGGCCGGCCGTATTTGTGCCGGATGTCGTCCGCCGCAGGCGTAGACATGTCAGCGGCGGGAAGAGCCCCCAGAGGATCGCGACGGGATACGCTCCGGCGAAGTCCATCGCTCTGAAGAACACGTCCGGCGACGTTAGCGCGACGGCGACGGCGGGCAGCGTCGCGTACAAAGCGGCGCGGCGCGGCTTCGCAGAAGTCGGCGCGACGTCGGACTTCAGCGCTAGAATCGATCCGAGGGCCGTCGTCGCGACGGCCGAGCCGGCTAGCAGGATTGCGCAAAGTCGCGTAGGATCCGACCCCAGTAAATGCTCGAACGGGTCGCCGCGCGTGACCAGGCCGAGGCCGAGCGCGGCCCAAGAAATCTCGAGGACCAGCGGCGCGAGCGAGCCGAAGGTGAGCGCCCGGCGTATCTGTCGCGCGTCGCCGTCGAGCAATTCGTTCACCGTCGGCACGGTCTCCGCAAATACCAATAACTGGAGGATGGTCGGGATCGACCGGCGCGCCGCCGCCGCGTTCGTGACCGCGAGCCGCGAGGCGTCGAAAGCAAGCGCGCCCGACTTCACTGCTGTGGTCGCGGAGACGCCAATTCCTATTGCACTTACCGCGAAGACCGCCGTCAGGACAGCGTTCAGGTCCGCGGCGCGGCGCGTCGACGGGCCAAGCGCGGCGAGGCAAGCGGCGACGGCAGCTGCGCCCGTCGCGGCGCGGTAAGACAGCGCCGGGAGGAGCGTCCCGGCTTTGCTCAGTTGGCTCGCAAGCCCCGCGGTGATGAGCGCGAAGAAGAGGCCTCGCACGGCAAATTTGCTTGCGCCGGCCGCTTCCGCGACGCTGCTGAGTGAGGCATTGCCGCGGCACCTCCCAACAGCCTCTGCCACGACCAGAGCTTCCGCTAATAGAAAAACCCACGACGCGGTCAGCGTCGCGACGGTCGGCACAAACCCTGCAGGCTTCACGACCGCCGGTAGGCCGAGAAAGCCACCGCCCACGGTCGTGCCGGCGACCAATGCGGCGGCAGAGGCGGTGCGCGCAAAATTTGGCTTATTTTCTTCGCTGCGGAGGGCGTGGCGTCGGGTGAGTTGCTTTGCAAGGGCTGGCTGCTGCAGGCCCTTGACAGCAGCAGTCAGGCACGTGACAGCAGTGAGACACAGGAGTGCTCGCAGCATCGCTGCGCTACAAATACAAGCGTCAAACCCTCGATGTTCGACTATATATTGTCGTTCGGAGATATTGTGGTCCGTGGGCGATAAACCCGCACTCGAGGGTCAAAACGGGTTTTAAATTTTAGGTGCTGCTTAAGTACGCGAGCGATGGGTGACGGCACTGATCAACTATGTGATGCGGCCAGGATGGGTGATGAAAACCTGGTGCGCAAACTGCTCGACGACGGCACGAACGTCCACGGATCGGATGACCCGGATCATGACCGCAGCTTCAGTGGCAAGACCCCACTTTGGATCACGTGCAGGAACGCCGAGGGTGGTGACATGATGCAACGGTACCTTGACGTGGTCCGACTCCTCATCGAAAGAGGCGCGCGTGTCAACGACGGCGGCCGCGGCGCCGAGCGGCGCGGGGTCTTAGGGCCTCCGCTATATCAGGTATGTCATGGGTTTGAGATGGAGCATAATATGGTCGAGATTGCGGCGGTGCTAATTGATGGAGGCGCAGACGTCAACGCCGGTGCCAAATGGACGGTTACCCTTAGGGAAGCCGAGTACGGCGAGGAGACTCCGCTCTGGGCGGCGGCCAAGTCAGAGCACCTCGGTCTAGTTCGCCTGCTTTTGGCCCGAGGCGCGGCCACGGAACCCATTGTGGGCGGTCTGACTCCACGGAGTTCCGGGTGGCCGTTGGGCGCGGGCTTTCACAGCGGTGTGAGCGGCATGGCACCCCTTCCTTTATACTACGCGTGCGGTGCGGGTCTTGTTGAGGTGGTGCGGGCTTTGCTCGACGCTGGGGCGGGTCCGGCTTTTGTCGTAGGGAGAGTGCAATGCCCGCGGACGGGGGACGCATTTGACGTGACACCACTCTGGAATGCGTGCGGCTGGGCGCCCCAGGACGGGTCTACCATGACACACGTGGCCCTACCCCCGGCGGGCCCCCGCCGCACGGCGTGTGGACGGTTGATCCTCGACCGCATGCACGTCGATCACAAGACCGGGCAGCAGGGTCGGACGCAGCTTCACGGCGCTTGCATCATCGGCAAAACTGACGTCGTGCGCGGCCTCCTACTCCTTGGCGCGGACATCAACCTCGCTGACGGCACCGGCAAAACGCCGCTGGACTTCGCGTGCCGGTACCCAAGGCCTGCCGTCGAGACACCATTCCATAACGGAGCACTCGACACTCTCCTCGAAGACTATCTCCCGTCCTTCTGGAAGCTCCTCTTCGCTCTCACGTTCGCGCGCCTCCCCGGCAACGCTGTCGCCGGCGACGAGTACCTCGCGCGCCATTTAGGGTCTTTCGTCGTGGGCGACGACATCTTAATCAAGGCGAACTAGTAATAACAAATGGTTACACAGCACAAAAACCTAATAGTCGTCCAGCGCGTCGAACGTGTCCAGCGACTGGCGGATCGCGGACTCCGTGGCCTCGCGCTCCTGCGCCTTGGCCTGGAGCTCCTCCGTAGAGCGCCGCTTCGCGAGCTCCTCGCGCGTGCCGCCGCCCCCGTAGGCGTCCTCGCCCCGCGACCCCGGCCGCGAGGCCACGACCGCAAACACCTCACCACTTTCGAACTCGTCGTCGGTCACGACTTCCGCCTCGACGGAGTGGTGGGCGATGTCCCGCTCCATGAGGACGATCAACGCCGTTTCGCTGGAATACGCGGCCAGGGCGTTGTCCACCTTGAAGTCGTGCTCGATCTTTTGTTCCTTGAGCATTTCCGCCGCGTCGAACGGCCGGACGTTCTTCAGCACGACTAAATACACCCGATCATTCGCTTCGTGGTCGTAGGTTGTTTTGGCCTCGTCGCGTAACAAGGTATGCGTTTCCGTGCGCCACTTCAAGAGTTCAATGATGTCCTTGGAATGGAGTTCTTTGAATTCGCGCAATGTGGCCGCGTCGCTCTTGGCCTCCGTTCGCAAGTCCTCCTTCAAGGCCTCGACGGCGTCGTTCTCCTTCTGGCCCCCGGCCTGCCTTCTCACGAGGCGCGCTCTCGCTCGTAGCTTCATAATGGACTCCTTCTCGGACACCTCGCCCTCCAATTTCTTGGCGGCGAAGGCCTTGACCCGATCTTCTTCTAAAATCTCCTGCTTCACCGCTTCCAGCTCCGTCTTGCAGACCAGTTTATTCTGGGCGTACCAGCACAGCCCGGCCGCTTTGAAATGTAGCGGCGTCCGCGGATCTCTTTGAGATTTAACGGCCATCTTCGCCACCTTCTGCACGACCGCTTCGTCGTCGGGGTCGCCGTCACCACTAAACTTGTCCCAGAACTCGTCCGTGAGCTCCTCGCCCACTTCCTCCTGCGCGTCGCCGTAGAGGCCCACGTTCATCTCGGCCCAGGCCTGGGCGAACGGTACGAGGGTCGGCGGCGCGGCCTCCAAGCCATCGATGTTGACGCCCACGAGTAAGCGCGCGGCGGCTCGGGGCGCTTCGTCCGCATCGCCTAATCTTTCCTCAAAGTCCATGGCCAAATCGTACGTGTCATCCAACTTAGCCTCAATGACGCGCTCGGGGTGCCACTTGCGCCAGCACTGGGCCGCGACCACACTATCGGGGTCCGCCGCGACGGCCGGCACCTCCTCGGGCATTCCTATAACAACTTCGCCCTCTTCAATTTCTTTATCCTTAAGTTTCCTCCAATACTTCATGATGTCGTTGGACCACCGCGCACTGCCGCGATCGGTCTCCTCCCACTGCCACTCAAAAGCTTCGGACAAACGATACTCCGCGTCCACGATCCGTTTTTTATGCCTTAAATCGAGCTCCCAGAGCTGCGCTTCCCGTTTCGCGGTCCGCTTCATGACTAAGGACGTCCTTGCTTTGATGGCCATGTACTCGGGCGTCACGTAGAACTGCGCGTCCTCCTGCTGCCACATGTCGGGCAATTCACTGACGTCCGTCAGGCCGTCCGCGTAAAAGCTCAAGTTGTCAAAGGGCTGCGGGAAGGCGCGCTCCCAGGACATGGTCGCGCTGCGCGTCGTCTCCTTCTCCGATTCCTCTGCCCAGGCCTTGCGGAATAAGGGTAGGATATACGCAGGGTCGACCCTCGAATTACGGCAGATGAACTCCGGGCAGTTCGGGACGTGCTTTAGAGGCGACTGCTCTAGCGCTCGAATGACCAGGGTCACCGTCTTATACAGCAGCTGCTCACATAATCTTGGACCGATCTCGGCCCACTGGTCAGGGGTATACTCCGCGTAGGCGTACTGCCCCTTGCCATAGTGGTAGGTCATGACCGTGAGACCCTCCGGTGGATGCCCAAAGTACATGCCGCCCCCCGAATGGAAGTGGGGCAGTTTGCGTAGCACGGAGTCCCGCGCCCAGTGGGCCGCGTGGTTGACGAACGTCCGGACGTCGAAGACTTCCCCGGGCGGCGGCATCTTCGTCGAGGCGTAGTAGGCCGCGGATTGTGCGGCCCTTTTCAGTTCCTCGTTCATACGATCCTCTTGCGCTTTCTCCGCGCGTTGCTTCGCGGCCTCGCGCTGCTTCAAAGTGCCGCCCGCCCGCCCCCCCATCATCGCGACCATGGACGCGTTGGCCTTGAGCCAGGACTCCGTGCCGATGGTCGGACTTGCAAGATTCTTAGTGACCTTTTGGCAGACCTCGTCCATGACGATCTGGACCAAGTGCAGGTCGCTCACGTTCGCGTCGCCGTCCAACGCCAAGTAGTAGTCCTCGGGGGGCTCCTCTTCGTCGGAGTGGTACTCCTCGATCATCTCCTCGCACTGCAGGACCAATTTCCGTAGTTTCTCCACCTCTCTCGCGGCGCGCGCCCCTTGCCGCTCCTGCTCCTCCAGATGGTCTCGCTTCGTGTTGTACTCGGTCTCGGCCTCCTCCTTCTCATCTTCCGCCGCTTTTTGCTTCATCTTCGCTTTCACGATCAAATCCTCGATGGAAGTGATCTCATCCTTGGTATGCGCGATATCCGCGCATCGTTGCACGTACGCGTACGCGGCGCGGACCCACTTCACGATGGCCGGCAAGGCGGAGCCGTAGGACTTGATGTGGTGGTGGTCCGGCTTGAAGCGCGGATCCACAAGAATTCCGGCGATTCGCGACAGTAGTAAGTTGTTGCGCGCGTAGTGCCACACGTCGTACACTTTTAATTTGTGTTGTAATTTAATGTCGTACACGACCGTAAGCGCTTCCTGGTCGCCCTCGTCCGCGTTGATTTGGGACGAAGAGAGGAGGAGCTGGGCGCTCTTCCAGGTCTCCTGCTCACTGGTTAAAATACACGCGGCCCGTAACACCTTCTCCAAGAGCGGCGGCGGCTCCGGGAAGTACCTTATAACAAAAAAGTCCCGCAGCTCCAACACTTGGATCTTGACCACGGCCTGCTGGAAGGCCGTGCGCGTACCGTGCGGGTCGTCTTCCCAGAACTTGTTCTCGGTGTGCACGAGCGTCCGTTTCTTCTTCAACAACGCTTCCACCTGCATGCTGGCCGTG
>Ga0302122_10000538_pt1 | contig 23394 bp, 17 predicted proteins | sample CB21_SCM_MG_FD_203115 | JGI IMG/M metagenome (GOLD analysis project Ga0302122, IMG submission 203115) | Marine microbial communities from Western Arctic Ocean, Canada - CB21_SCM | ecosystem: Environmental > Aquatic > Marine > Oceanic | place: Canada: Western Arctic Ocean | collected 2017-09-28
GTCCCCCACTTCGGCTGCTCGGTGAACACGGAGTTATTAATGAACGACCGCTTCGCCGTGGGGGAGCGCGAGGCCATGGTCCACGTGTACCTTCCTAGACTGGAAACCCTGAGGCAGCACCACCGCACGCACGAGGATGCGAACCGGCACGTGTATAATACACAACAACGTACCCGGAAACGCAAGAACGGCCCGGCCTTACCGTTGAAGCTACTCAGCGGCGAGCGCCACCTCTTCGACACGGTCCGGGCCCACGGGGTGCCCACGGCGCGCGTGCCACAATTCTGTCTGCGGCGGGTGCGGGCCGGCGGCTTGATCTGGGTCAAGGTCTTCACGTCCCTCGACTCGCACGAGTGCCCGCTGGAGAAGCTGGACCACTGCGACGCGACTTGTATGGAAAGGCAGCCCGCGTGCGCCGCGGGCCGGGGCTGCCACCAGCGGGGCGTCAACATGCACGCGCGCTTCTTCGACGGCGAGGACTGGTGCAACCTGCCGGACGCCGCGGAGCGCCACCCCGAGTGCCTCTACGACTTCGCGGGGCTCGGCCTCGGGTGGCTGCCGACCATATAAGGGTGTAGTTTGGTTTCGGTGTGATCCTCTTTTTAGTCGTAGGACCGCGCTTTAGTATCCTATCTGCTCTCCGTCACGGGTCTCCGGCGTTCGGGCGGGTTTTCAAGCCATCGTTAAAAGTATCGAAAGCGAGGCGAGCAGTGATCTGAGCAGGGCATCTCCGTACCGACACGCACACACGCTTGAAGCGTACGCTACCGAGCACACGCCACGCTTGAAGCGTGCGCCGCGAACCCCTCAGCCTCAGGTATTGAAACCCAGGACCTTCAAACCCTCGCAAGTTGCCGAGTCTACAGCGGACTGGACGATGATCATCACGACCTGCGCCGCCTGTGCCGCCCCGCTGGCCCACGACGCCCCGCGATGTGTGCGGTGCCAGACGCGCTACTGCGATAACAGTTGCCTCAAGCAGTGTCGCGGCGATAGCCCGACGTCGTTCTGCGAAGCGCGCTACCGACAGGGCGGCGCCGAGCAGTTTTACGCCAACCGCCGCGCGGCCGAGGCCGCCGAGGAGGCGGGCGACGCCTACGCCCACGAGTCCCCCGTACCGTTGACGGTACGGGGCACACAGGGTACCGTTAACGGTACGGGGCACGAGTGCCTGGCGGCCAAGGCGCTCGTCTGCGTCATTTGCCGGGTGCGCCACGACGAACCCTTGGTGCGCTGCGGGTGCGGGTGCAAGGCGAAGGCCGCGCTGTTCCACGTGTCGTGCCTCGTGACGCGGGCGCAAGTGGCCATTCACGAGGGCACGGCCGTTCAAAAATCAAAACGCAAACATTCCAAGGAACGCAAGGCGGGCGAGTCAGTCCCGGAGCGCTGGGGGCGGTGGTACTCGTGCAAGGTCTGCGACCAAGAATATTCTGGCCCCCTGCGGTGCGCGCTCGCCTGGGCCTGCTGGAGGACTTATTTAGGGCGCCGAGCGGAGGACCCGTTGCGCGTGTCGGCCCTGTCTCTGCTAGGCACGGGCCTCTACCAGCACGGCCGGTGGCAGGAAGCGCTGGACGTGTACGAAGTCGACCTCGCCGCGCGGACGCGTAACACCCAGCAGCGGGCGAGCCTCATGCAGGTTTTGGATCTCCAAATGAACATCGCGGAGTGCTGTGCTCATTTGCTGAGCCGGGGGCATGAGGCTCTCGCCGTGCGGCGCATCATCTACCAGAAGGCGCGGGAGTTGAAGGGTGTGTGTGAGAAGGTCCATGGCATTCCCGTGGCGCAAAATCTCGCCATATCTTTGATCAACGCCCGTGAGTTCGCTGAGGCGAAAACCTTACTGCGAGAGGCTGTTCCCGCCGCCCGGAAGGCACACGGCCAAGACGCTGAGCCGACGCTTCAGTTGACGGACCTGCTCGCGCTCGCGCTGACGAGCGACCCCGCGGCGACGCAACTTGACCTGCGGGAGTCCATCGCTATCCTGGAGGAGGCGTCGCGGCTAGCGCGGAGCTCGCCGAGTCTGGGCACGCGACACCCGATCACAGGCCAGCTCGTTCACGACATCTCCCGCACGCGCGCGGCTATCCTCGCGAGGCTCCTCGACAAGATCCTCTAACCATATTTGTGTATCCCGACGCCATCGAGGAGTGACCAGCGGCCGGCGGCTCTGCTGCCCTAGGTGTATCCCAGTGCTCTCAACGTACCAAGGTTTCCGTCGTTTAGGGTACATAAGTGGAAAGTCTTACTGATACCAACCCGGTGGTCCGTACGACGGTTCCTCGACGGCGCGGCCACGCGAAATCCCGTTTGGAAACAGCTTCAGCGCCCGCGTGTGCAGCTCGGCCAGGTTGTCCAGGTCGCCGACCATGGCCGCCAGCTCGGAGGCCTCGTGCCAGAGCGGCGCGAAGGTCGGGGCGTGCTCGACGCCCTGGGCCAGCGTCGCGCGCGCGCCGCCCCAGTCGCCCGTCGCCTTTTGCGCGCGGGCAAGCGCGGAGTACATGATGCCCTGGTCGGGCCGGACGTCGACGGCCTCCGCGAAGAAGCGTGCCGCGCCCGGGAAGTCGCGCTTGGCCTCGCACACGGCGCCGGATGCGAGCAGCGCCGTCGCGGACCGCGGCGCCGCCTGCAAGGCCAGCGCGGCGAGCTGCGCGGCGTAGCCCCCGGCCGGCGCGTTCTTGATCTCCAGCTCGGCCCACCGCGCCAACAACTCCCCCGCGTCGTCCCGCGCTTTTCTCGCTAATCTATCATTGGCCCCGTCCAGCGCGGCCTCGAACCAGACCAAAACGTTCGCGTCCGAGAAGGGGCGCTGCTTGCGCCAGATCTTCCGGGCGTACCGTTCGAGCGCGGCCTCCAGGACGTCGCGCGCCGACTGGAGCCGCTCCCTATCCTCCTCGCGCGTGTCCTCGTCGACGGCTAGGACACTAAGGTACGTCCGTTTCCTCTTCTGCAACAGGGCCTCGGCGTGGGCGCAGGCCAGGTCGACGGACGCGGGCACGCACGCCGCCCGGACCGCCGCCGCCAATAACGACGCGGCGTCGTCGCTCGCGCCCTGGCTCAATTCGTAAGCGGCCCAGTCGCGCCAGCACTCGCCGTGGCTCGCGTCGGCCTTCGCTGCGGCGTCGAAGCAGCCGCGCGCGTCCCGCAGCGCCGGGCGCCGGGCGAAGGGCCGCTCCTGCCGCTGCGTCAGGCGCGCCGCCGCCCGCCGAGCGTGGACGCCGTGCGGCCGCAGCACGGCGTCCTCGTCATCCAAACGCGCCTTGGCCTTGGCCAGGCCCAAGAGCAGGCACGACGCCGACCGGTCGCGCCGGCCCGTCGTGCCGGACGGCGGCAGCAACCGCAGCCCCGCCTCGAACGCGGCCTCGGCGTCCCGCGGGCGCCGCCGCCTTAAATCTAAGGAACCCCGCGCGTGGTAGACGTAGGCCACGTCCTCGCGCCGCGGGCGCTTCCTGGCGAGCCACCGCGTCGCCGCATCTAACAACGAGGCGGCCTCGTCGTACCGGCCCCGGTCGCCCTCCAGCGTCGCCCAGGCCACCCAGAGCGACGGCGCCCACCGGTCGTAGGCGTTTGTATTAGCTTTCAAGGCCTTCAGGCCGTTCCGGTACGCGTCGCGCGCGCCCGCCACGTCGCGCCGGCGCAAGCGAGACACGCCGAGCGCCACGTGCGCCGACCCGTCACTTGGATCGGCCCGCACGGCCCGCGCCAGGCACTGCTCGCAGTCCTCGTAGTTCTGCCGTCGCAACTCCAAATCCGCCAGCATGACGTGCGGCCGCGCCGCGCCCCGGTGCGCGCGCGTCGCCCGCGTCAGCAGCTTGCGCGCGCCCGCGTCGTCGCCCCGGTCGCCCGCGCACCGCGCCGCGTCCAAGAAGACCCCGACCGGCGGCACCGTCTCCCGGCCATCCAAGGCGGCGTCGTACCAGGACTTCGCTTTTTCCAAATCGCCATTGACGTGCTCTAGGCGCGCGAGCTTGCGCGCCGCGTACAGGTAGGCCTTGGAGTCCGGGTGCTTGCGTTCTATAAATTGCTGCAGGACGTCCCGCGCGCCGTCGACGTCGCCGGCGTCGTCCGCTAACGCGTCGGCTAACTCCGAAACACAAATATGCGAGTTCTCACTCTCCAACGCGCGCCGCAGCGCGGCGCACCGCTCGCCCGGGCTCCGCGCCACGCGCGCGAAGGCCCGGTACGCCACCGCATCCAAAGAACTCGGCGAAGTCCCGAGCACCTCGAGCAGCGCATCCCTTAACCCATTATCGTCGCCCGCGTGCCGCGTCTCCACCGCCGCCACGGCCAATAAACCGCGCTGGTCCGGGCCGCCCTCCAATATTTCCAAAGCTCGGTCGGCGTGCCCCCGCTTTCTTTCTAGCAACCCCCAGGCGTGGCGCACGTAGGCGCTCGCGGGGTCGAGTTCTAGGGCCCGCGCGTACAAATACCGCGCTTCCTCCACATTCCCGAGGTCCTCCTCGAAGCGCGCCCACGCGTGCGCCACGTGCACCGACCCGCACGCGTCCGCCTGCTCAAAGGTCGCGCGCACCTCGCTCGCCGTCGCGTTCGTCCGCTGGAGCACCTTGCACAGGGCCAGCCACGCGTACGAGTCCCGCGGCGTGAGGTCCAGACACTCCCGGTACAGATCGCACGCCGAGCGCGTGTGGCCCCGCGCGGCGGACCGCTCGCCTCGGACATAGAGCGTCCGCGCCATGCGCCGGAGCTTGGCCTTTGAAGGTTTGGGCGCCGCAGGCGTCGGGTCCACTCGTCGTTGCGCGGCACTGCATCGGAGCGACGGCCGCCGGGTCGGTGGTGCGACGAGCGCCCCGCAGCTTGCTGCGATGAGGAGATGCCGCCACATGATGGCTGTATGTCCGCACCGCTCCTCCCGGCACTATACAGCAACTAGCAGGAGGAGCGTTAACCCACGTGTGTCACGCACTTTCTGCGTGCACGCGCCAACTGCAATGAAGCCCGTGCTTCGACCAAAATAGGGTTGGGTGCGGGTTTATTTTACGTGCGGGTCTTTAGCTTCGATCGCCAGACCAGCTGACCACAAGGTACTTACACACGCATCTCCTTGAGGCGGTCGTCTTGGTGGATGTAGAACACTGCCTGGTAGGGCGCCGCGCGGCGGCGACTATGGCTTGGCAAGCGCGCCTTGCCGCCGCGCATATTGGATAGATACCGGCCCGCGTCGGGCGGCCCCACGTCGGGCGTCCGCGCGTCGTCGCCGCGGAACGCCACCCAGGCCTGGCGCGGCCGCCTTCTGGAAGCGGGCGCCGACCGCGGCCGCGGTCGCCCCTGGAAGACGAGCGGGTCGGCGAGCCGCGCGAACGTCGTCCGCCGGCGCGGTTTGGCTTTTTGCCGCGAGTGCGTCAGGAACCATTCGTATAAAGGCGGCATGGACGCCGCGGGGAGGTGCGGCGGATAATACGCGAGCACGTGCGCCGACTCGCCTTTGGCCGGCACCGCTTCCTTCGGCAATAGTAAGGCCACCGGGTCCGCGAGCGCGGGGCCGAAGGCCGGGCGCGTGTATTTGACGGCGGTTCTGCTCCTGCGGGCGCACTCGCCCACGCTCACGTCAGTAAAGGCGACGGGCGTCGTCGCGTCGTCGCCGGCGTGGAAGGCCCAGATCCGCGTGTCCCGCAGCACCTGGGCGGCGTGCCTTAAGCCGACGCTCCGCAGCGCGCCGCGCACCGGCGCGATGCACGCAAAGCACTCGCCATATTCGGTGGAGGCGCCGAGGCCCCAGCAGCCCGATCCCCCGGCCCCGACGCCCGTCAGGCAGACGCGCCGGGGGTCGCAGAGGTCCCCACAGAGCGCCTCGACCAGCGCCACGACGCCCCGCGCGACCATCGCTTCCGTCCAGGGCAGGTCCATGGGCTTCTGGGGCGACACAATGACGAACGACCTGCGTCGATGGAGGATGAGCTCATACGCCATCGCGACGCTCGCAAGTTGAAGTATCGAAGAAGGACGCCGAGCGCGGACGTCTCGGCGGCCGGCTGGCGCCCGCAGCGCTGGGGCGGGCCCTCGAGCGCGACCAATTTCAACGGCGCGCGGCCCGCGCTCCGCCCCTCGTCGTGCAGATACACGAGCAGCGGCCAGCCCCCGGCCGGGCGCGCCCCGTTCGGGGCGAAGAAGAGGTGCGGCATGTGAGTCGTGACCGCGACCTGGACGCCGCGCGCGGCGTGGTCCCCGGCCTCCGGCAGCCACCACAGCCGGGACCAGTCGCCCGCCGACGCGTAGTTGCCCGCGCGCGCCTTGGGCAGCGGCGGCTCGACGCAGGCGCGCACGAGCGCCGGCGGCGGGAGTACGATGCGGTCCGGGCCCTTGACGGCCTTGGTGATCGCGGGCGGCACGACCTTGGGCTTCCTACTTTTGCGCATCATCTGCTGGTGCTTGAAGTTTGTGGAGTAGGGCGTCTTGCGCGCGAAATCCGCAAATTCCCGGAGGGAAATGTGGCCGTTCTTGTCCGCGTCGATCGCGTCGTAGAGCCGCCACAAGTCCCTGTCCGACAAGAAGCCCGGCGTCACCTTGATGTCCCTCCTCAACGCCGTGAGCCATTCCCGCGTGCTCACCCGACCCGAATCGTCCGAGTCCAGCCGCCGGAAGATGGTGGCGGCCGTGACATGCCCGCCGGCGTAGGTGCTGCCGAAGCCGCCCGCGTTCCGGTCCAGCTCGAGGCTCAGCATCTCGGCGAGGCGCCCGAAGACCTCGGCGGCGCGCGCCTGGAGCACGTCGTCCTGCGAGTACCGGAGGCCGGGCCCGGCGGCCGGCGCCGGTGCGGGAGCGGCGGCCATGGTGATTGATGACGCTGATGGGCTGTGGCAAGGACGCTTGCCGTTACAACTTGGGCAGCTTGCGCACGACAGTCGTCGTCGTGAGATGCCTTGTGACTCGGGCAGCCTCCGCGACTTGCTATGTATGACCTGTGGCGCTGCGAACCTCTCTCTCAGCGCTGCGATGCTCTCAGCGCCATCACTGTTATCGGAGGGTTGCTTACTGTACGCTTCCTTAAAGACCGATGGGGGCCGGGACGAGTGCTCACATGGCCGTGCGTCACGGGTTTTTGGGCAATATGGATTGCATCGATCGCACGCTGCCTCACTGCAAGCCACCCAGCATATAAGAAGCAGAGAGACGCGCAGGAAGCAGAGACCAGAAAGCAACCATGCAGGCCCACCTCGCCACGGTGCTCAAGGGCGTCGTCAAGGACAAGAGCAAGGGCGCCCTCTCCAGGCTTTTGGGAGAGCGCGCGGCGGCGTCGGCGTTGCTGGCCAAGATGGACACGGAGAACTGGCACGCGCGCATCGGCATCGTGCTCGTGGACGACGCGCGCCTGCGCTCCTACACGCCGCGCGCCGCCGTGGAGTGGGCGCTCCGCTACGAGACGGATTTGGGGCTCGAGTGCACGCGGGGCGGCACGTGGTTCAGCCAGCAGCCGGGGTCAAGCATTGTGGAGGCCGAGGCGTACGTGTCCCGCACCGCGATCGTGGACCGCGAGGCCGAGCTCCCGCCGCCGAGCTGCTGGTCGCGCGCGCCCGAGGATAGGAAGGTGGCGTCGACGGCGGGCGAGACGCGCCACATGCTGCGGACCAAGGCCGAGGGCTGGTCCACGTTAGATTTCAAGGGCACGAAGGCCATGCTCAGAAGTGATGTCCTGGCGAGCGACGGCGTGGCCTCGTCGCCCTTCGGGGTGGACGTCGGGCCGGACGCCATCCTCGCTTCTTTGGGCGCCTACCACGCCACCTACGACCCCGCCGAGATCATGATCCAGGACGTCGTCGTGGGCTCGGGCGACGACCGCGGCCTCTTCGCGGCCCGGCGCACCATGGCCTGCGCCGCCAAGGGCGAGGAGAACCTGGACAGCGACCGCGAGCTCGTCTTCGGCGAGATCGCCGCTGACGGCGGCGCGCCCCGGCTCCGCTACGCGCGCAGCATCTTCAACCCCGAGGCTAGCGTGCGCCGGCCGGCCACGCTGCCGACGAACTACCCGCAGGCCTCCGTCTTCTCCAACTTCGCGAACCTCTACAAGCTGCGGACGACCAACAACGAGCGACCCGAGGCCGAGCCCTCGCCCGGCGCGCCGCAGGAGGCCTGGATCCACCAGGACGCCTAGGGGGCCCGTCGTAGCACAGATAAGATTAACACACCACTACCCCGGCGCCGCGGCGAGCGCGGCCGCGCCGGCGAGCATGGCGTGTAGCTTCTCGCGCGCAATATCCCGGTCGGAGTCGCTCGATCGCTTCCAGGCGCCGTCGACGTACGAGAGGCCCATGGCCTCGTACATCGCGATCTGCTCGGCGGAGAGCTGGTCGGGCGCCTTGCGATTGCGTTGCAGGCGCGCCTCAATATCTTTAAGGTCCGCCTCGGTCAGCGGTGGGGGCGGAGGCCTATCATCCATAGTGCGCATGTCCCGCTGTATATCGGCGGGTAGCTCCGACCTGTTCACGGACGTGCATCTTATGGCTTCAAAGTGCGGGTCGCCCGCAGTATTCTCCGACAGATACTTCATCACGCGGAGCGCCGCCATGCTATGTTCCGACAGGCCCGTGTCCGCGGCGTAACACTCCGGCCCGAACGTGCGCGAGTCCTGCACATATAATCCAGCCCCCTCGCCGTGGGCGGCGTCGGCGACCGGCGGCGTGTCAGTCGCAGCAACGGAAGGGCTCGCCTGTGGCTGCGGCGGTGAGACGATCGGCGTCTCGGCCACGATGGGGGGCGTAGCGTCCTCGCACACGTCCAGGACACCGGCGGCCGTGGGGACTTGACAGGTTCCCATGGCCATGGGCGAAGTCGTCTCGACAACCACGGCTGCGACGGCGTCGCCAACAACGAGTACTCGTCCGCTCTCCTCGAGTAAAGCGACTACATCGCCGCGTTCCAGCGCGCCGTCGATGACGACGCCCGCGCGCCGCGCCAACCTAGCCACCGCGCCGAGCGACATCGCGTCGAGCTCCACCCGTGGTACCTCGATGGTCGTTTCCGGGACCACGTCGACTCGGGACGACGAGAGCACGCGGCGAATCAGATCTTCTCGCTCCACGCATGTCCCGCGGCTTTCGCCCGCCGCCTTCAGCACATCCAACAAAGCGCGGATGCCCATGGCGTCGAGCTCCCACTTCCGCACGCGAACTCGTCGGCCGCCACTGTTGTGCTCATTCCGCGCTCGCTCGTAGACCACGCTGTCGGTCGGCAGTTCGTAGCGACAGACCGGACACACACAGTGCCGTCGTAACCACTCCATGACGCAGTCTTTGTGAAAAAGGTGGCCGCATGGCAATCGCGCTGCCAGCTCGCCCGGTACGTGAGCATCTAAACAAATCGTGCAGCACTCGTTGTCTTCCGTTAAATCGTCGGCGACGACGCGCACGATGGGTATCCGTGAGAGTGTTTTGGCGGAAGCAGGAGGAGGGCCCTGCTGCTGCGCCGCCGCCGCCGCGGAGGCCTGGGCGACGGCCTGCGCCGCCTGGTCGAGCGCCTGCTGCAGCTGCACGTAGTTTCCCGACCGCGTGCGCGCCATTTGCACGCCGCGCGGCGCGCCCGCCGGGGCCGCTGGCGCGTCGTCGGGGCGATCATCGATGCCGCAGCACCGCGCGAACCATGCGAGCATTGATGCGAGCTATTTGTGCTGAGAGGCCCTCCAGGTGTGGTCCAGCCGGGCTCGTCTGGGCGCGTGCGCGAGCTGGAAACCTCCAAGGCGTGCTTGATTGGAGCGTGCACGGTCCCTGCTCGTCTAGAAGCACCCGTTCTCCCGCGTAAAAGCGCTCGTCGATACAGCCTCATGAGGCTCAGAGCCTAAAGTTCGGGTTTCGGGCTCATGTTGCTGAACAATCAGAAGGACGTTGAGACGCCATGGTCGCACGTCCAGTGCCTCTGGTAGGGTAGTGGTTAAAATCCTAGGCTCAAATCAGCATCTCCGGCACACAAAGGCCGACGTCGTACGGTTCGCGCTCGGCTGCCGCTCCACGCCATCGCTGCGGTCCGGCTGCAGAACGTGTGCAACGCCTCCGCCAGCACCCGGCCGTGGGTGGTGAGGCCGCACTATGCCGAGTTTCCAGGCTGAAATCCACCTCCGCTGCCTCCAGCGCAAGCAAGAGGCTGCCCAAGGCACCGCTGATCATGGACGAGCACCGGACGACGACGCCCTGGACGCCGCGGTGCAAAGCGTGGACGACGCCGCGCTCGGCGGCCTCGGCGCGCCGGAGCGCTCCGTGATGGACGCGCCGCAGGGCTGGGACGCGCTCTCAGGCGGCGACACGACCGTCTCGCGAATATCGCGGCACGCGGGCCTCGCCGTGTCGCCCGTCGCCCGGCGCGCAAATGCAGTGCGCCAGGCGCTGCCGCACGACCAGCGGGACTGGGTTCTCGTCGAGGCCAACGCCATGGCGCCGCCGACGAAACGCCCGCCCCGAGCATTAGGCCTGCCCTTCGGCCAGAAGGCCCAGACCTTCGGGCCGGACGACGTGAGCGGGACGAGCACGTTCAGTCGGAACCCCTGGGAGCACGCGAAGAAGATAGAGGCCTTCTTCACGGGCGTGACGCCGCCCGCGAAGTCCCTGTTGCCGCCCGAGTCCAGCGTAGACTGGGAGACGCAGTCGCACGCGTTCGGCGCCGGAGCGCTTAAAGCGGAGTCGCTCCAGGCGTCCCGGGGCAACCATCTGGCCAGTCCGGAGCGCGGCACCTCCTTGACATTAAGACGAGCCTTACCCCTGACACGATGTAAAACACCGGCGCTCGCGTACCGGAGCCCGCCGCGCAAGGACGCCGGCGCCTTCTCGCGGGACTTCCTCAAACGGACGCGGACGGGCACCGTGGAGGATAGGTACCACCAGGCGTCGCACAAACAACTCAACATACGAGGTTCAGGCGTCATCGTCGACCGGGACCCGGGCATCTCCTGGGACATGGCCTGCCAGGACCACGAGGACGCCGGGGCGCTGGGCGGCCCGGACGAGTTCGGCGTCGTGGAGGACGGGGTCCTGCCACGGCGGCCGGCGGGGGCCGCGCACGTGCACTACGGCGTGTACGGGCAAGTGTTCGGGGGGCCGCCTTCCGACGTGACCATCAACTACGACTGGCAGACCGGTGGGTTTACGGAGGAGGAGAAAAGGATGTTTTTACTAACGGGCGAGCGGAAGCGGCGGCACTCCGACAAGCGCCAGTACCGCACGCGCACCATCCCGGGGATGAGTTAATCACCCATATGCATATTTTAGGTCGTCTCGACGACGACGGGTCCCACCGGCGACCGCGACGCCCACGCGGGAGGCGACGCCGTTTTCCGAGTCGAGATGCCATGGATATCGCAGTGACGCCATAGAGTGCGCCGCATGGATGGAATATAGCATCTTAGGTCCGGGCGGGCGGCGACGGCGCGCGCGCACAGGTCAGTAGCCGCCGCGGCGCCGGCCGCGGGACCGCGAGCGCGAGCGGCGGTCGCGGCCGCGGTCGTCGTAGCCCCGGCGGTCGCGGTCGCGGTCGCGGCTCCGCTCGCGGCGGTCGCGGCTCCGCTCGCGCCGGCCGGAGTCGCGGCAGTCGTCGCGGCGGTCGTCCCGCCGCGGCGGGTAGCTCGGGCGGTCGTCCCACCGCGGCGGGTAGTTCCCGCCGCCCCCACCGTAGTTGCCACCGCCGCCGCAGTTGCCCCGGTTCGGCGGCGGCACGCGCCCGCCGCTCGGGGGCGCGTGCTGACCTTTCGCCTCGGGCGGAATGTAGTAGCCGGCCGGGAGGCCCTGGTTCGGCTTCTTCTCGGCCATCTCCACGTGGAGCTTGGAGCCCTGCATCTCCTGGCCGTCGAAGAAGCTCGGCGCCGCGTGGGCCGCGTGCGAGTCCTCATAATGTAAGAGGCAGTCGTCGTTCCCATAAAACTTCACGCGGAAGGGCATCATGTCCGGGAAGACGCCCCGCCCCTGCGGGCGTTCCCTGGCGATGGTGCCCAGGCCGCTGAACATGTCACAGACATTATCTGCGGTGCAGCCCTTGGGCAGGCCGCTGATGTAGACGCGACTGTTCGTGCAGTTGTCTCCATTTTTACACGTCTCGTCGCACTTGAGGTTCACCATATTATAATCTGTGTTGTTGGCATGTTAAAAGAAGTAAAAGGATAAGAGCATGGTTACCCAATGGAGTTACGTGATGGAAGTATTTGCGGTGAAATAGCAGCCTCGCTTTGAGTGCTTGTTCCTTGCTCGCTGTGGAGTTACGTGGAAGTATTTGCGGTGAAACAGCAGCTTCGCTTTGGGTGCTTGTTCCTAGCTCACTGCCTGCCGCGTACGCATTTTATGGATCTGAAAGAATGCTAAGGAGGTCACCAAGTAACACGACGCTCGACGGGTGGAGGCTGGGGGCTCTTGGGGCGCTTTTTTTGATGCTCGCACATACAGCGCGACAAACCCGCACGAGAAAAAAAACCCGTACAGACTGCATAAACGGGTTCCGACGACGGCAGCGCTGCGCTGGACGCAAAGGCCTCGCGAAGTGCGGTAGTGTCGCGTTTAGCGCAAGGAGCAGAAATTGCAAGCGATCCAGCGGTACGTACCCAGCCCTCGACGCCATGGCCCTGCGCACATTGATGCAAAAATACGGCCCCGCGGCGGCCATCTCGTACAGCTGCGTCACCTTCACGGTGTTCAGCAGCATCTACGCGACCCTGACCTTCGGGTACGACCCGACGCCCTTCATTTTGGAGGTGGTGGGCCACGCGGCGATGACGGGCCTCGACCTTAAGCCGTGGCTCACGGACATCGGGGCCCTCGACGCGGCGGGCGAGCCGACGGACAAGCTGCGGCACGGCTCGACCTTCGTGACGACGATGCTCGTGACGAAGCTCTTCGTGCCGATCAAATTGCCCATGGCCGCGGCGCTCACGCCGGCCGTGTCGCGCGCGCTCCAGCGCTACGGCCTCTTCGCGGGCGGGAAGGCGCGATGATCATGGGCGTGTGTTCCTGCGTCTACTCGGTGGCGTCGCGTCGAGCTCACCGCCTGTGATGGCGTGGTTTGTGTAATACTACTAGAAATTTTATCTTTTGGGCCGTCGTTCGACGGACGCTGGTGCCGAGAGGTGCTTCGCCTCGGCCGTCGACTCGTCCAGCGCTTTCGCGGCGGCGGCGAGGGGGTCCGGCTTGGCCTCGGACCGGCGCGGCGACTCCTCGCTCTTTTTTTCTTCGTCCTTCGCTTCGGAGCGCCGCGACGGCGTCGGCGCTACCCCGAACACGAGCTTCGCTGGGCCGCGACCCGTGCGGTCGCCCTCCCAGTGCCACACCTTCCCGTCGGCGGCGTCGACGCTTGGCGCGCACGTCGCCGGCATGGCGCGCCGCGCGCCCCTCACGACGCGCAGCAGCTTCGGATGCCAGGCGTCGCCGACGCGCTCATACTGCGTGCCTTTTTGTCCCACGGGGGCTGGCGGGCCGAACATGATGACTTCTTGCCTTCCGCGCGACGACGTGAATCGATGCGCAAGTTGCCGGAGACGCACCCAACGCGACAAGCCGTGCCGGGGTGGTCGGTGACGCACTTTGGGCGAGGTGCTTTGCTTATCGACGCTTAGGGCAGCCGGTGTTAGTTTGTACGAACCCGAACCGGGCCCATTTTCGCGCTGCTATCGTTGCATGCCCGCGAGGTATCCACTGGCGAGTAAAAGACTGTTACAGCAGCTCGCCCGGAGGCTACTAGGAATACCAGTTTGGATTTTGCAAGTGTACACAGTGTGGCCTCCGCTTTGCATCGTTGCCAGGCAAGCGAGCCCAAACAGCAGCCCCACGGCTTGTCGACCACCGCTGTGCGCAGCTCGCTGTGACGTTTTACCTGCAGCGGTCGAGCTTCCGCGCACAAAAAAAGCATCTCAAAAGCCTCTGCTCGGTGGTAACGCCATCGCCATGAAGCCCATCGTGCTCCTTAGTATAGCGGTGCTGGCGCGCCCCATCGCCGCCTCCTGCGCCGCAGAGGAGGCGACGTTTCAAAATTGCTACGCGTCCGCGACCGGTGGCCTCACGTACGGCGACGACCCGTTCGACACCTTCTACGAAGACGACGAGAGCTGGTCGCTGCGCGACTGCGCGTCCCTCGCCGCGGAGTTCAACGCCCGGTGCGAGGACGGCCCCGGCATCTGCCAGACGGACTACGAGGCGTGGGTGGAATGCGGGTACGAGGAACTCGCCACGGACTGGGGCCTCGACTGCGGCTTCGCCTTCGACTGCTCGACGCCTCCACCGACGCCCGCACCTACGCCTAAGCCCACGCCCCAGCCGACGCCGCAAACGTCACAAACTCCCACGCCGCGGCCGACGCCCGCGCCGTCGCCGGCTCCGACGCCTGCACCCACGCCTCTGCCGACGCCGCGACCGACTCCACAGCCGACGCCTGCGCCGTCGCCCGCTCCTACGCCTCGGCCGACATCTGGGGCATCGCCCGCACCTACGCCTCAGCCGACGCCTCGGCCGACGCCCCCACCTACGCCTCAGCCGACGCCTCAGCCGACGCCCGCACCTACGCCTGCGCCGTCGCCCGCTCCTACACCTCAGCCGACGCCTCGGCCGACCCCAGGCCCTTCACCAGCGCCGAGTCCGTCCCCAACGACACGGCCAACGCCCGTTCCGTCACCCGCGCATACGCCCGTTGTACGGACGGCGACGGACGAGCCGCCACCGCCGCCGCCGCAACGACGCGCGACGGACGAGCCGCCGCCGTCGCCGCCGCAACGGCGCGAAGTACGAAGCGCCCCATGGCCGCCACCGCCGCGGTAGTATACTAGTAAAACCGCCATTACTCCCGGAATCGAAGCTCCAATTCCCCGCCCGCGCCTATCTCCTGGGGCGGCAGGTATACGCGCGGCGACCCGCGGCATAAAACCGCGGCCTTCTTCCGGTCGCGAAGGTATTTGAGTAACCCCGCGAGGCCCGCCGTGTCGCCGGCGACCGTGCAGCCGAAGGAGGCGTACTGTGCGATCTTCGGGAGGTCCTTGTCGTAGGCGTCGGGCCGCACCTCGAGCGCCGGCGGGCACATCTCGAAGGTCGTGGCGAGCCCCCCGATTTTTGAGCGCGTGCCGTCGGGCGCCGTCGCGTGCACGTCCAGCGTCCGCAGGTCGCCGTGCCGCAGGTCGTTCGGCGGCGGCGCGGCGGCCGCGGCGGCTTTCCGCAGCTTCGGTCGCTTGTTCCGCGGCTTCTCCGCGGCGGACGCGTCGGACGCACCGGCATCCGCGCGCTCGCGCTTCTTCGGCGCGGGCGCGGGCTCGTCGTCGACCTCGGGGTCGTCCTCCTCGTCGCCCTCGACCGGGCCGCCGTACCACTCCGGGGCCGCGTCCGCCTCGAAGCCGTTCCCGGGGTACCGCGCGTTCAACAGCGCAACGTGCCCTTCCGAAAAAATGGCCCGGCCCGCCCGCACGCCGTCCCAGGCCGCCCGCGGCTCGACGCCGCACAGGTCCACCAGCGTCGCGATCGCACAGCACCCCGCCGTGTTGCAGCCGTCCACAGAGATGAACGCGACGACACTCGGATGGTTCCAGGCCTTGCCGCACGCTAGGACGGCGGCGTCCAGGTCCTTGTTTAATGGGACCGTGTCTCTAAACCGCGCACAGGGCCGCGCTTCCTTCCTTAACGAGACGCGCTCCACATCCCAGTCGTCCCAGTCGCCCACGTCGTGGAAGTCCCCGGCCCGCCGTAACGTCGCGTCGATCACGCAGGACAGCCGTCTTTTTTTTTCCTGGACTCGCTCGATCAACATGTGCGGCGTGTGGATGCGCCCCTCGCCGCCGTACGCGACGTTGTATCTCTCTTTGAGTGGTACTTTGGAGAGCACGAAGGCCCGGCCTTCGGACACTTCTAATGGCTGCGTCGCGCGCGGCGCTCGCCCCCAGCGGTCCCAATCACTCTTCCGCCAGTCGACCCAGCCTCGTTTCCCGCTCTTGCTGATGACCTGGGCTTTGGCCGCTGCTAAATCGCCCGGCGCGAGGAACCCTGCGGCGGAGATCGCGTCCGGCGCATCCTCAGCGGCTGTGGGTGCGTTTGCCTCTATGTCTGCCATTACTAGTCGGCGCTGATGGCGTGGCGGGTGCAAAAATTGCACGTATGTGTTAGTACTAATTTTTTATAACACGCGTACGGCAGGGCAAGAGAGGCGCGCACCGATTTTGCTTGCTTTTGCCCAATTAACGGCCAAAACGGGTTTTACTGGACTCGTCCGGCCTAAGTAAAGGTAACAAAACTACTCAAACTCTGCCCGAGGCCTCGGTTCGTCGCAGTACGCCGCCGTCGTAAACGAGGGCGCGACGTGGTGCGCCTCCGCCGCGTCGAGCGCCGGGCTGATGTACAGCGTGGGCCAAAACGGTCCATCTACCTCCTTCTGGACGCCGCACTTCCGCACCCTTAGGTCCGACGTCGTACCGCTCGCGTTGTTGACTCCGATGTATTTTGACGCATATTCTCGGAGCGTGGCCCACACGTCGCGATCGCGCCATCCCGTTTCTATACCCCCGAACACCACCTTTCCGTTGAGGATCGAATAGTGTCGATACGTGAAGTCGGCATAGCGCCATCGACGCGCCTTGGGCATGAATAATTTGATCGCCGCCGTTTGGAAGAGGAGATCGCCCGCGCGGTAGGCCGAGGAGAACAATTTGGGCGACGAGGCGTTTGATGCGAGGTGGGATCGGTGGCACGCGTGCGGCTGGTGCGAGCAGAATTACCACGGCGTCGTGTCGTGCGCGCTCGGGTGGGCGTGCTGGAAGACGTACGTGGGCCGGCCGGAGACGGACGATGTTCGGTGCATGGCGATGACCTGTCTTGGGCTCGGTTTATCCCATGCAGGACACCACGAGGACGCGTTGCCCGTGAAAGAGGCTCAATTGTCTATGATGCTGCGCGTTGGCGCATCAGGAGAACGTATTTTCGTCGTGCAGGGCAATCTTGCGAACACGTATAAAATGGTTGGACGGCTTGAAGAGGCCCTGAACCTACGGCGAGACGTACACTTTGGATATGTGAAGCTCCTTGGCGATGAACATCAATCCACCCTCGTGATGGCCAACAACTACGCGTCGTCTCTTATTCATCTAAAGTGCTTCGAAGAAGCCAAGTCGTTGCTGCGCAAAATACTGCCGGTGGGGCGACGCGTTTTCGGAGAGAGTAATGAGCTCACTCTAAGGATGAAAGCCATTTACGCGAAGACACTTTGCGAGAACAACGACGCCACGCTCAACGATCTCCGCGAGGCCGTGGAGACGCTCGAGGACGCAGTACGGATTGCGCAGCGCGTCTTTGGAAAATTGCACCCGGGCACAAAGACGGTTGAGCGCGACTTGCGAACCGCGCGAGCAACGCTCCGCGCCCGCGAGATGCTTTTATCCTCCAAACGAATTTCCAAACGGCCAACGACTAAGATTTCTAATTTACACGTCCAGCAAAACCCGCACCTGTTCCGGCGAATGCACCAGGAAGTCCGTCTCGCCGTAGCCGCCCGTGTTTTCGTCGGCGGCCAGCGCGTAGACGGACGCGTGCGCGTGCGCGAGGATCTTGGCACATAAAGAACGCGCCTCGGCGCGCCGCCCGTCGGGCGCGATGGCGTCGAGGTCCGGCGCCGGGTCTCCAAACAGCGCCGAGGAGAACGCCCGCAGGGCCGCCGAGAGCGCCTCCCGGGAGATCGCGTCCGCCGCGGGTCCCAAAACCTCGCCCTTGGCCTGCAGCAGCTCGACCTTGCGGCATCGCTGGAGCATCAGCTCGAGGCCGCACCGGCGTAACAAACGACTGGCGGCCTCGCGGGCGCACGTCTCGGCGCACGCCTCGGAAAAGGCGGAAAAGCGCTGGGCGTACGCCGTCGACGCGGGCGTGACCGCCGGCAGCGCTTTCAGCCGACGGCACGCGTCGTCCGCGACGCCGCAGCACCACGCCGCCGTCTCGACCGTCGCGTCCGCGTCGCCGGAGCCGCTCCCGACGGCGTCGGCGCCGCTCCCGTACGCCGGCCCCGCGAAGTCCTGCGCAGTTTCCTTCTCGAGCTGCGCCTTGTACGAGGCGAGGACCGGATCCAGCGCGAGGGCGACCACCGTGCCCGCGGCTTCCGTCGGGGCCGGCGCCTCGGCGGACTGGACGGGCCGCGCGGCGTCCGCCCGCACGATGGCCTCCGCGACGTCCATCGCTTTTTTGGCCGGGCCCGCGTCCTGGCGCGCGTCGACCGCACGCGCCGCTTCGCCCACCCGCTGCGCGGCGGCGACCGCCACCCGGGCGGCGGTCTTGGCCGCCGTATCGAGCGCTTCCGGGAGCGGCCCCCGCCCGATTTTCGACGCGAGCGCGTCTGCGTAGAACGCGCAGACGCACGCCACGCCGTGCGCCGCGCCCGCGTCCGCGGAGAGGCGCCCGATGGCCGCGTCGATGCGGTCGCCCACGGCAGATGCTAAGCCCTCGACGGCCGCCGCGACCAAGGCCTTCAGGCCGTCGTCGCCGAACAAGCCCCGCGCGACGTCCGCCTCCGACGCCAGCGCCTGGTGCGTCCACGCGAGCAAGTCGCCCACGAAGCGCGCCGGGTCCGGCGCCGTCGCCGCGTCGCCCGCGGGGCCCCGCTCCGCCAACGACTCTTTGAGGCGCGCCACGCACAGCGCCCGGCGCGACGCGCCGCAGGCGTCGCGGCAGGCGCCGTGCAGCGCGCGGCGCTGGTGCAGCGCGTGGAGCGCCCGCTTCAGCGGGTGCCGCGGGTCCGTCGCCGCGGCCTCGGACGCCGCGGCCTTCTCGGCCGCGTCGGCGACCGTGGCGGCGCCCCGGCCCAGCGAGGCCGCGGCGAACTCGAAGAGCTTGCGGTAGGCCGCGGCCGTCGCCTTGTCCAGCGCCGCCAGCAGGGCCTCGCCCTCCTCGCCCTCCGGTACAAGCTCGTCCTCCTGCGCACCAGCCTTCGCGGCGCCGGGGTCCGCCAGGGCCGCGCGGACGTCCTGCGCGGCGGCGTCGGCCCGCGCCAAGGCGGCCAGGAACGCGTCCGCGTCGCGGCCGCGCTCCTCGCAGACGCCGCGCGCCTCGAGGGCCGCCGTCTCGTTGGGCGAGAGCTCGTAGCGCGCGCGGTACGCGACGGCGGCGTCGTGCTGCCGTTGGAGCCGGTTCCGCGTCTCCAGGAGCTTCTCGTGCGCGGCCACGACGCGCCGCGTCTCCGCGTCCGTGCGCTCCAAATCTTCCACGGACGCCTGGGCCTGGCGGTCCAGCGCCTCCGCGTTGGCCTCGGCCTGGCGCAGCGCGGCGCGCATGGGGGCCATCTGCCGCACGAAGGCCTCGCACTTCTCCACCCCGGCCCGCTCCATGTCGCTCCTTAGGTTCCGCCGGTTCTCGGCCGTGTTGCCCATGCCCTTGCTCGCCCACAGGTCCGCCACGACGTCCATGGCCTCGAGGAACTCGGGGTCCTCCATGTCGATGGCGAGGAGGCTCTCGACCTGGCGGCGCACCGCCTCGGCCGCGGGGCCCGTCGGCTCCTCGCCGCTCTCCACCGTCTTGACGAGCGGGTGGGTCGCCGCCAGGGCGGCGAGGGCGGAGGGGTCCATTCTTGTGGTCGGCACAAGCGGCACAGCCTGCCACAGGTCACGTACTCTAGGCTGGCACTCGTGCTGTACTCTGTCGTGCAGCGGCCGCTGCTACAGTGTGATTGAGACGTCGAGCCCTGCGGACTGTCGCGCCCGGCCTGGCAGAGCTAGCTTTTGGCGCATTGTAAAACCCGTTCCGTTTTGAGCTGAAATGAAAACGCGACATGGAGTTGCTTGAGTATCGTTCGGTTGGATACTGGTCCAAAGAGACCAATAGGACGATCATTGGATTGCGAAAAAAATAATTTGTTTATTCGCGGTGCTGAAGTTGACCGCCAGGCCGCAAATATAGCCCATCTTTTGATCGCGGGGGCGGCGAGCCACAGTCTGAGTAGAACCCGTCAGGCTGGAAGGCGTTCGTGCGCGAGGCGACCAGAGGCGAGAAGCCGCGCTCCAAGGTGGCCCGGCTCGCCAAAACGACTAGCACTTTCTTGTTTATGTGAGCCGCACGCAGCCGCGCCGTTCGTGCAGCAGCGGGCCAATTGCAAGCAGATCATTCCTAACAATGGAGGAGGCATCGTAGACATCCGCATCCACGTGCTCAATAGTATTCCCAGGGGGGCGTTTTTAGCACGAATAGTATTTGGATGCTAAAGGAAGGACCGCGCGGCGCCGGGTCTCTGCGCTGCGCACTCAATTGTGCGCGAGGTGATAGACGTCTGTAGCGACCCGCGCAGCCAGCGTATCGACGCCTGCGCCGTTCGCGCGCAGCCATACGCCGCCGCGCAAGCGCAAATTCAAAAGGCGCAGCACCAAATAATTATGGAGCTCGACGCCGCACCGGAGGAGCCGGCGCCGCCGCTCGGCCCTGGACCGAAGCTCGGTACCGTCGTCACCATGGTCGAGTTCCACGAGGCCACGGCCACGGGTCAGCAGCCGTACTACCAAGATCACCACATGCGGGCGGAGGCGCAGCGGCGCAAGAGCGAGGCCACGGAACGGCGCATCCTTGAGACGTTCTACGGCGTGCCCGCGTCGACGTGGGAGGCCGCCGCGTCGCTGCCGCTCGTCAACAGCTCTCCAGAGCAGCGCATGGGCTACCAGCAAGTCAGCGAATGGAAGAAAACGCTCCGCGTCGGCGACAAGGTCGACGTCACCTTCCGGGGGTTCTGGCACGAGGCCGTCATCCGCACGGTCCCGGACCTCACGAACATGAGCGGCCATTCCTTGACCTACGCTAGATTTCAGGTCGGGCTCTCGGCCTTCGACGGGGAGCATGTCCACAGCGGCGGCTACGGCAATCCCATCGCGCCGCGGGGCTTGTTCGTCGGCAACTGGCGCGCGTCCCTGGCCGTCGGCGACCGCGTCGAGGCGCGGCTGGACGACAACACCTGGGCGATGGCGCGGGTCACGGCCGCGGCCGCGGATGCCGACGAAGAAGCGAAGCCGAAGCCGCCGGCGGCGCGCGGCGGCGGCGCCGACATCTGCCTGCTCGTCGTCGCGGGCGACACGTTCCAAGCCTCCCTGGACGCGGGCGGTATCGTGAACAAGGGGAGCGAACACCGGATGCTCGTGCGGGACACCGAGACCTTCGGCAACCTGCGGCGCGCGTGGGCGCAGCAGCACGGCCTGCAGGAGTCGGAGCTCACGCTCTGGTCGCACCAGGCCCCCGCACCGGCGCCGGCGCCGGCGTCGTCGCCCCTCGGTAAGCTGGGGTCGTTATTTGGCCTAACCCCGGCACCCGCGCCGCCGGCCGCCACACCCGACGTCAAGCTGGACGTGGAGTCGTGCGCCCGCGACCACCACCTGGCGGGTACGGCGACGATCGTCGTCACGAAGAACCTCGACGTCGTGACCACGGAGGCAACCGGCACGCTCGAGCTGCGCGTGGTGGGCAGCGACCAGACGCTGGAGCTACCGCGGAGCTCGCCGCGGCTCACGCGCACGGGCACGCACTGCCGCCAGGACGGCCTGACCAAGCTCAAAGCACTCGAACTCATGGGCCCGCCGAAGGACGTGCTGAGGCGCATGCTCTACGACTACTTGGCCACAAAGGACCCGAGACGGTGCCACTCTGGCGAGATCGGCATGCTGGTGCGGGAGTGCGTGACGCAGGAGGACACCCATCGAGTATTGTCCAAGCTCGCCGAGGAGTTCGCCGACGGGGCCTTCCCATTGCCGTCGCTGCCGGACGTCGAGCAGGCGCCGCTGGAGATCCTCGACGGCGCGCTCAGGCACGAGGCGAGCGGCCTGACCACGAAGAACGAGTCGTCGCACTACGGCTACGGCAGCCGCCGCCACGCCAACACCAGCGCCGACGCGGTGCAGATGCTCGTGGGGCGCCGCGGCGCGTCGGCTGTGATGGACATTAGCGCGTCGTTGGGCCACGTCGGCCTGAATTGGACGCCGAAGCGCCACGGCACCGTCAGTCCGGGCTCGCGGAGCGCATCAAGGTGGCTCTCCTCTGCGCCGTGCGCGACCGGAAGAAGCCGTACAAGGACAAGTCGCTGGCCCTGCTCCCGAACCGGATTTTGATCCACAACATCTTCAGCTACCTGGCGGACGTGAACAGCGTGCGTATCAACGGGGCGCTCTTACTCGACGAGTCGCCGCCGAACGGCGTGTACGACGCGGGCCACGTGCGGGAGCTGTCGCGCGGCTACCGCCGGGGCAGGGAGACCAAGTTCGTCGCGGAGCCGCTCAGCAGGCTCGGGACTTCGCCCATTGGCTTCCTGGCGCGCTCCATCGTTGGAGATCGATTTGAAGCCCGACTGGATCCAGCTCGTGACGCCGCAACTCGCGGAACATCAATACGAGAGAGCCCGCCCGCGCTACACGTACACCCACACGAGCACCGAAGCCTCGCGGGAGCAGCTCTCCACGTTGATCGCGACGCTCGCGCACGCCTCGGCGGACGCTGGCGCGTCGGTGCAGGAGGTGGCCCAGAGCTCGATCCTGGCCGGCACGCCGTGGGCCCGCCCGGCGGCGCCGCCGGCGCACTTAGGGCACGCGGCGCCGCACCTCGCCATCCTGGAGGCGGCCCGGCCCTCGTCTACTGCCCCGATGGTTCCGTCGCCGCCGGCCATGTCGTTGACGACGCTGCGGCCCTACCAGCGCCGCGCGTTGGCCTGGATGTGCGCCAAGGAGGACGGCACGTTCAACGTGGCCGTCGACGACGCCTCGAACCTCGACCCCGCCTACCGCGAGTTCCAGTCGTGCGACGGCCAGCGGTTCTTCGAGCCCCGGAGGCGCGCCGATTTCGTGACCGCGCGCCCGACGGGCGGCCAGTTCACGCACGAGCCGGGCGGGATCTTAGCAGACGAAATGGGACTCGGGAAAACGGTCGTCGTCGCCGCGTTACTGGTCATGCGCCCGCGGCTCGCCGACAAGCTGCTCCCGAACGGCCGCTGGCCCCAGTGTATGATGCCGAAGAAGACGGACGAGCTGCGCTACCGCGCCGGGCAGGTCGCGGCGCGGCTCTTCGATTTAGTGGGCGAGCGGTCGACGGTCCGGGGCGGGCCCCGCGCGGCGAGGACGACGCGCTCCGGGGACCTGACCGGCACTGGGCGCGGCCGCTACTCGGACCGGGTCGCGGTGCAGAAGTTTCGCGAGGAACTGGAAGGCTTACGGACCGACGACACCAAGAACAAGTTCTTCAAGGCCGTGGACAACAAGCCTATTGATGATGGCGTGATCAAGCGCGTGCCCATCAAAGCTACGCTAGTAGTGATGCCGGCACTGTTAGTGCAACAATGGCAGACCGAGCTCGCGAAGCACGCACCGTGCCTGAAGGTGCTGGTCTACGAGGGCACCGACACCAAGGGCGGCTCCGGCGCGGGCATCTGCGCCAAGGACCTCGCGGCGCAAGACGTGGTGTTGATGAACTTCGAGACGCTGCAGAAGGATCTGGGCGAGGAACAGTTTTC
>Ga0302122_10000539_pt1 | contig 23389 bp, 15 predicted proteins | sample CB21_SCM_MG_FD_203115 | JGI IMG/M metagenome (GOLD analysis project Ga0302122, IMG submission 203115) | Marine microbial communities from Western Arctic Ocean, Canada - CB21_SCM | ecosystem: Environmental > Aquatic > Marine > Oceanic | place: Canada: Western Arctic Ocean | collected 2017-09-28
CTGGCTGGTGCTTCGGGAGGGTAAGGCTCGCCGTGGTCTCATGCGCATGCCTGCAGACCCCTTCAGGTACGAGACGCCCCCCCCCATTATCGTGCGGGTTCTTAGTGCGGGTTTTCTCATGTGAAAGAGGCCTAATGCTCGTGCGACATAAATGCGGCCCGCTGCTCTCCTCTCCGGCTTGTGCGCCTGTGCAGTGACGGCGCGGGAGACCACCAGTCCCTGGGGCCACAGACAACTGCGTCCCGCCGATGAAAGCATCAGCAAGAGAAAAGCGGACAGCCAGGGCGTCGCGGGCGGCCCATGCTATCCCGGCAAAACCGAGTGCCCGTTCAGCACGAGCTGCGAATGGGACCAGAAATCCGAGGACGGCGAGGCCGTTCGCAGTCGGATCTGCACGCACAAGCCGCTCGTGCCGGCGAACGGCCACGACATCGCCACAATCGTCCTCCTGATCGCGGCGACGGCGCTGGCCGCGGGCGGCGGCATCGGCGGCGGCGGGTTACTGGTGCCGATCTACCGCCTCGTGGCTGGCTTCCCCATCACGCAAGCGACAGCTTTATCGCTCGCGACGATCTCAGGAGGTTCAATCGCCAACCTCTACACGTACACGCGGCGCTACCACCCGAACGCGGCGCTGAAACGGCCGCTCATCGACTACGAGGCGTCATTATTGTTCTGTCCGGCGTTGTTGGCGGGCACAATGTTCGGCTCGCTCTTCAGCGTCATGTTCCCGCCGTGGCTCACGGTCATTCTATTAATCGCGCTCCTCGGCTACTCCGGCAAACGCACGTTGAACAAGGGCATCAAGCGGTGGAAGGGCGAGGACAAGACGTTGCCGCGGCCGACGCTCGACGACGAGGCGGCGCTCGAGGACATCGAAGTGGACACGCCGCTCGGCCACGCGCTCGCGCCGCCCGTTGCCCGCCAGGACCCGACGCCCGACCAGGTCGCGCGGCTCGAGGCCATCCTAGCGAAGGAGGGCTCGCTCGTCCAGCGCGAGAACTGGGCGAAGACGGGCGTCATCTGGCTCATCGTCTTCGTGTTTGCGCTGTTGCGCGGCGGCGGCGGCGGCGCGTCGCTGATCCCTGGATTAGATTGCTCTCAGTTCTTGTACTGGTACTTGTTCATCAGTAACCTAGCCGTGTTGATTGCTGCTACGATGTGGATTAGAAAAAAGACGCTCGACCGGGCCACGGAGAAGATCTTTCTGGGCCACGTGCCGCTCGAGGGGGACCTGCACTGGGACCGGCGCACAACGGTGCTGTACCCGATGCTTTGTGTGTTTGCGGGCGTCGCAGCAGGGTTGCTCGGTATTGGCGGCGGCATGGTCCTCGGCCCATTACTCGTAGAGCTAGGGTGTTTACCCCAGCCTATCGCGGCCACTTCCGCGTATGTCGTGTTTATTACCGCCACATCCGGCCTCGCCCAGGTGTGGATCATGGGATTAGTTCCCGCGGATTACGCGTGCGCGTTCGCGGCGTGCGGGCTGTTTTCCACCTTCCTGGGCCAGTTCGCGGTGGACTGGGTCGTGAAGAAGTACCAGAAGGACGCCATCGTCATCCTGATCATCGCGAGCGTCATGCTGATCGCGCTGGTGCTGATGACCTACGACGGCATCGTCCAGGTCGTCTACGCGGTAAGCTACGGCTTCTCGCCGCTCTGCTAATTTATGTAGCTGTAGTAGTCCAAGGTAGCTTACACATAGCGAACGACGGAACACACACACGCTGCTACGCGAGCTCCGTCTCCACGACCCCATACGCTGGCGTCTTGACCTGCGCCACCGCGACGGCGACGGCCACGAGGAATGGCGCGCTGATGAGGACGACGTCCTTGTAGCGGTCGCGGGCCACCATCGAGACCAGGAGGAACGCGACGGACGCCGAGTAGATGCAGAACTCGTTGGCCGTGCGGATCTGCGCGATCTCGGCGGGGCTCGTCGCGCCGCCCGCCCGCGCCGCGGCGTCGAGCGCCGACGTCGACGCGAGCCACATCAGATTCCAGCCGAGGGCTAAAATAGCGATAAGACCGAAGAAGGTCCGCTGCACCATGGCTTCGCCGCGCCCGCCCGCCGATATGGCGGGATAGAAGGCGTCGTCGCTCCCGCAGCCCCAGAAGCCGCCGACGCAGACAACGTAGATGACGAGGCCCACAATAATTGCCGCGCGCGGCCCGGACCGCTCGACGACCGCGGCCGTCGCCGGTCCCGGCGCATTCATGAGGAAGTCGTGGACCTGCAGGGACCTGATAGCGCTGACCGTCGACATCTTGAAGCTGGCGACGGCTATGGCCGCGGCCGGCACGGTCACGAGCAGCATGATGGCCCACGACACCACTCCGCCGATCAGCGCAAGGCGCAGCATCGCGTCGTCGCGCGCGTTGTCGCGCAGCTGGCGGAGCGCGGCGGTGATCGACCGCCCGGACTCCGCCGCGGCCGCCGAGGCGCGGTCCGCGGCCGTCGCGGCGTCGCGGTCGCGCGTCGCGAACGCCACCGCCAGGGGCCCGGCGACGAGCTGCGCGGCGGCCGCGGCGAGCAGGCCCTTCTGGAGCCCCAGATCGATGAGGAGCTGGGGCCCCAGCAGGCCGCCGAGCGTCGCCGCGGCGAACACCTCGCCCATGCACGCCACGCCGCCGATCTCCAGCGCCGCGAAGCGGTACAGCATGTGCGCGGCCCGGTGGGCGCCGAGCAGACAGCTCCCGGCGAGCGCCAGCGCTGCGGCGTTGCGCGGCCCGAAGCCGGGGCTCAGCGCCGCCGCCATGAGCGCGAGCCCGGCCGCGCCGCACACGGCCGCGCCGCCGAGCACCACCGTCCAGCCTCGCCGCCCCACGACGTGCGACAGCTGGCAGCCGATCAGCAGCATGACCATCACGATCACGATGAACAATGACTCCGCGTAGCCTCCAAACAACTGGAACGCCACGAGCGCGCTCGCAGCGACCGCCGCGTCCTGCGTCGTCTCCGAGAGCAGGAATGCGGCGGCTAGCCCGCAGCGCTCGAGCCGCGAGCCCGTCACTGGTGGTGCTGCATCAGTCATTGTTACGCTGCTCTATACGGACAGCTGACTGCACGTGTTATCAGCCGCTGCACGAGAGCAGCTGTCTACGTGTTACGATTGCTCTGCACTGCGGCACGAGTCCACTGCGCAGCAATGAGTGGCAGCGGGGCAGTGGCAGTGTTTTGAGACTGGTTTCAACTGAGATTTTCGAGCGACATTAAGCTCGCGAGTTTTGACGGCCTCTCGGAGATCTCCCAGGAGGGCGCGCATAGGAATACAAGGGGTCGCTTCGGACGCGTGGGTCCACGAGCGCGCTTTACCCCCTGTGATCTCCCCCTGCAGCGCCAGACTCGGGCGCTGTGTCTGCTCTCGCAAACAAAGAGCTGCCCACGCGCGCGCAGCAACCTTAGCACCCACCACACGCCATCGACGCGAGCCCGGGTAGCAGACCATGGGCGTCGACCGCTACAAGCGCCGGACCGTGCACCGCGACGACCGAGACGACAAGCGGACCGGCAAGAAGAAAAGCCGCCGCCGCCGCCGCGACGACGAGAACAACGACTACAGCGACTTCTGCGAAGACGACTACCCGAGCGACGACGACAAGCTCACGCGCAAGCATCGACGACAGAAGCAGAAGGAGCGGACGCCGCGCCCCGTCGCGCGCGTCGTCCTCAACGAGTGCCCGCTCTGCGAAGAGGTGGGCCCCGTGTTGTGGCAGCGCGGCTACGTCCTGGAAGGCAAGGACCGCGAGCCCGACTACCCGCGGCTGGACGACCCGGGCCACATCAACTACCAGGGGCCCTGGTTGCCAGACGCGTTCAGCGCGCACTACCAGCCGGGCCAGTACTGCCTCGGGACGGCTTTCGTCGAAGCGGGCTACGTGAAGCCCGTGGTGCCCAAGGCCGAGGTCGAGGCAGAGTCGCGCACGGAGGAGCGCGCCCTCAAGAGACGGCGCGACAAGCGGCGGGCCCGGGAGAAGGAGAAGCGCGACAGGCCCGCGAAGGAGCGCAAGCAAAATGTCCGGGACTACCGCACGTTCCGCCACCGCCACGACAAGTACGACGACGACTCGGCGTCGGACGAGGCCGGCTCGGACTCGGATTCTGAGGAGGACGCGCCGTCGTCGTCCGAGGACGAAAGCGTCACGAGCGAGGGCCGCGCCATCCAGCGGCGCCGCCGCCGGAAGAAGAAGGAGAAAAAGGGCAACCGGCGCGACGAGCGGCGGCGCGCGCGGCGCGACGAGTTCGTCGAGATCGACAACAAGCGCTTCCGGCGGCACGCCAAGCCCTTCGTGGTCCGCGCGCGGGAGTGCGAGGAGGAGCGCGTTCTGGAGGCCTACGGGGCCTCGTGCGTCTGCTCGCGGCGCTGGGGCGAGGAGTGGGCGCCGCGCGCGGGCGACCGGGACCTGCACGCCTTCGAGCAGAGCATGGCCAAGTGCATGAAGGAGCGGGGCTTCTAGATGAGTGGCGCTAGGGTAATTTCCACTTACAATACTAGGCCGGCCACCGCGCCGCGCTCGCGCCGCCCACGAGGACCAACGCGAACGCCGCGGCGAGGAACGGCGTGTCGCGCCCGTCGGGACCCCCGTGCGCGGTGATGGCGAGGACCACCGCCGAGCCGCCCAGCAGCATGGGCAGGGCCATGGGCGCCGTGTTCGGCAGGACCAGGCGCTCCAGCATCGCGACGCCAGGGATGGAGAGCGTCGTCGCAAGCGTTTTCACGACGGCGTCGGTGCGCTTCAGCACGAGCGAGATCGCGAGGCCCTTGCACGCCTCGAGCACGACCAGGGCGCCCATGGCGTAGGACACATATCCCCACGACGGTTGTTTGGAGAGCGTCGAGGCCGTGACCAGAATGCCCACGACGTACAACTGCAGGTTCTGCCAGTGGAGCGAGGCCCGGCCCCGCTTGACGACCGCCTCGCACCCCACCGTTAAGACAGCTGATAGTAAAGCGGCGCCGCCGGCGAGGAGGCACCCCGTCACCCGCGTGCGGACCTTCGAAGCGTCCGTGTTGGGTTTCGGCGCCGCGCAGACGGCCGCGCCGGCGGCGACCAGAATTAACGAGCCGATGCGCGCGGCCGAGAGCCGCCGCCCGAAGGCGTAGACGCCCAGGAGTCCCGTCCACACGACTTTGGACTGGACAATCACGGCGAAGAGCGTCGCGTCATTTAACACGCGCATCCCGTACCCCGCTAGGAGGTTCAGCGCCTGGTAGCCGGCGCCTACACATAGCGTCAAGAGCAGACCTTTGGATGATGGCATCGGCGTGCGGTCGCGCCGCTCCGTTACCGACAAACCGCGGAGCTCGCACGCGAGGCAAAAAAAAGCGATGCCCAGTTTTAGAATTTCCGCCCGCAGCACCACATCGACAACTTCGAAAGGGTAGGTGCCGTCGGGCCGGCGCACGAGTTGCGTCGCCACGGGCGCCGCGCTCGCGAGGAAGACGAGCGCCGCCAGGGCGGCCGCGTCCGCGCAGCTCGTCCGCGGCGTCGCGGCCCGCGGCTTCAGCGGCGGCTGCTCGCAGTCGCCGTCGGACTTTTTGCTGCGACGCTGCTGCAGGGCGCCCATCATCGCGTTGTGATCGTTGTGTGGCACAGCGATGGGTTGTGTGCGTTGAGAATTAGTGCTGGCTTGTCATTTGTGCGCACCACCGTGGCAGTATGCTTATATGGTCACAATTGTCGGGCACCAATGTAGCCAACCCTTCTCACTACGATCGCTGGCGTACCTCGAGACTCACTATAAGTAATCACGCAAGCAGATGCCACAAAAAAGTTTTTGGCAGGCTGAAACCCGTCGACGTGCGGGTTTCGTGGTTGTCCGGACTTTGTCGTCTTAAAAACGACTCATTTGCGCCATCAAAGCCTGGCAGCAGACGTCGCGAGACCGCACGCCTGGCAGCAATGTTTTTCAGCATCCCTGCTACAGGCAAAGCGCGCGAAAAGAAGCCCACAAAGGAGAGCAAAAAAAAAGAGGCACCACTGTCGATCCCACCCCCGCCGCCCGGCCCGTCACCGCCCCTGCCGCCGGAGTACGCGCCAACAGAACCAAAGCCAGCAGAGGTCGCGCCCGAGGACGCCGCGCACGCGGCGGCCGCCGCGCGGTACCCGTCGATGCGGCCGGACTTCGACGCCGAGGCGCGCGCGGCGGCCGAGGCGCCGCGGCAAGCGAAGCACACAACGGACCCCCCCGTGCGGCCGACGTCCGTGTTCCTGTCGAATCTACCGTTGATGGTGCGCGATAGCGAGCTCCAGACCTTTTTGCGGGGGTGCGGCGTCATCCAGAGCATCCGGAAGGTCCGGGACCGGGGCGTCTTCAACGGGTGCGCCATCATCACGTTCGGCGGCGTCGGCGCGGTGGAGCGGGCCCTGGAGCTGAGCGGGAAAATGGTGGGGGGCAAGGCCGTAACTATTGGCCTGTCGCTGCGCAAGGGCATCGGCGAGCACGAGGAGGACGACGGGGGGAACGTGTTCGACGCCATGAACAACCGGCTCTTCCCGCACGACGTGCCCGAGGCGCACCTCGACTTCAAGAAAAGACGGATCATGTACCCGAAAGATCATGATAGGTGATATTTGCCATAAGTTAGTAAAGCGTTGCACGCTATCGAGGAGCAAGACGACCAGACGCCGCCCTAGGGCTGAGTAAATAAACACAACAAGAATTACTCCAGCAGCCTGACCGCGCCGCCGCAGAGCGCCCGGCAGATGGCGTCCGCGGCGCTGTCGACGAGTTTCTCCTCGCCGAGCTGCAGGCCGCCGGCTTCGACGAAGACGGGCGCCAGGTGCCCCCCGTCCAGCCAGTCGATCGACGCCCCGGCGACGGCGGGGCCCAGCGTCGCGGCCGAATCCAAGTCGTCGTCCTCCTCGAAGCGCACGAAGGTCACGCCGCGCGCCGGCCGCCGCATCCGCGCGACGCGGTCCAGCGTCTCCGCCGGCGACGGCGCGACCTCCAGTCCGGCCATCGAGAAGGCCTGGCCGAGCAAACCCCCAATGTCCATGCCCTCGATCGGCGAGTACATGGCCCCCGCGCCGCCGCCCGCGGCGTCGACCAATCGCTCCAGCAGCTTGGCCGAGTCCGCGATGCCGCTGTTGTTCGGCGCGAGCAGCACGAGCTTCTCGTACGCGTCCGCGTCGCCGCACGTTAATAGTAGGAGCAGCTTCGCGCCGAGCGAGTGGCCCACGCCGTAGCGCGGCAGGCCGCGCCACTTATTGGCCTCAGCCAGGAACGCCAGGCCGCACTTCAGCGCGGCCGCGTCGTGGTCCAGGCCCAAGTCAAACGGCGTCGCCACCACCGCGACGCGCCCCCGCTGCGCGACGCGTTGTAACAACTCCTTGTAGGCCACCTGGGGGAACGTGCCGAGCGCCGCGCCGCCGACGAAGTGCACCACGCCCTCTACTTCTCCGTCCGGCTCGAAGACGCAGGTTTCTCTCTGTTCGCCGTCGTCCGCGTCGCGCAGCAATCGGATCGCGCGGTCGGCAGCCGGGCCCATCGCTTTCGCGATGATGTCCGTGCTGCTGCTTGCCACTCGTGTGGGAGGTCGTCTGCTGCATGGTGGTGGTATCAGGCCGGTCACCACGCAGCCCAGCAATGCAGCCAGCAATGCAGTGCAGCGCAAAAGGGTCATGTTCAAAATCCAGCGGCGTGACGTCCCCTACCACTGTGCGTCGATGTTTCTGGCAATGCAGCGGCTTGGACGATGCCCAGCCACTGTGCGTCGACGTATTGGCCAAATTAAATGCCGGGTTTTTCGTGCGGGTCTACAAGGCTTTTGCCCTTAGATTTCTCCGTGTGATCCGTTAGAACCGCTGGCCCCAGCAACAGATGTCTAGACAACTTTTGCCGCCAAATCGGGTTGCCTCGATCGCGTGCAGCTGCAGCCTATAGCCGTCTCTCGCTCCCACCGTAGCGATCCGCGTCCAGCCTTACGTTGCACCGCATGCATCGCGCGCCAAGCCGCATCCCTCACGGAAAACTGCGCTGCCAACGCTGCCTCCCGGCCGAGAACTCGGATCCAACTTGACCTAGGGTCCGCCCGCACGCGCGACGCGACCGTTCGCGCTGACGCTCTAAATCACAGGCAAAAACAACCATGCAGCTGTCCTTCGCCCTCCTCGTCGGCGGTGCCGCGGCCCTCGCGCCCAACGTCCAGCGCGCGGCGCAGCTCGCGTCCGCCGTGCCCAAGCCCGTCGCCGCGGCCGCCGTCGCCGCCGTCGCCGCGGTGCCCGCGCCCGTTTTCGCCGCGTCCCTGAGCGCCGGCGACCTCATCCTGCCCGTCGGCAGCCTCACGCTCCTGCTGACGGGCGTCGTCGCGGGCATCCTCGGATACACCACCATCGGCGACGGCCCCGCCAACCCCAAGAACCGCTAGACGTCTCCTTCGAGGCTAACGTCAGCTAATCCCTAATCCGATTACCCGCTGCCTGCACAAGTGCGAAAAGCGTGTGGGCAAAAACGGGTTTTCGCCGTAGGTGTCGCGCGCGCTGGGGCCGACGAAGTTTAAATGGATGTTGGAGTAGCTTTCGCTTAAGGTCGGCCGTCGTCGTCGTTCGTTCGTTTTTATTAACGCGGCGGACACTCGTCGGGACGGGTAGAGGGAAAACCCGTTTTGAGCTGTGGTAAAAACCCGCGGTGTGTAGCGCATATGCATTTTGCTTTTGCGCTGCTGCCGCGTTCGTGCCTCACTAATGCAGGCCACGGATCGGCATAAGCAGTCGTAGTAAACCGATGGCAGCGCTCGAAGCAGCCAACCCAGACGCCGTCGCCGCGGCCCTCAGCACTAACGATGACGCCTGCAGCATTACAACCTGGTACGAGGCGCACAAAGCGCTGACCTTCAAGACGGTCATCATACCACTGCCGGCGCCGTTCGTCGCCTGGCTCGGGAGCGACGGCCCCTGCGTGCTGCCGCGCACGAAGCGCGGCGCCCGGGCCACGGCGCGGACCCGTGTGGACGACGACGACTGCGAGCTGAGCGACGCCGAGGACGACGGGGCCGCGCCGCACTTTCCCGACCTCGAGCGAGACGTGGACGCCGCCGTCGCGGCCGTGGGCGGCGCGGCCTTTGTCAAACTGAACTGGTCCGCGCCGCAGGACGCCGCGTGGCTCGGCCAGCTGAAATGCGAGTCGGCCGGCGACGTGTTTGCGTTACTAGCGGCGTCGTCCTTGGTGAAACAGGACGTGGCCCGCGCGGCAAAGGTCGTGCTCGCGGTGCGGCGCTTCGCGGCCGTCGAGGCCTCGCGCGAGTTCCGCTGTTTCTGGTTAGATGGCCAGCTCGTCGCGGCGTGCCAGCGCCACGTGGACACGGTCTCCCGGGACCTGGCGGACGAGGTAGTCTTGAGCGAGGTCCGGTCGCGCCTCCGCGCGTTCTTCGACCGAGCCCTGAGCCTGCCGGCGCACTGCGTCGTGGACGTGGTCGTCGAGGCCCGCTCCACGTACCTGGTGGACGTGAACGTCGCGGCGCAGCGCACGGACCCCCTCCTCTTCGCGTGGGCCGACGTCCTGGCGCTCCGGTGCCCCGCGGCCGGGCCGCGGCCGCCCACGCAGAGTTTCGAGCTGCGCGTCGTCGAGGGGGACCAATTCGCCGTCCGCGCGTCGGCGATGTCGTCGTTCCGCGCGCCCATGGACGTGGCCGCCATCGCCGAGGCCGGTGGCTTGGACGAGCTCGTGCGCCGGAGCCGCCTCGACGACTCCTCGTCTTCTAGTTCGGACAGGGGGGTGGATTAACTTTGTGTGTCTGATCGGGCCTCCCTGGCACTCACTCTTGGCACCCGGACATGCGGATACGCGATACGCGGGGAGATGGTGACGGGTTTTTGCGGCGCTCTGCTCGTATACAGCTGTACAGCTTTTGTGCGCGGCCTGGCAGCATCAGTGGCAAAAAGAGTAGTGCTTGCCAGTGCTTTCACACTGCTGCAAGCCATACTCACTTGCGCACGCGTAAGGAATGATGCTGGCTCGCAGCACTGCTCTTGCACTGCTATCACTCATCCCTGCCACTGCACGCCTGCAGCCCTCGCAGCGATGCCGCAAAGTCCACGCCGGCGGCGCGACGAGCCCGTTTCGTGACTGGCAGCGCCAATTCAGCAGGGACGCGCCGATCACGCACGCGCTGGCGGCCACGCATCTCTTGTCATTTGTGGCGTCGACGCGGCCCATGTGGCGTCGCAGCATCGTCGGGCACGCCGTGTGCTGCCGCCATGCATTACAGCTGCGGCGCTACCACGCGCTCGTGGCGCACGCGCTGGTCACCGGGACGCCGTCGCTGCTGGCGTTCGGGCTCCTCGCACTGTACCTCGTGGCCAAGCCAGTCGAAACGGCCGCCGGGTCCCAACGGTTCGCACGTTTTGCCCTTGCGAGCATCGTGAGCGGCGGCTGCGCGGCGGCAGTAGCTCAATCTCTGGGCGCATCCGGAGGCGTGACGGGCTCGGGCGCGCTCGTCTACGCCTGCGGCGCGGTCTTTATCCTGCAGAACCCGCGGTCGCCCGTGCACCTGTTTTACGTGGCACGTCCGTTTCAAGCGTCGCACGTCGGCGCCGCGCTGCTGGCGTGGGACTCGCTGATGGCTTTCTGCGGCCACCCGGGGTCGGCGGCACACCTCGGCGGCGCTTTCGCTGGTTGGGTGTTTTACCGTAATGGGCTGCTCTCACCGCGCCGGCGATTTTCCGTGCGCCACAGCTACTCGCACACGGCCCGGCCGCCGCCGAGTTCGGTGGTACAGGCCCTTCCGCCCCCAGACGCCGCGACGGCGGGGCTGTTCGAACCGCAAACGTGAATTTAGTCCGCCGCCGCTATATATTGCAAGTCTTAAGTTAGCCTCTCCCCCATGGTCTCGCGCAGCGTCAGCGTCGCCGCCGCGCTCACCGCCGACGCAATAATGAGAACAGTGGTCGCAAAGGCGATGCTGTTCCCGTTCTCGACGACATATCCGCTTGCGAAGCCACCAAAACGACCCACAATGAAAACGAGCGTGTGCGCCGTCGACCGGACGTCAGTGGAGTATAATTCGGTGATGTGCACCCACGACGTCGACGATGCCGCAGTGGCGAAGGCGAGCGCCAGGTAGAGCCACACGAACGTCCCGCTCGCCTCGAGGGCGACGGGAATCAAGAATAGTGCCGTGAGCGTGTAAGATACAACCCCGCATGTCACACGTCCGAAGACGTCGATCGTCGCGAAGAGGAGAAGAGCGCCAACGAGCTCACTGGTGAATGTCGCGAAGATCTTGGTGTAGTTGAAGCGGCATGTGAAGCTATCGTCGTCGTCCGCCACCACGTAGGACCTCGTCACCAGCAGCGTCATGCCGTAGTACAACAGCCCGAAAGAAAACCAGACGATCCAGACGGCGACCGTGGTACAAAGTCGGCGCGCGTCGAAGAGCGACATGAAGTTCTTCCACGCGACGGGAAAGTCGAAGCCGCGGGACACGGAGGCATCGTCGCCGCCCTCCGCGACCTTGGCGATCGCCGCGTCGACGGCCTTGTCGTCGGCCTTGTCGTTACGCTTCGCGAGCTGCCGCAGGACGGCCGCCGCCTCCTCCCTCCGTTCCTCCTCCAGGAGCCAGCGCGGTGACTCGTTTAAGACAGGAAGCAGCGCGAACGCAACAATAAGCGGCGGCAGCGCGCACGCCACGGCGAGCGAGCGCCACGACCATATCGGCAGCGTGATCCACGCGGCGCCCACGGTGTACAGCGTCCCGATCGCCCAAAAGATAGATGAGGACATGAGCACGCGCCCGCGCATCGAGGCGGGAATCTGCTCCGCGAGAAGGTCGTACGGGATGGGGTTCGTGCCGATGCCGACGCCCACAAAGAAGCGTAGGGCGATGAACGTGTCGAACCTATCGGAGAACGCGGAGGCTAATCCAAAAATGCCCAGGAAGAACCCCGATGCCAGCGAAACCCCTTTGCGCCAGTACTGATCAGCGATGGGCCCGGCGAACGCCGCGCCCACGATCTCGCCCGCGAAGACGATGGAAATGACCGTCGAGGCCTCGAAGGGGTTCGGGTCGAACGCGCCGCCGACGCAGTCGTACAAAAACGACAGCAGCGTAGCCTCGATGCTGTCGCCCATAAAAAGGAAGCCCAGCAGGATGACGAGCATAAGGGACCAGTTGCCGAAGCCGATGGCCTCGACGACCTCGTCGCACTTCTGCTCCGCCTCGTCGAGCAGCGGTTTCGCCTCGTCCTGGGACTCCGACGCGCGCAGTGCCACCGGGTTGGACGTCATCGAGAAGCGTCTGGACATTCAGTGGCGCGTAGCGCGAGTCCACGTATGAGCTTGGTAGCGCGGGAAGCGCGCCACGGGGCCGCGGGGCGCGTAATGAAAATCACCCTCAGTGGAGAAAAAGTTGCCAAAATGCTCAGCTGCGGACGTTACGGCGCGCGGCCGCGTCAAACGCTACTCTTTCCAACTTATAATGACTAATGTCGACGCCCCTCCGTGAGCTCACCTCGGTAGTTAACAGCGCCAACAATGCGACAATGTGCAGGCGCCCGCTTTGCTTGTGTGCGGGGACGCGACGCCCGGGGTCTCCGATCAGTTGAGAGTCAGTAATACAACACAAACCGCATCCTTAGAACGTCGAACTAGTCGTCGACAGCGCGGGCGACGCGGGCCGCTCGGGCGGATCGCGCCCGGCGGCCTCGCGACACACGCACCGCCGCAGCGCGTCCGCGTCCGTGCAGTTTGCGGCCGCGAGGCGCCACTCGCGGTGCTCCGCCGGCGCGCTATTGAGGGGCGCGTGGAGAGTTAATACCGGCAGGTCGTCGCCCGCGAGCGCGTCGACGACGCGCGCATTATCCAGAGCCACGACGAGGACCGGCGACACGCCGGCTAAAGCGTGGCTCGCCGAGTACCAGAACTGCAGTTCGCCGCGCCGGACGCACGCGAAGTGCCGCCGCCACGACGTCGACCGCCGCCAAAGCGGCCCCGCCCAGGTCGCGCCGAGCCGCGCCCGGCAGGCCCGCCGCGCCCGCCGCCACTCCTGCGCGCGGCGCCGCTCCACGAACACCCGCTCCAGCTCGGGCTCGGCCGGGATCGCCTCCAAAAGGGCCCGCAGGCGCGTCCAGACCGTCACCTCCGCCGGATCAATCAGGGGGTCCGGCCGCGTCGCCTCGCGCCGCGCCGCGCCGCCGTGCGTCGCGTCCGCGTGGGCGTCCGCGTCCGCGACCGCGCGGGCCGCGCAGCTCAACGCGACCGCCGCCTTTGTGAAGACGGCCGCGCGGTCCGCGTCCTCGCAATTGTCCGCTTCCCGTCGACACTTCATTTCGGCTTCACAACACTTCCGGGCCGCGCGGCGGCACCGCACGCTTCGCTTGGCGCGCGCCGCGCGCCGCTCCACACTTAGGACCGCGCCGGGCGCCATCGTCGCCAGCACGACCAACACACCGAGGTAGTCCGCCCGCATGCGCGCGGCGATGACCAGGAACAAAGTGAGCCAGGCGAACACGGCCAACGAGGCCCCGGGCCGCGACCACTCGAGGAGTCCCCGGCACTGCTCCCCGAGCCGCACGTAGTCCCTTAACAAATTCTGCGACTCGACGGCCGTGGCGCGCGCGCGCCGCAGCCGCGACAGGACGCCCACGTCCTCGACCTCATTTGTGTCCTCATCGACCGGGACCGCAGGCGCCGGCACTATGTCAAGAGACGGCACCTCGAGCTCGCCCTCCAATGCTTCGACGCGCGCGCGCCGCCGCAGCGACGCGGACCGCAGGGCCGGCGCCCGCGGCGCCGGCTCCAGGAGGCAGCGCAATTTTACGCGCGGCGTCGGTCCGTCCCCAACGCCCCCGGGCGGCGTGAGCGGGACCCAGCCGTCCCGGGCGAAGGCGGCTGCGTCGTCCATACTTACTTCCGAGAGCGGGACCTCGGCCACGCCCAGCAAGGTCGCGCCGTCCGGCGCCAGGTCGTCGCCGTCGAAGGCCCGTCGATGGATGTCCCTCACTATATTGTCCGGGGCATCGAACGCCTCCAGCGCGTACAGCTCGACGCGGAGCCGCCCGGCGGCGCGGTCCCAGGGCACGACTCGCGGCGCGGCCGCCGGGCCCGCGCCCGCAGACACGCGCAGCTCGCGGAGCACGGGGACGGACCAAGCTCTGGCATAAGCCTTCTCACCCCGCCGCCGCCAGCTCGCCCGGAACCGCGTCGACGCGGCCGCCGCCGTCTCCGCCTCCGCCGCCATAACGGGCGTCGCGCCGAAAAACGGGGCCGTGGCCGGCGGCGGCGTCGCCGGGACCTCGGGCCCGGCCGGGGCCCGCGGCGACCCCGGCGGCGGCGGAGGCGGCGGCACCACGGGCTCCGGCAGGGGCGACGCGCTGGGCTTGGCCGGCGAGACCACGGACCCCGCCCACTGCATCAGCCGTTCCGCCTCGTAGGCGGCCCGCGAGCGGACGCCGATGCGGGGCGGCGCCGACGTCGAGAGGCGGCCCGACGGCTTGCCGCGGCGGTGGGGGGGTTTCGGGTCCAGTGAGTCCCAGCGCCACGTGCCCTTCTGCGCCGCCTCGAGGCGCGCCGTGGCCACGGCCACGGCCCGCAGGGCGCGGCCCGGGTGGCACGCGTCGCTCGCGGCGGTAATCGCGTCGTCGCACGCCTGGCGGGCCATGGCTAACACCTCGTCGTCGCCCTCGATGGCGTCGCGGGCCGCGCGGCCCACGTGCCGCGCGAGCGGGCTCCGCGCGCAGGCCGGCACGTACCGGAGGCGCAGGTACGGCTGCTGCGCCTCGTCCAAATCGAGCCCGTCCACGGCGAGCGCGGCCACCCGCAGCGTGGCGCAGTCGCGGTCGCGGATGCCATCGCCCGGCGCGACCCGCTTCATAATCCACGCGCCCGTGAGCCGATCGACCCCGAAAAAAAGCAGGGTGCCCCAAAAGGCCAGCGCCGGCAGGACCCAGCAGTGGTCCCGCGCGCACATGATCATGACGAACACCGCAAAGATGGTCACGAGCAGCGACTGGAACGGGGCGTGCCAATAGAGTAAGTCGGTTGCGCGGTCGCTCTGCTCGGCGCACCACGTCGCCACCGCGAAGATTCGTCTCAAAAGATCTAAGGTGACGGCGGGCGAGGGCACCGTGTCCCTCACCGGCCGGTCCCGCTCCAGCCGTAGGCGCGGGTTTGCGAAGGCGAGCATGCCGACGGACGACGTGGGCGTGACGGTCACCTTCACATCCATTAAAGCGCAGGCCGCGCCGCGCTTCAGACCGGACGCATCGTCGGCGTCGCCCGACGCGAACGGGTCCCGGACGTCCTCCTCGTCAATCCGCGGTTCCTCGCCGGGCTTGAAGAGGGCGAGCCAGGCACCATTTGTCGGTGAAGAGCGCGCCGCGGGTCTCGCGTGCCCGTGGAATTTGGAGTGCTCCAGTGGATCGTCCTCAGAAGAACCCTCGTCTTCCTCGGCCGCGCCCCAGGCTCGTCTCAAACGCGTTCGTAACCGGCGCAGCTCGTCCTCGGCGTCGCGCTCCGCTAGTTCGAACAACGACAGCTCGCGCCGGCCGAAGAGGGGGCCCCGCGTCGGGTCCGCGCCACATGCGCCTCGCACTTCGAGGGAAATAGCTTGCCGTGCGGACGCACATTTGAAGGCGCACCGCAATTTCACGCTTCGTAGTCCCGAGCTCCGCTGGATCACCGCCGAGCTGAACGCCGCGTCGCCGTGGCGCACGACGACCACGACCGGTTGTTCCAAGAGGCGCCCCTCGCCGGACTCCTCGTCCCCGTCGATTTTTAAGGTCGGCGGCAGCGCGTCGTCCGCGCCGCCGCTCCGGAGTAAGCGCGCCCGCCGCACGTCCACGTCCACTTCGGCGACGACCGCGTCGTCCCCCGCTTCGGTCTCCACAACATCGTCGTCAAAGGCCACGGACGAGGACGACCGCCGCGGCGCCAGCACGTAGTCAGCGACCGCGCGGCACGTGTCCACGGCCGCGGACGAGTACGTCGCCAGGGCGCCGGCGCCTACGACGCAGCCGGCGCCCAGGGCTAGCGACGCGCCGGCGCCGGCCACGCCCGCGGCCGCCGCGGCCGCGCCGGCCACCGAGGCCGCCACGGAGGCCCGGCGCGAGTAGGTCGCCGTATCCGCCGCGACCGCGACGTCTTCTTCGACCACAGCTTCCTTCTGCTGGGCGCAGAGCGGGCCCAGGATCTGGAGCCAGGCGTCGACGGCGTCGTCAAGGACGTCGCACGCGCGACACGAGAAGCGCCGCCCGTCGGCAAGGGCAATCTCGAAGCCCGGCGTCGCGAACGCGTCGGGCTGCGGCCGCAGGCGCGCCGCCACGAGCGGCGCCAGGACCTCGCACCGGTCCTGGTCGCGCCACTGTGCAGCGTCCGTCGGCTCGCAGGCGTGGAGCCGCAGCCGCCCGCCCCGCCCGGCGCCGAGCTCGCAGAACTTGCGCCGCCACCGCACGTCGGTGTCGCGGCCCCCGATTTCCCATACGAGCAGCGGCCCGCCGTGGCACGCGTCCGGCATGAGCGCGTCGCCGGCGCCCTCCTGGTCCGTGTCGTCGAAGGACAAGCGCGCCTGCAGGGCTCTCCTCCAATCATAAGCTTCCCGTTCGTCCAGCGCCCGCCAAAAGGTCTCCGGCGCGCTCTCGGTCGCCTGCAGCACGATACCGCCGGAACCCAGCCGTTGGGCTTCCCCCACGTCGAAGGCCCGCGCCGCCGCGTCGCTCGCGAGCTGGATGGTGCGGACGGGCTCCTGCGCCGCCGCGGACTCGAAGACCAACAACAAGCGCTCGCCGTCCTTGACCGTGAGGACGCAGTAGCGGTAGGCCCATGCGTCCTCGTCGTTCAGGGCTTGGAGGAGCAGGCCGCAGCGCAGGAGGACGCGGTCCTCCTCCATCTGTGCTGCCTCGAGTACTTGTTGTCTGTCTCAGCTCTGCCAGGCTCTGCTGTGGTCGCGGCGTCGAACTAGGCCACCGGGCGTAGGGCACCGGAGCGCGGTCTAAGTATGGATGCTAGCGCTACTCTGTAGCCGAGTGTGCTCCTCGGCAGCTCCAAAGGCGGCTCGGTGCGTTTGAGTGAGAGTATTGAATATTTTTAATCCACAAAACGGGTTTTCCGCAAAGGTGAGATAGCCTCCGAAATCGTGCCTTAAAGAAGAGGTAGTAAACAGGAAATATAGATGGGGGGGCGCGATTGATTCTGCGGTTGCTATAGTACAGTAGTCTTAAGAAGGGTAGATACGCCGCTGTTCCGTCACGGGCGCGCGCCAGATGCATTTCCAGAGCCCCGTCGCGCAGACCTCGCACGCGCAGAAATGGCCGCAGCCGAACGCGACCTGGAGTGGGCGCTCGTTGCAAATAACGCATTCATTCGTCGGCGACGTCGCGGTGAGGGCGGCGCGGCGCCCGTCTTCGCGGAAGACCGAAGCCGTCAAGGCCGCGGCTTCGGCCGAGATGGTCGCCAGCGCCGCATCAGAAAGTTTCGCCAGTTCGGACGCGGACGGCGCGGGAATCCGCGCGTTGTCCTCGAGGGAGGCGAGCATGTGGGACTGGGCGCTATTCTCAGCGCGGAGGCGGTCCCGCTCGGCTACAAGGGAAGCTACTTCAGCCAGTGCCCTCGCTTTTATACTATCGTGACGTGCAACGTCCGACTGGAGAGACCGTACTGCTCTCTCGAGCTCCTGTTTCGCGGCCAGCAAGGAGTCGTTCTCGCTTCGAAGGGGCGCCAGGGCCAAAAGCTTCAGTTTCGCCCAAAACTTCATTTTCGCGTACGCTCACCGCCTAGGCTAGTCTAGCGTGCGTGCCCGCTTAACTATTCTCTCACGCTCACCGCTCTGAGGCAGTCAATGGAACCATCATATGATATTTTCTCAGCTGCAAAACGGACGACGGTTGATGTCACTGCGATGACTACCACGCTACGCGCAGTAGAAACACAGATGCGTGACACCAGAGTTCCCGCCTTTCACGACGCAAGAGCACTTGCCGTCGGCGTTTTCCGCGGCATTTCAGCGTGCGGGTTTTCAAAAAGTTTGTTCGAGGAGCCGGAGTACATGTAAACATGACAACTTAACAAAACAAAACTAGGCCGCAAACGGATTCTCGTCGTCGAGCACGCGTGCCAGCGGCAGGTCGCCGATGTGCTGCACCGCCGCCTCGAAGGTCGCGACGTAGTAGCCCGTCTCGCTGAGGCGCTTGTCCGGGTCGCACAAGGCGCTCAACACCACTTGCAGGAACCGGAGGTCGGGAATGCCCGCCTGAATAACCACGTAGACGAAGATGGGCAGGAAGTCGTCCCCGCCCAGGACCCCTTCGCCGTGCTCCGCCGAAAACACGGCCGGGATCTCCCGCGCCGCCGCCAGGAGCACGTCCAGCCGGTCGCACGGCAGCGTGAAGGAATCGATCGTCGCGAGGCGATACACCGCGGCCTCCCAGCCCGACGCGGACACGTGCGCGCGCGAGATATCCAGTTGAATCTGCGACCGCGCCAGCGCTGCGGCGCAGCTCTGTCGTAACAGCATTTCATCGGCCTCCAGCTCCCGCCTTAAGGACGCGTCCAACGCGCCAGATAGAGGCACGAAGACCTCGGCCTCGACCTGGCGCCGCACCGCCGCGCGCACCAAGAGGTCCAGGTCGTCCGCCAGCATGCGGTGCTGCCGCCGCAACACGACGGCCTCCAAGAAGGGCCCGCATCCCTCGACCAGCGACGCCTGGAGGCCGTCGATGGCGCGCGCCATGGCCTCCAGCAGGTCCCGGCCCCCCTTCGCGCGGCAGGCCCCAACGATCGTGGCGACGACGCCGTCCAGCGCCGGCGTCGCGAGCACCTGGTACGCGGCCACTTGCGCGGCTCTTCGGAGGTGCGCGTCGGGGTTACGCTCGAGCAGTTCGAGCGAGGCGCGGCGCGTGGGCACGTCCAGGAACCGTTCTAACGCAGCGTGGAGGCGCTCCGACTGAGCATGTAACGGCCCCGTCATGAGCAGGGCCAGGCACCGCCGCAAGTAGGTCTCGAGGGCCCGCCGCCGCGCCCCGAGCGAGGCGACCGTGTCGTACAGGGCCGCCTCCTCGGGAAACAAGTGGTCGAGGTCCTCGGGCCCGCCCAAGCTCTGCACGGCGCGCCTCGCCTCGCGGAAGTCGGCGAACGTCCGGCGTATGCGCCACTCGGCCCCGCTCCGGACGTCCAGGGTCCACACCACGTATTTGTCGTCCTCGTAGTCCACGACGCGACAACATAAGGCCGGTCTTAATTCCGCCACGTCCACGCTCACATCGTCAAAGTCCGAGACAAGCTCCCCTCTTTCGTCCCAGAGCGTCGCCCTTCTGACGACCTCCGCGACCTCGTCCGTCAGTGCGAGGGCCGTGCGGTCGTTGAGCGCCCCCCGCTTCGTGAGGACCTTTGATAGGGTTTCCGGATCGATGGTGGTGAAACCGCGTTTGAGCGTCAGCACACACCGGGCCGACGCCTTGATCTTGGCCGCGACGTGCCGCAGCGACGCGCCCGGCTCGAACAACTTGCCGTCGACCCCGATAACCTCATCATTCTCCCGGATGCCCGCCCGCTGCGCCAGCGTCGGCGCCGGCAGCACCTGCACGACGGCGCGCCCGTCGCGTGTCGCCTTGAGCGTCAGGCCCAGGCCCTCGCCGTCCGTCGCGGGCGCGAGGCGCGCGCGGAACGTGCCGCCCTCGGCCACGACGAGCACCCTCTGCGGCGTCGAGAGCGGCGGCTCCGCCAAGGAGAGCAGTTCGACGAGCGCGGCCGGCGGGTCGGGCACCGGGAGCGGCGGCGGCGCGGGCCGCTCCTTTGGAGGCAGCGGCGGCGGCGCCGCGCGTCGTATGCCAGGTGCTGCCGGGCGCACGCCGAGCGCTGGGGGCAGGGCTGGCGGGGCGCTGCGTCGCACAAATGGAGTTTCGTCGTCAGGCATGGCGACAAATCACTGCATCGATTGTCCACGTTTTATATTCATCGATCGTGCGTTATGCGCTCGCAATTGCCGAGCGTGCGTGCGGGTGTCTTAGAGGCCGAGATCACTCAGTGCCTTGTCGGGCCGGTTTTTTTGGTGCGGGTTTCTGGAACATTACTCAGCAAAAACTGTGCCTAAAACGCCATAGAATACAATCAAAGGGCTTGTGCTTGCTGAAGCGCTCGTTGAACCCATCGGTCACTGCACGAGCGTCGAGCATCGAGCTCCTCTACGCGAGCCGCGCACTCTCCACCAGAGCCGCTGCGGTTCCAAGCCCACGCGTCGACGCCGCCGAGCCGCCGTCACGCCGCGGCGGAGGAGCCATATAAAATGACCATCCTCTACGCCTTGGTCGCACGCCAAAATGTCGTGTTGGCCGAGTACACGTTCACGAGCGGCAACTTCCCGACGATCACGCGGGTCTTGCTGGGCAAGATCCCCCCGGCCGACGGGAAGATGTCCTACGTCTACGACCAGTACGTCTTCCACTACGTGATCGAGCAGGGATTAACCTTCTTGTGCATGGCGGACGAGAGCTTTAAAAGGCGAGTACCTTTTGCTTTTTTAGATGATGTCAAGGAGCGCTTCTTCGCGACCTACGGCGAGCGCGGAAGTACGGCCATCGCCTTCGCCATGAACGAGGACTTCGGGCGCACGCTCAAAAAGCAGGTCGAGTTCTACAACGGACCCGAGGCCGACCAATTCGCCACCGTCCACAAAAAACTGGACGACGTCAAGTCCGTCATGGTCCAGAACATCGAGATGGTCTTGGAACGGGGCGAGAAGCTCGAGTTGCTGGTGGACAAGTCCGAGCAGCTGCAGCTGGACGCGTTTCGGTTCCAAAAGTCGTCCAAGCAATTGCGGAACGCCATGTTCTGGAAGAAGGTCAAGGTGTACTTGCTCATCCTGGGCGTCGTCGGCGTCGTGCTCTACGTGTTCCTCGCCGTGCTGTGCGGGCCGGCGCTGCAGTGCGGGGGCGGCGACGACGACTGATGTGCAATACGGCCGGTGTAATTCTTGTGATATGATCATGTGTCCGTCCGGTAGGCGCCGCGTCGGTGGCGTGCCCGGGGTCGCGACTTCTGCTGGAGGTCGAGCCGCGGCCGGCGCGCGGACCGGGGTCGGACCTCGAAGCACGCGCGCTTTGCGCCTGGATTCGTGCGCGGACGTCTCTGCGTTTGCCCGCGTCAGCCCAAGGCTGCTTCGACAGATGAGGAAGATGTCGCATCAATGTTTTGAGATGCTCCAATTTGTGTTTTGTCGGCTGCTGCACGGGCCAATAAGCGCATTGAGCATTGATGCAGCGCTGCTCATAGATCGATTTTGCACCGCTGCGACCAGCCGTCCAGCCCGCGCGTCGCCGCCCGCGGCTCAGCCCAAATTTGGCACTGACCTGCAGTGGTGCAAAAATGCTCCGCCGCCTGAGCCGCGCCATGAGCGGCAAGCCCGAGAAAAAGCCCGAGAAGAAGCCGGAGGCCCCGGCGCCCGTAGCAGCGCCCGCGGAAGCGGAAGCCCCGGCGCCCGCGCGCGTCTGGCGGAGCGCCAAGGACCCGAAGACGTCTCGAACCTATTACTACGACGTGCTTACTAGGGAAACTAGATGGACCAAGCCCCGAGAGCTCCAGGGCGACGCGGAACGAAAAAAGCAGGACGACGACAAGGTCGAGAAGCGCAAGTTCTTCGACGAAATGGAGCGGAACATCCGGAACAACATCGCCCAGGGGTTAGATTCGTCGGACGTCTCCACGGCGCACACGTCGGGGCCGGGCTGGCGCCCGCCGGCGTCGCGGCCCTCGGTCAGTTCCACGATCGACGAGGGGCGGGTGCGAACGCTTTCGACCGTGGACGACAGTTTCTTGTATGACGATGCCCAGAAGAGCCGGCGGTCACTCAGTAGAAATGGCGTGACGCGGCGATCTCTGTCCCCGGAGGCCAACGCCCTGGGCGGGTTCTGGCCCAAAAAGCCGCCGCGACCTTTACGGAGCGTGTCCTTCGCCGACGAGAAGGCGGACCTGCGCGCCTTCGCGCGCGCCGCTGCATTAGATAAAGCGGACGCCCTCAAGCCCCCTTCTATAGAACGCCACCGCAACAGCACGGGCACGATGTTCGTCGGTGCTACATTGGACCGGCCGGACAAGGAGGCCACCATCGCGTGCGTGTGTCATGTATTAAGAGCCCACCTGGCCGCCGCGGAGGCCCAGCCGCCCAGCGCGCGGGAGACCAAGGCTTCGGCAGGAGAATTTAAGATCTTCCAGGAGGACGCCTTCAAGCGCACGCCGACTGCTGCTCAATTAGAAGCCTTCTACCGGGACGTCTTCTCGCGGGGCCAGATGGAGGTCGAATGTATCGTGACGTCGTTAATCTACGTAGAGCGCCTGTTGAAGGCGGCAAGAGGGCGTGTTCGCCTGCGAGCCCAGAACTGGCGGCCCGTGCTCCTGTCGTGCATGATCATGGCAAGTAAGGTCTGCGACGACCTGTCCATGTGGAACGCGGACTTTGGGCACATTTGCGCCGAGTTCACGCTCCCGCGCATCAACCAGCTGGAGGCGGCGCTCCTGCGGGCCTACGGTTTTAATGCGACAGTAGCGGCCTCGGAGTACGCCAAGTACTACTTTCATTTGCGGAGCATGGCCTCGCGGCTCTCGCTAGAGACGGACGTGCTTCCACTAAACATCAAGGCCGCCACGAAGCTCTCGGAACGGTCCTCCCAGCTCTCGAAGAAGGGCGACGCGAAGTTGGGGGAGGACCTGGCGCGGCTCAAGGTGCGGCGCGCGCAGTCGCTCGGGGGCAGCGAGCACGACCTCGCCGCGCGCTCGGCGACGCTCGAAGAGGTCGTCGACATGGCGCCGGTGGCGGGGGCGTAACATTCGCTTTGGCTTTAGGCCGGGGGGCTGCGGTCGCCCTCGGGCGGCGGCCGGTCGTCTTGCTCCTCCATGGCGCCTGTCTAAAAAAAAGAATTAAATGAAATGAAACCTCCACGCCTCGCCCGGGCTCCCGGGCCGGTCGCCCAGCCCTCGGCGGGCCCTGGCAGTACTGCAGTGGTTTGACGGCGTTCGGGTTTTCTAAACGAACTTGAGAGTTTCTCGGCGTTGGTACGAATCCGTACGCGTTCGCCTTTACTAGAACGGATGCTGCCCCCCGGCAGCGATCTTAGATGAGTGGCTGCAGATGCAGGTAGCACTCCTCCTCGCGTGCTGCGCGGTGCGCGGTGCCGGCTGGCCCTGGGACCGCCTGCGGCGCGCGGGGCGGCCGGACACGCGGCGCCTACAGGGCGATGACGGCTACACGGACGACGGATACGGGGGCATGGACGACGGCATGGGTGGCATGGACGACAGTATGGGTAGCATGGACGACGGCTCGGCGTCCCCGACGGCGTCCCCGGCAGCCAGCTACGGTGATGACATGGGCATGGGCGACGGCTCGGCGTCCCCGACGGCGTCCCCGGCAGCCAGCTTCGGTGATGACATGGGCATGGGCGACGGCTCGGCGTCCCCGAGAGC
>Ga0302122_10000540_pt1 | contig 23387 bp, 19 predicted proteins | sample CB21_SCM_MG_FD_203115 | JGI IMG/M metagenome (GOLD analysis project Ga0302122, IMG submission 203115) | Marine microbial communities from Western Arctic Ocean, Canada - CB21_SCM | ecosystem: Environmental > Aquatic > Marine > Oceanic | place: Canada: Western Arctic Ocean | collected 2017-09-28
CCAGACGCCGATCACTGGGAAGCGCGTGGCCCTCGTGGGCGTGCTCACGCAGTCGCGGCCGCGGGCGTCGTCGCGGGTCGCGGCCGCCGGCGGGACCGTCGCGCCGCGCGTGGACGAGGGCGTGTCCTTCGTGGTGCTCGGCGACAACCTTGCGGACGGGCGGCCCGTCGAGGAGAGCGTGTCCTTCCAGGCGGCGCAGCGCCTCGGCATCAAGCTGCTCTCGGAGCACGCGTTCTTCGCGATGCTCTAATGTGTACCTCCCTCTGCCCGACACGCGGGCCTCTCATAAGTTCCATTCGCTGTACTTGTTCGGCGGCGTGCGCGGCGAAAGTCACGGCGAGGGTTCAACTATATGATGGCCCGGCTTTGCAGAGTGCCCGACTGACCTGCGCTTTTTAATAGCACACCTCCGTCCGAGTGGAACCCTGCGCAGACGGCGTGTGGCTGCTTATTATAAAGCATGTAAAACCCGTCGGCTAGGCTAAGAATTCAAACAAAAGGCTCTGCGAGGGAAGGCAAACGCGACATCAACCGCAGCGCTGCAGCCTCGCCCGTGCGTGTAGCAACAACTAAGGGCTGCCTCTCCGCAGGAGCAGGAGCCAATATGGAGCGCGCCACCACCGCCTGCCAGACCGCCCTGACCTTCGCCGCCGACGCGACGGTCGAGTTCAAGACGACGCGCGTGTCGCCGGAGCCCGGCTCGCCGCTGCGGACGCCCGGGCCCGGCCAAACGAAAGAGTTCTTCGCGACGCCCACGCAGCAGCGGGCCGGCGCCTCGCTCGCCTCGATGAGCCCCATCACGCCGGGCTTCGGTCTGGACCCGACGCCCCGGCAGACGAGCTTCGCGGCCGCGCTCGACGCGACCGAGGCGCCCGCGTTGGAGACACCCCGGCCCGCGGCGCGCCGGCCGCCGCAGAGCGACCTGGACTCGCTCGCGACGCTCTCGCCGCTTAAAGGAGGGGACGCCGCCGCCGCGCCGGCGCGGCCGCCGCCTACCGCCCCGCGCACGCCGCCGCCGCCGCGCGCGGCGCCGTGGCAGTTCTTCCGGCACCCCGACCGCGCGTACCGCGCGCCGCGCGTGTCGGCCTGGGCCGCCAGCTACGGTCCCTCGTACGGCGCCGCCGCGCCGGCCTGGACGCCCATGCCGGTCTCACCGACGCTCACCAACCTCACGTCGCTGTACCGGCGCCGCGTCCAGGCGATCCAGAGCCGCGCCTTCATCGAGACGTGCTTCCGCTAGGAGTCCCTAAAGTTAAGATATGGCGTCACACGCCCTCGTTTTTCGTCGTTCACCTCGGTCAGGCTGTGGCGCTCATATTTTCGCTTCGAGGTCGGGTTGAGGCAGGGGCGCTTGCTCGCGGCGACGTCCTCCAAGGTCGCCGGCGGGCGTTCCATGCCGAAGCACGTCCGCGGTGGCGAAGGCTTCGGCCGCGGCGAGGGTCACGGCGACGGCCGCGGCGGCGGGTGCGCGCTCGCGCGGCGCCGCCGACGACCGGCGTGAGCGGCCCGCGGCGAGGTCCAGCTTTTCCACGTCTGCCACGTCGACCTCCTGTTCGCCATAAGCGGTGTTCTCCCAGCGCACCAGCACGACGTTTTCGCCGGCGCGCGTGGCCCGCTGGACCGTCGCCACGTCCTTGTTCTTGCCCACCAGGACCGTCTCGTCTACTGCGAAGAGTGGTACCGCGGGCGCCTCGGTCGCGGCGTCTGGCGCCGGAGGCACGGCGAGCGCGTCGTCGTCGTCGTCCATCGGCGCGGCCGGCGCATCGTCAAGCGCCTCGTCGTCGTTGTCCTCGGCGTCGAGCGGCGGCGCGGTCGGCGCCGCGTCGTCGTCGGACGAATCGCCGTCCCGGTCGACGAACGAGCGGAGGACGTCCCGTTGGAACGCTCGGTTGCCGGCGGTGCCGCTACAGACGGCGTACGCGTCGTCAAACGCCACGACGACGAGCAGGGTGGCGGGCGCGCTCAGCTCGGCGACGCGCGCGCCCAGTGCTATGGGCGGGCCCGGGCCGACGCGCGGCCGCCGCCCCGTGTACACCGCCGCCGCCTCGACGCCGGCCGCGAAGTCGCCGTCCAGGAAGTGCACGTCGACGGTCCCACGGCCGACGCCCACGACGATGCCGGCATACCGGGCCTTCGAGCCCTTGAAGGGCGCGCTGACGTGGTCGAGGATCCGCAGGAGCGGCGCCCGCGTCGCCGGGGGGCTTTGCCGCCGCGCGGGCGCCGGCCGCGGCGCCACGGCGACGAGGTCCGGGTAGTAGGCGCGCGCCACGGCCGGCAGCCCCGCGTACACTTGATCATCTCCCGGCTTGTGGTACTGCAGGGCTCCAGTAACAGGTCCGAAGCTCGTCGTTTTCTTGCGCGTCTTTGTCCAGCCGTCGCGCGCCATGCGCGCCTCGAGCTCAGAAATGTCCGTTATAACGCTCCGGGCGGCCGCGGGCCGCTTCGTGATTCGCTTGGCGGCCAGGGCCGGCGCGGGCGCCGCCGCGCGCTTCGGCTGCGTCCACGTAGGCGGCTTCCCTTTTGCGGCGGGCTTCTTGGCGGCGGGCTTCCTCGCGGGCTTCAGCGGCGGCGGCAGCACGGCGGGCGACATGGCCGCGTCGTCGTCGCCGTCCGCAGTCGGCTTGGGCGGCGCCGCGGTAGCTTTGAGCGTTACGGTCGCGTCCTCCGCGGCGGCCGCGGGCGCGGGCCGTTCCTCGTCGTCGCCGTCCGCCGCTGCCGGCTTTCCAACGGGGTCCGGCGCCTAGAGCGGCGCTAGTAACTCCGCCTCGGGGATAGCCAGGACCTCGTCGGGCATGACCGTCTCCCGTATGTCCACGGGCGCGGGCGCTACCGCGGGCGTGTTGTCGCTCGTGGGCCGGACCGGCACAGTCGGCAGGAACGCGGCCGGCGGCGCGACGACGAGCGTGGGCGCGACGCGCCGCGCCTCGAAGGCTGCGCTCAGGGCCGGCCACGCGTTGCCGTTGACGAGCATGGACACTTTAGTCACGCTAAGGCCCTCAAAGGCGTCTGCCGCGTCGGTCTGCGTCTTGAAGCGCCGCCACGCCGGCCTGCCGACGCGGCGCACCTCGTATTCCGTGGCCGGTGCCTTGGCCTTGCTGGCCAGCGCCTTGAGGCGCGCCTTCTCGGCCTTGGCCGCGGCCGCGGCCGGGTCGACGGGCGCCTTGCGGTACGCCGGCGCCGCCCACGAGGGCTCCGAGGTCTCAAGCTCCTCCTCCTCCAGGTCCTGCGTGTCGCCCTTCAACGCGCCGTCGATGTACTGGACGCGCCACAGCTCGCGCGGCTCGTTATCTAACATGAAGGGCTCGGGCGCTGTCGTCGGCAGGTAGGCGATGACCTTGGCCGTGGCCTGCTTGGCACTCTCGACGTCCCGGCGCAGGTACATGCCCACGTACTTGCCCGAGTCCTGCCATCCCTCCGCGGAGGGCGCCCGGGCCTCGGCCTCGTTCGCCGCGTGCGAATAGACCACGAGCAACTCCTCGCCCGGCGCAATGTCCTTGATAATGCGCCACGCGCTCACCATGCGCGAGCCGTCGTGCCTCGAGCGATACTCGACGTTCGGTTCCCTATCTCTCGCTTCGTTGATCCAGAAGGTCGCCGCGGTCCGGAAAATAGAATCGCCGGCGAACCAGTGGATCCTGAAATAGGACGAATTTCCAGTGGAGATGTACGCTTCGGAGAACTCTGAACCACCAACAGCGTCCGCGTCCACGTTACCGGCGTGCATCAAGGCCGTGGGGTCCAGCAACCAGGACCCCCGCGTCAACGGCACCTTCGCCAGCACGCCGTAGCCGTGCACCACGCCCGTATTGGTCAGGTCCACCTTCTCCAGTAACGCCGCTTTTTGCGCGCTAAACTTGTCCCCGTCGATGGCCGCCGCCGCCGATGACGAGAGCTCCTGTAAATCGTCCTCGTCGTACAAGATGGACACGCCGTTCCGTGCTGCTTCTTCTTCGGCCTTCCGCCGCTCGCGGTCCCGGGCCAGCTCCGCGGCCATCTTGGCCTGGACGACGCCTCTTTCCCGTAAGCGTTTCTCGCGCGCGGCCTGGGCCAGCCGCTCCGCCTCGTACGTGGCGCGCCGCGCCGCCTCGGCGGCTTGGGCTGCATCGACCGCCCTTTCGGCGAGGAGCCGCATCGCCTCCAGATCGTCCTCGACCTCGTCGTCGCCCATCCAGCACTCGCTATTGTCGTTCCAGGACACGTGCCAGCCCTTCTCAGCGCCCTCGCGCTTCCAGTAGGCGAAGCGCACGACGTACTTCGATGGGTGCTGCGCGCCGTTGGGGTCCACGACCTCGGGCCGCGCCCAGCCGTCGTAATTCGCCCGCTTGTGGAAGACGCACTTGCAGTTGCCCTCGGCGTCGACCGGTGGCCGAGGCCGCGGCATGGTGCTGCCTGCTTGTACGCGCGCACGAGCGTCTAGCTCCTTTGGCACAGCGCCTTTTGCTAGTTTCGCAGCGTTTTTTGCCGCGTTTACGGCGGAGAGCTCGATGTGCAGTGACAACTACCACCTTAGACGCGTGCGAGCGGCGTAGCTAGCGCAGCCTGCCAATGCCAGTGCCTTGATTTGAAATGCGCTCGTAGCTCATAGCGTGCGGGTTTATCTTTCATGACCAATGCATACGTACACTCGAGGCCTCTGCGCACCATATAGCCCTCCGCCGCGGGCGCTCGGTACTGCCCGTCCCATTTCATTCATTTTTGACGGGGTCGCGGCAAACCGGCGCCGCGTGCTGCCCGCCTCTGGAGGCGAGACCGAGCGGCAGCGCACGTGCGAAAGGAACGGCAGCCGTGCGAGAAGAGCCGCCGGCCACAGCGCGCATTGAGACGCCGCCGACGTGCCCCCCAAGCAGAGGCCGGGGCAGCCACTTGTGACCGCACGCGGAGGCCGCCACCATGTCCTACCGCGAGCTGCGGAACTTCGCCGAGATGATGCGCGCTTTGGGTTACCAGCGCCTCATTTCCGTCGAAAACTTCCGGAGCCCGAACTTCCCGCTCGTCGCCAGCACGCTGTACTGGATGGTGAAGAGGTATGACCCGGACATCGTGATGTCCGACAACATCGAGACCGAGGAGGCGCGCGTCCAATTTCTGACGAAGACGAGCGAGGCCTTACTCAACAAGGCGAACATCCGGCTCAACACGAAGAACCTGTACATGGCCGACGGCCACGCCGTCCGGGAGCTGCTCAAGGTCGCCAAAACTTTGTATGCTGCCTCTGTCGCTCAAGAAGAGTACAAGGACGGGGAAGAATTACCGGACGTGCCTTCTCTCGGTACGAAGACCAAGGACATCCGCGTGGCGCGGCAACTGGCCGCTGATATAACAGATAGAGGGGCTCGATTGCATGACCTCTTAGGTCACGAGAACGAGGTCAAAAAAGACCGGCAGGCGGCGTTACGCTTTTTAGATACGATCTCGTCTAATTTGGACGGCGGGGAACACGCGCATGTGCGGAGAAGCGTCGATGCTTTAGTGGAGCGGTGCAAAGAAGATATAGAATCCGCCAAGAAGGCCTGCGACGAGTTCGCCGCGGACGAGCGGGCGCTGGACGCGAAAATCAAGAAGAAGCGGAACGAGTTGGAGCGGCACGAGAAGCGGCTAGATTCCCTCCAGAACGTGCGGCCGGCCTTCATGGACGAGTACGAGAAGCTCGAGGGCGAGCTGCAGAAGCAGTACGCCGTGTATTTGGAGCGGTTCCGCAACCTAGATTATTTGCAGGCGGAGCTCCAGACGTACCACAGCGCCGAGAAGGAGGAGGTGAACGAGCACGACCGCAACTTGAAACGGATGCAGAAGCGGCTGCGGGAGGAGGAGCTGCGGATCCTCCGGGGCGAGCAGGAGCCCGCCGGCGAGGCGGCGCGCAAGGAGGTCAGCGAGCGGCCCACGCAGGCCCGGCCGGCACGGCCGCGGAGCCGCGTCGACGACTCCTCGGAGGACATCGACTCGGACGAGATCTCGCGCGACTCGGACTCGGACAGCGTGTCGCTCGCGGCCTCGAGCGGCGCCGGCTCGGGCATCGACGAGATCGATGACGACGACTCCCTCAGCGACGACGACGGCGCGTCGTCAGCAGACTTCTCCGTCCAGTCGAGCGACGAGTTCTAGCCTGGGACCCCGCCTAACCGCGTTTTCTACTAGTCTCTGCTCTCCCCTGTTTTTCGGTTTGCCTACCCATGAGGCGTCCTTGCTAGTCCCTCCGTGTTGCTTGGACGCGTTTTGCGCGCGCCACCGCAGCGGGCCAGAAGAACAATCTCCAGTTTGGGACACACCGCGTTAGCACATCGCAATTGCATCAAGCTTCGTAGTTACCACATGTTACGGACGTTCAACACAGTGGCGCGCCGAGCGCGACCACAACTAGCGCTGCAATCCATTTGTAACAGCAGCACTCGCACGTCGCGCATTGCTCTGCTGAAGCCAAGACCTGCCCTGGCACAGCAATTATCTCGCGACACCAGCACAAATGCGCGCAGCACAGTACCGCCACTTGTGGATACTGCGCTGCTCTCGCGCAGCACAGTACCGCCATACGTAGACACAGCGCTGTTCTCACACGCAGAGCCGGATAAGCATGTGCTGCTGCACAGAGACTTTACGTCGACGCGTGCGCAACTCACACGGCCGTCGACGCGCCACCGCACGTACACTACGGAAACTCTACCCCACGCGCACTGGAGCCCGAATTCACCGAGGTACAAGCCGCCGACCACGCCTGGCGCCAGACAAACCACATCTGGTCGAACGACGAACTCCGTGAGGTCACGACGACGACGCACCAGCCCGTGACCGTGAGCGACCACATCATGAAGGGCCTGATGAACGTGCTCTATCACGGATTTAATTTTATCACTGGTTACGATGCGGCCGATCCGTCGCCGCGGTCCGTCGCGTGGCGGTTGATTATTCTAGAGAGCTTCGCTGGCGTCCCCGGATTCGTGGCGGCCGGATATCGCCACTTCTACTATTTACGAACGCTCAAGCGCGACCACGGCGCCATCTACACGTTTCTGGAGGAGACCGAGAACGAGCGGATGCACCTGCTCGTCTGTTTAAAGATGTTCGAGGCCTCGCCCATGACGCGCGCTCTCTGCGTGGCGGCACAATTTGGGATGTCGCCGTTTCTGGTATTGACCTACGCGATTCACCCGGGTTCGATGCACCGCTTCGTCGGTTATCTGGAGGAGACGGCGGTCCAGACCTACGAAAACCTCGTCACCAAGACAGCAACCCCCGGCACCCGACTCCACGACGAGTGGGAAAACCTCGCCGCGCCGGACATCGCCAAGGCCTACTGGAAGCTGCGCGACGACGCGAAGTGGGTTGATTGCTTACAACACATGCTCGCGGACGAGAGCCACCACCGAGACGTGAACCACACGTTCGCGACGCTCCCGCCCAACGCGCCGAACCCGTTCATCAAGCAGCACATGAAGGACTTCGACCGCGCGGCGACGGCGCATGCCGTGGGGAAACTGCAGGGAGGGCAACAGCGCGACATGTTCCAGTAAGTAAATTTACTCGGCGGCAAAGGGGTCCCTTACCACGGCCGGTTCGTCGTCGATCGGCCCGCGGAGCTCGTTCGAGCCCAGCAGGGTCAACGCCACATTCCCCGCGACGGAACAACCGCGACCTTTATTGTCCGGAGATACAACGACGTCGTCAAGCACGAGCATGGCCGCGTCGCGGGGCCGCAGCGCTTCGCACTGGATCGCCGCGCAGGTCGCGTCCTTTGCGGACACTTCGGTCCGCACAAGCTCTAGGCGCGCGGACATATACGCGTAGCACGCCCGGTCCTTTGCGCCGACGACGCGCGAGTCGCGAATGGACGCGTACGCCTCGCCGCGCATGCACACGCCGTGCTGGTCGCCGCCCTGGATCGTCGAATTTGAAACGTCGAGCTTCGCCACGTTGAACACGGCGACGGCCGTGCGGCCCGGGTCCACAACCTCGCACTCGTGCAGGACCGCCCGCGCCCGCTGGACCAGCCAAAGCCCGAAGCCGGCCTCGCTCGTCACGCGGCAACGTTGGAGTTTGACCGAGCCGCGGCCCCGCGCGAACACGCAGGCGCCGAGCGACCGCTTCTCGGCGCGGTCGGGTGCACGCTGATGGCGCAGGTCCAGGTCGCGCAGCGTTAGCGTGTTCCCGTTGCCTTCAATCTGGAACACGCTATGGCCGCTGCCGTCGATGCGGCCGGGTCCGTGGATGGTGAGCTCGTCTTGCCGCATCACCCGGAATGTATCGGTGAGGGCCACGCGTCGACCTTGCATCTCGACCGGTCGACCGCACAGCACCGCGGCCTCGCAGAGCTGCCGGAACCGGTGCTCCGAGATCACTGCTGCTTTTGGCGCCACTTGTGCCGTCAGTGCGTTCGTTGTCCGCGCTGCGAGTGCTGCCAAAAGCACCATCTGCATACTCCGCCTCCTCGACACTTGAGGGCGGCGTATGGGGCCCCTGCCGTTACCACGGCGAAACACGTCGTTTGAACAGCCGTGCGACCTGGGTCTTTTGCCAGCTGTCTTGCGGTGGGCTGCTGTGGTGGTACAGAGCTCGACCCGGGTGTAAAACCCGTGCATGAAACCCGTCCGGACGGGTTTCTTGCTCTCCCAAAATGTGGCCAAAATCGCCCGATAAGCACCAGTTGTCACACGAGAGCTTGTAAGCACAGCTCTCCTACTACTCCTACTACCCGCCGACGCGTGTCCATCGCTGTCGCGCATCAAGCGCTGCACTCAACTTGGCGACAAATTCACCACAATGAGCAGCCAGGCCGATGAAATAGCCAAGCTCAAAGCGGAGCTCGCCGCGCTGCAGGGCGAGTCCGCGGCCCTGGAGACGAAGCCCAAGAAGAAAAATAAGAAGAAGCGCAAGTCCGCCGAGGACGACGAGGCCGCGAAGCTCCGCGCGGAGCTCGAGGCGGTCGAGGGCGAGACGGCGGCCGTGACGGGCGTGCCGGCTCCAGAAAAGAAGAAGAGAAAGAAGGAGAAGAAGGAGAAGCAGCAAGAGAGCAACTCCACCAAGTACCAGGCCCCTGGAAATGACGCGGAGCCCGCGCGCCGCGCCTACGTGGGCGGCCTGCCCTTCGACGCCACCGAGGACAGCGTGTGGAGCTACTTCGCGACGCTCTGCGGCGACTTGGAAAAGGTGGAACTCCAGACCTTCGAGGACAATCCCGAGCGGTGCTGCGGCATCGGGTTCGTGACCTTTGTGAAGCCGGAGTCGCTGGACCGGGCGCTGACGCTGGACGGGGAGTCCTTCAAGGGCGACGACCGCACGATGAAGATCCGGAAGGACCGGCAGGGGGCCAAGCCGCGACGGCCGCCGCCGCCTAGAGTTGGGAAAGAATTAACCGTGTACGTGGGCAACATGGCCTGGGACGCGTCCAAGGCCGAGGTCGAGGGCATGTTGATAGAAGGGGGCTGCGCCGTCGCGTCCATGCGGTACCACACGGACGCGGCTACGGGCAAGTTCCGCGGCTTCGTCCACGCGGAGCTCGCGGACGAGAGCTCGCTGGCGAACGCGCTCGCGCTCGCGGGCGCGCGGTGGCGCGGCCGCGAGCTGCGCGTCAGTCACTCGGAGACGGGGCGGAAGGGGTAACTTGAAACAACACAACATTAGGGTTCTTGCTCCTCGTAGGAAATCGTCGCCGCGAGCAGCGCCGACGCCGCCAGTAAACAGCTCGTGACGTAGAAGGGCAGGCCGATCATGCCCCGCCGCGAGCCGAAGGTGAAGAGCGTGGCGTAGAGCGTCGGCGCGACGACCTTGACCAGGGCGTTGAGCGCGTTCCGCTCGGCGCTGAGCTGGCCCTGCGGCACGCCGAGACTAGTGCCGATGTTCACGATGCGCGCCGACGTCGCGTGCGAGCGGCCACTTCCAAGAGCCATGGGCCCGAGCGCCGAGTAGGCCGCCACGTCCGTCGTCGCGCTGCCGAGGAGGCAGGACGAGGCGGCCGCGCAGCCCGTCGTGGCCACCGTGTGCCCGCGCGGGCCGAACAAACGGATGAACGGGCCCGTTAATAACGTTCCTAGTGTACTTGCCAGCCCCGCCGCGGCCGCGAACTTGCCGCACGAGTCCGCGCCCCAGTTCCTTAATTCCCGGGCCAAGACCTGCCACAAATCGCCCATGCCGTTCGTTAAGGACTGGAGCAGCACGACCGCGTTCAAACGCGCGAACTTCGGCCCCCGCATAAATAAACGGCGGAACGCGAACGGCTGGAAGGCCGGGGGCCGCGTTTCGCTCGCTACCACTTTTCGGGCAGACGCGGGCCGCGTCTCGGGCGCGCCCGACACGAGCGCGAGGACGCCGCACCCTAACAAGGCCGAAGTGGCGTACGCCAAACGCACGTCCCGCGCAGCGAGCCGGCCGCCGACCAACGACGCGACGGCGTAGCCGAGGCCCATGGCCGCCGAAATCCGGGACCCCACGACCGCGTAACGCGTTGGGTCGCCGCCGTAGACGTCCGCCACGCTCGCTTGAAAAGCGAGCCAGTAGACCGGCACGGCGAAGGACGACACGAGGCGCGCCGCCACGAGCATGGACACGTCCGGCTTGAAGACCACCAGGGACCGCGCCACGATCGTCGCGAGCGGGGCCGCGAACAGCAACGGTTTTCGTCCCACCTTGTCGCTATAGCGCCCGAGCGAGCCCGACAACACGACCTCCAGCAGGGCGCTCGCCGAGCCGATGCGGCCCAGCACTACGGCGACGCTCACCGGGTCGAGCCCCGAGCCCGCCAGCGCGGGCGTCAGCGCCGTGCCGATGACGCCGAAGCAGGCGGACTGCAGCGCGGAGACGGCGCAGATGAGCGGCACCGAGAGGCTCGGCGTCGTCGCGGGCGTCGGCGGTAGGATCGTGGCGACCGCGGCTCTTCTGCCGAGGCCGCGTCCGGTGCGTCCGGGCGACGTTGGCAATGCGAACGCGGTTGCGGTGTGCCACAGCAGTGCGTAGAGGGTGACGGGCTGCAACCGCATGGTGAGCGTGTTATATGTCGCAGGGATGACGTTGGATTGTATAGATGACGTTGCGCGATAACTGAGGGGTACGGAGCTGCAATCTGGTGCAATACAAGTCTTGTCAGAGCACTTCACCTGATCAAATACTCGCAAAACCCGAGCGTTTCACAGACTCAGTATTACGATCCCCCGACAACCGTCGTCGGCGCGACGCTCTCGCACGCCGCCCCGATCTCCGCGAGCGCGTCGGGCGCCGTCATCGCGCGACGCTTCTTCGCAAAGGCCGCGGCCGCGGCCCGGCGGGTCGCGACGCAGGCGCCGTAGCAGGCCCAGAGGAGGGGGCGCCGGCCGGCGAAGGCCGCGTCGGCCGCGTCGGCGCGGGCAGCCTGGGCCGCCAGCGGCGCGAGCGCGCCGCAGAGGACGTCGCCGAGGCCGCCGCACCGCTTCGGCGCGCCCCCTTCGTCGCAGACGAGGACGTCGCGCCCGTCCGTGATCACGTCGGTCCGTCCCTTGGCGACGATGACCACGTTGCCGAGCGCCCGGGCCACGGCGGCCGCGACGTCGTCTCCCTCAGGTGACACGCCCACGCTCGCCGCGAGGCGCTCGAGCTCCCGCGCGTTCGGCGTCAGGACGCAGTCGCGGCGGCCCCGCACGAGGTCCGGGCGCTGCGCGACCAGGAACAGGCCGTCGGCGTCGACAATCGCGCACCGGACCTCTTCGCATGCCAGGAGTGCGGCGACGCCCTCGAGCACCCCCGCGTCCCGGCCCAGGCCCGGGCCGATCACGCAGCTGTCCAGCCGCCCGAGCCAGGGCCTCACTTCCTGCATCGCCTTCGCGACGGCCGCGCGGTCGTGCAGCATGGCCGTTTTGTAGCACGGCAAGACGATCAGCTCCGGGCTGTAGGACTTGATGGCCGGGGCCGCCCCGTCGGCGCAGAAGACGTAGGCCAGGTCCGCGCCCGCCTGCAAAGCTGCCGAGGCGGCGTAGTAGGGCGCGCCGGTGTACTCATAGGAGCCGCCCAGCACGCCTATCCTGCCGTTCTGACCCTTGCGGCTGTCGATGCTGAGGGGCGGCACGAGCTGTTGGACGGCCTTCTGCGCGGTCGACCACTGCACTGCGCTGCTCAGCTGCGAGGACATGACGAGCGTGCGCACGGCTCGCATCGATGGCGTCGAGCTGTTAGGATCGCATCGATGGCGTGACTTCCAGTATCACTTTATGGCAGTGCCAGAGTCGCCTTGGAATCGTGCTGCGGCTGCGCTACAGATGATTGCGACACAAATTTGCTGCGCATGGGTTTCGTGTACGGGTTTTCTTGAACTCCAATCCTGGTCAGGCCCCTGGCACCTTTCGGCGCATCCCTCTCGCCCCCCCGGAAGCGTGTATCTATCTTGCGGCCATCCCGAACAGCGCCACAGAGCATCTTGTGCCTGAGGTGAGAGCGCTGCACGCTGTTTGGATCAGGTGTTAGGAGGAGGCACGGGCTGCCCCGCGGCACACAATGTCGCGACGGCCCATCGTCCGCGCGGACCAGATGGCCTCGATCATCTCGCCCGTCAAGCGGCGGCCGCCCGTGCTGCCGGAGGACGCGACGTCGACGACGCCCGTTCGGTACGGCGACGGTGCGTTCACGGCGACGGAGTCGCCAACGGTGCAAGAAGCAAGATGCTACGATGCCGATAAAGACATAATCGAGCCGCGGTGGCTGCGCGTCAGCGCGACGCCGTGGGAGGCGCCGTACCGCGCCACGCAGGGCTACGGCCGGCCGATGCATTCGACGCTGGTGTCGCACGACTCCCCGGATGGGTTTCAAATAGCCGGGCTCCACACCCACGATCCCGAGGATGTGAGGGCGGCCTACGAGCACCAGGAGCAGGCGCCCGCGCGCCTGCCGCAGCAACTCTCGCCCGACCGGGGCGGTGTGTCGCTGGCCGCCCCCGAGTTCTTCCAGCCGACGGCGCATCCTCCCCTAAAGGAGAAGCGCTTCCGCAAGGTGCTGTGCGATGGTCGTGTGTTATTGGAGCCGCACAAGGTGGTGACGCGACCGGGCTTCTCTCTGGCGCCGACGCCGCGGCACCTCCTGCCGTCGGCGCGGGGCGGGGGGTAATTTCTCTGTACTGGTGTATGTTTTCTAGATACCCGCGGCACGCTGGTAGTGGCTTCGCGAGTTCAGCAGCAAAGGACGGTGTTCTCGTTTTGGTACTGCGTTCAGGCGTTTGCAGGCGCCGTGCTCTAGTCGTGCGACGCATCCATACGAGTGCCCTGAGGGCCGCGCGAAACCGCCGACCCGAACTTTCGAACGCTGCTTTTTGAACGCCGCAGCTGTGGGTGGCGGCGACAGGCCGCTAGAGCCCACGCTCGCACTGTCAGCATTTTAGCCCCTACCGTGACGAAGGTTTAGAGCCAAATTTGGCCGCGCAGAGCCGCGCAGAGACGACATACCAGGCCTGTTTGGCCTCCTCTCTTTTACGGCCCTCTCCCAGCGCAGTCGCCGTCGTCGTCTTGGCCAGAAGTGACGTGCAAAAGGCATTAGCTCGACATCGTCAAACATGTCGCAGCAACGCTCCATCACCGACTTTTTCGCCAAGCGCAAGAAGCCGCCGACGCCGCCGCGCGCCGCGCTCGTTGCGAAGACGAACCGCTCGCCCAAGCCGCAGCCGACGCCCGAGCCGCAGACGGAGCCGACGCGCGTGTCCGCGTCGAACGACGAGGCGTCGCCCCTGACGAGCCCGCCGCCGCCGAAGCGAATCAAGCGCCGCATCTCCGAGACGCCGCGGAGCGACGACTCGGGCGACGACGACTGGAACCCCGACGGGGCGTCGCCCGTGAGACGGCCAATGGACCGGCTGCGGCGGAACGACGACGCCTCGAGCGACGAGGACGGCCGGCCGCGGCGGAGCATTAGAGCGAGGCGGCGGTCGTCTTTGCTAAGTGCGCCGAGCACGACCATCCAGAACGACGACCTGGCCATGATGTGCGCGCGCCAGGTCAAGGCGCCCTTGAAGGTCTTGCTGTACGACGTGGAGCTTGTGCCGCGGGCTAGAAGGACGCTCGAGGGCTCCGTTCTGCAGAAGGTGAGTGACCGCCAGAAGTGGGCCCAGGATTTGCCGGAACTAGTGGCCCTGTGCGGCGAGGCGGCCTGGCGGTGTTCGGCGCGCTTGAACGCCTCAAGACCGGCCACGAAGCATGACCCCAAGCCTCTGATGCTCGAGTACCTCTGCGATCGCCTGGACGTGGACGACCCGCTGTGGGGCTACCAATTGAGGACCCAGGACACGGGCTGGCTCCAGGGCTTCGTGACGGTGACGACGTTCACCACGTGGGCGCCGTACCTCCGCTTCGACTCGTATGCGGCGGCGGCGGGCATCACGGCGGACGACGTGCGCGACCGCAGGGTCGACGTTGAGAACCGGTTGGGGGCCTTACTGGAGGCCCAGCCGCGGCGGGGCGACCCCGAGGCCGAGGGGATTATCTTCCCTTCCGTGGCCGAAATCAGTCTGTTAGGTGGATTAGGTGGCGGGGCCGCCGTGCTCTCCATAGCGTTGGATGAATTGCCGCAAGCCTACGAATTTGTCGTGTTACAAGCGACGGAGATTGGCATTCCCTTCTACGAGGCTTTGGGGTTTACCCGAGTGGGCGTGGTGGCGCAGCACGCCACGTCCACCAACTGCACTATTCTAGCACCGGAAAAGGGCAAAGAACCGCACGCGTCCAAGGTCTATAGATTACGGAAGAACCTGAGGCAGTTATTGAGAGACCTGGCGAAGCACGATGTCTCAAAGGTCTTCCAGACGGCTGTGGACACGGCCCTGGTCACGGACTATCTGGACGTCGTCAAGGAGCCCATGGACCACTCTCTCTTAAGAACGAAGCTCATCGCGGGCGAGTATGCTTCATTAGCTTCATTTGTGCAGGACCACGACTTGGTCTGGCGCAACTGCACCCTGTACAACCCCGAGGGGAACCCCTGGCACGCCGCGGCGCTCTTGTATCGGGACCGCTGCGCGCGCGTCATAGAACGGTGGCGGCTCCAGCACAGCGACCTGGCGACGTTCGACGGTTCTACTAAGAGTTACACGGACGAAGAGCTCGCAAAAGCCGCGGACACGGACGAGGACGTCATGGGCCTCTGCGTGTGGTCCTTCCCGGACACGAACGTGGAGGACCAGTACCCCTGCTACCTCATGGCCCTAGATCTCAAAGAAAGGAGGGGGCAGCAGCGCAAGTCCGGGTTCGCGGGGCTGTTCCAGCGGCGGGCCTCGGGCGAGGAGAAGGCGGAGAGTGTGGAGAGCATCCTAGCCCGGCGGCGCCAGGCCTCCGAAACGTGGCTCCCGGACTGGCCGCGGGGCGTCGTGCCGCGCGGGCGCGGTTTGGCGGCCAAGTTCGTGGCCGGCGGCAACTCCAACTACCTGGGCTACTTTGACGAGCGGGATTGGGCATCTCAAGCGTATGATGATGCCAAAAGTAAATACGAGCACGAGATCAAGGCCGCGCCGCCGGTGCCGTCGCTGGAGGGCGCGGAGTGGTTGCAAACGCTGCGCTCGAAAAGGGCCACGTTACTAGCCGCTGCGCCGGCGCCGCCGCCCGCCTCGAGGCGCGCGCGGCACGGGGAGGCGCACCTCGCGAGTTCCCAGGCGAACGACAAATTGGTCGCCGCCGCGAGGCACCGCTTCAAGCCGACGTCGAAGCTGTACGAGCAGATCGTCGTCATCGAAGATGGCGTCGCGCCGGACTACTGGTTCGTGCACCAGTACGTGCCGGACTGCGCCTGGTGTAGATTAGTGAAGCTGGCGGCCTGCGGCAAGTTCGACCGCGGCAAGCGCGCGGGCCGGACGCGCTGGAAGCTCGTGGCCGAGGGGACGCAGCGCGACCTGGATATCTCGGCGAAGCGGTGCGTCGTCATCCGCTCCAAGATGACGGCCGACACGGACGACGCGGACGACGAGGTCTGGGACGTGGAGGACCCGCGGAAGGGGCTGCTGAACGACCTGTTCCGCTCGCGGCGCTGACTTTATTTGTTGGGTAAGGAGTGCTAACTTTAGCCACAGTCTTCAACACATTACACTAGAAGTCTTCGACGCCGCGCCACGTCTCGCCCGGAAGAGGAAGCCCATCAGCAGCAGCCGCCGTCTGCTTCAGCAGCGCGAGCTCGCGCGCCGCCGCCCACGCGTACAGGTCCACATCCAGCTCGTTCATGTAGGCGACGCGTTCCCGAGCGTATCCGGCCGAGGGCGCCCAACCCGCAGGCTTTTTGTCGCTCTTGCCTCCTGGCGCCCGCTTGACAAGGAAGGACGGCGAGATGATTGAGTCCTGCTTTGCTTTCTTGTTTTGCCTCTTACCGCGTGGGAACTTTCGTCGGGTGGGCACGAAGCAGAGCTTCTCCGAGAGTCGTTGAATCGTGCCAGGGTGCGAGAGCCACTCCGAGATGAGGACATCGTCGAACGCACCGTCTAATACGCCCTTGGCAAGTTCTAAATCCCCGACGGGAAGGCCATTGTTGTAGTCCGGTCCGAACGCGTCCGGGCGGGGGTGGGCGCGGAACGTCCGCACATAGTAGTTCGAGAGGCAACGGTTGCCGACGCCTCTACCGCCGCCCCCGCACTTGCTGTCATCCAACCACTTCTCCTCGGTGATCGAACCGCCCGTGTCGTACCAGTACCGGCTCCAGACGCGCTGCAGCGGGTCCCGCAGCACGGTCACAAACCAGGCGTTGCGTTTGGCGTAGTGCCTCGCGCTTGATAGCCACCGTGGGTCGGCCAACGTGCTGCCCTCCACTTGAGAACTGCGCCACTTGCTATCCTTCGGAGCAAATTTACCCGCACCACCGCCCGGCGCCTGGCTACTCCCCCACAAGTGCATCAGCACGCCCTCGCGCATCGTCGCGCCGGCGGCGCCGTACAGTTTCACGGAGAACGCCCCGCACGGCCGCTTACATCCCTCGCGCAGCGGCGCGCACGGCAAGCCGTTGTTCTGGTGCTTACATTTCTTCGCGTCCAACGTGCATGTCCCGGCGTTTGCTCGCAGCGCCTTCAGCTCGCCGACGAGGCTTGGCGCGTCGTTGTTCGCCTTTTCTCGCACCCAGGCCTTGACGCCGTCCATGTGGTGGCCCGCGCCTTTGCCTTTCCGGAGCTGACGTCGCTCGCTGAGGCGCGTGGTGTTAAATGCTGCTGCGAAGCCAATTAGTGCCAAGAGGATCATTCCACCGCAAGGATTCAGGACTTGTTAAAAGGTGGATTATTTGCGTGTTCCGCTCCCGCGCACCGTGTGTGCAGTGGCTGCTGATGCGTGCAGTATCAGATCAGCACCCCGCGCAGAAAACCCGTGCAAGAAACCCGCATCCACAAAGTAGCGCTTACAGCTGACAGTGCCTACGGAGCTCACAGCTCCAACATACGCCGTCGAGGTGCTGCAGTAGTGGAGCAGACCCCCTCCAAACCATCCGTGTGGTGCCCGCATCGCCCTCAGGCCCACCAGACCAAAACGCTCTCCCTGGCACAACTAGCGCATGCGAAACCAAGCAGGGGCAGTCGCAGCCGCAGTATTGGCATTCGTCGCCATGCGCGCCTTCACGCGCAAGATGTACGGCCGGCGAGCACTCTTCGCCTCCAGACAAAAAAACACGGCGCCGCGCCTGCCGCCGATGGCGCCCCCGAACCTGGACGAACCGCAGCAGCAGCTCTACGACACCATCGTCGACACCAGGATCAAGGTCATCGGGAGGGAGGCGCTCTTCGACGAGCGGGGCGCCCTGCGCGGGCCCTGGAACCCGGAGGTGGCCTCGCCGCTCCTCGGCCGGCACCTCGAGCGCCTGGCGACGGCCGTGCGGACGGAGAACTCGTTGCCGGATAGGGTGTACGAGGTGGCCATCCTGGCCGTCGGCGTCGCCTGGCGGGCGCAGTTCGAGTGGTACGCACACGAGCGCATCGCGCGGAAGGCGGGCGTCGCTTCAGAAGCGTTTCCGCTGCTGCAGGCCAACGTCGACCCCCGGCAGCTCGTGGGCATTCTGCGGGACGACGAGCTGGCCGCGTACACGTTTTCAAGGGAGCTGGCTTTGACAAAACGGGTCTCGGACGAGACGTACGCGGCCACGAAGGCGGCGCTCGGGGGCAATCGCGCGATGGCCGACCTGGCGCTGACGGTCGCGTGCTACCACGGCGTCTCCGTGCTTTTGAATTCCTTCGCGGTGGCGCTGCCGGAGGGCGCCGAGCGGCCGTTCCCGGAGTAAGGTGCATCGTCCACCCGCGCCGCGATGGCGCCGATCCCCTCCACGCCGCCGTCGGCGCGCTAGTAGCAATATTCAAAGCCTTTAACAAAAGAAGGTCTACTCGTCCTCGACAGAAAGAAGGTCGTCGTCGTCGCTCGAGAGGGCGTCCGACGGCGCCACGCGCGCGCCCGCCGGCACGACGTCGTCGTCGTCATCCGAGTCGTCGGGCACGCAGCCGCCGTGCTTGCGGATGCGCGAGATGAGCCCGAGGATGTCGTCCGGCGGCGATAAAGCGGGCCGTTTTTGTACAGTGGTGGACACGGAGGGTAATGGTGGCGGCGGTTGCAAGTTCTGAGTTGAACAATAAGAAGCCAGCGACAACCGCGCGGCCTCCGCGGATGTGTGCGCGGCGTCGCGCTCGTCGCGCTTCCGCTGGGCGGCGTCCGCGCTCGTCTCGGCCTTCTCCCGCGCTTTTTTGGCAGTAGCCTTGGCCTTGTTGCTCCGCTTCTTGCCCGAGGCGGACGTGAGGGCGTCGTCGGCGATTTTGGAAAAGGAGTCGGCTTGCAGCGCGATGGCGGCGAGCGCGACGTAGGCCGCGACGCTCGCGTCATATGTGCGCCTATGTTCCGTCAGGGTCGCGCTCAACGACGCGTCCGAGGAGGCCTTGGCCCTGGCGGCGGCCTCTCGCCGGTCCTTCAATTTTCGGTCGCGGACCCGCTTCTTCTCCTGCTCCTTGAGGCGGTCCTTCTGATTTTTCTCCTCCTTTTGGCGTCTCACCTCCTCGTCCCGCTGCCGCTTGAGCTCCCGCTTCCGACTCAGAGCCTCCTTGCGCTCGCGCACCTGGGCGTCGCGCTTCCGTTGCAAATCCTCGGCTTTACGAACCCGCTCCCGCGCGTCGGCCTCGCCCAGCTCGCGCCGCGTGGTCTTGGTCTGGGCGCTGCGGGCCTCCCTCCGTTTCGCCTTTTTCACTTCGGTCTTGTGCTGCCGCCGCTCCCACCGCGGCCGCTTGTCGTCGTCGTCGTCCTGGGACCCGCTCACGGCCTTCCGGGGCTCCTCCGCGGGGGGCGCGCGGGCGACGACGAAGCTAATGCCCGCTAATGATAAAGCGCCGAGCGCGACGTAGGCCCGGCTTAGGCCGAGCGACGCGAGCGCGAGCAGCGCGAAGAGGAAGGCATGGGCCGCCGTGGTCCAGCCGTCGTTCCGCGCGGGCGGCTTGTTCGGGGCGACGGTGGGCTGGGCGGCCGCTTCCGTCATGGTGATTTACAGTCCTAGTCTGGCTTCAGAGAGCCTCTGGGAGCTGTGGCCCTGCGGCTAGCCCACGGCCTCGAAGCAGAGGTTTTGAAAGCCTCTCGTTCGCCCACGAGCAGCCCACTAAAGTTCAGTCCCCAGGAATGCAGCGCGCAGTTCAGGCACGAGCACCAGGCGATGGCGGGTTCACAGCAAAACCCGAACCTGCCTCACGCCGTCCGAAGTGCCGTCCGAGCCGCGCGTCGTGAGCACCCTCTCCTACTCTAGACTCCTACTCTACCCTACTACGACGCATGGCCCTTCCAAAAAACAAGCCTAAAGACCACCCGGGAGGCACTACGCTAACACACAACTAGATTTACTGGACGCGCCGGCAAGTGCGCCGGCCGTCATCGCGCGGCGACCGCCGGCACGCGCTCACGGATCTCCCTGAGTTCGCCCTTCAATTTCTTGCATACCATCGCCGCGACCCCCCTTGTCGGGCCCGTGGCCGGCCCTTTCAGCAGCGCCTCGAGGTCGCGGATGACGGCCTCCCGCTCGTCGACGTCCCGCTGCACGTCGCCGTGCGTGGCGTCGCCGCAGCGGTGCCGCAGGATCGCGACCTCGTCGCGCAGGGCCCTCAGTTCTTCTTTCTCGGCCGCGAGTTCCGCTGTTTCTCGAGCGCGCTGCCGGAGCCGGTTGTTGTGCCTCAAGGTGTTCGTGAGGACGTGGGCGGCCTGGACTTTCCGCAGTTCCAGTTTATGTTTGCTGGCGCCGCCGCCCATGGTGACTCGCGTGTGGTCCTGAGAGGCAGCCCGTCCTGAGAGGCAGCCGTAGTGCTTTCCTCTACAGCTCGAGAGTGCAGCCGCGGCAGATGGCGTATGGGGCAGGCAATTGCAGGATGCGTTATTGTGGAACGGACGGCGTTTTGCAGGCGTTGCGCCCCACTCAGTGGCACTCACGCAGCGCCTCTCGTGACTCGAACCCGCACGCTTCACGAGGCGCCACGGAACTGCGTGCCCCCCCGGGGGCTCGCGGTTCGGAAAGTTAAACTCCACAACTTAGGGACTGAGCGGGTACACCGTGAGCGGCGCGGGCAGCTCGTCCTCCGCGGGGTTGGCGGGCGCGACGGCGCCGCTCGCGCCCCCGTTGATCGGGTAGAGCATCCGCGGCGCATCGTCCGACGACGCCGTCGTCTGCGGCCGCGGCGCCGCCGCGTCCGGGCCCGGGGGGCAGCAGGGACACGGGCAGGGTCCGCCGCGCATCCAAGCGGGCAGGCACGCCGCGAGTGCCGCCATCGGTCTTGCGGAGCGTCCCGCGGACGCGCTTACGGACAGCCTAGAGATCGAGGAGAGGCCCCTGGGAGCGCACGCCGCGGGCGTCTAGACTCCTGAGGCCAGGCTGACTCTGCTGCTGCTCACGGGTGGGCGGCGAGCGTCATCTTCTCCTTGGGGGCTGCCTCGGCCGGCGTTGTGGTTTTAAGGTATCGATCGGTGCAGCGCAAGCGGCCCTCGTTTCAAGAGCTACGAGCTCTTGCTGCAGCGCACGGCGCAGCGCCCGCACGCTATTTTCTCTTTTGAGTTCACAGCAGTCTTGAAGCTAGACCCGCGGGGGAGAACAAAGCGATCTTTCCGTCGGTGTCAGAGTGGATGACCTAACTGTTCGGGGTCTGGTTCGGGTCGAGGCTAAAAACCTGTCATGACATTGTACCGCAATGCGCAGCATCGTAGTTACGCTGCCCAAAGTACCATGGGCGGCGAAATCCCGCTGCTCGAGAAGATTGCCCTGTCGCCACTGCTCATCATGGGCGTGCTGATGCTCGCCGTGGGCCTGTACGACGCGGACCCGGACACGCTGCTGCCCGGCGTCACGGCGAAGTTCGCCGTCGCGTGCGGCCAGGCCTTCGTGGAGGACCTCGACGCGCTGCACCGGGCGTGCTCCCTCATCGGCGCGCTCAAGGTGCTGGTCGTGCTGAACATCTGGGGCCTGCGGAACACGCGCGTGCAACTGGTCCTGGCCGCGCTCGCGGTGCCCGGCTTCGCGCTCGTGATTTACGCCCACGTGGCGCTCGGCGACGGGCCCTCGGACCTCCTGCCGGCGGTCATCTTCATGGTGCTCGTGCCCAGGACGGCCTTCGCCATGCTGCGGGGGGAGGCAGCCCCAGCCGCCGCCACCGCGGTGGAGGAAGTGGCGCCCCTCCCCGCTCCGGCCTCCGCGCGGAGCGGGAAGCACAAGCGGCGCTGATCATTCCTCCGGGTTGTTGTACATATTATTTTTCTCGATCATCCCAAACACCATGAGTCCCACGTCACGGTAATTCGAGAACCTCGGCTGAGAACTACGAAGCTAGGTTTACGCCCCACCCATTTCGCGCAACAACCAAAACCCCGCCGGCTCGATGCCGTCGTCGTCCGGCCGCTGCACCACGATGAAGTGGAGCCCGTCCAGCGCCGTTTTGGCCTTTTCGAAGCCCGCGGCCTCGACGCGCTGGCTGTCGTCCAGGCGCGCGACCAAATAGGACTCGTCGAGGCCCACGTCCAGCACCAATTGCCGTTGGGTAGAATCGGCCCGGACGCTCGCGAGCTCCGTCGAGGCCAGGGACATGGCCAGCGCGTCCGCGCGCCGCGTCAGGATGGCCACCCCCGGCAGCATGGCGCCCGGGTCCAAGGTGTCCTTGATGTTGATCATCTTCCCCACGCCCACGTTCTCCGCCGTCACGCCGCCGCCGGGCTGCACCTCGGCCAATGGTAACGTCACGAACGCGTACTGCTCGCCCCGCAGCGCCTCGGGGAGCCGCGCCGGCGTCGTCGGCGCCGTCATGCGGTCCCGCACGACCTGGGGCGCGCCGGAGTAGCCCTCCATCTGGGGGTACACGTCGCGCTCGCGCTCCTCGAGCCAGTCGTAGATGGCGTGCGTCGCGCGGCTCGACACGACGCGCAGCGTCGGCCGCTCGGCCGCCACGCCGCCCAGGGCGATCGTGAGCATGTTGCGCATCTGCATGCGGAAGAAGCGGATGACCGTGGGCTTCACGGGCGCCCGCGCGATGACGCCCTCCACGGCCTCCCGGACCGCCACCGAGTTGACACCCGTGGCCGGCAGCCGCACGGCCTCGCGCCACTGGCCCGTCGCGTCCACGACCAATAGCTCCCAGAGCTTCTTGCCGTCCTCCACCACGGGTCGGGAGAAGCAGTCCAGCTCCCATTCTGTGGAGATGGGCCGGTCCGTCGCCGACCGTGCGACGGGGTTTTGCAGCGTCGTCGATTCGCGGCGCTGGCGTACGCGCGTCGGCGTCGGTCGCGCGGGCGCCCACGCGGTGGTCGCGACGACTAGGGTCGCGATGGCCGCGCGGCGCCGCCGTCGCTGCAGCATGGTGGGTGGTTGCAAGCGGTGCTGCGTGCGAGGAGCGGTCGCAGACGGCGCGAGGGAGAGACGGCGACTACCGATGCAACCGCTGTGTCTGTGGGCAACCGGAACGATGGCTGAAGCTCGCCTCTGCCTCAGCAAGCACGATATACCCGTCCCTTTCTTGTGGCTACTCGTCGCGGCGCAGTCGCATGCTATTCGCCCTCGCCGACGGCAGATGAGGGCTACTCCGAGCAGTCGCTGGCTCCGCTTTAGGAGAGCCTAGATTTTGGCTTGCCGTGACGCCGGTGCTATTGTAGCTATAACGAGAGCGGGATCCGAAGTAGTAACCATGGTGAACGTCACATTGCAAGCACGACAGCGTCCAGCGACACGCGGAAACCGCGGCACCGATGCCTTCGCAGCGAGCGAGAGAGGAGCCCAACAGGGATACAGAGAGCAACTAGCAAAAACGGCACGCGAACGCGTGCCGAAGCATCGCCAGAGGCAGCAAGAGCGATACGGTAACCAGCACTCGCAGCGACACAGAGAGAAACGCACCAGCGACGCGCCACAACGCTCACGCCGCGCCGCGCAGGGTCGTCGGCATCACGCTCTGGTACGCCTTCAACATCGGCTACAACGTCTACAACAAGAAGCTGAGCAAT
>Ga0302122_10000543_pt1 | contig 23316 bp, 19 predicted proteins | sample CB21_SCM_MG_FD_203115 | JGI IMG/M metagenome (GOLD analysis project Ga0302122, IMG submission 203115) | Marine microbial communities from Western Arctic Ocean, Canada - CB21_SCM | ecosystem: Environmental > Aquatic > Marine > Oceanic | place: Canada: Western Arctic Ocean | collected 2017-09-28
AGCTTCTAGTTCGACGCCATCGAGCGCTGCACGACTCCTCCGCTACACTACACTAGATGCGGTGCCTGCTCCTCATGGCATGCAGCACAGCACTCGAATTCACGGTCCCGGCCCGGGACGGCTACAAGCTCTCGGTGGTCACCAGCGCCACGACGGAGACGGACGATGCCGTCCTACTCCTCCACGGCCGCACCTGGTCCTCCGGCCCGGTCTGGCAGACCACCGGCGCGATCGACACGTTAGGAAGGGCGGCCTACGCCGTGGACTTCCGCGGCTTCGGGCGGACGCCGACGCGGGCACCGGACGGCCTCTTAAAACCGTCGACGTGCGTGGACGACGTGTGCGACGTGCTGCAGGAATTGCGGACCAAACACAAAAAAGTACATCTATTGGGCTGGTCCTACGGCGGCCTCGTGGCCCAAAAGGTCGCCGCCGCGTCCAGCCTCGTGGACAGGCTCGTGCTCTACAGCTCGGTGTGGGATCCCGAGGGGGACTACGCGGACGACGAAGGCAGGTTCAAAGCGCCGGTGCCGCGCGGCCCGCAGACCCTGGCGGACTGCGCGTCCGACTTCGGGCTGCCGGGCTCCATCTCCGCGGAGGCGTCGGACGCGTTCGCGGCGGCCGCGCTAGAGGCGGACCCGCAGTGCGCCTACTGGGCGGCGCTGCGCGAGTTCGGCGTCGACCTGGGCGCTGTGAAATGCCCCACGCTCGTCGTCCACGGCGACAAGGACCCCTACGCCTCGATAGCGACGCAGCGGGCCCTTTTCAACACACTCGGGAGTGCCGAGAAGTCCTTGGTGGTGATCGACGCGTCGGACCACGTGGCGCACGCGCTCACGCGGCCCAAGGTCCAGTGGGCCGGGGCGATCAACGCGTTCCTCGACGCGTAGTCAGCTCCCCGGCGGGCCGTGCCTGCGCGCAATCGCAAACGCCGCCGCCCCGCGGCTTGTGCATTTAACTTTAGTAAGACATTATCACATTAGCCCCGAGGCGGCGTCGAGACGGCGGCGGCTCCGCCTGGACGAACGGGCCCTCGGCAAGAAACGCCCGCCGCTTGTAGGCCTCGCGCCAGGCGGCTTGGTCCTCTTTCGGCACGTTAACCATGGCGTTCGGGGAGTCCCGCCTTCTCAAATCGCGGGCGTCGGGGAACGTCATGTACGCGTGCCGGAAGGCGTCGAGCTTGCACGCGTGCGGGAAGGGCCGGTCGCGCGTTAGAGTTCTAAACCCCGGGGGGTAGAAGGTCGTAGAATCCAAATCATCCCCTGAAGTGATCGTGGTCGTCGGGACGTGGGCGTACGTCGCCGCGACGTGGCTGAAGGACGACGCCCTTCCTAAAATGCGATCTTTGGGGGACAAACACGTCCCGTTCCGGTCCAGGCAGTGCATGCCGAGCTGGACGATTAACTTCGTTGCGCGGGCCAAGGAGGACCACTCCGCGAAGGCCACGTCCAGGCAGTCGTCGCAGAGGGGTCTTATTTTGTTCTCGATGTAGTCGGGATGTCTCAGCTCCTTGTCTTCGGAGAAGACCTGGCAGACGCTGATATTCTGCTCGACGAAGCGTTGTGCTATCTCAGCTTTAGAGATGGCGACGTTGGACGCGAGGAAGACCGTTCGCCTCAAGTTGTGGGAAGTAATGTACTTCGCGATCGGAAGGACAAGATCTTTAAAAGGCGGCATGCGCAAGACTTCCAGGCTGACGTTGCGGGGCCCGTCGTGCTTGTTTCTAAACATACTTTCGTCCCGCCGCTCGAACTGCGTCGTGTACATGCGGTTGTGGACCACGACGTCGTAGGACTCCGGCGGTTCCAGGCCGTGCGAGCAGGACGTGGTGCGCGCCGGGTGCTCGATGTCGAGAACCGCCCGGATGGCGTCCGACTTGATGCGCGCCGTATCGATCGCCCGCTGCACGCACCGGGGGTCCCTTAGTCTACAGTCGCGCGTGCGCCCGGCCGCGCACCGCGCGCCGGCGCCGCCCACATACATGGCCTCGAAGTCCGCCTCCGGCTGTTGGCCGAAGTCGCGCCGGTCCACGTGCGGTGCTTTGCATCCTAAGCGGCTGCAGATGACCCCAAACCTCCCTGTCCTGGGTATTGCGACCCTTAATCCGCAGCTCCGCGCGAACTCGCTCGCGAAGATGAGCGCGTGGAGCTGGTTCCCGTAGCCCTCGCGCTTCTTCGGGTCGTCGTGGATCCGCACGTCCCGGCAGAGGGCGCGCGTATCCTCTATCTTGGCCTCCTCGAGAGCTCCTCCCGTGCAGAGGGCGCCGACGAGCCACACACTGCTACGCATGGTTCCCCTGCGGACGCGTCGGCAGCGTTTGGGCAGCCGTGCGGCTTGTGTGGCAGCGTCCCATCGACATCGAACTGCTCGATTTTGCTCGTGCGGGTTCTACTGCCGCTGTACTACGGTAATTGAGCAGTCTGTCCTTGGTTCTGGCCTGGAGAATAACGGCAGATACCAGCCCGAAGACGGCCCGCGAACAGTAAAACCCGTACGCTGACAAACCAATCTCAAAAGTAAAGCACTCTTACTTGACGCTTGCGACGTCACTCCTACCACTGCCACTGCAAAAACGTCGTTTCCGATCACTACTGGGTTTACACGAACAGCTCCTGGCCGCGAGATTTCATGCCCTACGCTTGCCTAAACCGCTTGCAGAAAAGCAGGCAGCAAGTGAGCAATTCGCTACGCGCTACGCGCTTGCAATAGCTGTTCATTAATACTAGACGGGCAGCATGAGCGACCTCCAGCGCCTCTCCGGCACTGAAAGCTGCGTACTGGGCAACGATCCAGCGTCCTAACCCTCGCGCGTCGCGCGCCACGCCCTCGACGCCCTCGACGCGACGTCGCGCGCCCCGCCCTCGACGCCACATTCACGCAGGCATGGTGACGGGCGTCATGTCGAAGTGCTGCAACTACCCGTGCCTCGTCTGGAAGAACACGCTGCAGCAGGGCTTAGCTTTGAACACGACGTGGACGACCAGCAAGGGCGCCTTCAGCGCCATAAAAGTTTATAGGGGCCTGCCCATGGCCTGCCTCAACCTCGGCGGCACGAACGCCGTGCAGTTCGGGACCACGGGCTTCTTCCAGAAGATCTTGGCTAAACAGTCAAACGACAAAGACGCTGTTTTAGTGGGCGGCGCCTTTTTGGGCGGCCTGGCTTCTGGCGTCCCGTGTTCCTTGTGGGAGCTGTGCATGATCCAGCAGCAGCGGTTCGGCGGGAGCACGCTGGGCACGCCGGCGCGCATTGTGGCGGAGCACGGCGCCTCCAGCCTGGGAAGGGGCATCACCACTACGATGGGTAGAGAGGCCATGTTCACCATGTCCATGCTGGGCATCACGCCGCTCATCCAGGAGAAGCTCGTGAAAAGCTCGGGCATGGAGAAGAACGTGGCCTTGGCCGCCGGTTCGTTAACAGGGGCGCTATTGGCGGGCGTCGTCACGCACCCCATGGACACGATCAAGACGTGCATGCAGGGCGACCTGGGGCGCACGAAGTACAAGGGCATTATGCAGACCGGAGAAATCTTAATTGCGGAGTCGGGCGTCGCCCAGGGCCTCTTCAAGGGCCTGTTCTGGCGCGTCGCTTTGATCTCCACGACCTTCTTCCTCGTGAACACCTTCAAGCAGCAGACGGTGCCCCTCCTCTTCCCGCACACCGTGGACGAGCCGAAGGAATCCCGGTAACATATGTCACACAATACTTACGCACTAGTCATCTCCTTGTTCATGAACTTGCGCTTCGCGAAGGAGCCCCACCACTTGTCCTTCACGTCGTCCTTGTAGAGCACGTCCAGGGTCCGCAAGGAAAGCCCCTCGCGCGCTTGCTTGAAGTAGAGGCGCCAGGCCTCGCCCTCCTGGATGTCCTTGGGCGGGGGGAACAGGCCGCCGAGCGGCCAGCCCGGGCCACCGGGGATGGGGAACTGCTTGAGGGTCAGGCTCTTGACGGCCTTCTCGCCCTCCTTTCTTGAGGAGTGGCGCTCGCACTCCTTGAGGAACTGCTGCATTGATAAAGTAAGGTACACCAGCGTCCGGTCGCTGCTCTTGGACACGTCGAAGTTGCGGAAGAGGCAGTTCGGCCGGAAGTACTTGATGGTTTCATCTATAATATCGTCCGCGTCCGCCGGCGCCTTGGGGGCCGGGCCGCGTCCCTTGGTTTTGAGGGGGAGCAGGGCGCAGCCGCAGGCCTCCGCGCTGCTCGCGCTGTCGATCTTGGAGTGGTAGGCCGGCATGGTGCTTTACAGCCAATCGGGTCTATTTATCGGGCGCGTCGAAACGGCGCTGCGTTCGTCGCTCCGGCGCCACCTGAGAGGGACCGCAGTAATCTTGGCAATGCGCGTGGCTGTTTGTGCACGTGAACAGAGCGAGGTACGTGACAGAGCTAGTCTGGCTGCGCCGGGCAATTTGCTTGCTGGGGGAAGAGTGCATAAAACCCGCACTATCACTATAAAACCCGCACGCGCAACTTTTAGCTAAACCGGCACATAGATCGCCTGTGCAGCCACACGCCAGCGGAGAGACCGTACGGACTCTACAGAATCCGAGACAAGCGCTCACGAATTCTTAGGGCAAACGTACGCATTTGAGCAATCGTCCTCCAAAGCTGCCCACGCCGAATTCGCAGAGATGAACAACCAGGGCTGGCCCACGGAGCGCTGCGAGACCTGCGGGCTGCGGGCCAAGATGAACATGGGCGCCGCTGCAAACGCGCCGCTCTATTTGCGACTGAGGCCGTGCGCGAGATGTAAGGAGGTCCGGTACTGCAATAGGGAGTGCCAGCGCAAGGACTGGCCCAACCACAAGAAGCGCTGCGTGATCCCGGGGGACCAGCCGCCGCCGCCCATGGACAAGGACCTCAGGAAGGCCGTGCAGGGGCAGATTGCGAACCGCGGGTGCTACATCATGGCCCGGGCCCAGCAGGACGCGAGTCGGCAGGGCCCCATCCGGGACAACGATGTGATCAGCGTGCACACCATCGGCTTCCACGAGCACGACGCGCCGGAACTCGCGCTGCCCAAGCTGCCGCACCGGCTCCTCCAGCGGGCGGGCGGGTTGTTGGCCTATATTCGCAACGAGCGGCCCGTCTCGAAGCCGCTCGTCGAGGGGGAGACCATTTCCGTGAACGGCCTCACGGTCAAGGCGACGCACGTCAACGGCAAGCGGCTGAAGGACGCGAACTTCCTGGGCCTCGTCGCCGTGCGCGCGTTCTATTCCCTGAAGAAGTCGGATGGGTTGGTGCGGTGCATCGAACTCGAACTGGAGGACGAGGGCGATTTGAATGACGAACTGAAGGAGGCGATGGCCAAGGCGGAATTAGGAGCGAAGCCCAGCGCGGAGGTCGCCGCGGCGGAGCTGCGGGCCCACGACCGTCTGCAGGCCCAAAACGCCGTGGACGCGGCCAAGGAAATGGCGGCGATGAAGCTGCAGAAAGAAATGGATGGCGTGGACCGCGACGGCGCGCCGGTCATGTCCTCCACCGAGGCGGCGACGATCGGAGCGTGGCACGCCAAGAACGCGGCCAAGAAGCCGGCGTGAGGTTCGTTTGGGGGCCTATAGTGCCGCGTAAATTTTGCCTTTAGAATATTAGTTCTCACATCGACGACTAGACGCACCTAGAGGTCCGGTCCAGCCCCTGGGGCGGCGTCCGGTTTTCTTACTCCTCGATAGTGTTAAAGAATCGGAGTGTGGACTCGGGAATCGTGTCGTGCTAGTGACCGCGCACCATCGCCGCCGCGGCGGAATTCTTTTTGTGAGTTTCCCTGCTCTGCGGCTAGCAGCTCTTAGGGTGGCGTAGGGATGTGTCTCGCGTCGGAAGCGTGGGGTTTTGCATGGGGTTTGGCGTGCGCGCGCCTCTGCGGCGAAGACGGCTCCACAGCGCGTTTTGATCGCCCAAAGCCATATCACGAGGCATTATTCGTGCAGCAGGAGTCGCAGCACGTTCTGAGTCGAACGCCAGCTTGTCGATAACCGCGACAACGCGCTCGAAACAAGCCTCTCTCTGGTGAGGAAAGGCAGAGGCAGCCAGCAGACGCTACAGCCGCCCAGCACGGCTGTCCACTCGCAGCAGTGCCGCCGTCGACGCGCACCGCCTGGGTCGGTACACCCCGACGCGCGCTCAGAAAAATAGCGCCGCTCGGCCGTCGAACAGTCGGCTTAGGCCTGGCCATGATCACCGCGACGAGCGCCCTGCGGAGCGCGGCCCGGCGCGCCGCACGCGCACCCCGGCGCCGGAGCTCGCCCAGCAGCTGGTACAGCGCGTCGGCACCGCTCGAACAGCAGCAGCAGCGCGTGCGGCCCGACGCACCAATCGAACCGCAGACCCCCGTAGCGTCGTACACGGAGGACGACGCCGCGCGCGACGCGCGCATCTTCTCCCGGCTACGGGACGAGGCGGAAGGTTTAAAAACCAGTCCTTTACTCGGCGCCTCGGTGCGCAAACAGGTCTTGGACGCCGAGGACCTCGCGTCCTGCCTGGGCGAGGTCCTCTCCTGCCGGCTCGCGCGGTCGAACGACTCCTTCCTGCCGCGCGACGAACTAAGGAAGGCCTGCACGGACGCGTTAAGAGGAGACGCGCGCGTCGGCGCGGACATAAGTGCAATCCTAGCGCGGGACCCCGCGGCCATCTCCTACCTGCAGTGCATCATGTTCTTCAAGGGCTTCCACGCCACGCAAGCACAAAGAGTAAGTGCGACGTTCTGGAGGAGCGGCGACCGGGCGGATAGACACGCGGCGCTAGCCATCCAGAACCGCATCTCGGAGCTGTGGGCCGTGGACGTGCACCCGGCCGCGGAGATCGGGGGCGGTTTATTGATGGACCACGCGACGGGCATCGTCGTCGGCGAGACGGCGGTGATCGGGGACAACTGCACGATCTTGCACGCTGTGACCCTGGGCGGCACGGGCAAGGAACGGGGCGACCGGCACCCGAAGATCGGGCACGCGTGTGTCTTAGGCGCGGGCGCCACGATCCTCGGGAACATCAAGGTTGGCGACAGCGCCACGGTCGGTAGTCAAGCCGTGGTCACCAAGGACGTCCCCGCGGGCATGACCGTGGTCGGCCTGAACAAACTGCTCGACCCGCACTTCGACGCGAAGCGCGACTCGGTCGTCGAGAAGCGCCCGGCGACGTGGCAGTACGAGGTCGACACGTACGACGGGTACTCGATCTGACCGCGCGGAATCCGCGGTCTTCTAATTATTACATATGATTAAGTGTTCCACCGCGGGGAGCCCGCCTTCGCTCCACTACGGTACGCGACGGGCCGCCGGTCCTCGTGGGGCTGGGACGAGTGCATGACGGCGGCCTTCACTGCGCGGCGCTGCAGCGCCCGGACCTCGTCGGCTTCGCTTCGCGTGAGCACGACCTGCACGTCCACGTAGGCCCGCGCCCCGTCGTCCGGGTCGTGCGCTGCGTAGAGGCCCGGCGTCGCTGTCGCCGCGAAGACGCCCGCGTGCGTTTCTATTTGTTCCACGCGCGGCGTGCCCGGGGCGGCCCGGCTCTCCCACGCGTACAGCGGCGGCGCCGGCGGCCGCCGCCGCGCGGTCTCCGCGGTCGCGGGCGCGCGCGCGTTCGCGACGGCCGACGGCGGCCGCGGCGGCGATTCTAGTGTTGTCGTGGGGAAGGCGTCGGCTGTCCCTGGCGTCCGCGCCGCGTGCGCCCCGGGCGTCTGCGCGAAGCCCTGGAGCATGTCGTTCACCTGGTCGAGGGCCTCCTGGTAGGGCGCCTCCATCGAAGGGCTGCTCATGGGGGCTGCCCGGCACGTATTAAGAACGGTGGCGCGCAGACGTGGTCCAAGAGATAATAGCGCACGCTAGACGTGGTTCAACAGGTCCGATGGCGTCCAACCTTGTAGCAGGTCCAGCCGCGTGCCAGCCGCGAGCACAGCAACTCACACCGGACATGACCTAACGGGTTTTCGCACGTAGTGCGGGTTCCAGGGACGGGTTCTTCGCTCCGCAAAATGGCCTGACTCCACGCCGCATCGCTGCATTCTCGAGCGATGCGTCTCATAGCCAGCCTCTTGCTGGCCGCGCAGGCCTGCGCCCTCAAAAAGGTGCTGGTGACCGGTGCTGGCGGTAGGACGGGAAAGCTGGTGTTTGAGCAGCTGAAAGCGGATGCCAACTACAAGCCTGTCGGGCTTGTGCGCAGCGGCAAGGCGCAAAAAGCTCTCCGGGCAGTCGGCGCGAGCGATGACGAGGTCTGCGTCGCGGACGTGGCCGACGAATCAGCCCTCGCGGCGGCGATGGCGGGCTGCGACGCCGTGGTGCTGTGCACGAGTGCGGTGCCGGCGATAAAGAAGCTCTCGCTCGTGAAGACGCTGGCCGCGAAGGTCTTGCCATTCGTAAAGACCAGCAGACCTGCCTTTAAATTTTCCCCAAAATCCACGCCCGAAGAAGTCGACTGGATTGGGGCAAAGAAGCAAATCGACGCGGCGAAGAGTGCCGGAATCGAACAATTTGTGTTCGTGTCGTCGATGGGCGGCACCAATCCGGACAACTTCCTCAACAGCTTTGGGCGCTAAAAGGACGGCTCCGGGGGAGACATCTTGTTGTGGAAGCGCAAGGCCGAGAGGTACTTGGTGGCCTCGGGCGTCCCGTACACGATCATCCATCCGGGCGGCCTAGTGGACGAGGACGGCGCCCAGCGGGAGCTCGTGGTGGTGGTCAATGATGAGATCACCAAAAATCCGGAGTTCGCGTCGGGCGGCCAGCGGTCCGTCGCAAGGGCCGACGTCGCCAGGGTGTCCAAGGCCGCTCTCGGCTCCGCGTCGGCGATGAACGTCGCTTTGGATCTGGTCTCGAAGAAGGCCGGCGATGGCACGCCCACGAAGGACGCGTCGACGGTGTTCGCGGCGCCTGAAAAGTACGACTTCTCGAACGTCCTGAAGGACCCGCCGAGTATTTTCTCCTAATTAAATCATAAGGTTATAGCGTTCGGACACACCGCCCCGCACCGCCAGCCGTCTTCTCCCTCGAAGCGCCGCACGGCCGCGGCGGCCAGGCGCGGTGGCGGTCGGCAGGGCAGCGAAGTATCGTCGCGTCAACGATACGGGCTTCGCTCTCGTGTACGAGGCCAACCAAGGCGAGTGGGGGCCCGCCGTTGTCGACGGTGGAGACGTTGTCGGCGCTTCGGTCGCGCTGTCCTCGGACGGCCTGACCCTGGCGGTGGGGGACGACAAGGGCTTCGGCGTCGTCGAGGTGTTCACCCGCCAAGGAACCGGGCACTCGTGGGTACTCCTCGGCCAGACGCAGCGCGGCGCTCGCGACGGCGAGTACTTCGGCATATCGCTCGCGCTCGACGCGCGGGGCGACACCCTCGCGGTGGGCGCGAAGAACTACAACTGCGCGAAGAACATTTCGGAGGTCGATGCGAAATGTGGCCAAGTGCAGGTGTTCAAGCTCACCTCGAACTCGACCGCGCAGTCGGACGGGGCCTCCGCGACGAAACTCGGCCTCTTCGCGGGCGCTGTCGCGGTCGCGGTCGCCTCTTTCTAGGGAGCGAGTTATATTCAGTTTAGTAGCCCCCAGCGCGCAACAAGCCACGCCTCACGCCAGCCGCAGGATGATGTGCAGCCCCGAGTCGCTCTCGACGATGCCCGAGATCTCGCCCACGTCCAGCGCGAAGGACGCGTCTTCAAACGGCTTCTGCATCTGCCCCGGCCCGAAGTTGCCCAGGTCGCCGCCGCTCGAAAAGGACGAGCAGTCCGATCTAGCTTTTGCTTTGGCGGCGAAGGCCTTGTGCGGGTCCGCGCTCGCCACGATCTCCGCGCGGTAGCCCTCGAGCTCCGTCTGCGCGGCCGCCGGCGCCAGCGTAATTTGAGAATTCGTCCGCCGCGAGACGGGGTTGCGCGACGACGTCGTCTTCAGGAGGAGGTGGGCCGCGCGCACCTGGGCGGCGCGCGCCTTCTTCGCCGGCCGCTCCGTCGCCGGCGCGCTCCGCAGCGGCAGGCGCAGGATGACGTGCAGCCCGGAGTCCGTGTCGACAACAGGGGACAACTCCCCGATTTGGAGGGCGAATGTCGCCTCCTCGAAGGGCCGCTGCATCTGGCCGCGGCCGAAGTCCCCCAAATCGCCGGTCTCGCGGAAGCTCCCGCAGTCGCTCCGCGACGAGCAGAGCTCGCGGAAGGCCGTCTCCGAGTCGGGCGCCGCCTTGATGCCCTCCAGCAGACCCTCGAGGTAGCGCTGCGCGTGGTCCTTGGACATGGTGATCTGGTCGCCAGTGCGGCGGCTCACCGGGTTCCGGCTCTCCGTGTGCTTGACGAGCAGGTGCGCGCAGCGCGCCGTCTTCTCTCTTCCCGTTAGGGAGGACATCGTTGTGCTGGATCCGTTCCTAGTCTTTGCCGGCGCGGATGGTCTCGTTTCGTTGCGAGCGCGAATAAAATAGGCGACGGCTTCTTCCAGCGCTGTAGGTTCTGCCACTATGCAGCAGGACAGGCGTACAGTAAAACGCGCGTAAAAATATGCAGCAAAAACCCGCACAGTAAAAACCCGTTTAGACGAATTGTCGAGCTAGCGTTTCGGGCACCCAGGTGTGCTCAAGCTAGTAGTAAAGCTCTTATTATTATTAGCCCAGTGTACTCTTCAGAAAGCCGCCGGTCTGGCGTCCGTGCCGCGCGAAAAACCCGTTTTGTAGGGCCAGCTCGTCCGCCCGACGCCTCGCCGCCGCGAGGCATGCATACTAAACTCATTCATTATCACACCATCACGCGCGCGAGGTCGTCGGGCGCCGAGTAGCCGTTCCGGTTTCCCCGCTGTTTTAACAGGTCATTCATGGGCGACGGCGGCTCGAATGCGTGCGGGTACTGGCGGAAGTCGTCCTTGTCGTCCTTGCGCTTCTTGCGCGGCCGCGCGACGCACGACACTAAAACGCCCAGCGCCAGCAGCGACCCGACCACGACAAGGGAAAGGCCCGTGGAGACGTGGTACTCGAAGTACTCGCCGATCATCTTGAGGGCGATGAACACCAAGACGGCGCACACCGCGTGTTTCAAGTATGCGAGCGAGTCCACGGCTCGCGCCACGAGCGTGTACAGCGCCCGCAAACCGATGATCGCGAAGATGTTCGAGCTATAGACCACCAGCGGGTCCGTGGAGATGCCCAATACCGCAGGAATGGAGTCCACCGCGAAGACGACGTCGCTCAACTCCACGCAGACCAAGCACAGGAGTAACGGTGTCGCGGCACTTATACTTTTGCCATCTTTGTACGACGTCGTGAAGAACCGGTCCCCGTCGTACTCCGCGATGGGTCCGACCACTTTCCGCGCGATGCGCATCACTAACCTGTCATTCACCTCGTCGTCGTCGTCGTCGTCGGACTCCAGCAGCAATTTGATCGCGGACAGGAGTAAGATCCCGGCGAAGAGCAGCGTCATCCACCGAAATTTCTGGACCGCCGCGACGCCCGCCACAATCATGAAGCCCCGCATTAAGACCGCGCCGAGGATCCCGTAGTTGAGGACGCGGCCCTGGAAAGCTCTAGGTACTTTAAAGTAGTCAAACAACATAATGAACACGAACAAGTTGTCCACTGACAACGACTGCTCCACGAGGTAGCCCGAGGCGAATTCCAGAGCCGCCTGCGGGCCGCGCGTGCCGTGGAGCAGGACGCCGAAGCAGCCCGCGGCTGCGACGGCCAGGGCCGTCTTCCGGGCGGCGAGCTGGAACTCGTCCTGCATCGCTGCGGTTGGGGTGCTTTCGCTGGGCTTAGGGCTTGTCCGGATGCAGCAGGCTATGGCCTTTTGTGATGTCTATGCCGCGCAGCATTCATGGCAGATTGCTGTGAGAAGCTGCGCGTCAGCCGTTATGCAGCCTCGACGTCGCTGCGACGCGTTTTTTGTGGCTGCCGAGGGAAATTAAAAAAAACCCGTCCGTCCCAGCCGCGCCCGGCAGTGTAAATATGGTTCCGACCACCATATATAAATCAGTCTTAGGCTACGCAGCAGCAAGCATTCTTTTCAAACGCGAAAACCCGAACCAGAGCTCTGATCTGTTCGTCCTCAGATCCCTTCGCTCCGTTTATACGAATTCAAAGGCTGCGACAGAGTTTTCGCAGCCGATCAGATACGTGATCTTGCCGCCCCAGCCCGAAATCCGTGATGCAAACGCCTCTGGCGTTGCTTTGCTTATTTCGGCTGCCTCAGCTCTGTCGACACATCAGAGCTCGATACAACAGAGCCCGAAAGCATACCGCAAGGACGCCGCGCAGTACCGCGAGCAAGCATCCGCGCTACGTGAAGAAGCCGCGATTCTGGAAACAGAGCTCATCAAAGAAAGAAGCGAACGGGACGCTCTCCGCGCCGCTGAAGAGCCGACGCCAGCCGCAACTACACATGTCAGCCAACCGGTCCTCGTGGCGAGCGCCGGCGACGTCGAGGTGCGCTGGGCGCTCGATGACGACGGCGTGCTGCGGGCCAAGGTCGCGGCCGGCGACGCGACGCTCGACCTCGAGGGCTCGTGGCGCGCGTCCGGGAAAAAGGTCAGGCTCGCGGCGAGCGGCTTAGGCGTCCGCGTCGCCTGCGAGGCGCCCATGATGGAGACCCAGAGCGTCCGCGTCGCGCGCGACCAGCGGCGGCGGTTTCGCGGGCGATCGGCGCGCCGAGCTGTCCACGCCGGAGACGGCGGCGGCGTTGTACGCGCTCGACGAGGTCGAGGCGCCCGCAGGGCCCTTCTTTTGGCTCAGGCGCCGGCTCACCGCCGCACGACGGCGCCGCGCTACGCGCCTCGTGTCCCTGCTCGCCGCGCGGACGATCGCCGACGCGCGCGGGGACGCCCAACGCTGGGACGACGTTATACAGGCCTTTGACGGCGGACTAGCTGTCACGCTCGACGGCGTCGACCGCGTCGTCGGCGCGTCGGGCGCGATCGAGTGCGTCGGGCTGAGGGCGGCGGTCCGCGGCGGGCGCAAACGCGATCGGCCGTTGTTTGCCAGGTGCTCATTCACCCGCGACGTATCGCGGCGCCGGGCGCGCAGCGGTGGTCGCGCCGGCGGCGCCAAGCTCCCGGCGTGATTCCCCCACCCCATTCCGATCCCCTTTGTTTGATATGATTTTCTTGTTACTCTAGAGAGGCTAGGTGCGTATCCTTTCTTTTAGGGTATTTCTTCCTTGGTTTCAAATCATGATGTACTACTAGTATTTTATGATTCGTTCATTATCCTATGACCGTCGGGTCGTATTTCAGTTGCGAGCGCGCGCGCGCGATTTTGCAGGCCGCCTTGTGCCGGGACCAGTGGTGGCGCTGGCAGATCGGGGAGCAGTAGGCCACCTCGTTGCACGCGGCGCACCGCCGCATCGTCTGGTGCCAGACCTGCCCGCAGGCCGCGCACGTGCGCTGGCCGATCGCGGTCGCGCTGCTTTCGCCAAAAAACCTGGCGGTCGCGAGCCTACTAAGGTCCGGCCAGCGGACGAGCGTGGCGCGGGACGCGCCCTCGGCGAGGGCGATGACGCATTCCCCCCGGTTTATGCAGGCCATGTCTCCGTGCTTCATTGCCATTCGGGTCGCGGACTTGAGCGCGGTGATTTCCACCAGGTTCCCCTCGTCGGGTTCTCCACTTCCTATACAGCTGAAGCTATACGACGCGTCCAGGAAGCTCGTGCGCACGCGTACGTCGTGGCGGGCGCCACCGAGGCACAGGATGGTGGCGAATGCCGCGGCCTGCGGATCCACGCCGAGTTGGGGCAGCATTTGCTCCCTCGCTCGGGCGGGGCACGCCACCCACGCGCACTGCTCCTCGGCGCGGCGTCGCATCGTCGCGAAGGTGGCGGGCCCGGCTCGGCCCCACGGATCGTGCAGGAGGCGCACGCCGTCGTGCAGCGTGCCAAACCCGCCGTACGTGTGCTTCGACCAGTCGATGGGCTCGCCATCTGACGTGTCCTCTCTTCTGGTGTCCAAGCCAGACGACGGCGCTTCTGCGACGCCAGACGACGACTGCGTTCCCTCCATGAGGTCGGCTGCTGCTTGCTACAAGCTGTGAACACCAGTTATACCTCGTTGCCGAAACGCTCGACTGCAAATGAAGAACCTTCTCCGACAATTATTGTTCAGTACTGCAGTGTAAAGCGAAACCCGTTTTTGCGCTTACTGAAAACCCCGCACGCGGCATCATGCGAAGACGGCCGTACGGCGCGAGGCCAGCGCACAGCGTGCTGGGCTTCGCTCGTTTTGAGCCTGAGCAACGCCAGCAGCAGCAGCAGAAACACCCACTGCAAATGCGCCGCTCCCTCAACACCACCACCCGCCAGTCCCTCGGCGCCCTGAGCGATGTGACGGAAGAAGACGGAGACCAGTTAGACCGCATCGCCGAGCTGCGGCAGCAGCGGGCGCGCATCGACGCGGAGCTCGCCATGCTCGACGCCGAAGCGCGCCCACCGCCGCCGCCGGTCCTCGACGCGGCCGCGTTGACGTCGCTCCGGCGGCGCCTCGACCGCGAGGACGGTACTACGTCGCCCGTGCGGCCGCGCCCGGAGCGGCAGTCGGTCGCGTCACAATTCTCCGACGTGTCCGAGCTCCAGGACTTCTTGGCGGACGACTACGTGGAGAAGTTTCGCGCGCGGAGTCCGCCCCAGGTGCCCCGATCTCGAAGAGCGCCCAGTCTGGACCGGCCGAGCACGCCGACGGACGCGGGCGAAGTCATGGTGCATCCGCGCAAGTCCGTCGGCACCCAGAACAAGGTGCGGGCGCGCACGGAGGGCACGAGGCGCCTCGTGAACGACTACGAGATGCTGGGCGAGCTGGGCCGCGGGGCCTGCGGGCGAGTCGAGCTGTGCGTGGACGCGACGGGCCGGGCGCGGGCCATCAAGGTGCTGCGCCGCGGGCTCAGCATGGACGACGTGCGGCGGGAGGTACGCACCAACCGCGTCCCAGTTTCGCGCCCGTCGATGATTATCGCAAACCATATTTAAGTCGACGTACCCCTCCAAAACGGAGGCTGCCGACAGACCATGCCTGAGACGCCCCACGACAAAGAGCGCCCGCGTGCCCTCGCGTCCCCTGCCCCCACGTTGCTCACGCAGGTCGCGATCACCAAGCTCCTGAAGCACCGGAACTTGGTGACGCTGCACGAGGTCATCGACGACCCAGCGCACGGCGCGTTGTACCTGGTCTTGGAGTACTGCGAGCGGGGGCCGCTCCTCCAACGCGGCACGGACACGCCCTACGCGCCCATTTCGGAAGCGTTGAATCGGCGGGCGACGCGCGACGTGCTCCGGGGCTTGGAGTACCTGCATTCCTTGAACGTCGTGCACCGCGACGTCAAGCCCGAGAACGTCGTCGTGGACGCCAAGGGCGTCGCCAAGTTATGCGACTTCGGCGTCTCGCGCATCGTCTCGTCGGCGGTGACGAAAACGCCCGCGCGCCGCCCGTCGCGTATACAGATGACGCCGGCCTGGGCCGCGCCGGAGTTGTACGGCACGCTTGAAGTCAATAACAAGGTGGACTGCTGGGCGCTGGGCGCGACGATCCACGCCGCCGCGACGGGCCGCCCGCCCGTGTCCCTGCAGGCGACGGCCATGCAAACACTCGTGAAGCTCGAGAGCGGCGACCTGGACGTGCTCGTGGAGCCCGGGCCCCTCGGCGATTTGCTGGCCGGGCTCTTGGAGCGCAACGTGGAGGAACGGCTGGACGTCGCGCGGGCCATGGGCCACGCCTGGGTCACGGCTTCCGGTACGCAGCCCCTCTCCCGTACCAAATACGTGGGCTTCGCCCTCACGCAAGCCGACGTGAATGAAGCCATCGCCACCGTCGAGAGCGAGTCCGACGGCGAGGTCACTACCACGGACCTGGACCAGGCCTTTGCGGATGTGCTGGAGACGCCCGCGTCGGACGACGAGGTGGAGGACGCGGTGTTGGGGCCTTCATCAGGCGGCGTCGCGTGTGCCTCGCTCAGGTTGGCGGCGGTCCAGCAACCGGGCGACAAGAACGAAGACCGGGTCGACGCCATCACGCTAAGCGATACGCGAGCGCTACTAGCGGCCTACGACGGCCACGGCGGGGCGCAGGTCGTGGACGCCTTGAAACCCACGCTACCCGCTATGTTATCCGCTTCATTGAGCTTCGACACGCCATCAGGCGCTCTAGAAAGCACCTTCTCCTACGCGGACAATATTCTATTGGGGACGCAGCCCGGTACCGTGGGCGCGGCGGCGGCGGTTGTGTTGGTGGATACGGATGAAATCACCTGCGCCAACGTAGGAGACGTCGCCGTCGTGTTGGTGCCGGGCCAAGGCGCCCCCGCGGTGCTCACGAAGAAGCACGACAAAAGTAACGACGGGGAGCGCACGCGCGTCGAACGGAGCGGCGCCCACTGGGCGAACGGCGGGCGCGTGAATGGCGTATTGCGGGTGTCGCGGGCGTTCGGCGACGGCGATTTCAAGGGCAAGCAAGCGGCGAAAGCGTGGAAGACGGCGTTCTCCGCGGACCCGGTCCTCGCGGCGCCGGCGGTCGTCGTGCGGCAGCGGTCGCCGGGAGACGCGCTCCTACTGGTGATGACCGACGGCGTCGTGGACGGCTTTGGCGATGCGCAGAAGGCCGCGATGTTCGTGCGCCGGCAGGTGAGGGCGCTGGGTGATTTAGATGCGGCCGCGACGGCGACGCTCGCCGAGGCGCGCGCGCGGGGGTCGGTGGACGACTTGTCGCTGTTACTCGTCGATCTGCGAGATGGACTCGTGGCGGAGGAGGTGCCCGCTTCATCGTGGAGCCCGGCGCGACCGCCTCCGGCTCCTGCGCCGCGGGGCGTTCCCGAGTCGATGGCCGAGAAGCCGTGGCGGGCCAACTGTCCTCCGCCGGCGCCCGAGCGGTTCAATGTGTAATGGTTTGTATTTTTCCATCGCGTAGCTACGCGCAACTCTACGCGCAGGACCCCGCTGAGCTATGAATCATCATGGTAGTTATACAGCAGGGCCCCCACCAGCGTCAGGGCTTATTGATCGGCGACGTCGTCCGTCGCGATCTTCAGTTCCTCCGCCCGGGCTATACAGGCGGTGATGGCCGGGGCGAGACCGGGTGCCGGGACTTCGCGCTCGCGCGGATCTTTCAGCGAAAACAGCGCGACGTTGTCCGGACCCACAGCGTCCATTTGCACGTCCCCAAAGTACAGGACCATGGTCGTCTCGGCGGCGGCGGTCCTGCTCTGGCCCGAGGGGTTCGGGGGGAAGTGCTTGGTGAGCTCCTCAACAGACAGTAAACAGGTCTCGGCGGGCCACCAGGGGTACTTGCCCGTCTTGGCCCAGACCAGCACGCCCAATCTTTGACACGAAAACCCGTTGACCGGCTCCACGGCCTTCTTCTTCGGCGCCGCGGCGTCCTCGCAGAACCGTACCGCATTCTCGCTCAACACGAGCCACTCGCTCTCGCCGTCGTCGTAGTCGCACCGGTGCTTCCCGTCCCCGTCCCGGTACCGGGCCAACCGCCCGCGGAACCACTCGGACTCGCCCTCCCAGTAGACCTCGACCACTTTACCGACAGCGCCCGCCCCGGTCGCGAAGTTCGGCGCTTCCTTGCCGCGCTTCGGCTTCCGCGACCAGGCGCCCTGGGCGCGGCGCTCCGCCGTTGGGCCCAGTTCACTTGAAGACCGCCGTAGTAGCGCGCTCCACCGCGACTCGAACGCGGCTCTAAACACCTGGGCCGCGTGCAGAATAGTGGCCGCCCGCGTCTCCTTCTTGGGGACCGCGGAGTCCTCGTCCCAAGACCGCGGTAGGTGCTTGGAACACACGCTCACCACGGTCTCGTGCACGCGGCGCACTTCGTCCGCGAACGCGTGGGCGTCGTCGTAGTCGCGCTCCGTCAAGCGCTCCTTGACTTGCGGGAGGGTCGACCCGTTTTTAACATCGCGTAACTTTTGAACCCCTTTTGGGAGCAGGTGCGCCACGAGGGGATCCGCATGTAATAAGGCATCCGACACGTCCAGGGAGCACAGCCACGCCAGCACGTCGTCGCACGCTTTCGGTCCTAAGCGTTGCGCCAGCTCGGCCGCCTTGTCCCGCTCGGATTTTGTACAATCGCCGCGCCGCCACTTACATGTTTTACCGCCGGTGCCCTCGAGCCACTGTAAAGAAAGCGAGTCGTCGTACAAAACGAGGTGGCGGTGCCAGCCGCCCATGGACGAGGCCAGGCCCCGCTCCTGGGCCAGCACGCTGCAGGCCCGCCACTTGGACCCGCACTGCACGCGGCACCGCGCCGGGAGCGCGCCGAAGTCTACCGCATTCATAACTTCCCGCACCGGAGTATTGTTCGCCTCCGCCGCGGGCTCGGGTCGGTCATCCAGTAAGCGTTCCGCTTCACTTCGCTTCTTCTTGGCGGCCGGGGCGTCCACGCCGGGGGCACCGAGCTCTTTTTGGAGTTGAGACAAGTTCCGCACAGCCCGCCCCTCGCCCCGCTTGTAGGTCCAGCGGTCGCCCTTCTTCGTGCACGTAAAGCCGTGCCGCTCCAGCACTTCGCGCTTGGCGTCCGTGTCCTTGGGCCCGAGCGCCTCGAGCGCCCGCGCCAATTCGGGCTCGGGTGCGTACGCGTCGCCGGGGCACTCGTGGGTCCGGGCGGGCGAGGGCGACCGTTCTCGTTTTGGCGCGGCTTTCTTGGCGCCGCGGCTGGCTTGGGTGTTCCCCCTTTCGAAGGGGCGGCCGCGCTTTGGCTCGATGGCCTTGGCGCCGCGCCCGGCGGGGCCGTCCCGGCGCGACGGGGGACTGGTCTTGGCGCCGCGGCCCGGGGACGCCACGCGGGCCGGATCGTAGCTCCGCGCCTCGAAGCGCTCCCGGATTGGGAGGGCGGCCGTCCGCGGCGCGTTGATCAGCTTCGAGATGTCCCGCTGGGCGAGGCCGGGGTAGGCCTCGGCCGCGAGCGACTGGCTCCGGAAGAAGCGCCAGGCGCCGCCGTGCTCGCGGACTTCCACGCCGCGCGCCGCGCCTCCAGGCACGTGCGGGTTGTCCTCCCCCCCCCCCGGCGCGGGCGGGGGCGCCCGCGCGGCCTGGGACGCGGCGGCCAAGTCCCGTGCACATAATTGCCCGTCGAGTTTGTAGTAGCGCTGCTCGACCGCGCCGAGGGTGCGGCCCGTGCCTAATCGCGAAGCGATGGCTGCCCACTCGTTGCCCAACTCGCCGACGAGCGCCACGAGCTCGGCGTCCTCCCGGGGGTCCCACTTCGGGGCGTAGCCCTTGGGCCAGCGCGGGGGCGGCGGCGTGGCGCGGATGGATCGTTTGGCGGGGGCCACCGCGGCCGGCCGTTGGACGCCGCGCGGCATGCCGCACGTCTTGGCGTGGGCCACCGCGGCCGGCCCGTGGTCGAAGCGCCGGTCGCAGTGGGGGCACGGGAACCGGCCCCGTGGCTCGGGCGGCCCGAAACTCTCTCGGATCCGCGCGCGCTCGCTAGATGCCCGCCGCCGCGACGCCGGGTCGTCCCACAAATCGTCGTCGGACGCGTTGGATGTGGAGGCGTACCCTGCGTCGTAGCCGAGGGCGCCGTCGCGGGCCGGGTGCCGCGGCACCTCGGCGATGGGCCCGCCCTCCCGACTGTAGTTGCCCGTCCGCGATGCGGGCGCGGATATGCTCGGCGCCGTCGCGCGCCGGGCGCCATCGAGCGGCGCGGGCGGGTCCGAGTACCGTTGTTCCGGATTCCGGAAGTTGGGCGGCCGCGGGATGCGCACCACGACGGGCGGGTCCAGGCCCCGGGGCCGCGGCGGCAGCGGCCGCGGCGGCGGCGGCGGCGGCGCGGGCGGCGCGGCCTCCGGCAGCCCGACCTGGACGCGCGCGCGTGTATAGGCCCGGGGCGAGCACTCGGCGTCCAAAAACGCATCCAGGGTCGCGCACACGCCCCGGTCCAGGCCCTCGAAGTCGACCGTGAACTCGTCGCGCGGCCGGAAGCGGTTCGCGTCGCCGAAGACGAGGACGAGGACGCGCTGGAGCGACTCGGCGTCCAGCCGCGCCACCCGCTCCGTCAGTCGATGCCGATGCTCGTAGGTCCAGCTCCGCGGGCGCGGCTGGTGCTGCGCGCGCGCCAGGGCCTCGATGAGGTCCGCCTCCTTGGCCAGCGGCGCGGCGGCGAGCATGGTGTAGCTTTAAACCCGGGCCGCGCGTCGGGCGTAAACAATGGCCTGAACAAGTGTCGGCCCGAGGGGCGTCTTGGGCTACAGCGATGGAACTGGGCCACGTGCTGGGCTGACTAATTATTCAGGGTCTACCACCGAGCCCTCCTTTTTGCTCGCTGGCCAATTTGGGCACGGCAGAGCGCCGCGTATAAATTCTCCCAGCTCAATACCCGCACGCCACAAGCACATGTCGGGTTTTTGTGTTTTTCCTACAACGTCACACGCACACACAGAGACTCTTGGGGCGCTCCCGGCGCGAGTGCCCGGGGGGTCCGCCGCCACGCTATTACTATCTACGCGTGATCGCCGCGGCCCGCCGCGGACCCGAGACCGCGAGTAGCACGTTACGCCCCTACTCCCGCAACGGAGACGGCGCCCCGGGGTCCGGCGGCAGCCCCGCGTGCTCGCGCGCCCGCCGCGCGACGTCCGTCCAGTCCGCGAGGTCCTCGTCCTCCGTGTCCTCGTCCGCGAAGCCCCCCATGGTTAATTTCGAAATCTCCGCCAGCTGCTCGTCCCGGAATTGGGCCATCTCCTGCTGGTAGCGCCGCATGGCGTCGTCCCGATGTTTGGCCATCGATTCTCGAAGTCCATCCAATTGTTGTTCATTAAACGTCTGCAAATCACGAGCATGCGCCTCCAGCACGTCTTTGGCGTGGGCGTCCCGCTTCGCCGCGTCCTCCGCGTCCTCCCTCTGGCGCTGTTGTTGGAAATCGTGGCGGACGCCGTTCACGACGTCTTCTAGAACGTCCTGTACATCTTTTTTAAGTTCTTCCAGACATTTCGTTCTTTCGACGGCCTGCTGGTCCGTGATCTTCTTGATCATCTCTTCCCTGGACGCCTTGAGCTTGGCCGCGTAGGCCTCGACGACGCGTTCGCGCTCCTCGTCGTCGAACAGCGCCGCGTGCTGCGTGTCGTTTTGGGACGCCTCCATGGTGGCCTTGCACCGCCCGGCGATGTCTCTGGAGGAGTCACTGATCTTCCGGAGGAGCTCCTCCCGGCTGACCCGCAGTTCGTCCTCGTACTCGGACGCGGCGTTCAGGGCCGCGGGGTCGTAGGGGCTCCCGGGCGCGCCCGACCGGGGGCCGCCGGCGGCGTCGAGGGCGGCGGCCATCGGTTTGTCGACGTGGGTACTGGCGGACGGCGTGCCGCTGGAGTGCTGTGGTGCTCTCTCTTGGTGGCTTTGAAATGAGCACGCTGCTGCGGCGTCGTTTAAGGGGCGACGGGCTGCCCGCGTGAGAGATTTCCGATGCGCTTGTTTGCCTGATGCGCTTGTTTGCGCGGATGAGCTATTTGATGGCCCGAATTTGTTGGCGCCAAGGGCTGTGCCCCGCATATATTCGTTTAGCAGTAACCAGCAGCAAGCGGGAGGAGACTATTGCGCATGAGTCTCGTGCGCGTCGAGCCCTTCCATCGACGGCTTGAATATTTGCCACTGGTTCCAATTCGGGTTTGCCTTAGCGCGTGCGCGGAGCTGGTTTGCAGTTTGGCCGCCTGGACCCAGCGAGTGACCGGATTCAGAAGGCTCCTTCCATCTCTGCTTGCCACGCGCCGCGCTGAAAGAAGCGACGCGGGCGCAACAGGGAGAACAGTGCAGAAGCAAGCAGAGGCCAGAAAGAAGAGCCATGCTCCGCCACGCCCTCCGTCGGAGCGGCGCCCTCTCGCGCCGGCGGCCCCTGAGCCAGGCCAGCGCCAAGGTCGAGGAGGCCGCGGCGCCGCCGCCACCCGTCGTCGACGACGACGCGGCGCTCACGCCGCGCAAGATCTGCGACGAGCTGGACGCGCACATTGTAGGGCAGGATGCCGCTAAAAGAGCCGTGGCTATTGCATTACGGAACCGGTGGCGCCGCCAGCTGCTGGGCGAGGAACTGAGAGCGGAAGTGGTTCCTAAAAATATTTTGATGATCGGCCCGACCGGTTGTGGGAAGACGGAGATTGCCCGTCGATTATCCAAGTTAGCGAATGCGCCCTTTGTTAAAGTCGAAGCTACTAAATTCACGGAGGTGGGGTTCCACGGCCGGGACGTCGACCAGATTATAAGGGATCTGGTCGAGGCGTCCATCACCCTAACGCGGAAACGAAAGGCGGAGCACTACAAGAACGAAGCGAAGATGGCCGCGGAGACGAGGATCCTAGACACCTTGACCGGGCTGAACGCCGCGCAAGCGACGCAGAGTTCTTTTAGGGATATGCTGCGGAAGGGCGTGTTGGACGACCGGCAGATCGACGTGGACGTGCCTCATGCTACTCCTCCGCAAAACCCCCAGGCCGGCGTCATCCAACTCGACCAGTCCTCTCCCGTGTCCATCAACGATTTCCTCGGCCGGTTCAACCAGATGAGCAAAGGGGGCAAGTCCGAGCGGAAGCGCCTGGCGATACGCGAGGCCCGGCCCATCATCGAAGAGCAGGAGCTCGAGAAGTTGCTGGAGAACGTGGACGTGAACAAGGAGGCCATCACGGCGGCGGAGGAGTCGGGCATCGTGTTCATCGACGAGATCGACAAGATCGTCAACGCGTCGGACTATAGGGGCGCGGACGCGTCGGCCGAGGGCGTGCAGAGGGACCTCTTACCTCTTATTGAAGGTTCTACTATTAGCACGAAGTACGGCAACGTGAACACGGACTACGTGTTGTTCATCGCCTCCGGGGCTTTCCACCAGGCGAAGCCCTCGGATCTCCTGGCGGAACTGCAGGGGCGGCTCCCCATTCGCGTCGAACTGGAGGCGTTGACGGAGGACCAGCTGTACCAGATCCTGACCGAACCGAAACACAACTTACTCGCGCAGCAGCGCGCGCTGCTCGCGACGGAGAACGTCATGCTCGAGTTCACGGAGGACGCCGTGCGCGAGATCGCGCGCGTCGCCGCTTTGGCGAACCGAACGATTGAGAACATCGGCGCGCGGCGGCTGCACACGGTCCTCGAGCGGATCGTCGACGAGATCTCCTTCGACGCGTGCGACTACCCGCCGGGCGACCTCGTGACGGTGGACGCGGCCTTCGTTTCAGGGAAGGTCGACGACATGCTCGTGGCCTCGGACCTGTCCAAGTACATCCTCTAGAGTGTCCTCCAACGTTAAGTGTGAATGCCCCCACATGTACTATTCTTAGACAGCCTAAAAACCCGCGGCGGCGGCGAGGAGCGGGCTCATCAGCTCCCCGCGCGCCGCGTCCGTGCGGTACTCGTCCCCCGAGAAGCCGCCCGGGAGCCCCGCGGCCTTCGGCCGCAGCTCGAACTCCTCCACGAC
>Ga0302122_10000544_pt1 | contig 23307 bp, 14 predicted proteins | sample CB21_SCM_MG_FD_203115 | JGI IMG/M metagenome (GOLD analysis project Ga0302122, IMG submission 203115) | Marine microbial communities from Western Arctic Ocean, Canada - CB21_SCM | ecosystem: Environmental > Aquatic > Marine > Oceanic | place: Canada: Western Arctic Ocean | collected 2017-09-28
CTCCCGTCGACGCGTGCCACGCGTGGTAGCGGGCGAGCGGCGACGAGAAGACGACTTGCAAAGCTCCGTAGGCGACTCCGCCGCCCATCTCGACCGCCACGACAAAGCCGGCGCCGGAAGCCTCGACAACGAGCTGCGCCGGCGTTCCGCGCGCGACGACGGCGGTGAGGCGGCGGCCTGTTGGGCAGCTGCCTTGGGTGACGCCGCACGGGTTGCAAAGTGTGCCGGTGAACGCGTTGCCCCAGTCCACATCGCCGTCCACGCACCAGCCGAGGTCCTGGTTTAAGACATCGGCGCCGTAGAACATCCATTCTATGCTCGTGACGCTGTCGAGCGCCCAACCACCGATGTCTTGGTTAAAGGACGAGGCGGAGTAGAACATCCCGCGCATGTTCGTGACGCTGTGGACCGCCCAACCACCGATGTGTTGGTCAAACGACGAAGCTGACATGAACATCCAGTACATATCCGTGACACCGGAGGTATCCCACGCGCCGATGTCTTCGTTGAAGGATGCGGCTGCATCGTGGAGGTACGAGCAGGCCCCATTTTGTGCGCAAAATAACTGTGACATGTCCGTCACCCCTGATGTGTCCCACGTAGAAATGTGGCCGTACGTCGCCTCCGCAGCACTCTGGTCCGCGAACCACGCTGTTACTGCCGTGCGGATGGTGGTGTCGTCGAAGGATATTGTTGGCGTCGTTGGAGCGGGCGCCCAGGTAACGCCCGCGTCCGCCGAGAGCCAGACCTGGCCGCCGCTGGCGACGGCCGACAGTCTCGAGCCCGAGCCGGCCACGGCGACGTCGACCAGGTTCAGCGAGGCGCCGCCGCCGAAGACTGCCCTATTCCAGTTCGCGCCCGAGTCCGTCGACAGGTAAACGCCGCCTTCCGTGTAAGAGCCGGCCGTCGCGACCGCCACCATGGTGCTGCCGTCGGCGCTCATGGCGATGGCCTGCCAGTACTCTCTCATGTCGTCATCGTAATCGCTGCCGGCGCTGTTCCACGAGATTCCGCCGTCCGACGACGTATACAGGCCTTCGGAAGAGTCGACCACGGCCATGGTGTTTCCGTCATCACTCATCGCAATGTCCCGTGGTTCACGGATGTCTATATAATAATTATCGGAGACCTGACTCCAGGTCCAGGTCACGCCGGAGTCGTGCGACGTCCAGATGGCGTCGTTGTTGTAAGCATCGCCGTGAACCGCAGCGAGCGTGGTTCCGTCGGAGCTCACGGCAACGGCCAGCCAGTCGTAGGTGTTGTTAATATCGTCGTCGCCGCCGGCGCCCGGGTCGCTTGTCTCGCTCCAGCTGGAGCCGTAGTCCGTCGAGACCCAATGCTGCCCTGGTAGACGACCGCCGCGACCGTGGCGCCGTCACCGCTCATAGCGACGCCGCGCCAGCACCTGGAGCCCAGCCCCGCCTGCTCGGTCCACGACGCGCTGGCGTCGCTCGACGTCCAGAGGGAGCCTTGCACGCTGCAGTAGCTCTCCGTTTTGCTCCCTTCAACGGCCGCCAGCCGCTGCCCGTCGGCGCTCATCGCGATCGACGCCCAATTCCTCGCGCCGGCGGTCGCGTCCTCAATCCACGAGGCGCCGGAGTCCGCCGACGTGTAGATGAAGCCCGGGCTCACGGTCGCCGCGAGCCGCGCGCCGTCGGCGCTGCTCGCGATCGCGCTCCAAGCTCGCGGGGACGCGCTCGGCGCCGAAGTCGGCGCGGGCGAGTTGGAGGGGCTCGGCGTCGGCCGTTTTGTGACCGTCGGCTCGAGCGAGATCGTGACGGTCGCCGTTGGCGTCGCCGTCGGGACGGGAGTGTAGTCGTTCTCGTACCAGGTGAGCTTATTGGTCTCGGCCGCGACGACGTCGAGGTCGCCGTCCCCGTCGAGGTCGAGCGCGACGACCGTCGTGACTTCACCGTCGGCATCGACGTCCACCGTAATGCTCTCGTCGTCGTCCGGGTTCGGCTTCACGAAGGCGAAGGCAGCACTATCGTCGTCGCCCTCACCGTCGCCCTCACCGTCGGAGAGCGCGCCATCGGCTCTTTTCCACCATCTCATCTTATCATCGGCGCAGGCCCCAACGAAGTCCAAGTCCCCGTCGCCGTCGATGTCGAACACCTCGACGGACGTCACCTCGTCTCCCGCATCGTATACTACATCGTCCCAAGATGAACCATCGCCGTCCTCGTTCTCGTACACGACGATTTCTTCTTTGCCGGGATCGGCGCAGAGCACGTCCGCGTCGCCGTCGCCGTCGAGGTCCGCGGCCACGACCCAGCGCGGCTCCTTGCGGCCGTCGTCGATTTCGATTTCGTCGCCCCATTCCGACGCCGACGCAGCCGAGGTGCCTTGTGCGAAGTACGTCACGCGCTTGTCCTCGTCGGCGTAGATCAGGTCGACGTCGTAGTCGCCGTCGACGTCAGTCGCGTAGACGCTCATCGGCGTGTCGACTTTGTCGTCGATGACGACCGCGCTGCCGAAGTTCTGGGAGCCGTCGTTGAGGAAGAGCCAGATCTCTTTGGCGTCTTGCGACGCGGAGAAGACGTCCACGTCCGAGTCGCCGTCCACGTCGACCGCGAAGACCGTAAACAACTCCTGGTCGGTAGAAGCTTCTATGTCGAGCTGCGTCCAGGACAGGCCGTCGTTTTCGTACCAGCAGAGCGCCTTCTCGTCCTCCGCCGCCACTAGAATGTCCACGTCCGAGTCCCCGTCCAAGTCCACGACGGCGACGCCGAAGCCCCCCTCCTGGTCGGCGTACTCGTTGATCTTGTTGTCGGTGAACGACAACGTCGCGGAGGACGCATCCACCTTGTACCAGTGGAGCTCGTGGACCTCGCTGGTCTCGACCGCCACCACGTCGTCGGTGCCATCGCCGTCGATATCGGCGGCCCGGACCTGGAACCACTCGTAGTCGTCCCAGTCGTCCACGGTGATATCGTTTATCGCAGTCTTCCGCTCAAACGCCACCTCCGAGCACTCCACCGCGTCCACGAGCTGGCGCCGCGGCCCGTCGTCCGCGAGCCGGCGGCGCTCCGAGTCCTCGTCGCGTCGCTGCGGCCCGGCGTCCGCGCTATCTAAATCCGCGCGCTGCCACGCGTCGGCCGGCGTGCGGCGCCTGAGCAGCAGTGGTGCCGGCAGCAGTACCGCCACGACCAGCAGCGCCAGGCCGCCGCGGCGCCACCACGTCGGTGCGCGCATGCTTGAACGCTGCCTAGGTGCTCGCCGGCAGTGCGGCCATGCCTCGGGGGGCTGCCTTTTAGTCACAGCTCTTTCAGCAAGGCTGCCTTTGAATCACAGCTCTTTCAGCGCAAGGTCTATGCTTAAAAATTGGGACGTCCGTTCGGGGAATACATGGCGATGCGTACTGCCGCAATATCCTGTTGGCGCGCCGCCCAGCACCCCTAGAATGCTTGGCGCAGCCGCGCAAAGTTTTCCTAAGATTAGAAAACGGGTTTCTCACGTATTTTGGCTGCCCCTTTTTTGACGCCATCGGCTGCGAGTAACATCTTGAGACGAGGCGCAGGAGGCCTGCGTCCGGTAGCTCCTAGTTCGCATCCCTCTTGCTGCTCGAGCGCTCCGCATGGCCGCCCCGGGCCCGCTCTCCGCCGCCCAGCTCGCGGCCTTTGGGCGCGACGGATTTGTCAAAGTGACGGACGCCTTCCCGCGCGACGTCGCGCTCCGGTGTAGGGACGCGCTCTGGGCCAAGTTAGATCGGGACCACGGCATTTTGAGGGAGGACGCGGCGACGTGGAGTAAAGCGCCTAAGGGCCGCGTGGGCCTCGCCGAGAGCTTTGGAGGCGACGACCTGGGCGCGCCCTGGGCCGCGTGCTGGTCGCCCAAACTTAGAAGAGCCGTGGACCAGCTCTGCGGCGCGGGGCGGTGGGTCGAGCCCGGGCTCGGCTGGTGGGTCCTGAGCTTCCCCTCGCTGGGGCCGATGGTCAATTGGGGCGCGGAGGGCACGTGGCACGTCGATGGCAGCCACTACACGCACACGCTGGACAGTCCGGAGATCGGTCTACTACCCATCTTCCTCTTCTCGGACGTGCGGCCCCAAGGCGGCGGCACGGCCCTCGCGCCGGGCTCGCACCGCGCCGTGGCCCGCGTGCTGGCGCGCGCCGGGGATGAGGGCACACACGGGCCGCGCCTGAGCGCGCTGGCGCGCGCGGCCGTCGGCGAGGTCCACAATCCGGTGGAGACGATTGGGCGCGCGGGCGACGTGTTATTAGCGCACCCGCTCCTCCTGCACGCGCGGTCGGCGAATCTTGGAAATGCGGGCGACGCGGGCGCCGTGCGGTTCATGTGCCACCCCGCGGTGGCCCTGCGGGCGCCGGCCCGCCTCGCCGGGTCCCTTATGACGCCGGTCGAGGCGCCGCTCCGGGCGGCCCTTAAAATGCCGGCGGCGCCGCTGCCGGCGGCGGCGCGGCGGCGGCCGCGCGACCCCGACGACGACGCCACGCTGCTCGCCATGGGCTTTTCGGGGTTCGGGAAGCGGCGGAAGGGGCGTGCTTAAGTCTTAATTCTGTTGTTGTTGTTTCCCGTGGGCCTTTCGCCCGCTGCCTTTGGCATTACTCTCTAGATGGACACTATGAACTACTACCGAAACGTACGGGTTTAACAGTGAAACCAAATTAATTCGTTCTGCCGCTGTCACCCGCTGTCACGCAGGATAAGTGAGCTTCGTAACGTATACGACGAATCGGAAAGCTGCCAGACACCGTATCAAGGCAGTGTCAGACGTCCATACCTACCGCACGGCGTAGATCCTGCGTTTCAAAAAAGCACGAGGATCCAGAAGCAGAACAGGCCACCATGCAGAAACTCGTGTCCCTCGCCTTCTCGACGCTCTCGACGCTGTCAACGCCGTCCCAGGCCTTCATTCGGGGCCACTTCCTGCAGACGCAGATTAAAGTCCGCCGCGAGAGCGTCCACACGGAGCCCCAGGTGGTGAACTGGGAGGCGGCCTCGCTGGAGGTGCTCCAGTCCGCGACCGAGTTCTGCGCCGAGGGCGACGAGGCCTGCGAGGTCGAGCAGCTCATCGACATTAAGTCGGCGCTCGAGGGCCGCGTCGCCGGCCTCGACGAGTCCGCTTCGTCCTACGACATCGACGACCTCGACGAATACAACGGCGCTGACGATTCGAGCGACGTGTCGGGCGCCACAGCCGAGGACCGCGCGCTCGCGCGCTACGTGCGCGGCCTCAAACGCCAGGGCCTCAGCGCCCGGCGCAAAGTGGCGCAGCTCGACGAACTCATCGAACGGGCATAGGTGCGCCCCCTTTGTCCCCGCCCGGATTATTACACCATCTTTCACCTTGGACATTGGGGGCCTGGGGGCGCGGAGAAGAGGGGATAAAACTTGAAGTCATTTTGTTTTACTGTAAACAAGTCGCCCCGCGCCCGGGAAGAATAAAACATCAGGCGCCCCACGCCGCCGCGTCCTGCTTCGGCTTGCGCGGCGGCCGCGGCCGGCGCTTCGGCTTGCCGCCCTCGCCCTCGGCCCGCGGCCCGCGCGGCTTCATGGGGTCCATGAGCTTGCGCGCGACGCTCACCTTGAGCGCCTCCTCGCACCCCAGCAGCCCCGCCTCACCATCTAGAGCAACCAACGCGTCCAGCGACGCCTTGGAGTCCAGCACCGCGAAGCCGAAGCCGCGGCACTCGTCCGTCTCGCGGTCGCATACGCAGATGAAGTGCTGCACGCCACCGACCTTCGCCTTGAGGTCGCGCAGGCCGCTCTCGGAGGTGGTCGTTACGGGCAGGCCGCTCACGTAGCACTGGTGCGGGTGGTCCTTCGCGACGGCGTCCTTCGCCTTGTCGAGGAGCGCGGCGCGCTCCTTGCGGGCGGCCTCCCGTTCGAGGACCGCGTCCTTGCCCCCCAGTTCCTCGACGGACGCGAGCTGGGCCTCGCTCAGCTCGTCGCCGGCCTCCAACTTCTTCGCGAGGTACTTGGCGCGCGCGGCCTCCTTGGACTTGGCCGACTTCGGGGGGTAGCGCCGGCCCCGGGGCTTCGCCTCCTTCTTGTCGGCGCTGGCGACGGCGGCGGACATGGTGCTGAGCAAGTCGAGCACGGCACGTTCGGCTGCGGGGAAATGGTCTCGTGCCTTGGGGCGGCTGCCTCGTGCAGGAGAGCCAATTTAGAACCCGATTTCTTTTTGATTTGGCGACGGACTGTACTAACTGTACTACTGTACGCGTGACAAGTTGACCGGGCGAATGGTGCTCACCGTCCGGAGGATTTGGCCGGGGCTACTGCGATGGAAGTGCGCTATTATGAAAGACACGCGCCCGCTGCCGATGGATCGGGGACGACAAGATCTAATCAACTTTCAACACTTAGATAGGTATAGGTGGCCGCTAGAGCTCGCCACCGCGGTCGGCGGACGCCCCCCGCACGGCCCACTTCAAGCTGGACCCCGCGGGCGCTCGGAGGGAAGAAATGGGCTCCGCCATGGAGGAACCGAAGTAGCCGTCGAGCGCGGACCAGAGCGGGTCCGCGACGCGGCGCGCTACGTCGAGCTTGTACTCCTTGGTGGCCGGGTTCTGGCACATGTCGAAGGCCTTGGCCTTGGCCTTGGCTTTTGCGTCGCACCAGGACTCGCAGTAGAGCCACTCGTCGGGCAACGACGCCAGGGCCACCGTCCGCCGGTCGCCGCCGTTCAGGTAGTTGGGGAGGTCCTGGTCCAGGTTCTGTAGGGAATTGGCGTCGGGGGCCATGTACTGGTACGTCGTCCGCAGGCCGTCGGCCACCAGCGCGAACGTGGGCACGTCCACCACAAAGAGAGCCGAGATCTTGTAGGTCTGGTTGTGCGGGGCCAGGTGCCCCGCCCAGAAGCCGGCCTCCCAGAAGCGGTGGCCCTTCGTGGCGTTATTCACTTCGTCGCCGCCGCAAAAGGGCGCCATCGCATAAGGGGCCATGCCCAGGTCCAGCGACAAGAGTTCAGTAATATCACCGACCACCACGGCGTCGGCGTCCACGAAAATGACCCGCTCGGCCACGTTGTGGAACAGGCCGTCCAAGAACAACAGCTTCGAGGCCCACACCAGGCGCTGCAGGTCGTCCCGGATACCGACCTTGGCACCGGTCGCATCCACTAAAAACTCGGGCCAGGCGATCGCGGGCGGAAACCTTATTTGAGCCTCCAGGGCTGCCTCGAGCGCCGGCACCTCCGCCACGAACTTGGACGAGAGGAACTCGCGCAAGACCCAGAACGTCACCTCGCGGCTGCTATGGAGCACGACGGAGCCCATCATCACCTTCAGGAGCCGCTCGTACATGGCGCCCGACGCCACGGAGAACACATGCACGCGGCCGTCGTCCACAGGTTTCGCGGCGCAGGCTTTCACGCCGTACGCCGCGCGGAGCGGCAAGGTCCTCGGGTGCATCGACGTGATGGACACGTTCGCCGCGCCGATGCGGGCCGCGAGGCGCGCGTCCAGCACGACCGCGTAGTCCCCGTTCAACGCGGGCACCTCCACGCCGTCCACGCGCACGCATTGCTGCCCGCGGGCCTCGAAGGCCGCGAAGCGCCTCCGCGACGTCTTGCCCTGGACGATCAACGCATCGACGTCGAACGCGACGGCGCCGCGCGCCTCGCCCGGCGCGAAGTTCGACACGTCCAACGACGTCGCCGGCGGCCCGAGGCGCCACGTCTCCGGCGCGCGCAGGGCCAGCCGCAGGCGACTCGAGGACCCGAGCACGTTTTGATTGATGGTCACGGCGTCCCCATAGACCGACGTGCGCGCCCAGCTCCGCAGGTCCCCGCCTTGAGGCTGGGGGGCGAAGGCGAGCGTGACGGCGAAGCCGAGGTCGTCCCGGAGCGTTTCTAAAATCCGGGCTATAACGGGCGCCGCCCGCGACACCGGGTCGACGAGTGCCAGAGCCTCCAGGTGCGCGTCTCCCTCAAAGACATGCTTGAGGGCGGCCGGCGCCCGGTTCAGGACGGGCTCCCAGGGCGGCCGCGCGTCTATTGATGCCAAACGCCGCGCGCAGGGCAGTAATGCCGCCGAAACTTCGGGCGCGTGGTGGGCCGCGGGGAACGCGCGTTCGGTCAACGGTACCACAATGCCGTTGCAGGCGAGGAAGGGCGGTGCCACTTGAAACTTGCGCTTCTTCTTCGAGACTTTTTTGGGCACCGGCGCGTCGCGGACCACGACCGTCTCGGGCCGCGCGTGCGTCAGAGCGCGCTCCCAGGCGTTGGAGGAGCTAGCTGCGCCCGCGTAGAGCGTGGGGACGCGCGGGTCCGGCGCCTCGGTCGTGGGGAACTCGTCCGCGAAGAGGCGCTCGTTGGCGTTCATGGTTTCGGGCCAGATCAATACGCGCGGCGTGAGGAGCGGGTGGTAGAAGGCCACGTGTGGCCCCTGGTCGTCCACGTGCTTATTCGCGACCCGGTCGATGGCGGCCGCCGCCGTCTCGCCCGCCCGGTCGGGCTCCGACGGATCCAATTCCACAACGCGGCCGTTCGCCAAGAGGAACGGCGTCGTCGCACTTACCAAACCGTAGGCCTCGAAGTCCTCGTCGAAGCCGGGCCCGATCGTGGCCACGAGGTCCTGCAGGTTCGGTAGAGGGACCCTCCGATCCTTCTTGTCCAGCGCCTTTTTTAATGAAGATAAGATATGGTCATCTAACAACTCGCCGTACACTCTAAACTGCAAGGCTTCCAGAAAGCGCCGTTTTGCGGGGTACGGCCTTGAAAGTGATTGCAGCCACGCCAAAGCGGCGCGACACCGCGCGTCCAACAGATACACCTTTATTACAACGGGCGTACGGGACCGCGTGGCGTCCTCCAGGTTCCAGAACTTCTCAATGGCTTCCAACATTGAAGTGACGTGGCCCTTTTGGGACGGGTCGACAAAAAACTGCACGCGGACCGGTTCCCTGAGGCCCTCGAAGTCGTCCTCTTCCCTCGTGTCGTAGACCTCGTACACGGCCTCGACGCCGCCGTCCAAAGCGTCGGGGGCGATCAAGCGGGCCGGCGCCTGCGGTCTTGCGGCTAGAGTCTCCAGGGCGAGGCCGACGCCGGCGAGTTCTTCTACTCGGGTTGTATGCGCGTCGACGGCCTGGAACGCGTCCCGCACCACGTCGTACGGTGACGCGAGTCTTACGGTCACGTCCACGCCGCAGACCCACAAATGGTCTAAGGCGGGCGGTGTCCACGCTTCGACCAGCGTGTCTCCCGTCTTCTTGGGCATCGGGCCGCTCAGGCCCTTCCTGTAGGCGGGGAAGTCCTCGACCAGCGTGCGCCACCGCTTGAGCGGGTCGTCGCTGTTTTTGACGTCGCGGGCCACCCGGTAGGGTAGCGCCTTGATACGCTTCTCTGATAGCTCGAGCTGCGGCGAGTCGGAGGAAATCTCCGCCTCGGCGTCGTCGTCCACCTCGGTCTCGACGTCCGCGACCTTCTCGTACTCCGTCGACCGCGAGACGATCTCCACGGTCCAGCCGCCGACGGCGGTGCGCGCGTCCGCGACGGCGAGGTCGTCGCGGAGCCGCTGCGCGTTGGCAAGGCGGTCCAGCGCGGTATCGGCATCGCTGGCGTTCGACACGAACTTGGACTGTACGGTGATGCGCAGGGCGGCGTCCAGCGCGCGCGCGTGCGGCAGGACCAGCAACCATAGAGCTTGGAGGTGCATGTTTCGGCTGCGCACGCGTGCGATCACGCTGCGTGCCGTTTTGGAGCGGAGTCCTGCACTACTGCTCACCGGTCTGTTGCCTTGCGGCGCCGGCAGAGCCCCACCGACAAGTCGTCTGTTTCGCCTCACGGGTTTTGGGCCTCGCAATTCGGGCCTCCGCTTATCTCGTCTCCGATAGATTAGAGCCATCCCGGTGGTGACAGACTAATAAATAGAGAAACACATTACAAATTCAAGAACGCTTTCAGCGCGAGTACTCAAAACCATTCTTCGGCGTCGTAGTCGGTAATAACGAGGAACGCGGTGATCGCGAGAGCCCGGACGGCGGCCACTAAAACGGCCCACATCAGCAAGGCGACCAGGGTGATGCGCAGGCGGCTCGGGGATTTGAGCCCGCACGAGGCGAGCACGCGTCGCCCCTCCCCGGGATCTACCAAGGTCTCGAGGAACCCCACGACGATCATGACACCCACGAACACTCCGATGGACTCACGCGCGAACTCGTGCTCTCGTCGATTGACGAGTATGACCATCGCGCTCATGCATGTGGCGAGCACCGCGAAGCGCTTGGCGTCGATCGGCACGAGGGGCCGGTCCTCGTCAGGAATATTCACGTCGAAGTCGTCGCCCGCATCGCGCGCCTCGGAGCGCCGCCGTCGCGCCGCGCCGTCCTCGTCTGTCGTCTCGATGCTGTTCTTCTCCTCCTCGATGACGCTGTCGCGCCGCGGAAACGACCCGGGCGGCGCGTCCTCCGCGTCCGTCGACCCATGCCCGCATCCCAGGTAGCGCAGGAGACCCATCAGTGATTCCTTATTTTGAGAGCTCTGCGGTGCCGCCGGTCGCGCGGACGACGAGCCCAGAGCAGAACTGTGAAAACAGTGAAACACAGAGTGAAACCGCTCAGCTCGAGAGTAGGGCAAGATTCAGCGACAACCTGAGCGCCGAGCCCGTTCCTATCGAATGTCCAAGCACCGCTCGGCGGGTAGCGTATGTACAAAACGCACGTACAAAAACTCACCAAAAAAAGCGCCTAATCCCTACAAAACGGGTTTTACATACAATCGGTACGTCGACGCTGTCTTGAGCGCCATAGCGCTGCCCAAAAGCGACACACAGCGCGCGTAATAACTGCGGAGCCACTGCTGGTCGTACCATCGGGCAGCCGTGCGGCACGATGCTACTCCTATGGCTGCTACCTCTGCTGCTCCAGCCTAGCCGTGGCCAGGACCTGAACATCGCCCTGCACGCACAAGCGCCACCGACGCCGGGCGGTTATGTCGTCGGTAGTGTGATGACTACGAACGGGTTGAAAAGAGCGCTGCTCCGGATGGGCCGCGTGCGCCACGCGCGGAGCTTCTATCCCTTCCACTACCACGATCTGAACAACGCGACCTGGGACTTGCTGATCATCGAGGGCTGGTTCGAGAGCAGCGCGGCAGTGATCCATGAATTCCGGAGGCACTCGCCGTCCATCCTCGTGTTCTACTGGTGCCTGGACCCGCTCTTCCCCGGGCTGAACTCCATCGCCTCCCTCGACGTGGACGGCTACCTCACGAACTCCCGGGCCGTTTCTGAGAAACTCTCGCACTTCGCGCCGAGCGCCTTCGTGCCCCTGGCCGCGGACGTGGAGGAAATGGAGACGTTAATACCGTGGAACGCGTCCGCCCCGTTCGTCTACGTGGGCAGCGCCCTGGGCGTGGCCACGAAGCTTAACTTGGTCGAAATGCTACGCGAAGCGCAGAACACGTCGCGGGGCCTGGAGCTGTGGGGCAGCGGCTGGGCGGACGTGGGGCCGCCGGATTTACTGCAGTCCTACCGGGGCGTGCTGCCGCACGGCGAGCTGGGGGCCTGCTACGCTCGAGCGGGCGCTGTATTAGGCGCGACGATGGACGGGCAGCGCGACGCGGGCATGGTCAACAACCGTGTGTTTGAGGTCCTGGCGGCGGTTTGGTGCGGCGTCCTTTCTTTCTCGACGGCGTGATAACCACGCTATGATCCGCGCAGGGCCGCCCCCTCGTCCAGGAGGCCTTCCCCGCGTTACGAGAGCTTCTGGAGGACGCGCCCGCCCACAATCTGCTGCTCTGGCGCGGGCCGGGCGACGTGCCCCGCGGGGACCTCCGCGACGCGGCCGGCGCCACGGAATATATTAAAGAGCACCATACCTACGACGCGCGGGCGGCGGACGTTTTAGTACATTTCGACCGCCTCCAGGAGGCCCACCGACGGACGGGTGCTTTAAGGGTAGCGATCCTGTGGAACGGGGCGTGGACGCCCCAGCTCCAGACCTCCGTCGCCGCGGCGGCGGACCGGCTCCAGCGCCTCTACTCCATTTTCTGGGTGCGCGTGGCGGACGTGCTTAGCGAGCGGGTAGACCTCTTACACTACGACGTGATCTTCGCGGTCGGCGCGCGCGACTCGCCCGCGGACCGGTGCGCGCGCGCCCTGACGCAGGAGTATACCCTGCCGCGCCACGTGGAGCAGCGACGCGTGTGGGTCCTCGTGGACGACGGGGACGACGCGAGGGACGGCCCGAGCTGCTTCCCCGAGCGGACGCCGCGCGCCGCATCCCAGGCGTACGACGCCGTCGTCTTCGCGGAGCGCGGCGACCGGCCCCGATTGCTGGACGAGGGCTTCCACCGCGCGCGGCCGGCGTCCGTTCACTTCAACCTGGCGGCATTCCGACGCCATCGAGCAGACACACGGTATGACAACTACTTCCGCGCAGCCCTGCAGCTCCAGGAGGGGTACGGCGTCGAGCCCTTCCCGCCGCGGACGATCGACGACGACGACGATGCGGCGTACGACGCGGTCGTGCTCACGGACGCGCGCGAAATTACGACGGAAGCGGGCCGGGCGCGCGTCATGCGCGCCGCGCTCCGAGTCCAAAACGCGTTGGTGGCGGTCGTGGGCGAGACCGTGGGCGTCTCGGCCGTCGCGCACCTGAAGCGGGCGCTGGGGTCGGTGGATATGCGGCTCGTCGGCAACGACGCGATTGCCGCGGGCGGCGTGTTGGACCGCGCGGCGCGGACGTGCGCAACGCTCGTCGTGCCGCACGCGAACGCATCGAGGGGCGGCGACTGGGCCGTGGCCTACGCCGCGGGCGTCGCCCGGGAGGGCGCCACCGTGCTCATCACGGACGGCGCGCACACCCGCCTGCACCGCCTCGCGGCCACGACGAGCGGCGGCGTTTCTACCCTATCCGACGCGCTGGCGTTCGGCGTGACGCGAGCGCTCACGCTCGGCCGGGGCGCGTCCAAGGCCACGATTGTGAACGCAACGCCCTCCGTTATTACGAGGGGCGACGTGCGCTTCGCCCTGGAGTTCGAGGCCTTCGTGACGGGCCGGGACGGGTCCTGGTGCCTCGTGGCGAACACCTTGGGCATGCTCACGTGCGTGCTGCAACGGCACCTGGAGCTTGTGCTGCGCGTCGAAGCGCCGGAGAATTGTCCAGAGTTCGACGTGGCCTTCCACGTGGAGCTCAAGTCGAACGTCTACGGCGACGTGCTGCGGCGCTCGAACACGGTCTCCGTGCGCGTCGGCGGCGGCGGCGACGAGGCGGCGGCGGCGGCGTATTCGCGGACGGAGGTGCTCTTGTGGCCGTTCCGGCCGGCGTGTCCCTCCGCTGCTGCCTCAGCGGCGTGATGTTTTGTGTAAGGTTTTGTTCAAATCGCGGAGCTGATAACATCATGATGCCTAGGGGGGGCGCGGCGACGCGCGACGCTTGGGCCTGTCGCTCCGCATGTACCGAGGCGCAGCTCAGGTCTAGGATAACGTGCTTTAGCTTCCTTAAACGGCGTGGGGCGGTTGTAAGCGTCCGACACAAAGAATGTTCCGAGCCCGCACCAAAATTTGTTCGAGATCGAGAGCATCGTGCATTACAGCGCCATCGCTCGCAAACGCAACAAATCGCAGCCCAACTCACGCGAAACATTCATGGCATCTCTATTGACCCGCCACTGGCTCGACGCGAACATTATAGTGCCCACCGAAGACTGCACCATCATCACGCAGCTTGTCCAGCGCGCAGTGCGCGAAGGACACGCGGTTACAACCCTCGCCGCCCTGCAAGAATACGCGCTCACTATCAACGTTGACGATGCCGAAGCCAGCTTCGTCCAAAGCTTGAAGGAGAAGAGCCGCGCCATCGAGGCGGCGACGGCGGCGGCGGCGGAGGAGGATGCAGCGCGCGCGACCAAGCTAGCGGCCGACGCCAAGCTCGCAGCAGTGCGCCACGTAGCTGCAGCCAAGGAGCGAGCTGCCAAGGAGGCTGAGGCACGCCGCGCTGCCACCGAGGCGGCCGCCACCGAAGAAACGGAGTCCGAGACCGACGACGAGGCGGAATGGGCCGATTTCTGGGCCGGGACCGAGGCGTCGCTCCGGGGAGACGTCCGCGAGACGGCCGGGGGCTACGACGTCGTGCTGCGCGGTGCGGGGGACCTGGAGGTGTCGGTCGAAGGCGGAAAGCTCCGGGTGGCGGGCGTGCGCGTCCCAAGCCCGTCGGTCCAGGACAAGATCATGGCTTTGGCGAAGCGCCGCGCGCTACGCCTCGGCCACGCCAGCGTCACGGAAGAGGATGTGCTTACGGTCGCAAAGGGCCGCTTCGGCGCCGTCGACGAGGTCGTCTGCCTCCCGGCCAACGCCGACGTCAAGCGGGCAACGCGCGAGGCCCGCGGCCGGGATTTACTAGTACGCGTACCGCGCCGTGCACCGCCTCGCCGCGTCCGCCGCGCCGTCGACCCCTACCACGGCCGCGCGTTGTTCCGCGAGCCGAGCTACCCGCCGATCTACTCCTACTGACGGAGTTCCCCACGTGTCTTAGGAGTTGTCAGAGTTGAGTATTTCGATCCGCCAGGGCGGGGGGATCGTTCCGCGCGCGAAACCCGATTTGACCTCACTTAAAAACCCGTGCAATCGTGGTTCCCTGCAAACCTGTGGACGCGAACGCAGTCACTGCGGCCATGGCACAGCTGCTCGACGACAGCGATGCCAGCTCCCTCTACGACGAAATCGATCCGTCCGCCCTGGCACAGCTCGCAGAGGGCAATGCTTCCGGGCGTACGCAGTTCTTGGCACTCCTCGACCGCTGCGCGGACGCCGAGCGCCAAGCGGCACGAGCGCAAGACGCCATCGCAGCGATGGCGTCGACGGTGGCCGAGGTCGGAACGGCACACGCGCCCGCACGAGCGATCGCACAGACGGCTGTTGCGCGCGCGAAAGCCCACGAGCGCACGGCCGACGCAATAGCTGCTGCAGCGGCGGCCTGCTCGGCCATGACGGGCGACGGACCAACAACCGCCCTCGCGGACGCGGACGCCGCGGACGCCGCCGTGGAAAACGCGCGCCGGCGGCTCCGCGGCCGCGGCGCCAAGCAAGAGGACCGCCGCGTCGCGTTGAGAGAGGCGTACCGGCAGCGCGACGCCGCGCGAGAAGCAGCGGCGCGCGCTTGCCATCGAAACGATTCGGAGAGAGCTACGGCGGTCGCGGCGGCCGTGACGGCTCTCCAGCGCGCGGAACGTGCGCATCTCGCGGAGCGGTTGAGCGCGGTGGTCGCCGCGGACGATGATACGGCGAAAGCCGTTATGAAGCGGAGCGACTTTGCCGCCGCCAAGACCTCGTCGGCAGGCGCCCGGCGCCATGATGCGGCTCTCAGAGTCCTGGACTGGTGCGACGCCAAACACGCGGAGCGCCGCGACGACGCGCAGACGCCCGCGGCCGCTTCTAAAGCTGTGGAGGCGCTGTTCGACGCGAGCTCGAAGCTCGTGGCGACCGACGCCGACGTGGCCGCCGCGTCGACAGTCTACGGGCGCGCGCGGCGCGACACGCTGGCGGCGATCAGCGCGCATCGCGCGACGCCGCGCGTCGAGTCAACGCTGGTAGGGGAGTGTCTTGCGAGATTATTCGCCAATGCCGTCGACGCGAAGGACGCGAAGGACGCCGCGCAAAGCATGGCCCTGGCGGCGACGTTTTACGCGGCCGGGGCGGCGACCCCCATTGTGGAAGGCGCCGTTTTTAGAGATGCGGCGCGGGCGGCCATAGGTCGCCGGGGGTCGATGGAGTTCTGGGACGAGCAGCTCCTGACGGGTGCCGAGGCGGAGCTGCGGCTCACGCGCTTGTTCGAGGACAGCGCGTGGGACCGGCAGGACTCGCGCGCCGTGGACGAGGCCGTGGACCACGTGCAGACGGTGCTCTTCAACCGCCTCGTGGCGACGGCGCACTCGATGCGCTTGTTAGGCGAGGACCTGGCGGCTGTCCGCCGCTTCGCGGACCGCTCTGCGCGCGCGTACCAGCTGCCGTGGGCGCGGCGTAACGCGGCGCTGGAGACCCTGTTGTAGGTGTCATTGTAGGAACTGTTTTGCTTTTGATTGGTCCGGGCAGCGGGGTCCCGCGGAACCGCGTTACGCCGAGGCGCGAAACATCGCCCTGCACTAAGTTCCCGACGGTTCTTAAGGCTCCGCTCCTGCTTTCGGTTGGCAAGACGCCACTGCACCGACTGACATAAACGTGCGGGGCCATTAGCAAGCATGCATTGAGGCACACGCATTGAAGCGCGTGCCGATCCAATAGCCGCCCGCCCAGGCGGCTACGCCTCGTTTTTCAGAGATCTCTCACAGTACTACGCCGGCGAACAGACCAACAGAGCCGCCGAGTTTCAGTGCACAGGCCAGGCCGACTGCTAGAAAAATTTGACCTTTGCGGGCCGACGCGGCGCAGGCGCGGCGCGCGACACGCGGGCGGGCGGGCGTTGTCGCGGCCGCGGCGCTCGGCGGGCTGGCCGCGTACGTCGTCGTGCCGCTCGCGTTCTGATAGGTACCCCCCCCACTAATAAGTGTATATAACGTAAAATTATTACCCGACGTCGTAAAGGCCAAGCAGCGTCCCGAGCGCGCCGTCCGCGCTGGACTGCGCCAGGAGGCAGAGCGCCCCCTCGAGCGTCGGCTCCGTCGCGAGATATTCGACGTCCGCGCCCACGCCCACGAGGCTCGTTAGTGCCGCCGCCTCTCGCGCGTCCACGAGCCCCGACACCCAAATCCCCACGCACACGAACTCGCGCACGTAGAGGATGCCTCTCCTCCGCTTCCCTTGCCGCGCGAGCCCGGCGGCCACGGTCCGCTCCCCGAAGAAGTGGCCGCCGTCCTGGGCGACCAGCTCATCTCCGCGTTGGCGACCGGCGTCCCGTCGCTTTTCCTCGGCGCGCGCCTCGAAGTCCGCGAAGCGCTGCCGCTTCGCAGCGTCGTTGGCGTCGAGCACCGCGACCTTTCTTTGGATGAAGACGTGCACGACGGAGCCGAGCAAGAGAACGGCGCCCGGCAGCAGCACTAATGTCACGGCCGCGAGGGCGCGCGTGCCGGCTTCCATCGTCGTGCACACTTGGGAGAACAGATATGGAATGCTCTCAAGCACGGTGAAGAACCGAGCGAATGCACTACACGTCTGCGTGTGTGGAGCAGAGATGATGCTCTCAAGCACAGCGGTGGATTACGAATGCACCAAACGTTGCAGCTACGAAAACACGTGCGCGCAGTGTGTCTGCCACGCCCGTTACGTCTGGTATGATCTGTGCTGTGCGGTCCACCCGCATTCATTTACGTCAGGTCACGTTGCGGGTTTTCCTTGCGGGTTTTGCAGGCTTGTTTTTTGAGGAGAAAAACCAGTGTAGCACGTTGCTGAGCGGCGTGTGTGAGAAATTTACTCACTGATACTCGCAGCGCGTCGACGCTCGGCGGCCAAGCGCGGAGTTGACGCGACGCCGAGACGCGGATCGTAAGTTTTAAGTTTACGCGGTACGCACGTGGACCGCCAAACATTTACGGGGCGAGACGGGGCTCCAGAACGCGCGCCTAACAAACCGACGATTGACCGCATCAAGTCCGCCGGCGAACGCGCCCGTCGCCAAGCTCGTCGTCGCCTGCTTCACGCCCCGCGACGGCGGCGGCGTGAGCGTGAACCTGCCGCGGTGCTACCCGACGCGGACCTTGGAGACCCTCGTGCTCAAGCAGGCCTTGATGCAGGAGGCCGACGAGCTCGAGGCGTGCGCCATCAACGAGCTCGGGAAGCAGGCGCCGCAGACGCCGAGGCCGAGGCCGAGGCAAGCCCCGGGCGACGGGTTCCATCCAGCGCGACTTCGTCTACCGGTCGCTCTACGCCGCGCAACTCCTGCGGTGCGAGCACGAGGGCATGCCCCGCGACCGGACGATGCTCGTGGACGGCGACGACCTGCGCCGCGACGCGCCGGCCGTCGTGGCCGCGGTCGAGGCGTTCGTCGGCCTCCCGGCGCGGGCGCCCCTCGCCCCCGAAGACGTCACGGAGCAGGCGGTGCGAAAGAAGATCGCCAAGACGTTCCCGTTCTTCGACGAGCGCATCGGCTGGTCGATCCACGGCGTCTACGACGACGAGGGCTTGCCTCCCGATGTGGAGGAACGCCTCTCCGCGTTCTTCCGGCCCCACGACGAGGCGTTCTTCGAGATCCTCGGGAGGCGGCTGGCCTGGCGGACTTCGAAACAGTAAGATTAGTTAATGCGGCGCCGGCGCGACGCCCGCCGCCTCGCGCGCGACCGCGGCGAAGAGCTCGGAGAGCGTCGTGAGCTGAATGCCGGCGGACGGCCCGCGCGTTGCGAAGAACGCCCGCAGCGTGGCCGGCGTGTGCCAGCGGTCGTGGAGGATCACGATGGTCCCCCGCCGGACGCGCCGCCGCAGATACGCCGCGTTGCAGAAGCGCGTCATCGCCGCGTTGTCGTGGGGGAAGCACGAGCCCAGGACGCACGTGTAGTTTTTGTGGTGGCACCATTCGAACATGGAGTGGTTCACCAGCGCCGAGCCGGGCCGGAACCACTTGCGCTTTGGTCGGGGTGCGACGGACGCGATTAAGCCGTCGCACGCGTCGTGCTTCGTTCGGAAGTCGCTCCGCGAGAGACCGGCGGCGGGCTCGTCGAAGGCGCCGTGGTTCGCGAGCTCAATGCGCCCCGCAGCGACCGCATCTCTAATAAGTTTTTGGACGCGGTCGGGCGCTTTCGCGAACTCGCCGCACATGATAAAGAGCGTCGCGCGGGCGTCGTGCTCCTCGAGGAGAGCGAGGATCTCCTCGACTTTCGTGTGGGAGCCCACGGGCACGTCGTCGATCGTCAGTGCGGCCATGTTGGCCTTCAGTCGGGCGCGCCACACGACGCGCGGCTCGTACAATTCGGCTAGATCCGCGACGAAGTCCGGTTGGAGGTAAATGACCAACAGCAGTTGTAGGACCAGCGCGGCGGCGGCCAGCTGGAGCGCGAACTGCGCCTTGGGGTAGAGAACGTACGCGGAGCCTGCTCCCGCGAGGATGACGAGGAGGATCCAAATAATCCACATCGACGCGACGGCGCCAATCGTTCCCGCTACCGTACGGAGCAGGGATGCTGGCTGGAGAGCATCCATCGTGGTCGAGGGTGGCGGCTCGGTCATTGTGCTGCCTTCATTGTTGTAGCCGCTCCGACGGCGTTGAAAGGCAGCCCCTTTCGCGCAGGGCTGCAAGTAGGACGCGTGCGACACTACCAGAGCTCAGCTTCCGTGTCAATGCGCGTGTGCACTGTGTGGTGGCAAAATGACCGGGGAGCAAACCCGTACCGTAGGTGTCGATTTTTCCGATAATAATTATTAAGATCGCGCCGCCTTGATGCTAGATCAAGCCGCGCTGATATAAATCACGGCGCTTCGTCTTCGCGGCGAGCGCCTCGGCGGCAGCGTGAGCCGCCGCGGCCGCCTCCGTCTTGTCCTTCTCCGTGTAGTAGTCCATCGCGTCGTCCGCGGCTTCGAACGCGCGCTTCGCGTCCAGCCGCCGCGCCGCCGCGGCCCGGGCCGCCGCGAGCGCCGCGCCGCTCAGCGCCTCCGACGCGGCGTCGGGCACCCACTCCGCGAATTGCATGAGCTCGTCGTAGGGCGTGAACTCCACGACGTCGTCGCCCGTGCCCGGGTCGTCCAGGCCGTACGCATCGAAATCGTAGTACTCGACGCACAGTTGCTTGAGCTCCAGATCATAGTAGACGCCCCGCTTGTGCTCGTCCCGCACGCGCCACCGCGAGCCGTCGTCCACGAACACGCGGCCCTGGATCGCTCTTTGCTCGGGCGTGGCTTCGCGCGCGTCCTCCTTGCGCCACGCCTCGAAGACGGCGTCGCCCCGGGCGCGCGCGTCGGCGACGGAGGCGCCGGCTCTATGGGCATCGAACGCGGCCTGGCCCGCGGCCGTCTTCACGCGCTTGGGGGGCTCGAAGGTCTGGTTCGGACCGCTGAGAAATCCGTTTTTCTTTCGGGTCCGCAACAATTCTCGCGGCCCCGGCAGCGGGAAGCCGAGGCTCGTCAAGTAGGCGCGGTCTTTATCACCTAATCTCGGATGCGTCTGGTGCGTGAAGAAGACCAGCGTGAAGCGCTCGCCCGTGAAGGGAAGCGTGGCGTGGGGCTCCGTGCCGTCGTAGTGGCAAAAGCCGTGCCGGCAGTCCAGGGGCCCGTGCTCAAGCGTCCACAGGTCGCCGCCCTTGTAATCGCCCAAACCACAAATGTACGAGGGCCCGCTGTTGTAGTCGTCCACGTGCAAAGCGCTCGCGAAGCCGTGGTTTAATTGTATAGAGGTAAATTTGAAGGTCTTCGGCAGAAAATGCCGCCCGAGCCGGACGAGCTCGCGCGTCAACGAGGGCCGGCTGCGCGCGAACTGCGACGCGACGACGCCGTGGGACCGCGCGCCCACGAGGCCCACGCAGGCGCTGCGCACGCCGCGCGCCTCGTCCTCGGGCAGGGTGATGTTCTCGCGCGAGTGCGTCCGCGGCACTTCAATGGCCCGTAGTAACGCCGCGGTCCGCTCGTACGACGGCGGGGGCGGCGTCCAGCCGAAGGCCGCCAGGTCCACGTCGTGGTTCTTCGCGCGCTCCCGCGGCGGCGGCGGCGGGAGCGGGGCCGCGTCGAGGGCCGCCCCGGCCTTCAACGTGGGCGCGGCGACGAGCGCCGCCTTCCGTTGCGGCACCTTGTCGCGCTTGGTGGGCGTCGTCGTCGAGGGGCGGCGGCGCCGTGGTGGCTTGGGCGTGCCGTCGCAGTGCAGCTCGTGCGAGCCGCGCGCCCCGCTGTTCCCGAAGCAGCGGCCGCAGCCCTTGCGGCAGGCGGGCGGGTCCATGGTCCTCGGCGTCGCCGGCGCGTCGCCGGCGGGGATCCAGGCCGCGCCCGGCGCGTTGTGGGCCTGCAGCTTCTTGGACGTCGCTTTATTCTGGGGCCGGATCTCGCCCACCTTTGCGTCACTGCGCCGGTCGCCGTCCGCATAGTCCAGCGCGACCGTGCCGTCGGCGTTGACGGCGCGCACGCGCGCCGGGTAGTACTCGCCGTCCGCGGGCCACAGCGCTTCGACCGCGTCGCCCACGGCCACGCTGAGCTTCTTGTCGCGCTTGCGCGCCGGAGCCGGGACGGCCGCGGGAGGGCTCCGCTTGCGCGCGGCCGGCTTCGAGGCATCTTTGGTTTTGGACTTGCTCTTTTTGCGCTGCGGCGAGGCAGCAGGCGGAGCCTTGGCTCGCTTGCGAGCGGGCGGCGAGGCTGCTGGAGTTTCTTTGTCCTGCTTCTTGCTTTGTGGCTCCTTCTTGGGCTCCAACGTTGCTGTTTTTGTGCTCACGCTGGGGTTCTGTGCTTCTTCTAATGATGCTTTAATCGCTAGCCGCAGCGACGCCATGTGTCTTGCGCTTGGGAGGCCGCGATTTACGAAGAGCAAGCTCTGCCGGTCGAGAGCTTCGGGGCGGTGGTGCGCCGACCGGTGGAACACTCATCCGGGAAGCTTCATCGAGGACTGCTGATGGGCCTAGGGGGGCTTAGCTACACCCCCGGGTAGGCCGGCCCCGCACGACGTTCTTGAGTGAATGCCGGCGTTGTGCGTTGTGGTCGAGCGCACCGCGCGTTCCCACGCACGCAGTCGACGAGGCTCGTGCACACACCGGCTCGCGTCGAAGGGCAGCATGGCCGCCTGGGCGCGCACGCTCGGCGGCGACGGCCTGAACCCGCCCTGCCGCTACCAGGCGGCCCACGCAGTTAGTCAGACGACGCTCTACGTGCACGGGGGCGGCGGCCAGGGCGCCGATTTGAGTCAACGACGCAGTTTGCTGTGGGCGCTGGACTTGGAGAGTCTGCGGTGGCGCGAGCTGGACGGCCCGAGGAAGTCGCGGGTCGCTGCGCGCTCCCAGCACACGCTGACGCTCACGAATGATCATAAACTGGTGTGCTTCGGCGGCCAGGGCGAGGGGCGAAAACCCATCGACTGGCGGAAGGAGGTCAGTGACGACTCGCGCAAGGCCGGGCAACCGGTCGTGCGCATGTTACAATTAAGACAGACGCTCAACGACGTCTCGACCTTCGATTTAAATAAGGGGGAGTGGGCTGTGTTCCCGCCCAAGGGGCGGTGGCCCACGCCGCGGCGCGGGCATTCTGCTACACTAGTTTGCGGCTCGCGGATCATAGCGGGGACGTCCGCCTCGCAACGCGACGCGGAATCAAAGCGCGGGTCCACCGAGGACGACGACTTCGTGCCGGCGACGGTCAATCCGGCCCGTGGCTTCATTATTGTCATCGGTGGCGCGGGGCCCGACGCCGGTGGAAGAGGTTTTGAGTGCGTCCAAGGCCAAGTGTGGTCCTTCGATCCCATCAGGGGCGTCTGGGCCGAGCTGACGCAGATGTGCTCCGGAGAATTGCCGCCGAGACGGTTCGAACACCAAACTGTACTAGTGGAACGGCACTTAGTTGTGATCGGTGGCCTCGCGAACATCGGACCCAACATCAAAAATAGGGAACGGCCCGGGCTCCGCGAAGTGCTTACAATGAACATGGATACCTTGGCGTGGTCCCAGGTCCCGACCACGCATGACCCGAAGGAAGCACCTAGGTTGTACGGCCACGCCTGCTGCCCGGGCGCGAACGGCCGGGAGGTTTTTGTGTTTGGCGGTTCGTCAAACGACGACGAGATGCGGGTGCTTACATTGTTTGGAGATGCAAAACTGGAACTGTGCGGCTGGCGCGTCGCGTCCTGCAACGGGTATCGGCCGGAGGACGACATGGGGCTGGGCCCCTACGCGCGACTACCGCGGGAGCACCACCAGGCCCACCTTAAAGTTATTGCGGAATTACCGACGACGTCGGTCGGCACGATCAAGCGTGAGAAGAAACGCGAACGGCGGCGGCGGAAGCGGCAGGGCACGCCGACGCCGCGGGTTGTGGAAGCGCCCCCGGTAGATATGTGCTACCGGGAGTTCCCCCCGGCACCTAGACGGGGCCACGTGCTGGCGTTGCACGTCCCGAAGCGTTCCCAAACGTTCACGGCGCCCGTGGTGCTGTGCTTCGGCGGCGCGCTCTTAGGCGCGGGGAAGGGCCGGATCTGCGAACCCGATATAGCCATCTACGACCCCATGGCGTCGACGGACGCGGCGATCGAGAAAGCTTGTGCAAGGCACGACTCCTTGGGGGGTCTGGTCTCTTCCTCGAGCCAGATGAAGGGCTTTTCCGGCAAATTGCAGCAGCTCTCTTCGGAAAGGACGGGGCCCCAGTTCGGGGCCAAGGGCGAGAAGGCGTTCGTGGACGCCATCCGGGCGGACCTGGCGTCGGAGAGCAGCGTCGCGCGGCGGTCCAGCGCCGGCGGCCAAAGCTATAGGGACGTGAAGCGGTTATTATCCCGCGCGCACAAGCAGCGCGCCCGGCACCG